>Ga0315281_10000104_pt1 | contig 101790 bp, 155 predicted proteins | sample YL17G07_0_MG_FD_204540 | JGI IMG/M metagenome (GOLD analysis project Ga0315281, IMG submission 204540) | Sediment microbial communities from Yellowstone Lake, YNP, Wyoming, USA - YL17G07_0 | ecosystem: Environmental > Aquatic > Freshwater > Lake > Sediment | place: USA: Wyoming | collected...
TAGAACTTGGGAGGAGAGGTCACACAGAACTTCTCCCCATGGACCCACCCCATATCGACCGCCAAAACCTCAAGCGCCTGCGATTCGTCGTAACACCGGCGCATATCCCGGTCCCCGGAGTCGAGTCCCCCCATCTTTCTCGATCTCACGTCATCGTGGAAGTATTCCGCATCCACCAGGTCCAGCAGGTCGTCTGACCGGCGACGGCTCACATGCTCGATCCTCCAGGGCCTGGGATTTGAGAATTCATCCCGGGCCATAGGAAAACGCTTTCGGCTTGAGATTGCCCTTGATGTAAAGCGGGTGCTTGGGGTGGCCGCCGGCGATCACCTCCAGGCACGTGAGCGTCCGCCCCCTCAGGATCCTCGAGGCCACCTCCTGCCCGCGGCCGCGGTACTCCCCGTGCGCGCCCCACCCACAGACGATGAGATCGGCGGTATCCGCGGCACCCTTGATGAATGCGTTGTTGAGAGGTCCCACCGGATCCTCCGCCTCCTTCATCACCGAAGGATTCGTCGCGCGGTAGGCGAAGATATTCACCACCTCGAGCTCGCCGTACCCCCACCTCTGAGCCCAGACCATGCAGCGGGCTACCGTGGGATCGGCCTTGAAGGCGTCGGCCGTCGACGGGTTCAGCATCAGGAAAACGAGCTTCTTTTCCGGGCCCCCGCTCCACTTGTGGGTCAGGCTATAGCGGTAGAGATACTCCCCGCCCTTCTTCTGGAAGCGGGCGTCGAAGACCGCTTTCGACGAGATCCCCAGATCCGAGAAGGTCTGGAATGAAAGGCTGCTCAGATTTTTGTAGATCGCGCTCATGCGCAGGGGTCCTCGCTGGGCCACTTGCCCCAGACGGTGAAATGATCTCCATACTTGTGAGACTCCCCACGCCGGTCGATCCACTCATCGAGGAGGGCGTGAAGGAACTTGCGGTTCTTCTCGAGCTTGGGATCGGCGGTCGAAATCAGACTCTCGACCGAGATGCCATTCAGGTTGGTGTACTCAATCTGAGCGTGAATCGGATCAGGGCAGCACCGAGCAGGGTCAATCCGATCCACGAGTATCTCCTTCCTTTTCCAGACTACTTGATCAGCTTGAACTTGTTGAGCGGATCGAGCGGCTTCATCATCCTCATGAGGCTCGCCATCGGGTCCTTAGGCGCCGCCCACTTTTCCGGCGCTTCCGACAACATGGCGAAATCCGGCTCCACCACACGAGCGACTTCGATGAAAGGTCCACGAACGTTCTTCCATCCCTTCGGGCCCATCTTGATCATCTGAGCAAGGTAATACGGCTCGCGGCCCATCCCTTCGCCAGCGCCCTGGATTCTCCAGATCGCACGGCCATAGGAGCCATCGTGATAGATTTTGTCGCCCTTCTTGAACTTGAAGTTGAACGGCTTCTGCTGTTCCACGGATTGAAGTGTAGTCGCGGTTTACCTTAAAGTCCAGAAGTTCCGCTTCTCAGTATCTTTCTTTTAGGAAGTGCTTATGATGGCGGGAATGGGACTAGGTCCTGCTTCTTCGGCTCTTTCGCGTGGATAGGTTGCCCGGCTTACCGAAAGAGTCCAGAATTACTTTATCTTTGGATTTTATCTCTGCGCAAGAACCCGTAGTCAATGGCCATCTCCCAAGCCTTTTCGGCATCCTCGGTAGAGACATGCGAGACGAACAGGGGATACGCGTTGACTTTGTCGGTGACGATAATCACGTTGGCGACAGGAATCCCAGCCAGCGTGCCTTCAGCATTAGCGACTTGAGACCCCATTCTCTTGACCCAGTCAAGCAGCTCCATGGAAGGAACAGGGCCGCCTAGGTCGAGAACATACCAACCGGCCTGAGGAAACTGTACTACCAGGTCCTCAACCAGTTTCAGAATCTTCATAGCCAGCCCTCTCCTAATCTCTGGATGAGTATATCAAAGAAGATAGTGGATTAACACTGGATTTGAGGTTCTCAGTATCCTCCTTGTAGGAGGTGCTTTATGATGGGTCTGCCATGGAAGAAGTGGAGACACCCGGCGGTCGCGCACTGCCGGATGGGTCACCGAGGGGGTATTGTATGATGTGCGGAATGCCCCTGCGTCAATGGATGATCCCGGCGGTCGCGCACTGCAAGGACGGATGCTGAAGGGCGGCCGACAGGCCCAAAGGCCCCCGCGTCGACGCCCAGCAGAACCTGAAGTACCCTAAGGAAGAATGGAAGACGGTCCGGAAGGGTCAGGGTAGAGGCCCGGTCAAGCTCAAGAGGAAGAAGACCTTCTCGATCGCGGACTACGACTAATTCCGGTTCTTCCGGTTCCAGACCGCGTCCTTGATCTCCCCGATCTGATCGTTGTTGAGAGGAAGTATATCGACGGCCTGTGGGGCCTGGGACCTGTGGCACACGTCGCAAACAACGATCGCCTTCATCTTCTTCTGGATCTTGAGCGACGAAGGCGCGATCCATACTTCTTTCTGGCACTTCTCGCACTTCGTCTTGCTCGCGCCTGGAACGAGCATGGCGCGGGGATTGTCTATCCGGAAACAGAGAATGATGACCTCGTCGTAAGGCTGTTTCATGTTCTCACTTTCCTCTGGAAATTCTCGTTCTCTACTTTGGCTGCGGCCATTTCCACCGCTTTTCGAGCCTCGGAGATGCATCCCTCGCACTTCAGGATTGCACGATCGACGTCCTGCCAGAACCTCGTGGCATGGTCGGCGTAGCTCGCAAAGAACTCCCCGAAGATCTCGATGAAGGATACCTTCGCTCGGATTGAAGCGCCGGTCAAGAGTTCCTCCTCTCCACCCTTCGTCGTGCATAGGAGGGTCTTTCCAGTCTTCCAGCGACCGACTCTTACGAAGGTTTGCCCGCCAGGATCAAGCGCTACCGCAGGACTGTCGATCAAGTACTGCTCCCCGAGAGTGGTGGCGTACCTTGAGAGATCCTCAATGCTTTTACTAATCGTGTCGAGAGATTTATTGTTGACCATCTTTTCTCCAATATTTGATCCATAGAATTTAGCAATCACTTCTCGTCCCAAGTGCCAAGCCATTGGGCTGGCGTTAGGGATCTCAAACAGCGAGGACAGCAGGTCCAAAATATAAAGCCTTTTGGCAGGCGTAGTCGACATGCAGATCGCTTGAGTTCACCGCGATCGTCCGTGTCCCAGAAGCTGGGCCGACAGTTGTCCCAAGAACAAAACCCTTGGGCGGGCATAGTGGCCTGTGTTGATGTACATCGCGTCCCAAGAACAAAGCCCTTGGGCAGGCATAGTGGCTTCCCGGCCGCTGAGGTGTCTGTGAGGACGGTTCGAGTCCCAAGAACAAAGCCCTTGAGCAGGCATAGTGGCTCGGCAGCCTGACGGGAACGGTCACCTCGTTTGGTCCGTCCCAAGAACAAAGCCCTTGAGCAGGCATAGTGGCTGCTTGGCTGGTTATCCATTCGTAGTGATCGACAAGTCCCAAGAACAAAGCCCTTGGACAGGCATAGTAGCGCCGCGTACTCATCTCTGCCTCCTACCTGCCGTCCCAAGAACAAAGCCCTTGGGCGGGCATAGTGGCTTCCCGGCCGCTGAGGTGTCTGTGAGGACGGTTCGAGTCCCAAGAACAAAGCCCTTGGGCAGGCATAGTGGCTTCCGGAGCTTGGTGAGCCCGTCGATGATCTTGCGCGTCCCAAGAACAAAGCCCTTGGGCGGGCATAGTGGCCGAAGGTTCTCTTGTACATCGCGGTACCCCTCAATACGTCCCAAGCACAAAGCCCTTGGGCAGGCATAGTGGCCCTGCGAAGATGCCTGTGACCGTATGGGAAAGTCTAAGTCCCAAATACAAAGCCTCTGGGCAGGCGTCGTGCTCTTCGCCCTATATTCCTAATTTTCAAAGATCGCTCTACTGCCGGACCTACTGATTCTTACTGCGCTTTCGCCCACTTCATCATCGATTCGAACACGACCAAGCAGGGCGGCGGATCCGCAAGCGCGATGGCCTCCTCGAGCTTCATCTTGCAGGCCTTCCAGGCGATCGCCGCGGCGAAGACGCGGGAGCGGTTCGCGCCGGCCATGCAGTGGACGAACATGGGGAAGATATTCAGGTTGCAAGCCAGATCGAAGTAGGAAGATGGTGTCGGGTTAAGCTCGTCGACCGGCAGGTGCAGGTGGACGATGTTCGCCGGTACCTTGATCCGGACGTCGTGGGCAACGGTCAGGATCGCCTTCAGGCCGAGGCCTGCAAGCCTCTCCGGGCTGCTGCAGATGTCCATCCCCTCGGCCGCGCCGCCCTGGTACAGCATCCCCTTGACGATCTCGCGCGGGGTCTTGAATGGGGCTTCTCCGACTAGGAAAATAGGGTCGCTCATGAGAAAATCACCTTTCTAAGCAATCCATGTCGATTTTTGTGTCCGGTTTTGGCATCTCGTTCGCCTGAGTAGTAGGATGGATTAAGGAGACACAAGTGACAGGAGCCTACGAGTTCAAGAAGTGGGATGGAAGCCTCGAACCCGGGGACTGGGACAAGCTGCCGAAGGGCCACTGGACGCATACGACCCATCTCCAGTGGGCGAAGCGATCGGTCTTCGTCTGTTGTCCCGTCTGCGGCCTGGTCGCCGGCCTGCCGCACGAGGTCGACGCCCAGGGCAACGCGCACCCGAGCCTTCAATGCCCGTATCCTCCGTGCCCAATGCACCTCATGCCAGTCAAGCTGTTGGACTGGACGCTTGGCCCCAAAGCCAGGAACACGTAGATCGATCATGGCGTTCTAAAGTCCTTCTCTCCGTAAGTCCATCCCAGCAGCCTCGCGTACTCGTGGAAATCGCAGCGGGTGCAGACCACGGAAGGATCGAGATCACCGTCTGCTTCGACCTTGTGATCCAGACCGTGAAGGGCCTGGCACTTCGGGCACGAAATTGTTGGTCCGGAAGGGTCGGTTCCATCACCGATCCACCACCAGGTGCCGGGAGCGCAGTCCGGATGCTTCCGGAACTCGTGAATCTTCTTGACGGTCAAGATTCACTCTTCGAAATCAGGATCTCGATGTCCACGCCGTCCTCATGCCGCTCAAGCTGGACGCTTCCGTCTGAGCATGGTACTGGTGTCCAGCCATCACGCAGAAGCCCAAGCAAGTCGAAGGCTTTGGATAGGGCTTCCGTGTTGATGGGCTTGCCGGAATAGCTATCCCACCCGGCCGTTAGGCCACGGAAGCTCTCCAGCCTGTCGTATGCTTCTTGAAGTTTCATATCTCAGACGTCCTCGCGGAATAGCTCTTCAGCGCAAAACAACATTCGGTGCCGTGCAACACTGGTGAAGGGTCATCTGTGGCGATCCAACATCCACGTGACACAGGCAGTCGCACTTCCGTTTTTCCACGCCCTGCCCTACGCTCTGTCCGCAACAACGACATCCTTGCATATCTGGCTTGAAGGAATGGTGCGGACACTCGCACTTTGGCTTTTGTGATACGGCCAGAACATCATCCAGCCAACCGTTAATTAGCGCGGTATCATCATCCCACGCTTTTCCATCCCCGACGTACTTCTGAATTTCGATTAGAGCCTTTCGGAGTTCGCTATTCTGAAGTTTCAAGACACCAAGGCCACAGACTATGCAATAGTGCGGGGCGTCATCGGCCCAGTTCTTATATACCGACTCCATGTGACCGCATGGCATCTTATCCATTCGTCCCACCTTGCTAAGAACTACGAATGTCCACAAATCCAAGCAGCTTTGTCGGCATCGTGTGGAAGTCGCATTCCGGGTGCATGCAGGTCATCTTCACGCTCGGGGTCACATTCCCGGAAGCATCGATATTGTGGCCCGTGCCGTTCTGCCAAAGGGTCCCCATACAGTCGCAATCCGGGCACCGATGGATGAGGATCCAGCCGTGATCGACGGTCGATACCCAGGCCCACTCGCCCTTCCCAATCCATTCCAGGTGATCGCTTGGGACGACGCCACTAACGGCGAGAGGCGAGAGCTTCATCTCGTAGTACCCTGAACGACTCATGATTTCTCCTTCTCGACCCACTCGCCGCCGACCAGGTCCTGGCTCTTCCCGACGTTCTTGTCCATCCAGGCCTTGAGGGCCGTCTGCCGGCGGATCCACTCAAGCGGCTGTTCGAAGAAAGTCGGCGTAAACTCCTTCAGGATCTTTTTCAAAGCCTTCTCAGCCAAGATCAGATCGGCAAAGAACGGACCAAAGTGAGCGCCGTGCCGCTTCAGGTAGATCCAGTAGAGGCCTTCTATAGCCTCCTTCTTGACGTGATCGAAGACCCGGGCGACACAAATCGGGCCTCCGTCCGCGAGGATGACGATCTCCACGGGCCGGCCTTCAGGCGGACTATAGAAGAATACCGATCCGCCTTTATATTTCACGGCACTCTCAGCTTGCTCTTGACGTCGGGATCGCAGCAGGCGCAGCCTGCCCCGCGCTCGCCGATCTCTACCGACTCGGCCGCCTGGCGCTTCGCCCAGGCCGCGATATAGGCTTCCCGCTCCGGAGGAGTCATCGCTGCCAACTTCGCTTTCTCAGCGTCTTGCCTGGCAAGAGCCTGCCGCGCGGCTTCCATCAACTCAGGCGACCACGTTCTTTCAGTCATGCACAGCACTTCATCCTCTAGGCTTGATTTTCATGGACCGCACACGCTTCTCGAGCTTATCGACGCGGGCCTCCAGCTCCAGCAGAAGGTTCCGGGCTGGTTTTTCGTTGCAGGTGCAGCGGTGATGCCCAATCGCCGCACACCCATCGCATCCTGGGATATGCACAGTCTACCCTCGGTCCTTGATGTTGTGGCATCGCATCATTTGGATGATTCGCTGAATCTATCAAGTTTCCGCTGGACCTTCGCGGCCAGCTTCTCGAAACGCTTCGTAAGAGCCTCCAGGCGCGGGTTGATCTTGAATGGCCCGGTTGTCCCGGTGACGATGACCTCCGCGATTCCCTGAAGGACGGTGAACTCCGCGAACTCGTTCTGGGTAAGCTTCCCGCTGATCTTCTTGCTGATCAGTAGGGCGCGGCGCTCGTTCACCACGGGCCACCACGTCCATTTTTCAATGTCGACAGTCATGAAACCGCCTTTACCTGAGGATTCCATCGGAACACAAATTGGCTGGAGGCATATGGTTGCGGATCGCATCTGCCGCCTTCCTTGCGCCCTCGGCGATATGCTCAAAAATATCTGCTACGTGCGGCTTCGCTTTCGCCTCAATATCCGCCTGATCGCCCGCAGCCTCGCAGGCTTCGGCGCACCGACCGCGCTGCTCGTCGCAAGCGATGCAAAGGGCTCTAAATAAAGCCTGCTCGTGAGTCGCCCCTTGGCCGATCATGATGCCGTACATCTTCTGGCCGAACTCTGCAGGGTTGATCTTTTCCATTTGTCTACCGTTCTAGGGCTCATTTCACGAGTACAAAATTGCAGCCGCCCGCATGACCGCTAGGAAGGGTGCAGTGAAACCCTTTGTCGAGGGTCTTGTAGCAAAGAGTCCTGTCCTCAAATTCGTTGTTCCGCTTTTCGGTCAATGCCGCTTGCGCGATCCGCGCCATGCCTGGACTGTAGTCGTAGGACTTCAGCTTGCTCTCCTCGTAGGACTTTAGGATGTCCTTAAGTGCCTTGATAAGTTCTCCATTCTGAAGCTCTAACTGTCGTGCGTTGAGCTTGCAGGAGGCGATCCGGTCGCGAACCATCTCCACGAATTTGCGCGTCGTGAATCCCGCCTTCCACGTCACCTCTTCTTCCGGACCGAACTCCTCACGGGCGAAGTCCAGCATCACCTTGTCGTGGTAGTCAAGCATCTCCTCCCGCTCCCCGGCCAGTGTGCGGAGCCTGTCCAACTCCTCCCACAGGGCTCCACGACACATATACTCCGGGATCTGACCGACAATAGCCCCCTCTTCCAGGTGGTCGATGTCGCAACGGGAACAAATCATCAGTCAATCCCTCTATAGCTCAAACGTGATTTCCGGAGCAGGCACCACACTGTTGCACTTGGGAATTCGGCGGGTGACAGGAGCATTCGCACTTCCGCTTTTCCGTGCAATTGTGTAGGTGTACCTTCTGACCGCACTCCGGGCACTTCCCATTCTCGATTAGAGCCAAACGCTCCTTTAATTCCTTTTCGTTGAATGGCTTTTCGGTAATTGGCGATAGTCCAGGCCCCGAGTGCTTCCATTCCTCCGCGTAGCCCTTCATCGCGGCGTTGATCTTCTTCGCCCACGGACAGGCGCAAGTATCGTCCTGCGGGCACTTCGGGTCCTCGCCGTGGACGTCGATCTCCCCGGCAATCAGCATCGAAGCGAGGATGTCCTGGGCTTCGCCTAACTGAAGGAGTAGCTTTGCCTTTTCATCCTTCAGAATCTCGACCGTCCAGCACAGGGAATGGTGAGACTGAAGAAGGTCGCTGTACTTCGCCTTCGCGTCCGCGAGCGTCCATCCGTCTTGGTATTCCATGATTGTCCTCAGCTAAGTAGTCTGTAATTGGAGCAGGACCGCTTCGAGTGCCTTCTTGTCGGACTTCCCTTCACCCTTCACGAATCGCCCGCTGTAATGCGTGAACAGCCAGAAGGTCCAGTCCTCGCTATTGAGGCGGTAGTCGTTGTGAACTCCGACGCGCCAGCCGCGCATGCGAATATCCTCGAGCATCTCTTCCAAGCTCATGAAACACCTTGAATCCCACGGATTACGTCCTCGCGCCACCACCACATTTCCGTATGTGATAGAGCTTCGCACCACACCAGCATCTCGAATTCAAAACACGCTTTCGTTGGGATTTTGCAGTTACACATCTTTTGACCTTCCGCTGGATTCGTCTACATCGCCCAAGTAGTACCAGCCCCAGACTTCACACCGCTGGCAATGCGCCCAACTCTGGACGCCATGGAAGTGCCAGACTTTCGAGTGAAGGCCCAGCCAGCACAGGAAGCGATAGAAGAATGTCATGAAACACGCTTGAGAAAACAGGTTGAGGAGTACATCCACTTCCCATCGGGGAGCACGACGCGCCCGATGTTGTTCCAGCAATGGACCCAGCGTCCCCGGCGTCTGCGTCCGTGGGGCCTGCTGTCGTTGGCCGGGACGGAGACAAGCGCACCCAGCGGCGGGATCTTGCTGCCCGTTTCGTAGGAGTTCCTGCACCAGTCCAGCGACGTGCGGCCCTGGTGCGAGCCCCAGAAGTCCTCGATCTGTGCGCGGACCTCTTTCGGAATCCACTTAGGCCATGGGTAGCCTTCCCATCCGTTCATCTGTCAATTCCTCTAGCTCTTCAGCGAATAGCCGTCCCGTACTTCGCCTTGACCAGGGCATTCATCATGCACCACGCGCACCCTGTCTTCCGTCGCTGCGGCTCGGTGACATGGCCACAAATCTCCCTAGATAGGCCGTCGTAGACGCGGCGAGCCCACTCGCGTTGCTTCTGGGTTGCGTTCGGCCTACTCATTCTGTCCATCCTGATTCCGCTTTTGGGTCTCTCGCAATTGTTCGCACTGTCCGCAGGTCATGTGCTGTCCGGTGTGCCGCAACCCGGCCAGTTCATTTTGAAGTTCACTGGCCTGAAGTTTGAGGTTTGCCACTTCGTCGAGCAGGGCCGGAACGTCCTGTCGAGCATGGGCGATGAACTCGCGGTCGTAGGCGCTGGATTCAACGCGGCAGATTTTCCCGTGGCCGCCGTCATACCACACCTGCCAGGGGATGCTGCCAGTGATCCAAGGCGCGGGGGTTGCGGCCTCGACCCGCTTCGCGATGAACTCCAGTTCCTTGTCGTCCATTTTCTATCCCTGTTGCTAAGCTTCGTCTTTGTCGGAACACAACTGCGCCTGTTCAAGGAAGTACTTCACCAGCTCCCGGAGCGAGTCGGCGGCTTCGTCCTTGTAGTTCAGGAAGGCAAGCCCAGCCTCCTCTCGGCACTTCTCGGCGGCCTCCATGAACGCAGCCTCGGAGCCGCTGTCCCGCGCCTTATTCTCCGCGTCGTTCTTCTTCGTTTTCATAGTATTAGTCTAGATTCTTTCTCGAATCTTCGTAGCTACGGCCCGGAACACAATCCCAAAACCGCCCTTCGTCTCGTACTCGATGGCAAGGTTTTCCACCAGCTCAGCGCATCGTTCCCTCTCGTCAAGGGTCGCCTCCCGAACCTGCGCTTCAAGATCCCGTATGATGATTCCCTTACCATCCTTGTGCGAGTCCGGTCCGGGGTACTTATGCAGGTCGCAGAAGGACAGAATCAGAGAGTCCGTGTACTGGCACCCGCACGTCAGCGTGTTCATGTCTTTCCCTTTGAGGAGCCACCGTGCGCTTCGATCGCAGCCCTAAGCCGCTCTCCTTCAGCGACTCTCGAGGATCTCCACCCGCGGGCGTGAGCCATCGGAGCCGTCTCGTCTAATTCCGCGCCTAGCAAGTCAATGTAGTCCAGCAGGAGCAGGGACAGCTTTCTAAGATGCGGCCCTTCCGCAAGAGCCTGTTCCCACAATTGACGTCTCTCAGATGTCATGATCTATGACCCTCGTCTCGCCATCCGGCGCAGATGCAGCAGGTGTTGTACCGCTTGCATTCGTCCTGGTGGATCTGGCCTGGGGACGTCTTTCGGAGCCAGCAGGGCCGGTGCCGTTTGCGTCTCGGGTTCTTCACGGAATAACTCGTCAAAAAGTCTTATTAGGTGCCCAGGGGTTGCCTGGCGGCCTGTGCGCCGAACACTTCCCGCCGTCGCTGTCGCACCCGCAGGGCATCGCAATTGCATTCAGGTGCTTCTCAGCGCAAGGCTCCGTCACCTTATGGCACCAGTCCTGAATCGCCCCTAGATTCAAGTTCGTCATTTCTGGATTGGCTGTAGATCCACCTACCTGGCCGGCCAGGTCGTGGATCTTGTTCAGGGCGCCCGTCATCTCGCTGATTCGAAGGTTGGCGCCGACGATCTCCTGGCAGAGCTTCTTGTTTTCGTCCAGGACCAGGCACCACTGGCAGCCGGGACGCCCCCAGATCTCATTGAAGCAGTTGCAGTGACGCCCGCAGGGACCGATCCGGCAGGGCGGATCCGTGTTCAAAGGCATATCAGTCCTTCACTTTATTACAGGTCCCCTGGTCGGGGCACGGGCACGGACAGTCCGGCTTCCCAACGCAGGGCGTACAATTCGAACAGGCCATCATTCACCTTTCCCGTGCCGTAAGTCGTGGGCAGCCCAGCCCGGGGCCTTCCCGCTCCGAAGTCTCTTCGCCACTAACTTGGCGATGTCCTGGCTGTCACAGGTCCATACGCCGCCCTGGCCGACAACGCGCCAGAGCCTCCGGCGACCGCGCGGCTTAACGATCTGGAATTTACTCATCATTACAGCACGCACAAGGCCCTGAGCTGCAAGCCATGCAGAAAACATTCCCGCAGCCATATTCCGTACAAATTTCTAGACGGGAACGACCGTGATTCGGACATGGAGACGCATCCTCAATCTTTGAGATCCACGCTTTCAATTCCTCTATGCTTCTCATCGCTCTTCTCTTGGCGTATGCACCGATACGTATAGGGCAGATTTCGTGTCCTCGCTCCACTTGTAGACGGAGAAGGTCTTCCTATGCTTCTTTGCCAGAGCGTCCGCGGCCTTCTGCGCGGGCAGCACTCCCTTGTGAACAGATTCCCAATACCGTGCTCCGTCCCGCTGGACGGCGCAGTTAAAGGTCTTGGTGATGTTCGGGTGCTTCAAGACTCAATCTCCGCGTACAATTTGTCAATCGCCACGTCCAGGCCTACCGAGGTAAAGTGGTCCGGCCGGTATCCGTGCCGGTCCAGCGCGCGGAGCAGGTCAAACACGCTCCTTTTGAAATGATCCATCAGGAGATCGAATTTCTCCCTGGACTCTCCCGTGAGTTGTGAAGGCATCGTGATCATTCCTGATCCTTTTCCTTCACTCGCTCGGGGCTCTGGAATGTGTAGGTGACCGAGGTGCTGACCTCGAAATCCTTCTCGCAGCGGCTGCAGGTGACGTCATGCTGACCTTCCTTATAAAGGTCGTAGTCGTCGCTGTCTCCGACATCCCAGTGATGGCCGCAGTACGGGCAGCGCACTGAGCTGCTATGGTGAAGCTCTTCGGACTTGTCCAGGTCCTGGCATGCAGTGCAGGTCTGGGGATGGCCCTTGGACCAGATGATCAGGCGTCCACAGAGCTGGCAGAGCTCGCCTTTCGCCTTCCTATCGGCAAACTCCTGGCGCTTGAGTTCGTCGTATCTCTTCCAGTCCGTCGACCCGTCCGGAAGCTTGCAGTCGTCGAGACTAATCATCCGATCCTCAGATAGGGGGAAATGCTGGCAACGGAAGGCCGGGTCTTACCAGGCACCCACATCTTGGGAGCGTTCTTCTCGATCCACTTGTTGACCAGTTTGTCGATCTTCTCGAAGCCCAGCCGGTCGGAATCCTCGGAGAGATAGTCCGAAAGGAACTCGCTCATCTCAAACCAGGGAGGACTGTCTGGAACGGCGATGACCAGGCGCACGTCTTCCACGGACAGCTTGTGTTCCTCGAGATACTCGTCCAGATCCTCGACGTTAAAGAAGTATTTGTCGTCGTCGTCAAGCACGAGCGGCGACTTACCGTTCCAGACGACTTCCTCTAGCTTCAGCCAGCGGGCGACATCCCGCTTGGAGAGGCACAAGTCGCAGTACATATAGGTGTGCTTCTTGACGCGGGCCGCGCAGTCCAATGTCTCGCACTTGAGGTCGCCGGCGCAGCACCATTTCGCCATGTGCTCGTTATCTCCCCAGAAGCGCCGGCAGGTCTTGCAGACCCAGCCCTCAATACCCGTCTTGTGCTCCGCGGCTTCCTCGTAAGGGAACTTGCCGATGTCGTTCATCAGATCCTCTTCGCTTCTTTGATGGCCGTTGTCAGACTACGAAACATAAAGACAAGTTCAGGACGCCCGGGAACAGCGCCTTTCCCAGCAGCCTCGAAGCCGTCAAGCCAGTGGATCAGCGAATGGAGCCCGTGGTACTGATCCTCGCTTACGACGACCGAAACCTTGATGTTAGGGGCCATCATGGCCTGGCTGCTTTCGGGGATCCTGGCGAGAGGTTCAAAACTCACATACGGAGCGTAGCCCAGGTTTACCTGTGAGTCAAGGATTTCGTTACGATAGGCAGTCGCGGAGCGTCTCCGCGATGTCCTCGTGGGTGCCCATGACGGCGGCCTTGTCGAGATAAGGCCAGAGGTGTTCTATTGCAAAATCCTCGACGTCCTTCAGGTCGCGGAGATGTTCCTTGTAGATCAGCCGAGTCCCGTCCTTGGCGTGCGGCAGGATCTTCCGGACCTCTCGGATGACTTCCGCAAAAGTTTCCGGCCCCAAAGAACATCCCGCAAGAGCCGATCCCAGGAGCTCTTTGTCTATGACCGCGATCTGGATGACCGCAAGAATTTTCGTCCGCTCATCAAAGACGAAGACCGTCGTGGTCAGGAATCTGTGATGCTCTGGATTGCCGTCTAGCAGCTTAGCGATGGAGAACATCGACCTAGAATCGTAGTCCCATCATGCTGGCGGGAGGCCCGATCACGCAAGTCCCGTTCTTCACGCAGTCCTTCTTGAGTTGCTCCCTTTGCATCTCATTAAGGCCGGCCCAGCCGCTATTCGATACTCCGCCGCCGGGGAACATGCCTGGGAAGCCCCCAGGGCCGCCTCCGGAGGGCCCGCCAGGGCCCGCAAACACGCCAGGACCTCCTCCGGCACCGCCGGACCAGCCGATCGACGTGTGGGGCGCTTCGAAGATGCCGAACATGGAGGCCTCCGCTATTCGACGACTACAAATGGCTTACGGGCTTTTATCCAGAGTCTTCTTTGATCTCCACCGCGAGCCTTCTCTACCCGCCCATTTCTGCTGACGTGTACATACTGCTTTGTATCATCTGGCTCCGCATCAAAGCCTGGAGTCTTCATCATGAAGTAACGCTCGAGATCTATTGGGCCGCCAGTTTCGGCGTCAAGAACGCCAGCTCCAAAAAGTATTTCGGAAATGTGCGGTAAGTTTTCTGGCCAATTCTCCCAAATACCCCAACGGCCTCCCTCTTTCATCCTATAGAAAAGCCAGCCTGGCATTTCGAACCAGCCATCTTCTTCCCGGAGAACGATATCGGCCATGGCTACCCAATCTCTTCGTAGAGTTTCCTGAACCTCGAGACCAGCGCGTCAGCATTCTGCTGCGCGATAGACGCTAACGCCGGGGCTCCTTCAGATTCGGCAAGATCCGCGAGTGCGCGGAGGTATCCGACTTCAGTGGCGATCCCGAATAGGTTGTTTGATGCCGCGGCATCCAGGCCCCGGGAGAGAGCGTCGGCCGCCATGTCGACCGCCTGGATCTGCTCCTCCTGAGTATGGAGGCCTAGTTCCGGCTTTCGAGGAGGCGGATCGATGTACTTCTTGGCTTCTGGGAACTCTTTCAGAACGGCTTCTTCCGCCAGTTTGAGAGACTTATAGGGCATCCGGAGCTGATATCCGTAGCGCCCCTTGGCCTTGAGCTCATCGATACGTCTCAGCTTTTCGATGTAGTCGCCCCAAAGCTTTTCCCAGAGATCAGCGCGGGTCATCTTCGGGTCCCCTACGAGCCTACAAATATTTCGGCTATGTTAACGGGCTTCACGGTAACCCGTTCAAAAAAAAGGTCGTCGATACCATGCCCCCATACGCCGAAGGCCTCAGGATTCCCGTAGATCTTTTCGTATTGCTTGGCGATCTGCCAAAGGAACTCGCCGAAAGTAAGATAACCGTTTTCACCGGCACCGATATGCATGAGTACAGGGACACTGAGAGGATAGGTCAGCTCCACTCTTAGAGGATATTTCAGCTTTACTACCCAGATGTCAAAGCCGCCGTGCTTGGCATCCCATCCTGATAGAAGGGTTTTGGCCTGATCAAGCGTCAGTTCTGAAACCGTTTTGATGTGGAGGTTGCATTCCCAAGAACCCCCGAAGGCTTTTGCCATCTGCCGGTTCCTTATCAACTAGGCCTTCAGCGCCAGGATAATCGCCAGCGCCGCAGCCGCGATACCACCGCCAACCAGAAGCGTGTTCGTCGAAATCCCCGAAGCAGGCGGAGGAGTCTTGAGCGTCGATCCCGGAGCGATGCTGGTCTGAATCGGAGCCCCGGTTCTAACGCTGACGATGGAAGTCCTTACCATGGGAGCAACGACCGGCTTGACGTTGCCGTATTCCTGCATGCCGGCGACCATGATGTCGAGGACCTGGTTCCATTCCTGGACGCGCTGGATCATGTCGTCGGAGAAATCCCAGTTAGCGGGATTGTCGGACGCGAGCTTCTGGGAAGCCATGTCTACAGAGGCCTGATCCTTGTTGATGATGTCCTCGTAGCCATGCCAGTTGTCCACGATGTACTGCTCTTTGAAGGTGGAGAGCAGAGTGGGGTCCTTAGCGGCCTGAGCTGCAATCCAGCTACGGACCTGGGCGGCTTTAGGAGTGCCCTTGGCGATGATCGCGCTTAGCTTCGCGCGGAGATCGGCGTTCGCCTGGGCCTCTGCGTCGGCCACGTGCTCGAATTCGGAGGTGGCCTGTCCCATGACCTGGACCGGCCGTCCAAGGCTGGGGGCTCCCGTCAGGCTCGGATGGCGAACCGTGAAAGGATTGTTCGACTGGAAGCCGACGCTGAAGAGCGTTTTCATGGAATGCCCCCGAAATGGGCGGAAGGTCCACAAAGGAATAGCCGCCTTCCCGGGGGAGGGAAGACTCAAGGAATTGTAGCCCCAAGGGGGCTGGGGAACAAGCTTATTCTTTCCGCCTCAAACTCCTTTGGGTTGGTCGAAGGTAACGGCGTTGATGGTCGGGCCTGCATATCCCTGCTTGGTGATGAACTCGTAGCGCCAGACCAAGCTGTCCTTGGGATAGAGCGCCACGGTAGAAGTGATGAAGTCGAAGTCGGCATGGTAATAGCCGCTCCAGAGTCCCAGTTTTCCCTTCACGTTCGGCGTCACGAACATCTGGCCGCTCACGTTCCCGCAGGCAATGGTCGGGGTACGCCAGATCTCAGTAGTTTTATGGAACATCTTGAACATCAGCGGATGACCTGGATACTTCTGAGCGGTGGCTTTAACCTTCGCGATGCCGTCCGAATGTACCGAGTCGTCGTCATCCACGAACATGATGTACTCTGCCTTGGCCTCCCTGATCGCGATGTTTCTCTGAGGATTCCCGTAATTCCGGATCAGCGGAATGTCCCAGTCCCGGATGAGGGGACTCTTGATCTCGTCCACGATCTTCTGGGCGTTGGGCTGCGGCCCGTCGCCGATGATCAGGACCTCGTCGCCTGCGGCCAGTTGAGGCAGGAGGCCCTGCAGCATGGTCCGGAGACTATCCCGGCCGATGGTTGGGGTGATGACGCAGACGCTCGGCATCTCAGGCTTCCTTGTCCCATTTGACGACCAAGGAAGCAATCTTCTCCCGATCCGCCGGCGTCACCCACCAGCCCACCGGGATGCACATCTCGGACGACGCGAACTCGTCGACTCCAGGGAGGTTGCGGCGGAACTCCTTAAAGCACGTGTGGACGTCATTCCGCACATGGACCTTGCTGACCATGACGTCGTTCGCGGCCATGAAGTCGAAGAAGCCCTGCTGACTCTTGACGCGGAGAGTATAGAGCCAGAAAGCGCTCTCGCGGTCGGCCTGGTACTTGAGCTGCTTGACGTTCTTCAGCCCTTCCAGAGCCTTATCGTAGAACGCCGCGTTCTCCCGATGTGCTTTCACGATCTTCGCCACGTGATTGAGTTGCTCTATGCCGATCGTCGCATTCACGTCGTTCATGTGCATCTTTCCGCCGGTCTGCTTGACGTCATCCTCGCAGCGCATATCGCGTTTAGGAGTTTCACGGTCGATCCCGTACCAGCGCAGGAGCTTTCCTTCTCGGTACGCGTCGTTAGACGCGCAGACCAGGGCGCCGCCGTCGACCGTGGTCAGGTGCTTGATGGCTTGGAAGCTGAAACAGGTGAAGGCCGAGATACTGCCGATCTTGCGCCCTTGGTAGACCGAGCCGAAAGAGTGCGCGGCGTCTTCGATGAGCGGGATCCCGTACTTCTTGCTGATCCTGGTCAGTTCATTCAGTTCGCAGGGATACCCTCCCCAGTGGACCGCCATGATCGCCTTGGTCCTGGGAGTGATCTTCCGCTCGACGTCGACCGGATCGATGTTCCCGGTCCAGGGGTCGATATCCGCCCAGACGATCTTCGCCTTGTGATCGATGATCGGAGTATTGGTCGCCATGCAGCTTTGCGGTGAGCTGATCACCTCATCCTGATATCCCACTCCCGCCAGTTTAAGCGCGAGGTAAAGCGCCGACGTCCCGCTGTTGAGCGACAGGATGTTCGGGTGCCCGAGCCACGGCACCAGCGCCTTCTCGAAGGCGTCGACTTTCGGCCCCTGGCCCACGTAGCCCGACATCAGCACGTTCTTGACGGGCTCCAGAACGCTCTCGGGCATGTGGACTTTGAAGAGATAGATCATTCCAGCACCTTTCTATTAAGGACTTCCGCAGCGGAATCCAGATATCCATTGCTGTTCGTAAACTTCATCATGTTGTAGTCGTGTTCTCGGCGCCAGCCGGCAAGACCCGGCAGTTTAGGGATGGACTGGAGGGGATGGACAGGGAAAAGACCCTTCATCAGGAACCAGCAGTCATGGACTGCCACGCTGGTCTCATCCCACCAAACATTATGATCGAGTGAACACGATCTGCGATGAGCAAAATTCCCGGTCGTCATGTCGAAGGCCGCCGCCAAATTACAGAGTTTTGCCCCAGGCTGTTCTCCGTCCTTGAATTCCCCCCAGGGTGCTCGGACGCAGTGGACGTCACTATACTCCGTAAAGACTTCCCGAACCTTCCTGATCCAATCCTTGTGGAAGAGATCGTCATCGCAGAGATAGGTGATGACGTCGCATTGGCTCGCCCAGATTCCTTTGTTGATGGCGGCGCCGAGTCGTGGCGTTTTCAGCCGCTCCTCCGTGCTGACCGGAGGAGCAATCCTGATCTGACTCTTCGGAAACCTTTTCAGATAAGGAGCGACCAAGGCCTGGACATCGAAGCTCGAGGCGTCGTCCAGGATGATGACTTCGTCGGCGCCTTCAATGGAGTCCAGGGCCTCGACCAGCATCCTGGGCCGGTTATAGGAAAGCACGAGCACCGATACGGTGGCCTCTTTAGTCTTTTGGACTCTGAGGTATTCATTCTTCAGGATGGACATGAGGAGGTAGTCCACGTAAGCCCCGTCCCGGTAGACCGCTTCGCGGTAGCGCCCTTCCTCCTGGAACCCCATCCTTGTGTAGAGGGCTTTGGCCTTCTCGTTCGTGTTGAGAACGGCCAGCCACACGCGGTTCATATTGAGATGGCCGAAGCAGTACTTGAGAAGCGTCCGATAGATCGCTTTGCCAAACCCCTTCCGACGAAGAGAGGGAAGCACGTCCGCTCCAACCCGGATGGATTTGTTCAGGTGATCGATCTCATCCATTCTGATGAGTCCGATGAATGGATTAAGGTCGTCGTAAGCCACGAAATAGAGTTTGCCGCTGCGGCTTCCGAGGGATTCGTACCACGCCTTCTGGTCTGCCGGCCCAAGCGGTCTGGGATCGGTCAGTTGAGTCCAAGTAGTCTCATCGTTCCGGAGTTCCGCGATCTGCTGGAGATCTTTTTGCTCTATGGTCCTGAGATGCAGCCCTTCATGGCTGAAGGTTGACGCCATCGCACCCCCTCAATGTTAAACCATAGGATACCTTCCATTTTATAAAAGTAAACCATATACTACCTAATATGGCTGATGACCGCGCTACCTCAAAAGACCCTTTGGATGCCCTGGTCTTCATGGTCGAAACGGGCTTTACCGTGGCCGTTCGCAGCGTCTACAAACAATCCCAGTTTCATCTCCGGGCCGTCCAGGGAGAGAAGATCCTGATTGCCGAGGACCGGGACCTTGCTAAGGCACTCCTAAAGCTGCGCGACGACGCCAGGCGTTCCCTTGCCTCTAAGGGTTCTTGATCCTCGCACTTGACCTGGCCCTTTGGTAAAATCCTTCCGTGGATTTCTCGCTTGGCGCCCAGGACCCTGCCGTCAAGTATGCCGCCCAGATCCAGTCCGTCGCCAATATTCTAGAGTGGGCTCCTTCCAGAGTCCTCAGCGAAGCCCTTCAGGCCGATCCCACCAACTGGCACGGCGGATATCCACAGTACCTCGGATGGATCCTCAAGCAGATGAAGTTCAAGAACGTCATCCTGCCTGAAGACCGCCCGCGCGTTTGGGATGCTCTTAGCATCCTCGAAGAAATCAAGCGCGTGCCACAGCAAGCTGTCACCACCGACATCCACCGTTACAAGACCCTCTCGCAGCTCGAGGTAGTAACGGATCGTTTCCAGGAAGTCACTTCCGGCCGGCAAATGGAGCGGCCCAGGACGGTCGAAGAACTTCCTGAGGGAGCAACCCTGCACCGGGAGTCCGAGAACTACCGTGTCTTGGAAGTCACCCATCCGGACACCTGTATCTACCTCGGTCGCGGAACCAAGTGGTGTACCCGGGAGATGCCGAACGCCGATCAATACATCGAACGCTACGGCAAGCTCTACGTCATCCTGAAGCGTGACAGAAACCAGTGGGTCGTCTACGGCCAGTACACGCCGGATTACTCGCAGATCATGGATACGTATAATCGGCAGCTCACGATCGATAACGAGGAACTTGCCAACCTGATGGGGCCTCCTCTAGATACTCTGGACGCCGCTTACAAGGCGATTCTCTACGCCCAGAACGTACTCAATAACCGCTGGCCCCTGGCCGAACCGGTCATCCTCGAAGACGCACACGCAGCTTTCCTGTATGCCAAGACCATCATTAAAGGCCGCTGGCCGGAAGCTGAGCCGATTATCGCCTCTAACCCAGCAGAATCCTTGCTCTACGCCAAGGTTATCATCAAGGGTCCGTGGCCGTACGGAGAGCCTAGCATCGCAGAGGATGGCGCCAATGCCTACCAGTACGCCAAAGAGATTCTGCAGGATCTCTTTCCTCTGGGTGAACCAGCGATCGCCAGATTGCCTGGTTACGCGGTGCTCTACGCCCAGAATTTGCTCCACGGCCGCTTCCACGAAGCAGAGCCCTTCATTGCCCAGGATCCGAGCTGGGCAGTCACCTATGCCGGCACCATCCTGCATCGGCGGTTTCAAGAAGGTGAGCCGGCGATCGCCAGCAGCCCTAAACACGCCTACGATTACATGAAGCACATCATCGGTGGACCTTGGCCCATGGGTGAAGTCGCCATCGGCCAAGACCCTGACACCGCCGTCGCCTACGCGCGCGACGTTCTCGGAGGGCCGTTCCCTTACGGAGAAGCGGCGATCGCTACGAATGCCCAACGCTCGTACATGTACGCGCGCGACGTCCTCCAGGCCCGCTTCCCAGCCGGCGAAGCGGCGATCGCCAAGGAACCCCAGTGGGCTTTCTTCTACGCCCGCGACGTGATCCGCGGCCGCTGGCCGGCAGGCGAACCTGCCCTCTACAAGAACAAGTGGTGGATCAAGGAATACGAGGAGCTGTTCCAATGAGCGGTCTCATCGACCTACGGGAACACTTCGGTATCTGGGATAGATGCGGTAACACTCGCTTCTTCCAGAAAGAGGGGCGTGGTGGATCGAAGCTGTTCCTGAACGCGCTTGACGGCTTACGAGTCTCCGCCAATCCGACCCGTTATCCAGACGGCAGGGTCACCTACACGCTCATCGTACAGGACGCCTCCAAGGCGGTGGATGGAGACATCGAGAAGTCGTATGAGCAGAACTCTCCTTATCCTTGGATACAGAGGGCCGTCAAGCGGTTCTTCTACCTCAAAGCCATCGGCTGGGCTCTCGACGCCGTCAAGGAGTACACCGGCCAAGCCCCTCTCCCAGGTGATAAGGACATGGGAAACTTTCTCAGACTGTACCAGTCAGGCGGCGAGAAATACCGTAAGGAAGGCGGCCGGGATTACGAGCAATTCTACTGGGAAGGCAGTGTCCTCAAAGACCGTGGAGACGTGCCGCTGCTTGAAGAAGCTCTCGAGGCGATCAGCAGGACCATCGGTGGAATGAGGAGCACGATCGTCGACTACGGCACCGGGCTTTCGGAAGCTGACGTCGAAGAAGCCCTGGCAGAACGTGGCATTCTCGAATGCTAAGAAGTTCCTTGCAGCACGCCGCCTCCAAGGTATACTCGGTTTCGAAAGGAGGCTTTATGAAGGACGAACTGGCGCGCACCATCCAATCCCTGCTCTCGAAGCTCCCCGCTATCGAGGAGTCGCTTTAGTCTCCCGTCCCACACCAGGCGCATCCAAGAGATCGATACCCTTCTTCAGGCCCCCGACTTCTGGAACAATGTTTTCCTAGCTCAACGTCTGCTCGAAGAGCAGAAGGGCCTCCGGAAGCTCGTCGGGCCCCTTCTCTCTATCCAGACCAGCCTTCAGGATCATCTGGAGCTGCTCTACGCCGCTGACGAGGCGACCGATCAGGACTTGATCGCGGAGATTGCCGAAGACCTGATCCGCTTGTCAGATCGCCTGGTAATGATCGAGCGCCAGACTATGTTCAAGGGGAAGGACGACCTTCGCAACGCCGTCATATCCATCCAGTCCGGCGCCGGCGGCGTCGATGCAATGGACTGGGCCGAGCAGCTCGAGCGGATGTACCTCAGGTACTTCACGAGGGAGGGCCTCGAGGCCGAAATCACCGATCGCCTCGCTGGCGGTTCCGCCGGCATCCATTACTCGGAGATCGAAGTCCGCGGCCCTTACGCCTACGGCAAGCTTCGCGGCGAACGCGGCGTCCACCGGATCCAGCACGTCTCCAAGTTCGATTCCAACGGCAAGAAGCAGACGAGCTTCGCGGCCGTCGACGTCCTTCCCGTCTATTCCAAAGTGGTTGTTGAGCTTGAGGAGAAGGATCTCGAGGTCGAAACCATGCGTTCCGGAGGCCCCGGCGGCCAGGGCGTCCAGACCACCGATAGCGCCGTCCGTGTTCGCCACATCCCTAGTGGCCTCATGGTCAGATGCCAGAACCACCGCTCGCAGTTGCAGAACAAGGAGAACGCGCTTGAGATCTTAGCGTCCAAGCTCCGGCAGGCGCGGGAAGATAAGATGGAGAGGCGGCCGAAGCTAGAAGCATCCTTCGGTCATCAGATCAGGAGCTATGTCCTGGAGCCCTATCAGCTTGTGAAGGATCACCGGACGGGATGTGAGACGTCTGCGGCTTCCAAGGTGCTCGACGGAGATCTGGGTGAGTTTGTGGAGAGCTTCCTAAGATCTACATGATCGCTGCGCTTTTGGCAGTCTTCGGGACCGGGGTCGGCGGTGGGCTTCCGAAGCTTGCCAGCGGGACCTGTCCAATCGGCGGCCAGACTCCCCTGTCTTCCCAGATGACGACGGCCCCGTCGCCTCCAGAGCCCCCAACTCCACCAGGAACCCCGGCGCCACCTCCGCCGCCCGAAACAAAAGGCCACGCCGGCGGCGGAGTAACCAGAGGAAGGATCTCGAGAAGATCCTGAGCCTGAATCAAGCTGTTGGCGTAGACGATGCGGCCGTCCGCCATCTGGATCGAACCGTCGGAGAGGCGTTGTGCCATGAAAGCTCCAGATGTGGGCGGAGCCAAGGCCTACGGAATAACTCCCTGTGGGGGAACAGGGAGTAGAATACCAGGATTTTACAAGAGATCTCCTAGGAAGACAAGCTAGTTGTAGCGGCAGAACGCTTCTGTCTCTTCCGGCGTGAGCACGAACCCGAAATACTTGGTTCTCTTCTCCGTCGTCTCCACGACCTTGTTTCCCCACAGGCCCCAGGTGTGCTGGCGCCAGACCTGGTCGTCGGACATCGCGTAGCCCGTCACGATCTTGACCTGCTTGGGATTCATCTCATAGAGCCGCGCCGTGTTCGCGTGGCAGGCGCTTCTATCGCCCACCATCATCTTGAAGCCCTTCGGACTCATCAAGACGCCGCGCTCCAGTAGCTTCTCGGCGTCCTCCTCGTATCTGGCAGCGACGGCTTTCCCGCCAACTTCAAGAAGGCGTCCATAGAGGTAGTTCAGGGCCGGCTGGCCGGCGATCGCTTCCTTCATGCGCTCTTTTAGGTACGCGATCTGTACTGGATCGATCATAAGAGAGCGATTTTATAGCTGGGATAAGGAGTCGGTCAAGAGGAACGCCTTGAAGGAGAATGCCCTTCAAGGTAATCTAGCGCATGCCTTCACTCAACCTCTGGCGCCAGATGATCGATGACGCCGCCATCCGGCATGGCGTCTTTGTCAACAACACCGAGAACTTCTGGGAATGGATGCAGCTCGTCCACTTCAAGCGCCCGAAGACCGAGTTCTCAGAAAAGATCGCGAATGAGATCTTAGATCAAATCGGCCCGCTCGTTGCTTCCTACAAGGCTTGGCAGGTGGCGAAGTCTAAGTAGCCGCTCTACAGGTTGACGACCGGGAAGGCGCGTCTGCCTAGCAGATTATCAATGCCTCCTGGAGTCACCATTCCAGCGCCTCCGGAGGGCCCGAGGTTCATCGCCTGGTTCACGAGGCCGCCGGACACCGAGCCGCGGCACTTCGTTCCGTCCCAGAACTGCCCTGGAGGGCATCCGCCAGTGGCGACATCGGTGCGTCGTTGCTGAAGACTTTCACAGTCGTTCTTATTTAGGCCGGTGCTTTCTCCTCCAGGCGGTGGCGGCCCCCAGCTATATCCCTGCCCGGGTACGAAATAGCATCCGCTACCGACGCTGGCCACTGGAGCCGGCGCTGGCGCTGGCGGCGGGGGTTGAGGATTCTCCACAACCGGAGCTTCAGATCCAGTCGGAGCCTGAGGCTCTTCTGGCATTGGTGGCATGTAAGGGGGATAGCTACCAGGGCCACGACTCGCTACCCATGGCCGATTGCGGCCTGGGCCAGGCTGCCCGCTTGCCACCGGAGGATATGGATTTTGAGGGGGAGGCGGAGCTTCCCGATCTGTAGAAGCGACTGGGGTCTGGCTCGGAGGAACCGCTGGAGGCGTGCTTGTGAGAGATATCTTGATATATCCAAGTAAATCATCTGAATTGTCGCAGTACTTGCGGATTTCTTCTACCGCGCCTTTCTGAAGGCTTGGAGAAACCGTATTGATCATGCTCTGGACATTGGAGATCGCATCCCGCATATAGCGGTCACCTGTTGGAGTATCGCTCCAACTCTTCCACTCGTTGAAATCCTTAACCGCTCCACAGATACGGGCGATCGTCAGATCGGGGAGGATCTCGAATTCCTTGACCTGCCCTAGCCTTCTGCCTAAGTTCACTACCGGGTAGGATCTCACATTAACCCCCGAGCTTTCTGAACGTGCCGTCATCGAGCGCGAAGACCGCCTTGACAAGATTCTCTTTGTTGATCGCCGCATATCCGACAGCTTCGTTCGCGACTTCGATCATCCTGTCGAATTCATGTCCCATCGCACCGCTTCTTTGAGCCGCCAGCTTGCGCCTGTTGAAGAACTTGTGGGGATGATGGGCGGCGAAGGTCAGTTCCTCTACGACATAGACTGCGGCTTCCATAGGGCTAGCCGCCTCGACTGAAGTCTGAAACTGGTCGCCCATCCCGATGAGCTTCACAAGATAGAGACTGGAAGATCCAAGCTGTTTCGCCGTGACGATCAGCTTGTCGAGCTTGTACGCTTCCTGGTCGTTCATGGAGCAGATCTCGGTGGGCGGAAGGTCGCGTTTAAGACCTGCCGGGGGAGGCAGGCCAACTGAAGTTTAACTTACTCCACTTCCGAATACCAGCCTATAAAGAGGCGGCCGGGCGCTCCAGTGCGAAGCGCCCGGCCTCCAAAGGAAGGAGATACTAGGTTAGCAGATCCGGTCGCCTGCGTCGTTCCTGTCGGCATAGCCTATCTTGCCTTCATGGCCCATGACGCCCCATTTGAGATCGCGCGTCCACGCGCGCTTTTCCATGCTCCAGAGATAGACGGCCACGATGAGCGTACCGTAGTTCCGGCCGTCATGTTCGTCCCAGAGATGCTGGACTTCCACGACATTCCAGGCCGGCTCTATCCAGATGTCGTCAGGCGTCTCAATCTCTCCGTCTGGGCCCGCGATCGCAAGCCAGGTTGGAGGATAGCCCTGCAGCTTCCTCAAAAGACCGTGGAGGACTTCTGCGACCTGCTCATCGGTCTTGTCGTCATCAAGATTATGCTGCCGATGGGCCTCGACCGCGCGGTTCACCGCACGGTTCCACTCTCCTCTAGGCAGTTCGTGGAGCAACTCTTCGGTCTTCGTATACCAATCCCATTCAGTGAGCATTAGGCAACTCCATCCTGCTGGACCTTGAAGCGCCAGCGCGAGCCGCGGGCCCGGAGGACTTCGGTAAGCCAGGTCAGCGCTTCATAAACGTCGTCCGTGGCCACGAGCTTCCAGCCAAACGGCACCGACGGCTCCGGCTGTACGACCAGCGTATAACGCTTATCCCATCCCATCCGCCGCGCGGGATCCGGATGCTCCACCCAGAGCCGAACGAAGTTCTTGTCCTTGAGACGAACTCCGAAGGACGGAGAAGGATCGTGTCTCCAGGACATGTCCTCGATCACTCCCGTCTCCACCAGGCGGACGATCTCCTTCGCTACCCGGTAGCTTGAAGGAAACTCCTCCTGCCAGACGATCATAGAGATCTCATGCCTCCGAGATCCTCGATCAAACCCCTGAAGGCCATCACCGTTTCTTCAAGGTCATCAGACTGGAACAGCGTCTCCGGAAGCTCTCCCTTCCGGTAGATTTCAAGGCCGTATCTTGGGGCGTCCGGCACCGCTCTATAAGAAACTTTCGGATGGTCGGACCACAGGACCAACTGAGATCCATCCGACAAGATCGCCTCGAAATGCGGGACGACGTCTTCCTTCCAAGTCTTGTCCTTCAACACGCCGGCACTCACCAGCCTCTGGATCGTATCGGGCACGTCATAGTTCGGAAGCCAGCGTTTCCAAGACATTTAGATAATCGTTTCAGAAAGGCGATTGACCAGGGCAAGAAGCTCTCGAAGTGTAAGCTCATCCATTGCCCGGAGCTTCAGATACACCGTGTAGGAGTAGTAATGAGGAACCGCTCTAGGTGGCTTTCCTCTTGGATCCTCGAATTTTGCGGTCCCCGCCAAAACTCCCACGAGAAGACGCTTCAATTGAGCTACGTCCTCTACGTCCAGGAGCATGAGGATCGAGTCGTTCTGGGTATCTCCGATGTCCGCTACCTTTCGGCTATACGATACCCACGCCTCAAACCGCGGGAGATCGGGATCGTAGATCACCAAGGATTGGGGCTTCCTTCCAGATAGACCGGGCGACGGCTGTTCCCAATCCCCGAAAGTAACGATCTTGTCTCCGTTCCAGATCACCAGCTCAGGATTCGTCCCCATGCTGGCTTTCGTGAAGACCCCGTCCCAGCCGTAGGACTTGAGCATGTTGCAGAGATCCAGGCGAGTGAGGCCCTCCATGCTTCCGTGGCGGAGCAGGAGAAGGGCTTCGTTCGCCTCGATCGCGCGCTTGGTGTTGAACTCCAGGTATCGTCCGATGAAGTCCACGGGGACCCGCTGAGGCTCGAAGGGAGTCGCGAGCGCAAGAGTCTTCGCCATCCTGGGGATGTCGATATTGAAGGGTTGATTCGCCACGATGTCGAGGATCTGCCAGTAATCCGACGTCATCGCCTGGGCGATGATGTCCGAGGCCCGCTCGAATTCGCTCTGGGTGATATACCCGGACTTGATCTGGTCGACCAGCCGGTCGTAGATCGCCTGGTAGAGCGTTCCTCTTGCTTCCCTGGAAAGTTTCGGAAGGAACTCCCACTTCCGATTCGACCGTCCCTCCCAGAAATGCGGCACCGCCGAGACGTAAAGACCTCCGCAAAGATCTCCTTCCCGGGCGTAGAAATCGCCTTTCTCTTTCAGGAGATCGACGACTTTTTGAGGATCGTCCGTCACATGCCAGGCTCTCAATGTTCCATCGGCCTGAGGAATGGCGACGCTGTAAATCTTCCCTTCAGCGACTTCCATGAGGTACTTGGCTTCCTTAGGATTGTCGACCGTCCAGCGTGACGTGTCGACGGTGTCCTTCTCCAGGACCTCGAGCAGTTGTTTTTCGCTAGGCATGGGAGCCTACATGCACTGCAGGCGGTAAATGAACCCGAAGACCGCGGCGCCGAGCGCGATCTCGCCCGTCATCTCGAGCGGCTTGACTTTCCAATAGCTGCCGGCCGCGATCATGCCGCCGGCGACGCCGAAGATGACAAAGTCCATGGGCCGGAGCAGCGGATCCACCACGCAGACCGGGAACTGAAGGAAGACCGTGTAGCCCTTTGCTATATCCTCGGCCGGGACCGTCTTTCCTACCGTCAGGCCCTTGTAGGTCGCCTTTACCTCGAACTTGCCGGAGCCCATCGCCGAGAAGCCGGCCATGCCGTTTGAGTCGGTCTGGACCGTCTGCCCAGAGAACTCCACGGGAATTCCCTTCATCGGCCTGCCAGACTGGTCTATGACCTCCACCACCAGGTTGTTCGTCAGGGCCTGTCCAAGGCCGTAGGACGGCCCAGACGGCCGCCGGACGGCTCCGAGGGCCAATGGACGCCAGGAGAGCCTAGAAACAGGCATTCTGTTCATTCGACCATCCCTATGCCTTCCATGAAGCTGTCCATCTCCTTGGAAGAGATCAGCCCGTTGATGGACAGTAGCTTCGCCACGCCCACCATGCATTTGAACGCGCCGATGTCCAGCGAGCCGGGATCCTGCATGACCACGAAGATATCGTTCAGGAACTCATTGCGGATCCCTACCGCGGCCGCGACCACGGCTTGAGCCTCTCTCAAGGTGACCTTCTGTCCCTGAGCATGCCGCTGCAGAACCTCAGAGATCACGACGGGCTCTGGCTTTGCCACGACTAGCCTCCGAAGTTCCTGCAGACCGGGCAGTTGGCCTTTGAGCCCATCGGAACACGGCCGGCCTGGTTCTGAGCAGGCGCCTGGGGCTGCTGCGACAGCAGCGGAGGAGCCTGCTGCTGGTACTGCTGAGGCGCCGCCTGCGCGAGCAGCGGCTGCTGCTGCTGCATGGGGGCCATCTGCATCTGCCCGAAGGTCGGGGCAGGCGCCGCCATCGGCCGCACCATCGCGATCTGGACGGGACCAGGACGGAATCCCATCCCCTGAACGCCACCCTGCTGGCCCTGGCCGTTGTACCACGGATCTCCGGCGAACATGTGTTTCACAAGATTCTCCTCAAATATTTATTCTCTAGTCCCTGACAGATAAAACGCGCACTCATTTACAAAACCGTTGAGATCCTGGACGACGAGCGTGCCGTCAGTCTTTATGACGGCGTAGACGAACTCCGGGTGCTGTCCCGTCGCCGTCAAGAACGCCGCGTGAGCAGCCGGATCGCATCCGGTACCGTTCGGCGCATGGCTGGTCCCCGCATGCGCCTGCCAGAAGGCAAGCGTCGGGTAGTAATACTGGATGCCGCTCAAGTCGAAAGCGGACTGTTTGAGATACGGATTGTTCTGGGCGCTCTTGAGCGGCGAGATCACGACCGCCAGGGCATCGGGTATCCAAAGACTCTGGATGTGCTGATAGATCATCGACTTGACGGACTGCGGAACGTTCTGGTCCCTCGAGACCTCCGCCCAGAAGCTCTTGTTCCAGTCGCGGAGCTGCTCGAGAGATCTCTGCGCGATCAAAGCCATGCGAGAGCCCTCTTGCGGCCCAGATCGAAGCCCTGAGATCCGAATCGGGACACGAACTCCGAATAAGCTCTCTTGAGTCCCTGCCGATCGACGCTTCCAGGGAGATAGGCATCGACCTGGATCCATTTATCTTCGTTGATCCCGATGGTCTTCGATTTCAAGGCGCCGATCGGCGACTCGAAGGGATAGTCATCGAAGTGAACTCCGTGCGGAGCGATGGGAGGAATGGAGTCATAAAGATCCTGACGCTGGTCGTTTGTCAGCCCTGGAGTCTCTACCACAACCTCGATCTGCTCTTCTATCGGACGCATCGTCTCGTGGGAGATAACGCCCTTGAAGAGGCTGGGAGCCTTTCCCATCTTCCGAAAGGCCTGCCTCACATGGGGCATGTTGCCTTTCGTTAGGAGCCAGAGGTCTCCGTGCTGGGAGAGGGTTTTGAGGAACCACTGCATCCCGGGCCGTGGGATGACGTCGACGACTTCTCCATTGCGAACGACGTTCGCAATAAGGGTCTCATCGAGATCTGTATAAATACGCATCCCGGAACCTATGAAGGATCTCCTTAGGCGGCCAGGCTCCGGGGGAGGAGGGATCTGATCCGCTTGATGCCTAATCCTACCGTATGGGTTTGTCGATGTCTAGCAAGGATTCACGTCTTTCTGGTCCGGTCCTCGGCCCAGGAGGTGAGGGCTTCGATCTCGATCATGTTGAGGTCGTTGGGATGGGCGAGGCGCTGGCGGCCGTCCTTCATGGTGACTAGGAGGCTGGGAACTTGATGAAGCTCCTCGTAAACGATCTCTTTCAGGTCCGCAACCTTGAACTCCGGGGCTTCCTTCCTGTCCTCGCCGGCGTGGAGCTTGTAGATCCACGTTCCTTTCAGAACGTCGATCATCCTAAGTAGTGTCGCCGCATTCACCGATTTACCGGTCTTGATAGACCAGCAGGAGCTTGCCTTCATCGTCGACCTCGAAGCGGAGCACTCCCGTGATGATGAAGGGCTTCGTCCGGTTCATGCCCACTTCCAGGCTCTCGATGAAGGGTCCGATCACCTGCTTCCAAGCGGCGTCCAGGCTTAGTCCTTGGAAGGCAGACGCCGGGATCTTGAAGAACTGGGAGATTTCTCCCGCGGACTGACCAAGATCCTTGACGGCCAACGTCAGGACGTCAACCACGAATGGCTCGCCGCGGTATCCAGGTGCCGATCGCATTTGTCCGACGTAATTCCAGATCTGGGGCATCAAGAGGTATTCGTTCGGATCCACCGCACCGTATCCCTTGCGCTGGAATACGTCCTTAGACGGCAGGGGCGCTTTGGGGGCTTCCCCAGGCCCGGAACTGAACATCGCATCCCACATGGACGGCTGGCGCTTGGGGGCGGATTCCTGGGTCTTGGGCTGATCGCGGCCCTGAGTCTCTCGGGCCTGGGCTTCTTGCTGGAGGCGTTCCTGCTGGCGACGTTCCTGCTGCTCACGCCAGAAACTCGGGCCTTCCACGCCCATCTGGTGCTTGTAGGGGCGGTGTTCGCGCATTACTTACCCTTCTTCTTCTTTCCGCCGCGCTTCGCAGGCTTCTTTTTCTTTGCCGGAGCACGTCTCGGCGCTTCGGCGCCAGGTAGGTTGGACAACTCCTCAGTAAGCGCCTGCAAATTGGCCTTGGCTTCCGAGAGATTGTCCTTCAATTCCTTGCCGATCGCTTTGAACTCTTTACTACCTGGGACCAGCTTCTCAAGCTGTTCCGTCAGCTCTAGAATGGCCTGCTCTTCCTCCACGATCCCTTTCTCAAGAGCTTCTGCAATTTCCTGAGGGTCCTTTTCTTCCTGTTCTTCCATGGCCTGCTTATATTGTTCCTGCTGGTCTTCTTCCCACTCTTCGCGGGCGCCTTCCTTCTCCTCGCCCTCCACATAAGTGATGATGAGCATGCATCCATGGTCGTCGCCCTTCTCCATGATGAAATGGCCGGGGATGTCCTCCGGCCGCATCATGTCGAGCGCCTTGGTTATGAGTTCAATTGCGGGAATGACGATCTCCATCCAGACCAGGTCGTCATTGACCCACTCTTCTTCCTCGTCATGCTCCTCGACTTCCGCGCGATTCCTGAACTCCTCCCACGGGATGTGCATGAAGGCGGCGAGTTCCATGAAGATGTCTGGAGGGCCGCCACAATTCCCAAGGGACTCCAGCGGTTCCTTCGCGTATCCATACTGCGCGAGATATTCCTGCCAAGAAGGAGTGGCTCTGACCTGCCGGATGGTATCCCAGAGCTCGCTGATGGGGTTGTAGAAGCCCATGAAGCCGCGGGCGACTTCCTCAAGAGACGGAAGGAGGGTCTGGCGGCGCGGCATCGGCAGAACTTTTACCGATCGGTGAAGACTCTTCGGGACCTCTGGAGGAATGACTTCCGAGTAAGGCTGGATTTCCTCCTTGGCGAACATCTCGAACATCTTCGAATGCGGAACCTTTACCTCAGGCTCCTTCTCGAACATGCCGGACCACATCTCCATCTGCCGGGCCTGCTTGGCTTCGAAAGGCTCGGGCTCCGGAGACTTCGGAATGATGACGAAGGGCTCCAGGGCCTTCTCGATGTAGGGAGCGAGAGGTCCTGGCCTGTCCGGAAGGGCAATCTCGGCCGCCTTGTCGAAGAACTGGGTCAGAGGTCCTTTGGCTTCCGGCTCGAGGAACGAGAACATGCTCGGCTTTTTCTCGTACTGCGTGACTTCCCCGCCAGCGCGTTCCTGAGGGAGCCCAGTTTTAGGCTTCTTGAAGAAGTCGAAGATCGACTTCTTTTCAGTAGCCGGGACCATTTCCCGGGACATGGGCTCGAAGGGGGCGACGAAAGCCTCCTTGAGCTTGGCGATCAAACCTTTGCGTTCTTCCGGCTTAGCAGGCAGCGTCGGAAGCTGGGAAGAAGGCGGTTCGACCGGAATCATCGCGCCTGGCACAGGAGGCGCCAGGCGCTTGAACCAGTCGAAGATGCCGCCCATTTCGGGCGACCCCATCTGGACGTCCGCTACGTTTCCTGCGTGGAAGGTGATCTCCCGGCCGTCTTCCGTCTGGCCCACGAACCATCCGGGCTCCGGAGATCCCAGGACGATCGCCTCAATCGGAGATAACCCGGCGCCCATCGACGGATGCCGGACTTCCTCGTAGAGACCGACCCGGTCGCCCGGCTGGAGGTCCAGACGGACCTCGAGAGGCGGGATATTCCCATCGCCCAGGGTCAGGACGTCCGCGTCTGCAAGTCTCATCGTCCTAGCTGCGGGTATTGCTTGACCTCTTTATATCGTATCCAGAAGTTCATGTCATCATCGGGTTCCAGTACGAACCATCCGCGAAGAGCCGGGGTAGGCCGGAACACGTCCAAGGCCTTTCCGATTCGTTCGAACATCGGCTGCAGGACCTCGACGCTGAAGCGATCGAGGCCTTCCGGACCGAAGTTTGCGTATCCTTCGATAACCTTGTCCGGAATCTTCAGGAATCGGGAGATGTCGTCGGTCGGATCGTAAGCGCGCGCAACCAGATCAACGTCTAAAGACGCCGGCTCTCCTAGATGGGCGCTGCTCTCTACCTCTCTTCTCCAGTAAGGGCTATCTACTTGACTCAGGACGTATTCGTATATCCCCGGAAGATCCCACTTCTTCTGGATGAAGTCCGCAAGTTCAAGCGTAGTAGGCATCTGCCAGCGGGTGTGCTGCCAGAGAGGAGGCTCTCCGAACGGCCATTCGTCGGGATGGATGAACTGTCGAGCTTCTACCTGGGCCGATGGCTTCATGAATTCGAACATGTCCGCGGGCTGTTCAATCGGCTCTTTCGATGGCTTGAACATCTGCCCCCAGATCTCTTCAGGCTTTTCCTCCTCCTGCGGTATGACAGGCCCAGGGGCCGGTGCTGGCGGGGCCGGGAGGAACCCGAAAGTCTGTTCCAGCCTGGAAATGATCGGCAACTTTGCTTGGGGCTCGAGGAAGTCGAATAGCGAAAGCTGCTTGGATTCCTTTTGAGGAGTTGCAGGCAGCGTGCTTTGGCGCACCGCAGGAAGTTGTGACTTCTGCTCCTGAGGAGCGTACGGGATCATGGCTCCAGGGACCGGCGGAGCCAGACGTCTGAACCAATCCAGGAACCCGGACAATTCAGGGCGGCGCATTACTCCCAGGGCCTCCGCCCAACGTTCTCGGCGTAGATCAGCATCAACACCTTCCCCTGGGCATCCCAGTCGATGAAGAACTGCCCTGGAAGATCGGCGGGTTTGAGTTGCCCCAGGATCTGGGTGACCTGGTCAAAGATCGGGTGGAGGATCTCTCCGAAGAAAGCGTTCCGGTCACGGTGATAGACGAATTCGTCGACTTGCCGCTTCGGAATCCCGAACATTTCGGCGATACCCCATTCGGCAGGCTCTGTTCCACCGCCGGCCAATGCGTCGATGGCTATGGCTTTGGTCTTATAGAACTCTGCGCTATGCCGTGCTTGTCTGGCGATATCCCAGACCTCTGTGAGGGGCCACTCGTGCTCGATGAGATAGAAAAGCTCTTGAGGGCCGGGAGTATCGATCCCCGGCGTCAGAGGCACCTTTTTATGGAAAGGCGCAGCCCAGCTAAAGGGATTCTGTGCGCTCGGAATCTCCGGAGGAGCAGGAGCTTCTACGGCGAACATGTCGAATACCGAGCCTGTAGGTCCCTTCTTCTCTTCCGGCTTCGAGAACATCCCTTCCCACATGCTCGTCTGGCTGATGGGCTGCGGTGGCGCTTCTACGATGTCCTTCTTAGCCTCTTCTCGAGTTTTTTCAGTAGGAGTCGGCCGAGGAACCATGCCGCGGTATACGGGAGGAGGCGGCGGGGCGGCCTTGGCTCTCAGACGATCGTAGGCCGCGCGCTGAACTTCGTCCCCCAGGATCGCATAGGCCGTCGAGATCTCCGCGTACTTCCGCTCCGCGACGGGATCATTCGGATTCTTGTCCGGATGAAACATGAGCGCCATGCTTCTGAAAGCCTGCTTGATCTCGTCGTGTGAAGCATTGGGATTCAGGCGAAGGACGTCGTAGAGATCGACGTTGGTTGGAGGAGGCGGCCCCGCCGGCTGGCGAGGCTGTTCCTTTTTCTTCCACCAGTCCATGATCCCGGACATATCGGCAGATCTACGCGCCACCAAAACCTCCTAGAGGAATTTCCGGCGAAGTAAGTCTTGGTTCGATGTAATAGAGCCAGTATTCTCCGCGTGGCTCCGTAAAGCTGACGTTGAAGAACCCGGGGAGATCGGGAGGCTTCATCTTCTCGAAAGCCTCCGGAAGCAGCGCATTGAGCGGAGACAGGACGTTGTTCCACAAAGCGTCGTCCCCCTCCTTCTGGTGTTCAGGCGGCACGTCCACGTACATCTGGATCACGCCCCAGGGGATGCCGTAGAAGTTCGCCCAATCCGTATAAGCTTCCTGATAGACCACCGGGTCTATCGGGATCATCATCGGAAGACCTTGCCACGAATAGACGAGCTGGTCCTTCTTGAATTCCGGAGTTGCCCTGATCTCGCGGATCTCGTTAAACATGGCCGGCAGGCTCATCGTCTGCTGAAAGTGATCGGCGAGCTGCCCCGCGGACGGGAGTTTCCATTCCATGACCGGGGCCGTTCTAGGAGCCGGAAGCCCATGCGGCCTCACCAGCGTTTCAGGGGGCACCGAAGGATTGATCAGGACGTACTTGGGAGGAGGCGGTTCCTCAGCCTTCACCATCTTTTCGAACATCCCACTAACAGGAGGCTCTTCCTTAGTGGGCCTGGAGAACATCTCTCCCCATTCCGGAGCGGCTTTCCTGGTCGGAGTCACCTCCGAGATTGGAAGCGCTTTCTTGGTCTCCGAAGGGAAGCTGGGCAGCGGCGGAAGAAGCCGCTGGATGAGGGACTTCTTTTCTTTGCGAGCTGGAGCCGCGTTAGGGTCTAGAAAGGCGAAAAGATCCCTTTTCTCTTTAGGCGCCGAGGGAAGCTGTGATGGGCCGGCCGGGATCATGGCCCCGGATGAAAAAGCATCGAAAAGGGATTTTTGCTCCGACTTCTTACGCTTGAAGTAGTCGAAGATCCCGGACATTTCCTTCCGCGTTTTTCTGCCCATGATGTTCCTGAGTGGCCACGTCTACCCGTACGCTTGGAACCCCGGACCCACATTGGTTACCGGCGTAGGCTGGGCATACTGGGGAATCGAAGGATTGTCCTTCCTAAACTGGATGATGTCCTTCACCTTGTCCTGGAAGGCGGAGATTTCCGTGATAAGGTCGCTCACGCGCGCGGCGTCCGTCACGGAGAACTGTTTAGCGCTCTGGATCAGGCCGCTTGTTTCCGAAAGGGCCTGATCGGGCGTGAAGTCGCCCCGGTGATAGAGTTCCTCGACCTGCTTGTAGCGCGCAGCCACGGCCTGCAGGTCCACGTACTGCGATGGAGAAGCCTTGGGAGGCACCGGCATGATGCTTTCGCGGCTCGGTGCGCTCTGGGCCGCAGTATTCTTGATGACGTACCAGAGCGCCACGCCGCCGGCGGCTCCAGCCAGGAACCACCAGGGGTTCATGCCCGTCGCGGTCTGGATCTGACCCAGTACTCCCTTGTTGCACTCGCAGCCAAGATCGCAACCGCATCCCAGCTTCTTCATCGCACGCATCCTAAAGAATCTTCGCCAGAATGATCCCAGCGACCAGAGCAAGCCCTACCGTCGTCCAGGTGGGCGTTCCGGGCACTGCCGCGGCCACGGCAGCAGGCGTCACGGGCGCTGCTGGCGCTGCAGCCTGTCCCATGATCAGTTCCTCCGGTAGAGGAGCGGGCGCCGGCGCGTCGCCGCCGTCCGCCCCTCCTCCGTATACCGGAGCGCGTGACCCCGCGACGATGGGGAGGCCGACTGAGTTCGGAGTCTGGAGGATGGGCTTCTGGAAGTTGGCAAAGCCCATCGAAGGGCCTTGGATTCTGGTCATATTAATCATGCTGAGCTCTTAAGCGAATACGGCGACGAGAAGTCCGATGCCGACAGCAACAGCGCCGCCGATCATCAAGGTGTCCTTCGAGATGCCTGTCTCGGGAGTCCCAGGGCTCAGGTCCGGAGGAGGCTTCGTTCCGTAAGCCGGCGTATAAGGCAGCGCCTTGTGGTTCTGGATGATCTTGTACATCTCGTTCACGCCCACCGTCCACTGCCGGATCTCGGCGGCCTCCTGATCACTTGGCGTCCACCAGCCTTCGGCATCCGTGTCCGCCAGGCGGCTCCCGACGGCATCCACCGTCTCGTACAGTGGCGTGATTTTGTTCGCCAGGGTATTGAAGCGCGACGCGTCGAGCCCCAGGTACTTCTTCAGCCCGGGATCGTTCGCGGTGCTCCAGTTCATGAGGGTGTCGATCGTCTTGGTCTTCGACACCGCCGACTGGATGTCGAGCAGCAGTTTGTCGCGCTGCGCCTGAGTCAGATACGGATCCGGCATCCCGGCCTGCCCCATGCTGCCGTACCCAATGTTCGTGGGCGGGCCCCCTGGAAAGTTTCCGACGGGCCCCTGAGGCATGAACATGCCGCTCGGAGGCGAGAACGGAATGCAGGTGACCTTTCCATCCCGGCTCACCGCGATCTGCCCGATCGGGCAGGGCGCAGATTGACCCAGGACATGCTCGCCCAGGTCGAACCTCGTGAACGGGGCGTTTCCAAATACGCTTCTCATTACTTGCCTCTCTTGTCCCAACCGTAGAAAGCGGTCACCGGATACGTGATCTGATTCGGAGTGTAGGACGCGGGGGCCTGGGTGGTCGGGCCGACCATGGCGGACGGAGGCGACCACTGCACGCACTTCGACTGCCCTGGCACTCCGGTTGGAACCGGCATGTAGCCGGGTTCACAGAAGACCGGCGCCGGGGTCTGCCCCATGTTAGGCCGCGCCTGGGCGTAGTTTACGATCGGGATCTGAGCCATGCGCTGCGCCCACATGCTGGTCGTCCGGAGACCATCGAAAGGCCCGACATCATAGACGGCGCCGGCATGCTCCTCGCACGCCGGGTCTTGGTAGACCGGCTCTCCCATGGGTCCTACGATCTTCTCGCAACTCGGAGGAGTCCGCATAGGGATAGAGAAAGGGCCGAACCAGGCGCTCTGGAAGGCCACGTTGATCATGTCACGCATAATTCAGCCCTTCGCCTATTTCTTCTTGAAAACAAGATAACCAACGAGGCCAAGCGTGCCAGCGCCGATCGCCACGATCGGCCAATTTTGCTGCCACCAGAACTTAGACAGCGTATCTTCAGCCTCCTGAAGAGTCGCGGCCTGCTGTTTCAGCTTGTTCGCCATGTCCTGCTGGGTGGGCGGTGGCGGCATCAAAGCCTGGGCCTGCTGGTTCACCTGATTCATGTTGGAAATGGCGTCGGTCAACTGACCGAGTCTCTGGGGCTGGATCGCCTGCATCGTGATGTTCATGCTTTCCTCTAGTAATCGTTGCCCGTGCCCTGCGCCCACATCGATTTATTGTCGATCAACTGTGGCGGCTCCCAGCGTCCGTACTTGTACGAATAGAACTGCGCCGTGCCGTCGGCATTCACCACGTACTCGCCTTCGCCGGCGATCTTCACGATGTAGGGAAACACTACTGCCGTTCCCGGAGGCCGCAGCAGGTCTCTCAAGACCTTCGCGCGGTCCTGGTCCACCTGATCGCGGGTCATGTTCCAAACCGGGACCGAGCCGCCAGTTCCCTGGAATGGAGCGGCACCCAAGAATCCGCCTCTTCGAATGAACTCCATCAGTCCCCCGCGGCCGCCCACCAGGCGGTCCCGATGAGAAGCAAACCGGCGATCGCCGCCATCGTCCAGGAGCTGTAGTCCACCTTCACCTGGCTTAGTTCGCCGCCTGAAAGGCGTACGACCTTGGTCACCGTAAGAGAACGCTCGGCCATTTAATTCCCCTCAGTCGGATGCGTTCCCGCAATCCGCTTTCCAAGACTGATCAGATCACAGATAGCCCCAACAGACTGGCCGAATCCCAAGATGAGTCCGAAATATTTCCAGAATCCCTTGTCGTTGATCCAGACGTGGTAGCCTAATGCCGCGGTAGTGGTGTGGAAAAGGGCTCGGAGTACATCGCCGGTCGCGTCATTCCACCCTAGAACGTTTTCAAAACGCTGGGCGAGCTGATACTGAGATCCTGGTGCCTGCCGCAATACCCTGGGGGGGGTGACGGGCAGTCGGAAAGGCACCGGCTTGAAATCAAGCATCGGTGTCTCCTTAGCCCGATGATACCCTTGGGCTAGGCCGGAATCAAGAGATCTTGCGCTACAGGCTATAGTCCCCGGAGATAAGCATAGAAAAACCTGTAGGAACAATATCCGGAAGATCCCGCAAGAGGGCTCTCCGAGATCCTTCCAATGTTCCACCGAACGTGAGCACGTTATCCATGAGAATCACCTTTGAGCGTCCCTTGAGAAGGTCATAGCTGTTATGCTCCTGGTCGATTGAGATGGTCCTCGTATGCTCATCTGCGGTGAAGCGATCACGGCCACCTTTGAACTCCCCTCCAGCAGGCTCTTCGGTACGAATTAGTAAACCAGTCCCATTGATCTTTCCAGTTTCGTTTGCAATTCTTGCTACAAGGTTAGAAAGATCATTCGGCCTACCAGGAACGCGCCGGGGGACAGGTAAAATAGCCATAGCATCCGATAGTTCAGGCCGAGAAGAAATAACGTTTGCAGCGACAGTTCCCCAATAATTAGTCTCGCTGGCCCTTACTGTCCCAGCTTTTGTAGCCCTGATGAACTGGGTCAAACGATCAAGCCCTTCGACCGCGGCCATATAAAATCCAAGGGTCGTGACCTGCATCCCAACCGACTTGGTTGGGGCATATACCCAGTGTGGCCAAGGCGTCTTATATGCCGAAATTGGTTTATGGCCTGATGGTTCGCTGTTTCCAAGCCCACTAGAGGGACCAGAAAGTCCAATGATTTCAATAGGGATGCCGGCCTCTCGCGCCAGGTCAATCGTCATCCCCGTGCCGCCGGACACTCCATCCCAAAAAGCCACCAACCCGTCTGCCCGGCGAATCATCGCAAGGTTTCTACGCCGATAGGCTTCATGATCTAGCCGTGGCGCCTTCAGTTCAATGACCTCGTCAGCGCATTCTTTCGCCCATTCCTGAGCGACAAGAGGCTGGTCTTGGAGGCGTTTTGGGACTATGACCGTCAGCTTGGGAGGTCGCTTCCCTTCCAAGATTGCGCAGGCGGCCGCCAAGGCTACCGTGTCGGCCCCTATAGCTCCGCCAAAGATAATTTCAGAAGGATGCTCGGAGATGATGTCGGCCATTACCCCTTCAACAACAGGCAAATCAAAGGGAGATAGATCTCGAATGCCGGAAATAGCGACTTTCATTCTGCCACTATATCATCCAAGTCTTCAATCGTAGGCTTCGTGATGCCACTTGTTCCACCGGGCCTTGGTCTTCCTGACGGCATGCTCCACCTGAGCCTTGACCTTCCCCGGCGAGCAGGTGTTTCCTTGGGAATCCATAGCCTTGATGAACTTCTTACGCGCCCGGGTCGCAGCCTTCCCAGGAACATCCGCCTTCAGGTCCAGATGATAGCAGCCTCGAAAGGGCGTCACTTTAAGCCCCAGGCCCTGACCATCAACCACTATGTCCGTATGCCAGACGGTTTTCTTGGGCATGCTACCCTCTGCTAAAAACTGAACTTATAGGCTCATGAAAGTTTCTACAACCCCACAAACCTTATCTTCCATTGTTTGCTTCGACGGGAGTTTGTCTTTCCACGCCTCAAGGCCTTTAGCAATCTCTGGGTGGCCAACGGCTTTATATTTTTCAATCTCAAAATCGAGCATTCCGAATGCAGCGTGATAATACGGACCACTTACATGAAACATTTTCATCTTCGTGCAAAGTAATGCCCTGAGATCTTGCGTGCTTAGGAATAGGCGCATGTGCGCCCCTAGGTAGAAATACTTATCAAAAGGAGAGTTGAGTAGATGAGGAAGAACCGACCGATGATAAACTGTAAAACCTCCGTCGATCGGACCGTCGTACAGACCGTCCTGTACCGCATAAGGTGTATAGTCGGACAACGCAGGATGCGCTCCGTTAGTCCAATCGTCCTGCCAAACGTCGGCAACCAGTTGCCTCACTTTCGGATGCCTTCTGAAAATATCTTGGGCGATCTGGGCGGCTTTGGAAGTAATGCAGATCACATCATCATCAAGCTGCGTGATAAGCTCGTACTTGGCCCGCTCGAAAAGAGGCTTGAACCCCTTCATACCGATGTTCTCGGGGGTGCGTCCGACAACTACGATCGGATGGGTTGTCGTTTTCCCAAGAATCCATCTATGGAATTCCTCGTCTGGGGTGTTGATCCAGACTAGGATTTCATATGGCACCGATGTTTTTCGTATGAGCTCTTCAATCAACAAATAGTCGTAAACAGGGCGGTAGGCTAGAACACAATAAGAAATCATAATTACAACGCGATCTGCGGCGCCCTCTTATTTTCCATTGGGAAAGAAACCTCCGGCTCCTTCTTCCCGGTCGCAGCGCACAGTGTCTTCCACGAAAGCTCACCAAACTCTATCAGATGGAAGTTCGGCTTTCCATGAAAGAACTCGATGATGTCCCGGCAGAGGCGGTCGTAAACACGTAAGCAGGTCTTTACATCGAAGTTCGATGCCTTTATAGGATATCCGTAAACTAAGGTGTGGATTGGAAGTTCTCCTGGCCAGGATCCAGCGATATGCCGACGAAGCGATTCTATCCACGACAGCGGATCCCGGCGCACGAAGACAAAGGTCTCCGATGGGAAGGCCTCGTACAATGACCGGTACATCAGCGTGATCGGGAGATCGTTCCACGCCGTATTGTCTTCGGCCAGCAAGGGGTCGGAAGCGACGGAGCCTTGAAGATAAACTTGCAAAAGACGATCCGGGTCCGACCAGTGATAGGATTTGAACCCAAGAATCTCCAGAGCCCTATGGACCGACGTCGTTCCGCACTTATGGTGACTGATGTTGAAGACCCGGCTCATACAGGAGCGTTCTGCTTCAGGTGCTCCTCGCAGATCCTCAGTAATTGACTCGGCCTAGTCCCCCAAGCCCACGCCTGATCCACGTTACTCCCGGGTTTGCCGGAGGGAGGAATCGAGATGCAGCGCTTCAGGAACTGGATGGCTTGGACAACGTCGCCGTACGATAGCGGGTTCTTCATCATGAGGTACTGCGCGGCGTTGAAAAGAGGCTCCCGCCGGCGAGGATCAGTCTGGGCAGCCATCTCAAACCAGCGGACTGCCTCCTCGTACTTCTTGATCTCTCCGTAACATTGGCCCACCCGGAGCATGACGTCGCTCTTATCCAAAGGCCCTTCATCCGTCTTCTCGACGAAGTGCGCGAGATAGGGAATCGCCTCCTGGTGCGCTTTGCTGAGCATGAGCTCCTGGCCCAGATGCTTCCAGGCCCTCGTGTATTCCGGAGTCTCTCGGACGGTCATCTTGAGAAGTTCCAGATTCTGGCCATGGCGGACGGTCTTGTCCGGCTCCGGGAGATGCTCCATGACGACGCTATCGAGCATGCTCTCCCGCACGTCTGTCCCTAGAGGGTAAAGCTGCTCATGGACGCGCCACTTCCAGCCCCAAGAGCTCTTGCAGTAGACCTTTTTCTTCTTCGTGACGCTCGCTCGATCCGTGAAGGTCACGATGAAGGCGCTCGACTTCTCGAAAGGCTCTTTCGCCTCCTGGACCTTGATAGCCTCCCGGATCTTGCCAAGCATCCCCGCCCGGAGGACCTCGTCGGCGTCGATCGTCAGGATCCAGTCGTTCGAAGCAAATGAGTGCGCGATATTCCGGGCATTGGCGAAGTGGAAAGGCGTGATGGGCCCCTGGACCTTTACCTTGGCGCCAGCCTTCTCCGCGATCTGTACCGTCTTGTCGGTCGAGCCAGTATCCAAGATCACGATCTCGTCACACCCAGCCAGGCTCTTGATGCACCTAGCGATGACCTTCTGCTCGTTCTTCGTGATCAGGACTGCTGAGATTTTCCCCACTCCACTCTCCTTCCGCTAGTAAACCTAGACTACCATCAATTGCTGATGATGTCTAAAATATTAAGTCAGATACCTGATCTGGCATTGATTTTGCTGCCAGATACTAGAAAGCGATCTACTTATCTTCGAAAGAGCCGTTCTTTATTGCTTCCTTGTTGTCGAATTTTACGCTGACGTCATCAAGCCAGATATTACCTTTCCTCGAATACTGAACAACATAAAGCAACGCGCGGACGGCCGTTGGAGGCGGGTCAGCCTTCACGGAAATCCTATTCCAAAAAGGCGTATCCAAAGGGATGACACCAGGAGCCGTACCAATTCCGACCCCGTTTTGATCAAACCAATGAACCAGCAAGCGATCGTTAGTATTTTCAGTACCATCAGTCCTGACATATGCGGATATCTCAGCCGACTTTCCGGTAATGGGGAAAAAATCAGTCCTGATTGCGCTATACGATCCTTTGACCTTTTCGTCTGGAGGTGAAAGCTTTGCTGAATATGATCCAGCGCGTGAAATTGAGCCGTCCAAGGTGGTAGGAGTCCCGGCCATCCCTGGATCCGCAATCCAATCTTGAGGAAGGCCTTTTCTTTGAATACCAGCCGGCCTAGCGGCAGAAAGCTTCTTCCCTTGCTCTCTTGCCTTTTGCTTCCAGGCATTATCCAGATCAGGCCATGCTGATACGTACCATTGGTTAGCTCTGTCATAGAAAATTTTAGAGAGAACTGGGAACTTCTTGGCTGCAGCTACCCATTCATCTGCCATTCCAACCTTTTGAGCGGCTGTCTGTGTATATGTCGAATCCAGCTCGTGCTCCGCAAGACTCTTTAGAGTCTTGTCTGAAGAATGGACAAGATAGGGCATTGCCGCATCATAGTCCCCAGTGACAAAGGCCTTATATTTTCCGACGACAGTGTTTGCATCAGGATCGGTCGGGTCCTTGTCCAAGACCGCTGAAGCCTTATCTGCATCTGCTTTCGACGGAAGGGGCTTCGACTGGAGGAAAAGAACAAGGCCGCCCAAACCAGCTAAAGCAAGAAGAAGTTCCATAGCGATTACCCCTCTAAGATGCCTGCGATCCTTGTGAGGTCGCCAACATTTCAACGACATGAGCATACTCTTAAGGTACGTAGTGCTGCAAGCGCTAACGACGACTGCATTGTATGGTTCAAGTTATCCGCTTTAGATAACCAGCAGGATTGAATGTCAGAAGCAGTTTTTCAACACTTGAATCAACGATGAATCTCCTATCTTCTTTCATGAACAAGGCGATAGCCTCTGTTGGACCAGGTCCATGCTCTATACAAGCTGGATGTCCATTAATATTTGTGTCTTCCACAATCAGATAGCTTCCAATTGTAACCATTGGGGCGTAAGCCCTAAGTTCTAGAATAACGTAATCTCTGGCATGATCCGAATCCAGTATCACAAGGACCTTATGATGTGCCTTAATTCTTCCGCTGATCTGATCGATTACTTCCTTGCTAACAGATAACCCAGTTAGATAGGTGACTCGCGAATGCTGAGGAAGGTTCTTTCTCTCCTCAACATCAATGCTAATGACTTCTCCACATTTTAGCAGGTCGCACATATGAGCCAGGAATAAAGCGCTCCCTCCAACGAATGTCCCACATTCGATAATAATATCAGGACGGACCTGGTACAGAATCTCCTGGTATATCCAAAGGTCTAAAGGAAGCTTCTTAGTTTGGACTCCCATCCAATATGTGTCATTCCAAGTCTTCCCTTGTTTTCCTTTTTCGTAATAGAGGTTATGGAAGGAGTTTATGATTTCTTGCTCGCTCATAAGGTCTATCAGCTCCAGTTAGAAACTAGACCCAGATCATCAGATCCCGAACGTCTCAAGGTGTTCTGTATTCTTTATATACTGCTCCCGGACCTGATCTAACACGGAACCACTGAGCTTATTGCGTCGATAGAATTCTGCCATTGATTTATTATTGACAGTAAAGTATTTCGCGATCTCAAATTCCCTCATGTCAAATAACTGAGAATATGCGGGGCCGCAAATGTGAAAAACCTTGAATTTGTTACAAAGGCACCCTCTCAACCCAACGCTCTTGAACTTCAGCCACATGTGAGCACCTAGGTAGAAGTATTTCTCATATGGAGCCGCAAGAAGAAGATCGAGGCCAGATCTATGATAGATACTGAACCAACCATCGATGGGGCCGTCAAAAAGGCCGTCAGCTTGATTGTACTCTTCATATGAGTCCATCCTAGGACGAGCCCCGGTTGTAAATTTATCCTGGATTACGTCCCCTACAAGCTGCTTAACATCCGGATTTCGTGCGAAGATGTCACGGGCCTTTTCTGCAATCCTTCTAGAGATCACATGCACATCGTCGTCCAACTGCACGATCATGTCGTACTTTGCGGCCTGAAACAGCTCCTTAAAGGCAATCATGCCTATATTTTCAGTGGAGATTCCAATAAGTCTAATTGGTAATCCTTCATCGATCAGGCGCTTGGTAAAGGCCTCTACGTCTGGCGCTCGACAGTTGATCCAAACCAGGATCTCGTAAGGGACAGAAGTCTTTCGAATCAGATCTTGTATCTGTATTTGGGAATATCTTCCCCTATAAGCTAGGACACAATACGAGATCATAGGAATCGTTACCTTCCAAACGTCTCAATAGCCTCAACGCCTCTCTTATACTCCTGCGTCATCTGGTCCAGCACTACTCGGTCCGGAGCTATAGCGGCGTAAACCTCCGACATCTGCTTGTTCCCGAGATACGAGTACTTCCTGATCTCCGACTCGACAGTCTCAAACAAACGTGCGTATGCTGGACCCGCGATATGAAAGACCTTCATCTTCTGACAAAGGACACCGTCCTGCTCTCGCGAACGAAGCTTCATCTGAATATGGCTGCCAAGGTAGAAATATGGTTCATATGGAGCTTCAAGGAGAAGTGGTAGGATAGACTGATGGTAGATACTAAACCAACCGTCGACAGGCCCCGCCAATAGGCCGTCAGCTTCGTCAACCACCGTGTAGGCGGCTAGTCCAGGCCGGCCACCAGTTGTGAACGCGTCCTGAACCACGTCCGACACGATCTGTTTAACTTTGATGTGACGCTTAAAGATCTCAGCGGCCTTCTCGGCTATACCTCTTGAGATGCTCACGACGTCATCGTGGACCTGGACTACCATCTTATATTTTGCGTTCTTGAACAGCATCTTGTAGCCGACCATTCCGACGTTTTCCGGACTGATCCCTACGACCTTGATCGGAATTCCACGCTGGGCCATGCGCGCAATATAACCTTCCAGTTCAGGTGCCTGCGTATTAAGCCATACGAGAATCTCGTATGGGACTGATGTCTTTCTGATAAGGTCTTCGAGAAGAATATAAAAGAGCCTAGGCCGATAGACACAGATGCAGTATGAAATCATAAAAATGCTTCCAACGGCTGTGTTCCACGGTCTTTCCAGCACTGCAGCCGTACCGGAAGATCTGGGGCTTCTACCTGTAGACCTTTATCCGGCCAGCCATCGATCGTATTGATGGCCGTCTCTTCGTCCAGCGCCTTGGGCCCTAGCGCGTAGTGAAGGTGATGCCTGAAGCCACCATAGACGCGGATCACCGGAAGCCCCGCTGATGGAACAGGAACTGGATGATGCTCGGGGTTCCCATTATACTTTGGATGTGTCTTCCACACCTCATTCTCGGCTATTTTGACGAGGCTCTTCGTTGGCCACAGACGGCAATGCCACTCGCTTGCCCCGAAGGTATAGGCCTTTCCGTCCCGTTTCCAATGGACGTACTGCACTTCAACTATGGCCTTTTCTGCCCAGGGGAATAGTAGCTCAGCCGATTCCTTCGTGTAGAACTCGTCGGCATCCAAATAGACGAGCACGTCGCTATCCAGTAGTCGCGCGTTCTCCATGGCGTGTTGGACTGCAGTCCGAAGACGGAAGGTATTCCATCCGGACCCATAGAATGGTTCGTGCATCCAAAGAACTGATGAAGGGAGTTTGCTGAACTTGATCGCGTGTTCCGGTGGGCTGGTATCTAGGACCAGATGCTTTCCCATGGAAGCATGATGCTCGATTGCTCCCAGAAGGAAATCGTAGTCCTTGTAATAGACGACCGTGAAGAAGGCTACCTTCGTCATGCCTTCCCCAAGAGTTCAATCCACTGGTCCCTCAAGACTGCCCAAGAGTACTTCTCCTGGACACGGAACCTGGCTCTCCTCGACGCCTCGCTGATGTCCTGGTGAAGAATGGACTTCACCTTTTCCACGATAGAGGCAGGATGGGCCGTGCAGGTCGCCACCCAATGGTCCTGCATGATCTCGATTTTTCCGACGTCTCCGCTGACCAGGTAGTCTGGCGCGATCGACTTCATGGGCTCCATATCCGTCGTAATGCAAGGTAGCCCGCAGGCCTGGGCCTCAATCAGGGAAAGACCGACGCCTTCGTATTTCGAGGGCAGCAACGCCACGTCGGAGTTTGCATAGAGATCGGAGGCCTTGAGCAGGTTCTCGAAATGCACGGTCACGTTAGGCGGAAGGCCTCCCTCCAGCTCCTTGATGACTTTTTGTGCCCGGACGAGGAGGGGAGGGGCCTGGTCGCCCATCAGCCTCCAGGCTTCCATGATCTGGACGATGGACCGGCGATCGCCAGGGCCGCCGTGCCCATAGACCGTGACGAAGCGTTCGGCCTTGGTCCGCTGCCGAAAAGGAAGTCTCTCAAGGTCTACGGGCACAGGTAGCGTCGTCGACTCGAGGCCATAGACCATCCTGAGGCCGAGCCCAGCCTCACCGAAAGGCACGATGATCTTCGCTGTTCGCCAGGAGGCGAGCTGCTTCGGCGCAAACCAGTCATAGTGCGCGACGCAATACCACCTGATCCCGAGGGCCTGCCAGATAGCCGGGAACTCCCAAGCTCCAGGAGTCTCCCAGGAAAGGATCGTGTCGATCTTGTGCTGCGAGATGAAATCCATCATCTTTGGCCGCAGATCCGACGTGCCTTGGGTCTTGCCCTTGAAGTCGGCGGATTGAGGCTTGCCAGGATGGTCCAGGTAGAACGCGGCTGTTACTGGTAGGTAATGGAGTGCATCCCGGATCTCCATCCCCACGCCGGTATCGGAAGCCCATCCGACTAGGCCCAGCCTCATTTGCGAAGCCTTGACGAGGCGATCCAGTCCTCGTTCACCTGGTACCAGTTGACGGTGTTCCGGAGACCCCATTCGAAGTCGACACCGGGCGACCAGTCGAGATCCCGGTTGGCTTTATCGATCGACACGGCATAGCGCCGGTCATGCCCAGGACGATCCTTGACGTACTCGATCAGGCTATCGGGCTTGCCTAGGATGCCCAGGATCTTGCGGACTACTTCGATATTCGTCCGTTCGTTCATGCCGCCCAGGTTATAGACCTCTCCGGCCTTTCCCTTTTGAAGGGCCAGAAGGATCCCACGGCAGTTGTCTTCCACGTGCAGCCAATCCCGGACCTGCAGGCCGTCCCCATAGACTGGGCACTTCTTGTTGGCCAGAGCCTTCGAGACACAAACGGGGACGAATTTCTCTGGGTATTGCCTGGCGCCGTAGTTGTTCGTGCTCCGGGTGATGACGGCATCCAGGCCGAAGGAGTGGACGTAGGTCTGGACCATGAGGTCGGCCGCGGCCTTGGCGGCCGAGTACGGGTTGTTCGGGTGGAGCGGAGATTTCTCGTCGCACCAGCCGAAGTCGACCGATCCATAGACCTCGTCCGTCGAGACCTGCAGGAAGCGCTTTACCTTGAGCTTCTTGCAGGCCTCGAGAAGAGATACCGTGCCTTCGAAGTTGGTCCTCGCGAACACGACGGCCCCGCCGGCCAGGCTGCGGTCGACGTGGCTCTCGGCCGCGAAATTGACGATCTCCTCGATCTGATCATCCACGATGATCTTTTCGACCAAGGCGGCATCCCCGATCGAACCCTCGACGAAGCGGTATTTTGGATGCCTCTCCGGCTCCTTCAGATTTTCAGGATTCCCGGCATAGGTCAGGGCGTCGAGCACCGTAACTTGAGCGAAAGGATTTTCCGAGATGACGGTACGGACGAACTGAGAGCCGATAAACCCCGCGGCACCGGTGACGAGCAGCTTCATTGCTTATCTATTCCTTAGCTTCTTCGCTTCCTTCATAGCCGAATATAATTCCGCTTCACATTCATCAGCAAACTTCTCTTCTCTTGATTTTCTTCCTGAAAGGAACCGTTCGCCATAGCCTTCGACCTGAACCTTCCATATCTCAGACAGCAGTTTTTTTGATGCTATCCGGAGGATGTTAGCTTTAGTACGAATATCGTTTGGAGTATCTTCGTCTTCTGAAAGAAGTGCTGCAGTCGTTAATGCGGCAGATGCGGCAAACTCAGCTTTCTTGAATTCTTCCTTATCAGCTCTCATCAGAGCCCTCTGATAGAATGTCTGCGTAAAACTTAGGATGCGTTCATGGAAATCTTCCATATGCACCTCCAAGATAAATCATCTGGTACGGCCCAGGTCAGCCTACCATAACTCGGAGCCGATGAAACCCTGCGGCACCGGTTACGAGCAGTCTCATTGAACCCTCGGGAGTGCAACAGGATTGCTGGCCGCAATAAGAGCCATGCCGAAACGGTGGGCTCCACTCTGGGAGAGGAAAGTCACCTGAGACTGGTCGCCGATCCGTAGAACCAATCCCTTCTGAGGAAAGCTGGCGATGTAGATTTTCTGGCCTTCAGGAAGACGGAACGTGAGTTCGCTGTCCGGATCTTCCTTCTTCCAGGCTTGCCTCAGATCTTCCAACTTATTCTGCATGACTACAACAAGGCCTTGTTTCATGGCTACCGCGACGGCACCCTTCGCTGCAGGAGCCGATGGAGGCAGCACTCCCTGGCGCTTGGCGCTCGCGATCACGCCGTTGACGCTCTGGCCATTGATGACGAGCTTGTCGGCGATCTGCTTGTTGGTGAGGCCCTGCCTGTGGAGAGTGACGATCTTGTCGACCTGGTCCGACGTAGCCTTAGGCTTCTGTGACTTTCGACAGAGGGGATGCGTCTGTGAAGTTGTTGCCATGCTGTCTCCTTCCTTCTTTCGCTTACCGATGCCGACTCCAGTAGAGGCGAATCCGTCGCACGTACTCGTTCCAGACGTCGAGCGCATATTGGCCGCCAAGGGTCCGATGTACGATGGATCCAGCCTTTTTCGCATCCACGAGACCTTGGACTCCAAGAAGCCAGGCCAGCGCCCTTAAATCCTTCGGCCTCTTCGCGGCAAACTTGATCACGGCCAGGTATTCCGGGGAAAGGACGGGGACGCCACCATATTGTATAGGGTGTTTCAAAGCCTCTTCATAAAGAGACGTGTAGGCGTCGTTCCGGACAATGATGTCAAGCTGGACCTCGTTCTGACGAGAGATATATACCTTACCGCCAAACGACAGCGGCATGAAAAACTCGAAGTAAGGCTGATCTCCGAAGGTTTTGTCCGCCAACGCATCAACATCCTTGGTTGGCAGGGGATACCCATAAACCTGCATGGCCACGCCGCCGGCGATCGCGAATCGCATCGACGGCTGCAGGGCGACCGCTGCCTCAAGCGAACCGATTGTCTGGTCGATCTCTTCGGGACTCAGTACGCGGCCCGCCGAAGGCTCGTCTTCTTCCTCTTCGCTCATGGGTAGGAACTGGCGCTCCTATTGAGATCGAGCTCAGCCTCCATCTTCGCTTGAGCCTGGATATCCTCCAGAAAGTCGACCCCAAAGCGACCTCCCACATGGGCATAGACGAGATCGCGAAGCTTTTTAAAGTCCGTACCCTTCCTAAGCAGGATCCACTCAAGGTCGAGGCGGTGATGGCCCTCTATCATGGAGAGCTTCATTGCGCCCAGGTGCTCAACGGAGGCTGCTGGATAGCCAAGCGTGCCGATACGAGCAGTCAAGATCGCATCCCGATATAACTCGGCGTAATCATCGACGCGGTGGATGACCTTTAGTTTCCCCCCGAGATAGGAAACGCCGCCATACTTGAGCGTGTGATCCGGAACGAGCCCGAGATCCATCTTCTCGGCGGTGGCAACATCCACGTTCGAGATCAGCCTGGGACATCCGACAGAAGCGAGCGCCGCACCCCCAACCAGGGCGTACCGGATCCCAGAAGCGACTACCGGCGCCATGATCTCCGTGAGATCAGACCCGCGAAGAAACAATCCGGAAAGGATGGAGACCATACCGACTACCTTATACGAAGTTTACCTTACGGTAAAGAATAACTGGGACGTCTTACCAGATGTCGTTCTTCTTTCGGTGGACCGGGTCGATCTCCCAAAAACTTACTGGAACTTCCTTGTTAAATGGAGTCTTGTACGTTTCCGCCGATGGAGACCCTCCCCATTTCCGGATGTAGTACTCGTGGTTGTTTCTCGTTGTGATCGAATTCTTGCGGTTGAGGTCTGGATCCGACCGGACAGTGCTGGATCCTCCATGAGGGTCTCCAACCTCTCCGTGAACATGTTTGAATCCTGGAACACCTACGAGAGGGATACCCGAAAGAACGGCGCGACGCCAATGATCGCAGTCTTCGTAATAGGCGGGATAGAAATTTTCATCAAGATATCCGATCCCATCAAGAGCCTTCTGCGTCATCAGAAAGACATTGTACCCGTCCCCAAAGACCATCCCGACCACTGGATTCTTCTCAAAAACATCATCCAATAGAGCAAGAGATCCGGGCATGAACATGATGTCGCTTCCCGCGATCAACCATGGGCCGGGACTGTTTTTGAAAATATAATTCCACGAAGGACCGCAGCCAAGATTCTTCTTGGTCTCAATCTTGATTGTGTCAAAGAGGGCGGCGTTCGGGAGCTCACGAGCTTCGATCTGAGCGCAAGCCGCGCCAACTTTAGTGTCTTTCCCTCCACTGTTGTTGATGATGACCAGGTTCTCGATCGGATGATCGACGCTGGTCACGCAGCGAAGCAGAAAGTCCGCTCGGTTCAGGACTGGGATCCCCAAGGTTGTGATCATTTACTGAGCGCCTTCAGGCGATCTCCGATTAACCGCGCGCTCGTTCCCCAGGTGTACTTCGACCGGACATACCCGCTGTAGCGTTTGCCCATCACCTGGGCCACCGCATATTCCTTCTTTACCGTCCTGAGGATCTCGACGAGTGTCCGCTTGGCGTTTGGGCCATATTCCGGGAAGGGAATGCCATCGAACCACGGGCTGATCTTTTTTGCCTCTGGGAAGACCTTGTACTCGTCCTGATCGAAGAAGAGACCGCAGCCGGAAGGAACAAGCTCAGGATGCACGGAGGTCCTTGGAGCGATCACGGGGAGTCCGCAGGCCGCGGCTTCAGTCAATGGAAGATTCCAGCCTTCTCCCCGAGACGTGCAGACGTAGACCTTGCAGGCTCGGTACATGCCGGCTAGATCCCGTTCCTCGTATTTCCCTTGTAGTGCCCAGACGCGGGCCTTCATATCCCGGTTCGGCAGCATTCCGCCACCAGCAAGCGAGTATGCCGTGGTACCGAGAAGCAGTCCTACTTCCCGATCCGCGTAGAAGGCTTCCTCGAAGGCCGAGAGCAGGAAGTCCAAACCTTTTCGGAAGGATGGCTGGAAGACGTAGCAGAAGATGAAGCCGGCCGGGATCTCCGACTTTCCGGCACCGGAGGTCGTCATGAGAGTCGCCTTGGGCATCTTGGCGGGCAGGCTTGGCGCATAGATCGCGGGATCCACCCCCAGAGGCATCACGTTGATCGGCAGTCTTAGGCCACTCTGCCTGAAGGTTTGGCCGTTCCATTTAGTCGGGGTCCAACACTCTTCGTAGTTCTCGTTCATGCGCCGGATCATGTCCGGATGGACGATCTCGGTCTCCATCATCGTATAGATGATCCGGTAAGGAGCTTTTGGTTCCTTCTGTGGAGGCAGAAAGGTGACCCGTGGCGAGGTCAGGGGTATATCGTCCCATTTGTGGGAAGCCCACATCTGACTTGCTTCCTGGTCCGCGTCGGGAGGGCTGAACATCATTTCCGGACCAAAGCGAATCGTCGCGACGGAGTCCAGTCTCTTGATGACCTCCCGATTCGCCTTTGCATAGCCGGAGACTCCGTGGATGACCCCCGTCCAGAATGCCTCCGTTTTCTTCAAGACGACCGGCTGCGGGCGTCCGGAGGAATTCGTGTAGTCCTGCTCAGAAGCTCCAGTAGGAAGCACTCTAGGGCCGTTATCGTGAAAGTTACTGCCGTGAGGTTGAGTGCCCTGCTCGATTCGCGGCCCGTGCTCTACGAACTTTTTGGCCTGGTCGTGGGCGTTAGCGCCGCCTTGAATAGGGCCTAGCGTAGATTCGCCCTTCTTCGCGCCCTTGCGCGGCAAGTTTGCGCCAAAGCTGCCGCCGATCACGCCTTCACCTTCATCTCCGTGGATTCCCGGTCCGCGGCGTACCAGTCGACGGTGACCCGGAGGCCCTCAATGAGCGGCGTCACGGCTTTCCACTCCATCAGCTTTTCGGCTAGTTCACCGGACAGGGGCGGCGAGGGAAGGGCGGCCTTCTCATCGAAATGGATCTTGCCCTTGTATTCGATCACTTCGGAGACCATCTTGGCGATAACCTGGCGCTGCGTGCCTTCTCCGGCCGAGATATTCACGATGCCGTCGTGCTCAGTCGTTAGAGCCGCCTTCACGATGGCTTTCGCGGCATCCTGAATGAAGAGATGCTCGATCACCTCATCTCCGGAGAAGCCGGAGAAGGCGAATTCCGGTTCCGTGCTCAGGTCGAGGATCGACTTGATCATGAAGCCAATCCCGGTACTCAGGCCCGGCCCCAGGGCCCAACTCATCTGCATGGGGCCGTAGACGGGCGCCAGAGCGAGGAACGCATACGGGAGCTTGTACTGGGCATGGTAGCGCGAGCAGGCCGAGGCCAGGGCTCTCTTCGCATCACCCTGGGCGTCTGTGGCGGGGCCCACGTGAAGGAAGCTCTCTGCGATGGATTTTATCTTGGAGCCGCCGAACATAGAAGGGGCCGCATAGATCGACCGGGGCGCGACCGTAACGAACTTGGCACCCGCCAAGAGAGAAGCGTCCAGGGTATGCATCCCCATCTTGAGCGTGTCCCGGAAGGACTGCCCTTGTTCGTTCGGGCCGCACATCGCCGCGGCCAGATGGATAACCACCTGGGGCCTGGCTGTCAGGATCGCCGTCAACGTCTCCGCCTCATAAAGCAGATTGAATCCCGTGCTGCGGCAGACCTTGATGACCTCGCAACCGGCATTCTTCAGTTCGTGGCACACGAACTGACCGAGGAACCCGGAGGCTCCGGTAACCAAAACTCTTCCTGCGCCAGCTCCGCTTTTCATTCTGATTCCTTCTTTTTCAGTTCTTCGTATTGTTGCTGCATGAAATACAGGGCGCAAAGAAGCTCGTTGTTCTCGGCCTCGAGAAACTTGATTCTCAGTTCCAGAGCGTTTGGTTTCTTTCCGGGATCGGGTGCGGGAACCGCGGCTGGCGGCGCCGCCGGCGGCTTGGCAGGAGGATTCCCAGCACCTTTAGGCTGCGGGACAGGCGAGCTCTCTTCGTCCTGGAGCAGACGAAAGCGTTTGTCGTTCGGGTCAGCTACGGAATCTGCCAAGACCTGTCCCATTCCTTATTATTTTGCCTTGAGCGCGTCGTTCTCAGCCTGGAGGCGCATTACCATTCTCGTGAGGACTCGGTTCTCTTCCTCGACCTCCACGATACGGGCCTCGTTCTTGAGGAGCTGCTCCATCTTGAGCATAATCCGGCGCTCGTCGTCCTCGCAGATCCGGGAAGGAGGTGGGGAAGACGGGATCTTGCGAAGCGGAACGACCTTGTCCAGATCAACAGAAATGGCCTCGGCCTCCTCGGGAGGGCGCCCCATCACTCCTACCGCCCGCTTAGGCTGTAGAACCGGCTCATTGTAAGTGCCCATCAATCGACTGATGGGTATGGGTCTCGTAGCCGGTTCCGATGGGTACTGTAGCTTGACGGAGACGGCGTCCGCAGCTTTGAAGTTTGGACCATCAAAAGCCATAACCTATCCTCCTACACGTCCAGGCCGTGACCGAGCTTCTCGGCCACCAGGTGAATCAGCCAGCTCGTCGCGCAGACGATGAACCCGTCCAGGACCATCGCCATCCACCACTCAGGAACCATGTTCTTCGTGATCGACAGCACGTAGACCGACGTCGCCATGCCGATCCAGAAGGAAAGGCAGGGCGGACACTTGAAGAGCGTCCGCCAGAAGCCCCAGAATAGCTTCAGCCACTTGTTCCGAGTCCGGATCTCCAAGGTCTCAAGCAAAGTCCGGATCGGATAGCCGGCCTTGAGCACGGCGATGGCGTTCGCCACGCCATAAACGGCCAAGCTCACCACTACCAGTCGGGTCAGAATGTCCATGTGAACCTCATAAGCAACCGGCTTTGCAGTGCGCTACGGCAGGAAACCGCCATTTCTTCCAAGGCATCCCCATCATGGGAACCTCCACACGACCGGGCCTGGGGCGGCAAGTCCGGAAGCTGGATTCTACAAATGCGGTGAAGGCCTTCCCGGGGGCGGAGAAGGCCTACTATGTCAGGTCGAGTCTTTTCCTTCCTTCTTCGCGGCTTCGATATCCTTCTTGAACTGCTCGTTGATGGGCGCGACCGCGGGGAGCGCTCTCCAGCCGACCGACTTCGGGTCGGCGGGCTGCTTGCCGAGGGTCGTCAGTTCCGCTAGCTTCGCCAGGAACATCATGGCCGGCACACTCGCTATCATCTTACCTTCTTCGGTATAGAGGTTCCAGCCACTGATCCTCGGCATGTTCTGGCAGGTCGCGGCCGTGAAGAGCGCGATCACCGAGTCCTCGTTCGCGCCGCTGACGGGGAATTTCTCAACGAGGCCATCGATGACGATCTCGAGAATGAACTTTTTGCTTTCGCTCATGACAGGATCCTTCGGCTTGACTTGGAATGCGTCCCAGTGCTTTAGTTCGACCGAAGGAACATCCTTCGGCGCAGGATTCTGGAGCCTGGTGTTCTTGACCATCTGATCGACAAAGGACCCCGCCGGCACCGAAGCCACCAGCTCGCCCATGCTCCCTTCGATCAAGGGGAAGGTCCGCACCACGTAGCCGGATATGCGCCTCTTGTTCACGATCATCAGGAACTGGAGCAGCGCGACAATCGACTTTTGATTGAAGGCCGTCAGGACAATTCCCGTCTGCTGCTTGTCGATGTCGACCAGGACCTTGAACTTATCCGGTGGCTCGGCCAATCCCGAGTGGTCGACCGGGTACTCGTCTTTGGGTTCCTCGCTCATAGAGGGCCTACTCCCGGCTGCATGATCTGCGGACCGGCGCCCATGATCTGGGGCGGCGGCATGACCTGGGTCCTTCCCGACATTGGAGCCCCAGGCATGACCAGCGGCACCGACGTTTTGAGGCCTCCAGGGGGCCTGTTGAAGGAGGACATGACGTCCACCTTTTCAGCCGGCTTCTCCGCCGGCTTCTCCTCGACGTGGCCGCTCGGCTTCCCATGCCGGAGAATGGCATTCTCCTCGCGTAGCCGATCGGCATCCCTCTGGAGCCGGCCGATCGCGCGGACCAGCGCCTGATTCTCCGCGCCAAGGGACTTGACCTCGCTCCCGAGCTCTGTCCGGACGCGCTCGATCTCCCAACGGGATCGATCCCGTTCTTCTGCCAGGCGGTTGGCGCTGTTCTTGCGCTCCTCGAACAGATCGCGCCTGGACTGAGCGAGATCCTGGACCAGGACCTGGACGTCCGGGGCCCGGAAATTCGGGATCTCCATCTGAGGGGGCCTCGGATGCTCCGGCATCGGAGGCATCGGCGGCACCGCTGAATTTGGATCGGCCATGACCTCTCTCCTTCCTATAGGACCTAAAGGATATTGTTCTCTTCAGCCAGGTTCTTGAGCATCTTGGCGATCGGCCCGGTCAAGGACAGCTCCTTGCCAAGAATGTTTGCCTTGATCGCCGGGTTGGTCTCGTCCTCCTCCCAGTGGATCCCGGCCAATGCGTAATGCATGAATGGGAGATGGATGCTGGAAGACTTATCCCCCTTCTTGGGCATGCGCTTGACACTCTTTTTCTCGAAGTGAATAGCCGCGTGACCTCCGCAGCGCTTCTTCCCCGTCTCACGGTCATCGAAGATGCCGCAGCAGGGCAGCAGGCTGATGCAGGGGCCTTCCTCCTCATCCTCGAAGACGTTGAAGACCACGAACTCGTTGGGCTGCCCGATCTCGTAAAGCACCCGCGGAGTCATGTTCTTGATCCCGCTTCGCCGGATGGCCGCTGGCGTCAGACAGACCACGTCGCCCTCATGAAACTGGGGGATCTCCGTGACCTTTGGCTTTTCCTGGCGATGCACGTTTCCAGATTTGTTCATGCGTTCACCCGCACATTTCCGTCATTAGGCTTGACGCTGGTGGAGGTCCGGTCCATCCCCTTCGGCACGGACGCGGCTTGTGGGAAATTCCCGTCCTCGGCCTCGATCCCTAGCAGCCGGCCCAGGGTCATGTCTCTTGATTCCTTGGCCTTGGCCCTGTCTCGAATATGCCCCATCACGATCTTCGAGACCTTGATGGTGGTCGTCATGGGAAGAGGGCCTTGCGGCTTCGGATGTCCGTTGGTCGCCAGCTTTAGTAGACGACGGAGGGTTTCATCGACGGATTCGTCGTGAAGAGCGCTGGCCTCGATATGCTTCATCACCCGACGAGACACCTTGATGGTGGTCGTCATGGGAGTCTTCGACTTCTTTGCTTTGATGACCCGACGTTTCGTGGGTCTGGGTTGCGCCATTACACCCCCTCGAGGAGTAAACAGGATACATGGTTCACGTAAACCATCGTATACCTATCCGCCCACGATGTCAAGCTATCCTGAATAGAAAACAAAAGGGCCCGGTATCTCTACCGGGCCCTCAAAGGCGGTATGTGTCGTTGCCCCGAAGGGCAGAGACATTTCTTATCGGCGCGTCCGCTTCTTCGTGAGACTCGGGTCGACAGGCTTCTTGACCTTCAGCGACGGCGGGAACAGGTTGTTCCCCGGCGCCGCGGGCGGGAACAGATTGACTCCCGGCACTACAGGCCCGTAGATCTTGGGCGGCATGGGATTAGGCGCAGCCGCTCCAGGGTATCCTAACCCGGCGCTCGCATCGAATCCAGGCACGTCTGCCTTGGAGAACGAGCACTCCATCGTATTCTGCTCTTCGGTGTTGTAGATCGACGCAGCGCCGACCGTCTGACCGCGCCCCGTGCTGTGAGACCGCGCGTTAGAACGCAGATAGTGCGCTCCTCCGTGGCCGAACTTCTGGGCGCTGAGCCAGGGCTTCACTTCCTTGTTTAGATCGTTCGCTACACTAGCCGAGAAGGCCGTTCCTACGCTCGCGCAGAAAACGGCAGCTCCTTGAATGGCCGCCTGGGCGCCCGCGTAGTTACCGACCTGAGCAAATGCGATCGCTTCCTCCTGGGCCTTCGCAGCCTTCTGGACGGCGATCTGCTCGAGGACCTCCTTGTCCGACTCCTTGTCCGCATCGGCTTCCTTGACGTACTCCACCTTGACGGAGACTTCCTCGGTGCGCGGCTCCCTGGCGACGAGGTCCTCGAATTCGACCTTAATGTCACCCAGCTTGAAGGGCCGTCCGCCCACCGACTCGTCCATCGCGGGGAGTTCCAGTCTGAGGAGCAGCTTCCGCTTCTCGCTGCCGTAGACATCATCGACCGTGATGACCGCCTCGGTCTCGTCATCGTTGCCCTTGACGTCGAAGTCGTTCAGGACTTCCTTGATCTTGACGTCGGGCTTGGTCCGGATCGTGACCTTGACCGCCTGCGCCACGCAACTCAGCAGGCCGCCGATCTCGCGGCCGAACGCCGCGGGCGCCTGGTCGGGAGTCGTGATATGGTACTCGTTCCCGCCACCGGCCTTCGTCATGGCCGTCATCAGCTCCTTGTTGTAGTCGTGGCCGTAGCCGAAGCAGGTCAGGCCGCAGCCTTCCGGCTTCCGATCCTTGGCGATCGAGACTAGGCCCTCGAAGGAGGTGTCCCCAGCCGTCGGCTGGCCATCCGTGAAGAGAAACGTCCTCTCGACGCTTCCTCCGACCTTCTGCTCCACGGCCTTCCGGATCGCGTTGTATCCCTCTAGTGTCGCTCCCGAGAGATTGGTGCTGGCCATGGCGTGGAGATTCCCAATCTCCTGGATGGCCTTGTCCTTCGCCTCCTGGGTCATCCTAGACGGCTCCGTCACGGTGAAGACGTCGTCTGTGAATGCCAGGATAGCCAGCGTGTCCTGGTCGGTCATGTGCTCGACGAGCTTCCTGAGACTGCGCTTGGCGTGCTCGATCTTGTCGCCTCCCATCGAGCCGCTGACGTCGATCACGGCCGCGAGAGACAATGGCTTGCGCTCTCCCTGGAACTTCTGGCCTTCGAGCGTGATAAGAAGGTGAGCTTCCTTCTTCTTCCCGAGAGAGATCTTCTGAAACTCGAGACGTGCTGCTGCCAAAATACTGGACATGGTGTGTTCTCCACGTTCCTCTTGTCGTCCGACTGATCGAACCGCTGCGGATGCCTTACCGGGACATTTCCTATGGCATCCCAAAGGGTCCGGGCCGTCGACTATACCCGGTGTCTTCGGCTGCGGGCTCTCGCCCCAAAGCCTAAGTGCGTGGACTTCCCGACTTCTTCCTGCGGCTTTATACAAGGATCGCCCGCCATAGGCTGGCGATCCAAGATCTCATCCTACTCATGGTAGGCGAGGCATTCAAAGCCCAAAGGATCTTGTCAGGTCATCCGTCTGATTATAAAGAGCACTTGGAGTATGCCCCGTTTACCTGTGGATGTCAAGCGGGAAACGCTTCGTTCCAGAGTTCGTCCCAATACATCGGGGCCTTCCCGGGCCGTTCTACACTGACGACGACCGGGATCGTCTTGATCTTCATGGTCCGATGCGCGGCAGTCCGGTGGTAGCCGTCGGCGATAATGCCTGTGGCGGTGACGAAGACAGGCCATTCCGTGGCACCACGCTTAAGAAGCGCGATAATACGGTCGTGCTGGAACTTCTCCTGGCCTGGGTCTCTGGCGTCCTTCATGAGCCGCTTGAGCGTGACGTCCAGCTTGTCCACAGGAAAGCTCTTGATCAGGAACCAGCGGTAATTCTCCGGCTCCTCGAAAGGCGTCCACCCTGGCTCAGCTCTCGCGAACATCTCACGAAACGCGCCTGAGTCGACCTCAACGGCGCCCATGGAACGATCGTAGAGCTCCTGGGCCATCTTCTCCGTGTCCTGATACATCTGGCACCTACTAGGAGTACGTCCAGTTAAGGGCTTCCGGTCCCACCACCATCAGATCGTAGAACTCCCGGTTAGGAATCGCCAGATATCTCTTCGTCTCCAAGGTCACCGGATCGAGCAGGTAGATCCCAGACCTGAACTTCTTCTTCTCGATGTCCTGATTCTCGACTCCCGTGCTTCTGGATACCTTTCTTCCGGCGCTGGTCGCTGCGTAAAGACCTTGAGGTCCTACGCAAAGCCCTCGCGTATAGCCGTTCAAGAGAGCCTCTTTCTTCCTCGAGGTCTCCACCACGGCTCCGCGGCTGGATTCGCAGACAACAAGCTCACCACCGCACTCCATGATCGTATGGGGGTGCTCCAGGCCCTCCACCAGCCGCTCTCCAGAGCCTAACTCAACGGCATACCCGCTCTTCGCCGACGACCACATTCCATTCTTCAAGCCAAACCCGGTCACGAGAATCCGGTTTCCATACTTGATGATCGAATTGAAATGGTCGACGTCCCGGCCCAACTCCTCGTCGCTGCTCTTCCAGAATAGCCGCTCCTCTTTCACAAATCCGTTCTCGAGAGGGCACTCGTAGACGGCATTCAGCCCTGACGCCACCACCAGAAGCCTGTTTCCGTCTGCCAGGATCGAATGCGGGTCCTTGATCTTGTGATAGATGAAAAACGAGGCCAGTTGCAAATTTGATCTCGCCATCACCGCGATCACCATGTTCTGGGTCGCGGCGTAGATGTACTTCTCATCAGAAGTCAGGCCCGTCACTCCGCAGACGGGCATCCGCTCGGGTTTGACGTACCGATAGCTGGAAAGGTCTTCCTCAATCAGCATCAAGCCGGACTCTACGCCCGGCTGATAATTACAGAGACTTGCTAGAATCATGGATGGCCCTCTTCAACCCGCCCGTCCGGTGCCGTACCACGGTCCCGTCCCTGGCCCTCTGCTTCGTCGGGCGCCAGGGCAGGAACTTGCTGACGTATACCGGAACAACCTCTGCGCCACCATTTCTCCACGATGACCAGTAGTAATAGCAACGCAGAAATGGATCCCAACGCTTTACGTTCTTGTGCATTACTCCAGCTCCGTGAGACGCTTGATCTTATCCCGGATCTCCGCTTCCTGGTTCTCCACCAGGTCGTTCACCGAGCTCTGCCAAGTCTTCATCAGGTTCAGGACCTGCCGGAACGTGGCGAATGCCGTGAGACGCTGGATCTCGCCGACGCAGCGGGCTATCTCGTCTTCCGCAGGACGGTCCATGCCCTTCGATCGCTTGTGGAACCCTACTAGGATCATCTCGAGGAGGTCCGGAGGAAGGAAGCCGGCCAGCTCACTCCCCATCTTCCTCAGGATCGCAAGATCCTCGGGAGTGAAGTCCCGATGGGTCTTCGCCGCGTTCGTGATGAAGCAGGGTGAACAGAACGTGGAGCCCCAGAGTTCGATCCCCTCGTTATGAGCGTCGAGAGGATTCCCGCAGGCAGCGCACTTAGGCTGCTTCACTGCCACTGGTCTTTTCCCAAGGGAGGCCGCGGCCGTTGGAGACGTCGCCCGCCCAGGTGATCTCGTAGAGGATGGCGTAGATCACGTCGTAGACAGTGAACTTCCTCGTCCCTTTGAGGAGGGGTTCCAGGCTCTTCATGCTGAGGACTTTATCGTTCACGTCCAGTCGAAGCTCGGCATCCTTGTACTCGTTGAGTGGCGTGAACTCGATCGCAATTCCGCCCTTCTCCGGGCCATCGCTGAGATGCCAGCTCCCGTATCCATGGAAACAGGGTTCCGTCGACAGTTCTCCGTCTTCGTAGTCGGAGCTCCAGTAGACCTCCACGAAGTCGAGATCCTCGACCTTCTTCGCCGGCAGCTCGCACTCCTTGATGAAGGAGTCCATGGTAAAGCCGTACATCGCGCTCTTGAAGATCTGGTTGTAGAGGTCCTTTTCCTTCGCGACGAGCGCGAAGAACTGTCCGAAGGTCGTCTGCTCGATCGTGAGCGGGAACTGGAGGATGCCCGAAAGCGTCTGATCGGTCTTCTTGTTTTCCTCGCGCTCCCGGGTCTCTTTGTTCCATCTCGAGATAAAGACCTCGCCCTTGCGGATGATCGCTAAGTTGTCAGGCATATACCAAGTTTACTGAAACGCAGGATCGTTGTCCACAGTCTATAGCATCATGAGTGATACAACGACTGTCGAGAGACCGCGCGAAACGACCACCTTGACCGACCTGGGCCGGATCCTGCCCCAGTCCGAGACCCACTGGCGCTCGATTGCCGCAAGAGCTCACCGGCTCCGCGGCGTCCCAGGCGACCAGGCGGCCGCTCAGACGCACGAGAACATGATCCACGAGATCAGGACGTATGCAGCCGCGGGATCGACCCGGGAGATCCGGTTCTGCCCCCAGTGCCTGGAGCGTGGACAGAAATACATCCTGCTCTACATGGGTGGGATGGACCGCTGCGGGACTTGCTACTGGCCTGAAGCCGGCCCTAAAACATTCCTGGCTTACCCATCATAACCATCGACGGCTGAAACGGCGCCATCGGAAGATTCATGACGGGCAGCGGAAGGTTCGGATTCCGTCCGGTCAAGGTGATGATCCTGACCTTTTTCTTCTTGCACTTGTTGCAACCCAGACCCTTGCACTCGCAGATCATCATGCCGCCGGCTGCCGGCTGAGCCTGGCTCTGGTCCTGCTGAGCTTGGACTTCGTCCAGGGTCATTATCTGATCCTGGCCTGCGCCATATCCCCACGCTCCAGGTTCAGCATCGCGTACGATATTTTCGCCTGACTTGCTGCCGGGGGTAGCATCCTCGTCAGGGCAACCCATCTCGAAAGCGAAGAACCGGCCGAACATGTTGTGCTCCTATCCAAAAGGCCGGCCAGTTCTGGGGTGGGACTGGCTGAACACCCGTAGTCTAGCCTATGGGGAGTGCCTATTCAAGCGCAATTGCTACACTTGCTCGGGGCTGGTCACCTTGACGTTCACGGCCTTCATGCCCTTCTCGTCCTTCTTGATCTGGAAGTCCACAACGTCCCCGGTCTTCAGCGTCCGGAAGCCCTTCATGGCGATCGACGTGTGGTGGACCATGATGTCCTCGACCATCCCATCCTGCCGGATGAATCCGAAGCCCTTGGCGTCGTTGAACCACTTGACCGTTCCTGTGGGCATCTTTCTCTCTCCTACGTTTAAAGCAAGGCCGGGGACCCCGTTGCCAGGATCCCCGGCCCCTTACCAACCATCGGGTTCTTTCTAAGATTCCAGCTCGACCTCCCAGTAGGCGGCACTGAGGAACTGATCCCAGGACAGCTTCCGATCCCTCGGGTTAAGCTGCGCCAGGCTCTTCCAGCTCGGCTTCTTGGGCGTCTTGTAGAGCTTCATCCCGGCCTCGGCGGGAGTACGATTGGCCTTCCTTTTGTTGCAGTCCACGCAGGCCAAAACGCAGTTCTCCCAGGTCGAGCCGCCGCCTCTCGACTTCGGCATCACGTGGTCGATCGTTAACTCCTCAGGCCCCGGCTGCACACCGCAGAACTGACAGGTGTACTTGTCGCGCTTGAAGAGGTTCTTCCGGCTGAAGACGACGGACCGCTGGCCGATGCCCGCGTAGGTCGTCAGCACGATCACCTCGGGCGGAACGAGCGACAGATGCTGGCTGCGGATGACCTCACCCTCCAGCTTGGCCTTCGCCTTGCTCGCGTCATTCCACGTCACCAGGTCCACGGCCGAGAAGTCCGTCGGGTCGATGATCCGAGCCGAGCCCTTCGCGACCAAACCGATCGCTTCCTTGACCGACATAGTGGTCAGAGCTGCCCAATTCTTGTTCAAAACAAGAACTGGCCTGTTCAGAACCTGCGCCACTGCTGTCGCCGTCATCTTATCCTCCTGTTGCCGGGCTTGAATCTAAGCGAGAGCGAAAGTAGTACCCGGAAGAATGCCCCAGATCGCGCAACGCCCCGCCTTCGTCTCGATCGCCTTCACGCTGCCTTCCGGAGCCGTCACCAGATCGTCCTGGGGATACATCCGCCGCAGTTCGATCACGATGTCATCGGCGTCGATGAAGGCGATGTCGAAGGGCTCCGCCACGTTCCGGGAATGGAACGTGTCGCCGCCGTAAACCTCGGGGAACACATAGATCGTCTGGTCTGGGACCCACGGAAGGTGCTGAAGGCCCTGCATCTTTTCAGCAGGGGTGCTCATCGTCAGAATCCTCATCCGAGGAATTATAAGCCGTTTACCGGTTCTCGGCAAGAGCTTGATCGATGGCTTCTTGAGGCGCCCTCGTCAGCTTTTTTACGAGCCCGATCTTCTCAAGACAGAAGAGGATCCACTTGCTGGGATCAAAATTATGCCACCGCGCGCCGTTGCGGTAATCGAAGGAAAACGCATGGTGGAAGTTGTGGTAGCCCTCCCCCATCGTGAGAAGAGCCATCCACCAGCAGTCCTTTGCCGTGGTTGCCTTGGAATACGGCTGCGTCCCGAACGTGTGCGCCGCGCTATTGATCCCCCAGGTGATGTGATGGAACACGATGATCCGGAGGAACGATCCGATCACCAGGCCGCCCCAGGGATCGCCCAGCACGTATCCCAGGCCCCACGGCGCCAGGACGCCAAATACGGTCGCCCAGAGGGCATACCACCGATCCTGATGCCTCAGGATCGGATCCTTACGTAGGTCGTCGACGTTCCCGAACATCTCCTTGCCCGGGATACGGAACAAGACCCATCCGATGTGCGCCCACCAGAAACCCCTCTTGATGTTGTGCGGCTCAAGATCCGTGTCCGTGTACAGATGATGATTCCTGTGGAATCCGCACCATTTCAGGACCGATCCTTCGAAAGTAGCCGCCCCAAAGGCCGCGTAGAATAGGCGCAATATCCAGTGGGCCTCGTAAGTCCCGTGGGAGAAGAGCCGGTGATACCCTTGGCTTACCGATGCCGTCCCCAGGAGCAGAAAGACCACTCCGATGATCGCGGTCGCCCAGGTAAAGCCATGATAGATCCCGTAGAAGATGGTTCCCGCGATCCCGAAAAGATGCGTCACGACAACAACGATCGCTGCATCCCAGGAGATCTTCATTAGGCCTTCCCCATCTCTTCAAGGACCACCATCGGTACGGCATCGCCTCGCTTGATCGCATTTTCTACCAGGATCCGATGGGCTTTCTTTCGGGTCGCAAGCCCCGCCGGCGAATAGGCTCCTGACGGCTCCACGTTCCCCGTCACCTCTATCGCTGAAGCCACGAAATGAGGAGCGATTCCTTTCCCACGGTATGCCTCGCTGATCCCGAGGATATTCAGGCCGAAGTCGTCTCGATAGAATTCTCCGACGACGCCCTTCTCTATAAATGTCTCTCCGGTATTTGCATCCACTGTGTCGACCACAAGCAGCGCATACGTCGGCTCATTGTCGAGTACTCCGACATGGCAGCGATGATATAGGAGGCTCGTAACGTTCGGGTCGGAAGTCCCGTAAATGGTCGGCTTGGTCTTGAAGATGTTCTCGGCCTTGAGCGTATAGTCACCTAAAAACGGAAGCCGGAACAGGTAGAAGGTCTCTTCCTTCCAGAAACTAAACGCAGGATTGATGACCGGCTTCTTGCCGACGAACTCCTCGAGCGTGCGCTCGTGGGCCAGCTTGCCTTGAAGTGGCGCTACGATGTCCATCCAGCAGGCCATTCTAGCGATTCGCGAAGGAAAGTGGAACCCCCTCCCGGGGTTGCACCGGGCCCTTCCAGGTCGAAACTGGAAATGCATCTACTACACCAAGGGGGCATGGTCTCCCGGGAGGGAATCGCACCCCCACCTGCACCTTCGCACGGTGCCGTCCTATCTATTGGACCACCGGGAGAGATTGGTTCTTGAGTCGCTCGAAGTGCCAGGACAGGATCTTCTGTCCTTGGGTCTGGTGAAACTTGTGGAGTTCCTGGCGCCGCAGCGACCCCGACAGACACGGCCTGGTCTGGATCTGCCGGCAGAACTCGAGGAGTTCCTCGTACGTCTTGTCCGATTTCAGGTTGTTGCAGGGACAGCAGGCTGAGACGAGATTATCTTTGGCTGAGGTTCCGCCCTTAGCCCGCGGGATGAAATGGTCGATGGATTCGGCCTTCTCCCCACAGAAATAACACGGAATCTTCAGGAGATCCTGTCTCCGCCAAGTTCCTACCTTTGCCCCCTTGTTTCGTTTTCGGATCGTGACTTCGCCGGCATACTCTCCCGTCGACTTGACGAAGAGAGCACCGTTCATGTCCTTCGACCAGCCGCAGAGGCAGCTAGCTGCGTGACAGGTCTTATTCTCGCGATGCACGACCGAAGAGTGTCCGCAGAGCCCGCAGATCGTCCCGCAAAGCTTGCAGTGCTGCTTCTTGGTCAGTTCCTTGGCGACCGAGGCATGGCCTCCAAGGTCTTCCCATAGTGGATGGAACACGACTGATCTCCTAACTGGTCCCCCAGGACAGATTCGAACTGTCATCGAGGCCTTCGGAGGGCCCCATCCTATCCAGTTGGAAGACCGGGGGATTCCAAGTACTCAACGTAAACATCTGAGTGACAATTTAAAGGTGCGCAGTGGCAAGCAAGCCGTTTCCCACGGAGGGCTTCGACCTGCTTCTTCCAGGCCGGATCCAGCTTCAAGCGCTCGTAGAAATGGACCCGGAACTTTCGGATGACTTCCGCGCGATCGCCGTCTGGCCCAAGGACGAATGGATTCCCGAAAGGACCCCGGCGCCCCATATAGACGTCGAAAGGTTGTCCGCTTCGCACGTTGACGACGGTCGTCTTAGGCACCGGATTAGGATACCTCGTTTACCGTCTCTGAGGCCAGAAGAATGGTACCCTCGGCAGGATTCGAACCTGCAATTGCCTCTTTAGGAAAGAGGTGGGTTATCCAGTTACCCCACGAGGGCATCTATCGACGGTCTTGAAGACCGTCATGGTTGGTGAGAATCCTGTGAACTTTACCTGTTGCCGTGGCTCTCGAAGCGGCCGCCACCCGCATTCTGCTTGCTTTGCTTCTTGGCATCGCGGCAGGGCTTGCAGCGCTTTGGGGGATTGAAAGGAGGATTCTGCTTGGCGAAGAACTGCTGTTCACCCGCGGTGAACACGAACGCCTGCTGGCAATCGATGCACTCCAGGTTCTGGTCTTCGAACTGATCGGGCATTTCCATTTCCTTGAATAGTTTAAGGAAGCGATGATACAGCGTCTACTGCCCGATCACAAGACCTTTGATCTGCCGATCTGGCAGAACTCCTGCCAGCAAACCGCGTATATCTCTCAGGAACCGGCTGGCACAGCGTTTGCACTCACTTGGACATGAATATGCAAGACAGCGCTCAGGATCCCCAGGTTGAGGTCGTAGACTGGCGCGCCAAGGCCGAAGAGTACCTGGAACTCGCCAAGCGCTCCAAGGCCGACTTCATCAACTACCAGGACCGCGTCCGGCGCGACAAGGCGGATTGGAACCGCCAGGCCCTCGAGGGCTTCATCCGAGAGCTCCTGCCGGCGCTCGACGGCTTCTCCATGGCCCGATTTGAAGATCCCCATCTGACCGAAGCCTTCCGGATCCTGGAGCGCGAGTTCCTGAAGGCCCTGTCCACCGCCGGCGTCACGCCGATCGACACGACGAATCAGCCTTTCGACCCTCTCTATCATGATGCCGTGGCCATGGAGCCAGACGGCACCGTGATCGAGGAAGTACGCCGCGGCTGGCTGATCTCCGGAAAGGTCCTCCGACCCGCCGCCATCCGGATCGTGGTCGCAAAGACTGAAGGGAACGCCCGCTGACCTCGGTTTAGCCTCTCCACTCGCACGCTGGGAGCTTTCGCCGGCAACTCGCTGTTCTATAACTCCTCTCGTCCCTTGCGGAACGGCGCGACTAACACAAAGAACTTCGGGTTCTTCACCCGCCGGCCCGGCCATGATGTCCTCCTTCGGGCATGTGGTCGAATAGCGAATGTCTTGCGACACTCTGCCACTCCCGAGCCCCGTACAAGGCGAGTCGGAGCCTGGAGGATTACGGAGAGCGTTTCGCGCCGGTCTCGCTTCGCTTCACACCGACAGACCGGGCGTTCCCAATGTTTCCAAAGTCTATTCGTCATGTATACTGAGTTTTGAATGCCAAAAATCTGCTACGTCATCACCGCATGGGGAGGGCCTCGACGGTCGCCGGATCACCCGGAGATGAAAAACGACGGCTCCCTTTACCTGCGCGAGCATCTTCACCGAGCGGCGTCTCTCTGCCAGCGAATCGATCGCATCATCGTGGCATGCCCCCGAGGGACACTCCTTCTATCCAGGCTACGAAGAGTACGTGAACAAACTCCAGAAAGTCGGCCAAGTCTTAGGTGTCCCCGTCGAGATCTTTCATCGTAAAAACGTGGGGATGTCTTACGGGGCCTTGAGCGACGTTTATGGGAAATACCGAACGAGCTTCGATTACTACATCGTCGCTGAAGACGATTACCTGCCGTCGCTGAAGGACCTAGACACCGTCCTGCTTGGCATGATCGAAAACTCTCCGCAATGCGGGTTTCTCTGCGGCCTGGTTTGGACCGCACGCGGAATAATGATCCCTCATGCAGGCATCTTCCTTGGGATCATGAGGTCCATGGCCCTCGAGAAGGTCTGGCTCAAAAACGGAAGCCTATGCAGATTCTCCGGGGGGAATTATGGGGAAGCCGAGCTTGTTGGTCAGGTCGGGCTGTCTAGCTCTATCCTCTTAGCCGGGTTTTCTATCCAGGACTGGCTGAAGACCCATAAGTCCGTCTTTTTCGATGTAAAGGGCATGACGACTTTCGGGAATGCCCAGGCTCCCGCCTTCTTCGTACCGGCCCAATCGGCTCAGTTCCTGGCGAAGCGGCTTTGCTTGTGCTAATGGTCGGGGTACCCGGACTCGAACCGAGATCATCCACGTCCCAAACATGGCGGGTTACCAATTACCCTATACCCCGTTGTTTATAAGTTCTTGTTCTGTGGCAGTTGGAGCATACAAGATCGCATTTATCTACTTCTTCCTGAATCTTCCTTATTGAATAAGCTCGTTCGACTGCTTGAGCTACATTGAATAGTTTTTCTTTAGAATCTCTATGATCAAAATCCATCACATAAAAAGGATATGTTCCCCCACAATCCAAGCATGGCTTATTCTTTAGGTCCTGTATGAATTTTCTATTACGCTCTCTGTAGTTTCTACAGTTTTCCAATCGTCGCGCATTATGGGACTCTTTATTTAGCTTGTAGTGTTGTTTTGAATAATCATCCTGACATTCAATGCAATAGGAACACTTTTTTAATGCATTGCTTTTCGAGAACGATGTTAGCGGTAAACGCCTCTTACATCTGCTACATATTTTCATGGTGGGCCCGCCCGGATTTGAACCGAGAACCAAGATCTTATGAGGATCCTGCTCTGACCGATTGAGCTACAGGCCCTTGGGCCGAAAGCTCATATCTTGACTGGAGCGGCTGGCGTGGCTGGAGCCGATGGAAGGGCCGCTACCTCGGTGGTCTTCGGCGAAAAGTCTAGTGGCACGACGGCGACGCCCAGCATGGCCAGGATTCCCATCAAGGCCGAGACACCGGCCAATGTTCCAATGACGTATCCAAGGATCGAAACCCAGCCTTCTTCGTCACGGCTTCCGGCGCGAAAGCCCAGGAAGGAGACCGCGGCCGCCGCGGCCGTGGGCAGGAGCAATGCGCCAAGCGCGATCGCCTTGACCTTCCCCTCACCGTCGCCCAGGTTCGGGTTCTGAGGCAGTTCCACGGGCTTCCAGGGCATCCGCTGGAACGCCGGCATCGCGCCAGGCGTGCCAGTCTTCCACGCGGGATGCACGGGGAATGCCATCGTTGTCTGCATGGAACTCTCTCCTAGTCCGGTTGAACGATGCTCTTGTCACGAAAAAAGTCGTAGGCGAGCAGCAGGAGTCCGACCGCGATGATGCTGCCCGAAGCACCCATGATCATCATGCCGAGCGGCTGCTGAGCGTAGGGATAGCTGACGTAACCCAGCACCACTCCGGCGCCGATCACGCCAGCATGAACCCAAGGGCTGATCCGGCCGTTCGTCTGGATGGCCATCGCTCCCAGGCCGTAATGGCCTGTCAGCATCCCCTGGGGTCTCATCCTGAGCATGGAGGAATAATACTCCCTATAGACCGCGGGTTCAAGCCTTCTTAGGCGCTTTTTCAATGAAGTCGACCACGTCGCCGACCGTCTTGATCTTCTCGGCCATCGAGTCCGGGATCTCCACGCTGAAGGCGTCTTCGAGTTCCATGACGAACTCGACTGTGTCCAGAGAGTCCCCATTGAGATCTTCCTGGAACCGCGTGGCTCTCGTGACCTTCTCCTTGGACGTCGCAAACTGTTTTGCCACGATCTCGATGACCTTGCACTCCACTTCGGCTTCGCTCATTATGACCTCTGCATATCCTGTTTCGGTCGGCACCCTTTACATTCCGTGGGAGGCTCGTACGCCTCGGGATCGCAATTAGGGCAGTACCCGTCAAGACCCTCCGGGCAGTCTTTCGGGTGATGGGAGCCCTCCTTGATCGACCAGGTGAAAGGCTTCCCGCAGGACATGCAGATCCGAGGTTCACTCACACGATGATGCCCGGGCCCTGCAGGCCAGCGCCGACCGGAGGCCCGACGAAGGGCGGCAGTTCCGGCGGATTCGAGACGATCGGCGGAACGCAGTTGTCATAGCCGAGAATCTGAGGGGGAGGAAAAAGAATGGGAATCGTATCGAATCCGCATCCCGTCCAAGGTCCGACAGCCCCGTAAATGTACATGCTTCACCTCCAGCAGAATTATAGCGAATTCATCGCTGAACGTAAAACATGATCTCGATCCCATACTGGGTCTTGGTCCGGAGAACTTCCTCCGTCACCGTGAAGCTCTTGAGCGGCTCCAGGATGTCCTCTTTCCGGAACGAGAGGTCAGGGATATTGCTCCAGTTCGTCGCGATCTGACGGGTTGACGCGACCAGCGGAGTGAAGAGGATGATGACCATCTTCTTCTTGAAGCTCGCGATCGCGTTATCGAGCACCTTCTTCCAGTCGTGATTATGCTCGAGGACGTGCCGCAGCAGGATCCCGTCCGTTTCGGACTTGTACTCGCGGAGATCCGCGATCACGTCCGTGTTGGGACCCTTGCTTCCGTCGACGCCGCGGTAGGTCGTCTTGCAGAGCGTCTTCGCGTAGCCAAATCCGCAGCCCCAGTCCTCGACCGTCGGGCAATCGGCCATGAACGCCAGCGCCTTCTCGTAAGTGATGTCGTCGTCGCCATACTTCTGACCGGGAACGGCTTTCGAGTAGTCCCAAAGTCCGAGCATCGTCATTCTCCAGAGATGTGATTGGAAGAACGACGCCTAAAGTAAACTTGTTTACCTAAAATGTCAAGATTGGTACGGCGGAGAGGATTTGAACCTCCAGGATCCCGGTTCTGAGCCGAGAATGTCTGCCAATTGCATCACCGCCGCATGAATTTTGTGGTCCGGGCGACAGGGGTCGAACCTGCACGGCCTTACGGCCACCAGTCCCTCAAACTGGCGCGTCTGCCAACTCCGCCACGCCCGGAAATCTCTTTCATCTGTTGCCCTGTTACATGGTCCTCTATAGAGACCAAAGTTGAGCTGTTGATTGCCCTTTCTAAGAGGATCCTGACCTCCTGACTCCCTTCTTGTGAAGGGTCAGGGAGACTGACTCATAGGAGGCAAATATGCCGCTATTCGTGTGCCCCTTGTGTGAACAGGGTGTGCGATACTACGGACCTTGGATAGACAATAGCGATCCATTCGTAATCTGCAGAAATAGATGGTGCCAGAAGCAGATTAGGCGCGTAAACAATAAGAGACCGACTTCGTCTGCAGATGTCCCAAGCCCTCTTCAGGAAAACATGATCAGATTTCTTGAAGATGGTTCTCAGTAATTATAAAAATGGTGGGCCTGGAGGGAATCGAACCCCCAACCATCGCCGTGTAAAGACGCTGCTCCACCGTTGAGCTACAGGCCCGAATGTCGTACTATCGTACCGAATGATGCAGGAGCCGAACCAGAGGCCATTGTCCTTTCGAGCGAACAGTTTCTCAAGGTTCGCCAAGAAGCATGGGATCACGATGGCTTCGGCGCCCATCGACCCCTATGGCTTGGTTGATTCCGATTCCCTCAAGGAATCACGCCATTTTGGCGTCACCCTTTCTAAAGGTAAGCGTACACACCGCTTCGCCGTGGTCTTTTCAGAGTACCGCACCGAACTCCCGCCTATCGAGGACGTCCTGGAATATATCGCAAACGAGGCCACGATCTACGAACAGTTCGGCATGAATTTTGACGCTTACATGAGGTTCACCTCACAGCCTATGGAGGCTGCCTGGGCTCAACTTCAAGACCTGAAGTCCATCGTTCCGAACTACAAATGGCTCCTTGGCCCCGCTTACGACGAGCTCGTCGAGATCACCGAAGAGCGGGGATAATGGTGCCCACGGCTGGACTCGAACCAGCTCCTCCTTCGTGTGAGAAAGGCGGTCTGCCCTTAACCTACGCGGGCATTTTCATGCGCTCCTCGAACCGGCGCTTGCAGTCCGGACACTTCTGGCCATTGGAAAGCCGATCGCTCCACCGCACGTCCTGAACTCGCTTCCACTCCTTGTCCAGGAGATAGCCGCAGAGGCATTTCTTGCGGATGAGAACCATCTTTTCCGGCTCGCGCCGGCGCGTCCCCAGATCCACCGGCGCGTCATCGCCCCAGGCCCGAGCCTCCTCGCGCCACTCCTGGATCGGCCGGCTCTCGAGGCCGTGAGTGTATTTCTCGGGCTGGCACTCGTACTTCGAACATCTCGGATGCGGAGTGTCCTTGAAGCGACCCATGCCGCTGAACGCCGGGTTCCAGAAGCAGTCGCAGAGAGTCGTCTGGGCCCAGATCGAGCACTTCGCCTCTTCCGCGATGCCCTGGCGCTGATACGCATACGCGCGGTTCGACATCCACTGCCAGTTCCAGCCGTGGGTCGCCCAGTCGTTCCGAAGCCGCCGCATCCAGACGCAGTGAGAGCGCCAGCGCCGTTCTGCACGGCGCTTGTCCTTGATGAACATGGCCTGTCCTTCCGGACAGGACGGCCGATAGCCTATTCCAGCGGTCGCCTGCCCTTTTACATCTCGCTTAGGCGAGATGTAATAGACAGGAACTTCGAAGTGTTGTTGATCACGGTCTGACTATACCCTGACGTGGAGTTCACTGCAAGAGTTCCGGAAAATTTTCGATCTGGAGGAACTGGTAGCCGCCGTTCATCGATGCGCGAGAGGCTCCATCCATCGGAAGCAGCACGTATTTGCCGTGCCCCAGGTGCTTGGGTATCCCGTAGACCACGATGAAGCACTTCGGATTGGTCTTGCGCTCCGGGAAGCACTGGGCTTCGGAAGGCGCTTCGATCGCCACTTCCTTCGCCTTGATGCAAGCCTTCGACGTATGGATCGTCCAGGGATAGCCCCGCTTGCCCTTCTTGAGCTCGAAGCGGTTTACATGCACCATCATCTTCATACTGGCATTTTGACTGGCAGGCCTGGGAAGTCAAGCCCCACTTGAAGGCTCTTCCAGGATCCTCCGGAGGCAATCCCCGTACGAGTTCCCCTTGAACTTCTCGGCTTGCCTAGCGAGCTGATCCTTGTCTATGAAGCCCATCCGGTAGGCGACCTCCTCTGGAGAGCCCACAACCATGCCCTGGCGATCTTCCACGGCTTGGATGAAGCTGGAAGCCTGCATCAGGCTTTCGTGCGTTCCTGCGTCCAACCAGGCGGTTCCCCGCCCAAGCTGGCTGACGACGAGCTTCTTTCTCTCGAGGTAGACCTTGTTGATGTCCGTGATCTCGATCTCGCCCCGAGGCGAGGGCTTGACGTTGGCGGCGATGTCCAGGACGTCCTTGTCGTAGAAGTAGAGCCCGGGAACCGCGAGCCGCGACTTGGGTGCCTTCGGCTTCTCCTCGATCGACACCGCAAGTCCTTGCTTGGTCACCTCGACGATGCCGTAGCGCTCCGGATCCGATACCGGATACCCGAAGATCATCGCGCCGCCATACCTCTGTAGGTGTTTTGGCGCGTGTGCCATCGTCCTCGAGAGGTCGTGTCCGAAGAAGATGTTGTCCCCCAATACCAGAGCGCTGGAATCCTCGTCCCTAAGAAAGCTCCTCCCGACGATAAAGGCATCAGCAAGTCCGCGCGGAGCAACCTGGATCGCGTAGACCAGGCGGATGCCCCACTGCTCGCCCGTCCCAAGAACCCTGGCATAGCTCTCGCTGTCCTCCTGGGTCGTGATCACCATGATCTCCTTGATGCCCGCCATCATGAGCGTCGTGAGCGGGTAGTAGATCATCGGCTTGTTGTAGACCGGAAGGAGCTGCTTCGAGATGCCTATCGTCGCGGGATACAGCCTGGTACCCTTGCCGCCGGCGAGGATGATTCCCTTCAAATGCCCCCCTCAATAGTCATTTCTTCCTTCGTTTCCAGTCTTCTTCCAGTTGTCTGACAACCGGTGCATTCCTCTGACGATCCGCCGGCGTCATCCTCTCGATATACAGCATGCCGGCCAGATGATCCATCTCATGCTGGACAGCCTGGGCTTCAAAGCCGGTCAGAATCTCGTCGATCGGGCCTTCCGGAGTCTGCCCGACCAGGCTCACGCGCTCGTATCGCTGGATCGTCGCCCACATGTGCGGGAAAGAGAGACACCCTTCCTCCATCGGCTCCTTACTCCCAAGCGGAGTCATCGACGGGTCGAAAACGACGCGCTCGCGCGTCTCTCCATCTTTTCCTGCGATCGAGAGGATGAAAAGCTGGACGTTCCAGCCCACTTGCGGAGCGGCGAGGCCTGCCCCACGGGTCTTTGAAAGAAGAAGGCGCATCTCATCTACCTTGGCCTGGGCATCCTCTGACCAGGCGCCCAGAGGCTTGTTGACTGCCGTCAGCCGCGGATCCGGATAATAGATGATTTCCATATTACCCGAAGAGGGTCGGCCAGAGGCCCTTCGCCGTCCTCTGCTTCCACCTCTCCTCGCACTCCGGACAGACCGTTGCAATGTAACTCGTTCCCACAAGCTTGCCGGGTTTCCCGCAACGTTCGCAGGTCTTTGCGGCGACGGCCATCGCCTTGTTGATCGCGTCAGCAGAGAGTTTCCGTCTAGTCGCGACGTCTTCGCTGTACCCCTCGACGTATCCAGCGTAGAACCTGAGGCCTCCGAACTTCTCCTTCACCTGAAGGATGCCCCAGTTCTCCTTGCCCTTCCTGCCCTCGAAACCATCCCAGATCGCGTCGAGTTCATCGGCCAAGTTGAAGACGATCTCCTTCCATCCCAAGCCGCAGGAGAGCGTGTAGATGAAAATCTGGTCGAGCCGCTCATCTGGAACGCGATCGACGAGCGGCTTATAGGCTTTCTGCCTAGCCTTCTCGTACTTGTTATCGTTCTTCATCATTCCACTGTTGGTGGGCGCGGCGGGATTCGAACCCACATGCTTCTCATTTTAAGTGAGAAAGGTCAGCCAATTGCCTCACGCGCCCGAATTTTTGGTGGGCCTCGGGGGAGTTGCACCCCCACGCCTTTCGGCACTGGCTTCTAAGACCAGCGTGTCTGCTATTCCACCAGAGGCCCGTCTGCAGTATACTTCCCAAAAGGAGGGTTCCCAATGACTACGCTAACGGCCTCACTGCCTCGCAATCCAAACCGGATGCTTCTGGCCATCACCGTCGCGGTCCTCATGCTCGCCCTCGGCTTCGGCCTTGGCTTCATGCTCACGCGGCCGGCCCACCTGGGCGAAGTCACCGTGAAGCCCTGCGCGACTTGCCCTTCTTGCGTTTGCAAGCCGCTCCTGGGCGGCCCGCGCTGCGGCTGCCCCCAGTAGACCGGCGCTTCTGGATCCATTCCGCAAGACCCACCCTCGCCGAGCAGTTTTTTCCTGCGCTCTAAGACCGTCTTGAGGCGTTTATGTTTTACCCATCCATTAAAAAGACCTACTTCATAAGCCTTTCTGATAGCTGGCGCTATGGTTAGCCAAGCTGCGTATGGCATATCACTACGAATGGCGTTGCAATTCCAGCAGGCCGGAACAACATTTGATTTGATATGTCCTATGGAGTTGTCGATTCGATCAAGCGTCATAATGCAATCTTTATAGGATACTCCGCAATATGAGCATCCTTTCTGGATCATAAATGACGTGAAAACAACATCAAGATCGTTAGATCTTCCATTTCGACGATCTGAATGTCTCGAATCTCTTACGATCACCGCAGACCGATCCAGTCTATTACGAAAGCGCGCCTCCTTGCGTTGATCGGCCTTTGCCATCGTCAGCCTACCCCTCTTCGTTTGGCTATACTTCTTACGAAGACATGAGCGACATTGGCTCTGCAGATAGCGAGCGCCGTTAACAACCCGAGTATTGAACTTCCTCTTTTCCTTGTCTTGATTGCATGTTGCGCAATGTTTATGGCCTTCAAAATTTGGAGGAGGCATAAAAGAGATGTCCCTTAATGCCTCCGTACCCCGGGAGGGAGTTGCACCCACACGCCTTTCGGCCTCCGGGTTTGAGCCGGAGCTGTCTGCTAATTCCAAGCACCGGGGCATTTAATTTTTTCTCTTCTTCGGTTTACAAGGCTTGTGTATGACCATCTCCCGCACTTCACCGTAGTCTTCCCGCTCTCCCCAATACGCTGGGTAGAGCTTCTCGACCAGGTTGGGATGTGGCATCAGATCGTGCATGAGTCCGCACGTGCAGATCTTGATGCTGAAGATGTCGCAGTCGCCGTGATGGGTGACAGCTCCGTCGGGATTCATCGGCGTCTTTCGGAAGTAGCGCTGGATGATCTGCGCTTCAGCGTCTCCCATCGGCGGCTCTCCTTTCCGGATCCTCGAAGATCTCGCTCAGCCACTCGCGAAGATCATAGAGGGCGTCATGCTCGGCGTCATTGGAGTCGCCGTTCAAGGCCCGGTCCGCCTGCTTCATCCGGCGCACGATTTCCTCCGGCGTCACCATGATCTTGACGCCGCGGACCGTGTCGATCTTGGCTTCGTCAGCGATATCCGGCGGCAGCATGAACTGACCGCCCTGGTCTTCCCGTCTCTCGCTCATGTAGACCAAGTTTACCTTTTAGCCTGGCAAAGTCAAGTTTGGTGGGATCGGAGGGAGTTGAACCCTCACCAACGGATTAAGAATCCGCTGTGCCACCAGTAACACTTCGATCCCGAATTTTTCTTGGAGCCGCCGATGGGAGTCGAACCCATATCCCAGGATTAAAAATCCCGTCGTCTACCTTTGACCTACAGCGGCGTGTTGTCTCGTTTACCATCCCGTTTCATGGGGTCCTCCTTTCAAATATTGGTAGCCTGCCGGGGAGTCGCACCCCGTTCTTCTGGGTGAAAACCAGAAATCCTAGCTCGTAGACGAGCAGGCCATGTCAGGTTCTGCGGAGGGTGGTCCGATCATCGCCACTGGCGACAGCTTCGTCACCCTTGCTCTGCACACGTTGCCTAGGACGCATGCATTCCGGGGGCGCTTATTCCGCCTCAGCACCCTATCTCGCGATCTGCACCTTTCGGTGCGGCCGATAAAGCGCCGGGATCCGATCCCCGCACGGCAGACCACCCTCTGCAGAACCTGAAATCAGTCTTCCTCAAATACTTCGCACGCGATGTACCTCTCCTTGGCCGGATCCTTCCCAAGGGCGGCCTTATAAAGTACGTCAGCCTCCAGGATGTTTTAGCCTGGCACTTGAAGACCACCTTGTTCGGCTGCGCGTTCTTGTCGCTGTAAATGTAGGTCTTCATAGGCCCTCGATATTGGCACCCAGTACGGGATTCGAACCCGTGTTTCCGGCTTGAGAAGCCAGCGTCCTAAGCCATCTAGACGAACCGGGCATGTATATGTAATATTTCTTCCATGAATATTGAAAAAGCAAAGCTCGTCATCGAAGCAGTTACCTTAGGAGTCGGCTTCCTGGGCGGCCTCGTTGCGCTCGTGCAGTGGCGCCGCGATCAGTCCTGGAAGAAAGCCGAGAAGCTCGACTCCATGTACAAGGAGTTCGAGGGGAGCCGGCTCATCCAGATCGCCTGCCGGGTCATGGACTGGAGCTACGGAAAATTCAAGTTTCCCGATGGCGAAGAGATCCGCTTCCTAACCGCCGATGTCCTGGAATCGCTGATGGTCCACGGAAATGAAGAACTGACCTTCACCGCCACTCAGACCCGTATGAGGGACTCTTACGACGCGCTCCTGGCCTTCTTCCTGCGCCTCTATACGGCGATCGACGGCGGCCTCGTAGACAGGAAGGCCGCAGCCAAGCTCTTCGGATACTGGGTCGAACATTTCGCGGTGATGCCTGAGCACGACTGCCCCGCAGCCTCCAGGGCGTACGTGGCTGCTTACTCCGACCTGGTCGCTTTCGAGGACCTGCTGTTCCTGCTCACTGGGAAACTTCTGAAGTAAATGGAATCCCCGAGAGGACTCGCACCTCCAGCCTACCAGGTAGAAACTGGTCGCTCTATCTAGTTGAGCTACGGGGACGTGTTAATTTTTGGCGGTATATTATAACCGCGTTTCTTAACTACCTAAGGATCATGCCCGGCTTGTCGACCCGAGGCCTGACGTTGGCGTAAACATAAAACGGCCCTGGTACACCCCACAGATCTCCAATGGCAACCAGCTTTTGCCTCCCATGAGGCGATGTCCCAATGGGCACCAGGACTCGAAGAGTCGTGAGTTCCCGGTCCTGACCCTTCCCCCAACAATTTGCACAGCTCTTATTGCCGGACCAGTTGCAGGGCCCGCAGCCGCTACCGTAGCACAAGTCGCACAGACTATAATGCTTGCCGGATCCGTGGCAATCAGGACATTGCCGCGGCCGCGCGACCGTCACGGTCTTCTCGGCACCATTCAAGTGGTCGCGCGCATCGAGCTCAACTTCGACGCAAACGTCGGCTACCGGATAGTTCGGCGGCGGCGGAGGAGGAGCCTCTCGCTCCTGGTCATACCGATTCCGCTTCACATCATCGCTGACGATCTCGTAGGCTTCCGAAAGCTGCTTATATTTCGCCTCGGCTACCTTGTCGCCTGGATTCCGGTCGGGGTGAATGGTGATGGCCTTCTTCCGGAAGGCTCTGCGGATCTCGTCGGCGCTCGACGTCTTCTTCACGCCGAGTACTGCGTAGTAATCCGGTTTAACGGTCACCCGAATATCTTATCATGTACTCGTGGCGACCGTAAGAAGATTGGCAGCTAGGATAGGACTCGAACCTATATTAACGGATTAACAATCCGCCTTCCTACCAGTTGGAAGACCTAGCTATGGAGCTGACCACCGGATTCGAACCGGTATCTTCGAGTTACGAACTCGAGGTTCTACCTTTGAACTAGGCCAGCATGTATAATCTTTCCAGTGAACACAGGATTGCCCGTCATCGACGTCTTCGGCATCCTCCATCCCAGGAGGAAACACCGGACTTTCGCCGAAGTTATCGAGATCATCGAAGGCAAGGTCCCTCACGTTCCCGGCGAGTCGCCCTGGGGATTTCCTGTCTTCCGTCCGACTACCGGCCCCGGCACTGGTGCGGCTAGCGCCGGCGGCCGCGGGATCCCGCGCGGATCCTCACATCCTGACTTCACCGGAGTCGTCGTCGGACCCCCGAAGCCTCAGGAATAGTTGGAGCCCGCGGTCGGACTCGAACCGACACATAGCAGCTTTGCAGGCTGCTCCCTTGCCATTTGGGTACGCGGGCAGCTAGGAGGGTCGAAGCCTTACGACTCCGACCCTCCCTGGAGGTGGTTTTGGATTACTGCTCGACAGTGACTTCGACGTCCTTGGCCTTCGTGCCGTAGGTGTCGAGGTCGATCGCCTTGACATCGTCGACCTGGCCGGCCCCGCCGGAAAGGACCAGACCAACGTACTTCAGGACCTGATCCGACCACCCGTAGGTGCAGTAGACGTCCGGAAAGTCCACCGGAGTCATCCCATCGCGATACGGAGCGATGGTGATCAGGAAGCACTTGAGATCTGGATTGACCTTCTTCCGGTAGTCCTCAAGCTCGCTGATGAAGCCGCGACCCGCCCAGGACTCGGCGTCCGTGATGCCGATCCAGACGTCCGCCTTGATCTTCTTCATGGTCATGTACTTCAGCGGAGCGCCGACATCCGTTCCGCCACCATGCCCGCCGATCTGCTTGGTGATCGACATGATCGTATCCAACTTGGTCACGCGACCCTTCTCCGGATAGACCTCCGTGTCGAACGGGAGGATCTCGCCGTCCTCGCACTTTTTGAAGAGGGCGGCCGCGAAGATGTTCGCCACGTCCGAGTAGGTCGCGGTCCCCTTGTCGGAGATCGCCGAACCCATGGATCCGGACGTGTCGGGCGACGTCACGACCTTCATGCCCTTGATCTCCGGCATGTTGACGAACGATGCCTCGAGAGCGCTGTGCAGGGCATCCAGAATCGGCCGCGGGCCGGTGTACGCCTTGTGGGCGTTGAAGAAGCGGAACGGAAGCTGCTTGCACTTCGCGACCGCTTCCGGGTCCGACAGGCGCTTGGCGATGCTCTTCACGATCGCATCGTCCTTCAGCACCTCGTGCCGCTCCAGGGTGTTGAGGTTCCGCAGAAGGGCCATGTACGGCATCCCCTGCATGAGCGCGGTCCAGATGCCCTTGGTCACCTTCTTGACCGCCGGAACGACGACTTCCCACGGGAGCCGGTACTTCTTGACCAGGGAGATGATCTCCTCCTCGTCCTCCGAGCGCTTGACCTTCTCGAGGGCCCAGACGAGAGCGTTGGTCGGAGACGGCTCCTCGCCGATCTGCTCCCAGCCCTTGACCAGCCAGCCGAAGAGCTCGGCCTGGGCGCCGTTGCGCAGCCGGTCGTAGCTCAGGCCCTCGCCGTCCGGGTGACGGTCCAGGACCTTCGGCAGCGGGTGCGTGAGACGCAGGACGTCCCGGAGCGTGATGCCCTCAGAGTTGGCCGACCCGTACTTCAGGCCGTGGAACTCGCTCATGTGCCGGAGCCAGTTCTGGACGACGATCTTCCGAACGCCCATCATCGCCTTCTTGCCGCCGAACGATCCCGTGCGGATCAGCTCGACGAACTCCCGGAGGTCGTCCGGGATGCGGATGACGTGGCGGAACGCCTTGGAGAACGCCGCCTTGCCCTGGTCCGTCTTGTTCTCGGACAGGACCGCGAGACCCACCGTCGGCGCCAGCTTCATCAGGCCCTTGTTCCTGGCGTAGATGAGGGCCTTCGCGAGGAACTCCGGATCCTTCGCGGACATCTTCCGGAGCACCTCGACCATCTCCTGCGCGAGCTCCTTCTGGCCCACGTAGAAGGTGTTCGAAAGCGTCTGGGTCGTCAGGACAGCGATCGTGTCTTCCTCGATCGACCGCGAGAACGCCGGCGATCCCGCCCTGTTCAGCTTGTCGGCCTTGTTGTAGATCGCCGACATCACCTGCCCCGACATCGGATTGATCGGGCCCACCTGCCCGTAGATGTGTCCACCACGAGTCATAGGATCTCCTTCCTTCAGCTCCAAGCCACCACGGCGGAGCAATTTTTAGGGGCAATTAACGACTAAAGGTGTTTTTCATTAACAGTGAAGTACCTTCAGTCTGCAGCCCCAGAATATTTTGGGAGCAATCGTCGGCCAAGGAGTAGTGCCTTTCGGCACGCTCTCATTATCAGTAAGAAGTACCCTCGACCTAGCAGCTCCCGAATTTTTATGAGGGCAATGATGACCAAGGAGATACCTGCGCGACACAGGCTTGCGTCAAGCTGGCGCTTAGCCTTTCGGCCAGCACTCCAGCGCCATAGAAGTAACCTCGATCGGCAGCCCTCGAATATTTTGTGGTCATCCAGCCGCCTTCGTACTGAGTACGCAATCCTGGCCTGCTGGTGACGACTTAAATTTTTATTGGGAGCAATTATCGAACACGGAACGTAAGCGTGCTGCTCTTGCACCACGGCCTTTCGGCCGCCAGGGAGTCGCACCCTGGATCTCTCTCTTGGAAGGAGAAGTAACCGCGCTCTGCAGCTCCCGAATTTTTATGGCGGCAATAAGCGTACAGGGTCCTTGTGGTACCTGCTGCTCTACTCTTGAGCTACTCGAACCTTTCGGCCCGGGCCGGACTCGCACCGGCAACCCGCTGGTTTATGAAGTATCCCCGCACTGCAGCCGCCGAATTTTTCAACTGACAGGGGATAGACGTCCATCCCCTGTCAGGATTTTTGTGGGCAATTGTCGGCCAAGGAGTTTGCGTCAGACGAGCTTCTTTAACGAGCTCAGGTTCTTTTCTGCCGGCTTTCGCCGTCGGTCTCGCTTCCTTCGCACCAGGAGGCCTCTTTACCGGCCAATCTATCTTGCGATCGATTGACTTGGAATTACCATGCACATGCTCGTTGGAGCGACATGGGTGAACACCCCTAAGGGTGCTTTCTGCATCAAGTAAGAAGAACCCTCGGACCAGCAGCCCACGAATATTTCACCGACGTCGACGACCTCTTTCCAGTTCATAGACTGGAAACGGCAACGCCGGGGAGTATGCTGCCTGCGACCCGATTGTAAAAGAGCGCTCTGATATCGTGAGGCTTACTAGCGCCTCACGCGCGGACTCGTCACAGCCCTGTAGTATATGGATGGCCTACGGGGTGTCAAGAGTGAAATGGCGGAGGAGGCGAGAGTCGAACTCGCACGCCAGTTACGGCGCCTCTTTAGCAAAGAGGTGGGCTAACCATTACCCGACTCCTCCCTATTCCCAGAGCGGCCTGGTGGTGCTTCTGATGGGCAGCGCATCCTTCCTCGGAGGCGCAATGCCGGGGCCTGGCAAGAGCACCGGATCTTTCCCAGGCTCCATTTCTACGACGATCGGCGGATGATTCGCCACGTAGCTCTCATCGCAGAGCGATGCGTTGACGAAGAGCGTGTTTGCCCAGATCGTCGTCCCATACGCCCCGTGGATATGCCCGAAGCAATGGATCTTTGGCTTGATCCGGTTGAGCTCCTGCCGGAGATCCGCGCAACCCGCATGCTCGTTTCCGAAATGGCTGAAGTCCAGGATCCCGAGTGGCGGTCCATGCGTCACCAGGATGTCGATCCCGGCCGGGACGGCTTCCCACTTCTTCCTGAGCGGCCATCCGCGCTTCAGATTGAACGCCCATTCACAAAATTCCGGCTGCCAGGGCGAACCGTAGATCTTGAGGCCGTCTATCTCGGCCAGCTCGTCCTGTAGGTACGTCACCGTCGAAGGAACGAGCTTCCTGGCTGTCGCCGGGTCCTTCTCAAACAGCCAGTCATGATTCCCGGCGACGAAGACCTTCCGGGTCGCCGGAAGCCCCTCAAACCATTCGAAGAACGCCAGGACCTCGTCGAACTCTCCCTTGATGCAGGCGTCTCCAGAATGAATCAGGAGATCGCATTTCGGCACGTCGATCGGATACCGCCGGTGCCGGAGATGGGTATCCGAGATCATCACAATTCTCACGGTAAACCTCGGTATACCACGAAGTAATGGCGGAGGGAAGGGGATTCGGACCCCTAAGCCTGTTACAGCGCTTCGTTTCCAACGAAGTGGACTCGCCGATGTCCAGCCCCTCCAAGTGAATATTGAGACGCCGCTAGTAGACGACCTAAGCCAAAGCCCCACGCCCTTCACGCATTTCCACGCCAGCTTCGCGTGGTCCTGGTGCTGCCAGTGAGCAACGGCGTCTCGACATCCACTATTTTGGCGGAGAGGGGGGGACTCGAACCCACCGCCCCGGTTTCCCGGGTCCAATGCTTTCAAGGCACGGCGGCATGCCCTCTGCCTTCCTCTCCGTGTATACTTAGATAGCCGAAAGGCGTATTCCCTCTCTCGCACCCGCGGCTCTCCCTGTGGAGGGCCTCGGGTGTTTTTATTTCTGGCGGAGAGCTGAGGTCTTGATCCCCACACGCTGGTCTTCAACGTGCCATCCGCTTTCGAGGCGGCGGTGGGCTCCCACCCACTTAACTCTCCATATCAATCGATGATCTTGACGATCTGCTTGCGATCGTTGACGACCAGGATCCTGGCATCTTCCCAGAGAGTGCTCTCGAGGGCGGCTTCCTCGGCCGCCATGGCCTTCTCCTTCAGCATGTACGGCTGGCCCAGCGCAACCCAGCGATCTCCCGCCCGGGCCTCCACGATGTACCTCACGGTGCTCCTGTCCTTCCTTTGGGTAGATGAAAATGGAACCGGCCACCAGGGTCGAACTGGTATTGACGGCTTATGAAACCGCTGTCCTGCCATTGAACGAGACCGGCGTGAAAAATTATTGGAGCTGGCGGTCGGACTTGCACCGACAACCGCCTGTTTACAAAACAGGTGCTCTACTGTTGAGCTACGCCAGCGTGTGGTAGACTGATCCCGTAGTCCGAATCCCGCTCGAGGCCCGGGGATGTTCCCCGGGCTTTTCTTTTCTGGACACTCCTTCCCACTTCCCGTATCTTCGGATTACGAGCTTCCAATTTCGGAAGCCCGCCGATCCCTCAAACGGCCACGGTTGTCTACCGTGGCTTTATTATTTCCTGGAGCCGGCGGCCGGTGTCGATCCGGCACCTCAGCATTACCAATGCCGTGTACAGAGCCGCTATACTACGCCGGCGTGAAAGTTAATTGGGAGCGAGGCTCCGAAACACCCTCCGCGCTGGCACACACCAGCACGACGCGCGACCCGAAGCCCCGCCACCAGAGTTAGGGGTCTTTCTCAGCCGTCGCAGGGATTATATCCCGAGCCCGTACTTTTTGAGGATCCAGAACGCTAGCGCCAGCCCTGCCAGGATCCAGAGCCAGCAGCCCCAGGGCATCCCCGACGTCATCTTCGTCGGCTTTTGATCCCTGGCCTCGATCTCACGGCGCCGCTGTTCCTGATCGAAGGCTTCCTGAGCGCGTTTCAGGATCTCGTCTTTGTTCGGTCCCATGGCGGAATAATACCAAAAATTGGTCGGCGCGGCTGGAATCGCACCAGCATCTCGTCCATGTCACGGACGGATTCTGCTACTGAACTACGCGCCGTGGTCGGGCACCGCGGACGTGCGCCGCGCTACTCCTGCACCCCAAGCAGGCGGGGCGCTGTCTCCCCCTGTGCCCGGAATTGAAAGTTTTGGTCAGCCTCCGTGGACTTGCACCACGCTGCTCCTGCTTCCGGCGCAGGCGGGGCGCTGTCTCCCCCTGAAGCTGGAATGGTCGGGCTGGCCGGGCTCGAACCGGCGGCCTCCACGTCCCGAACGTGGCGCGCTACCAACTGCGCTACAGCCCGAGGTGTTTCTTGGAAAGCTTTTCGTAGGTGTTGTAATGCTTGGTCTTCTTGCCGCAGATCGAGCAGGCGATGGGGAGATCCTGGAGGCTCTTGCTCCTCATCCAGTGATGGTTCCCGAAGAAGCAGAAAGACCTGGAGAGCCATCTCCACTGGGGCCAGCGACGCCAGGACGGTTGTACGTATGGCACACGGCCATTGTACCATTTTTCTTGGAGGGACCGCTGGGAGTCGCACCCAGTCTCTCTGGGCCACAGCCAGAGGTGCAAAACTGTTACACTTCGGCCCCAAGATTGGTCGGCCCGGTAGGAGTCGCACCTGCGTCTTCCGCTTATCAATTTTGGTGCGCCAAGGTGGAGTCGAACCACCATTGGTCGGTTATCAACCGACTCGTCTACCGTTGACGTACTGGCGCAGGTCTATTAGACCGTCATGAACTTCACCGTGGCAATTGGCACAAAGAAGAACGCATTTTTTCAGTTCTCTCTTGATCCGATCCCACGAACAATTCGCGTCTACTCCGACCGTAAAATCTTTCTTCTTTGGATCGAGATGGTGGAAATGCAGCGAGCGAGAACACTTGTCGTACCCGCATACGACGCAGGCACCTCCCATGTGCTTGATCGCTCTGAGCTTCATTAATGGTCTACGTCGATTGACGTAGCAAGAATTACACACCTTCTGGCGGTGCCCCTTCTTGTAGTCGTACTCGTAAACTCGACTGCAAGAACTACAAGTAACGCGATCACCCTTCTGACGACGAAGGAGTGGATTCGTAGTGTTGTGCTTCCCGAAGGGAGAACAGGTTAAACAATACTTCCTCTTGTTGACTACGTGCCACTTGCCATCAATCTTTACTGAGGTTGGAAACTTATCCCCACAACCTTTGCACTTAATCATGAAAAGATTCTAGCATGATATAGTGTAAATGCAAATATAGTTCTACTCTTGAACTACGAGCCGGAATATTGGAGCGGCTGACGGGAATCGAACCCGCGTGATCCTCGTTGGCAACGAGGTGCCTGGCCTCTAGGCTACAGCCGCATGAAGATTGGTTGCCCCGCCAGGATTCGAACCTGGACAGGCAGATTCAAAGTCTGCCGTGCTACCTTTACACAACGGGGCAATGGTGGGTGCGGAGGGATTCGAACCCACAAGCCTTTCGGCGGCCGATTTACAGTCGGTTGAGCTCCTTGTCCCAGACCTGCTCAGCGCACCCTCGAATATTTGGTGGATCCTGCCGGCTCTGCCCCGGCCGCCTCCTGGTTGCAAACCAGGCGCTCTCCTGAATGAGCTAAGGACCCAGGTATGGTTATCGTCGAGACAACCATCCTTTCCGGTGATTGTCGTGAGTCTGGTGGAGCCAGCCAGAATTGAACTGGCGTCTCCCGCGTGCGAGGCGGGTGCTCTCCCTGCTGAGCTATGGCCCCGAATGTTATAGGGGCAATTGTCGAACAAGCTACTGAGTGTGCGACCGGTACACCACATCGACCTTGCGGCCGAAGCCTGGAGTCGAACCAGGTCCTCCAGATCAAGAGTCTGGTGAAGTAAGCTCGTCCTGCAGCCCCTGAAGATTTATGGAGGCGATTTGGAGACAAGGAGTTGCCGGCCCCCCGGCTCCGTCCCCGAGAGGACGGATGGAGTCGAACCATGAAGAAACCTAGTCTGTCAGCCTCCGAATTTTGGTTGCGGGGGCAGGACTCGCACCTGCGACCTCCTGGTTATGAGCCAGGCGAGCTGCTAACTGCTCCACCCCGCGACGTATAAGAGAATCTTGGATGCGGCGAGGGGAGTCGCACCCCATGTCTCGAGCTTATGAGGCTCGCGAGTAATCTGTTTCTCTCCGCCGCTATTTTTCTGGTGGATCCAGGGAGAGTCGCACTCCCACCTCGAGCGTGCCACGCTCGCGTCCTCCTGCTAGACGATGGACCCAAAATATTTGGTGCCGGCCGCGGGTGTCGCACCCGCCACCTCCCGCTTTTCAGACGGGCGCTCTACTGCTGAGCTAGACCGGCGTGTATAATGTCTGGAGTTAAGGAGATAAGACCATGCTTTCCGTGACCGACAAGAACTTCAGCGAAGTCCTGGGCGCGCCGCTAGCGATCGTCGACTTCTGGCACCCCGAGTGCTCTCATTGCGTCGACTTCAAGCCCGTCATCGAGGCCGTCGCCCAGGAGTACAACCAGTCCGTCCTGATCGTCGGAGCCCGGATCGACCAGTGCAAGAAGTCGGCCGACGGCTACGACATCGACGGCCTGCCGGCCCTCGTCTTCTTCCGGGAAGGCCAGGAGGTCCACCGGACCGAGGGCGAGATGTCGAAGGACGATCTCAAGGCCTTGATCGCCCAGAAGCTGGGTGCTTAATTTTTAGCTGGGGTACGTTCACTCTACCCAGCTACCCGCTCTCCCTGAACGCTATGCCGGGAACCTAATCCCGGCCACCCGGAGCGGTCGAATTTTGGCTGCCCCCCTGCGACTCGAACACAGATACCGAGATTCAGAATCTCGTGTCCTACCAAATTAGACGAGAGGGCAATGGCAGCGCTGAGGGGACTCGCACCCCCTAAGACTTGTTCGACAAACAAGTGGCTCGACTCTTTGCCTTCAGCGCTGTATGAGAAACTTTGGCAGGCCACCGGGGTGCCGCCCCCCACTGCTCGGTTTTGGAGACCAAGCTGATCGCTGGATCGTGGCCTATTTGGACGGGGCGACCGGGATTGAACCGGCGCTTCAATCTTGGGAAGATCGCGGGCTACCATTACCCCACGCCCCGGATTAGATCTTGGGAAGCGAAGACGACGATCCTTTCTCACCCCAGTTCTTGAGGCGGATCGCGTCGGTGAAGTCGCAGATCGGATTCGGGCAGTCGATGATCTTGGAGATCAACCCGTCTTTGCTGATCTCTACTTCCTCTGGATCTATAGAGATGACCTGGCTGCACATAGGGCACGCAATGAAGATCCTATGCCTTCCGGTGCGCCAGAGATACCAGGTCCCAGGTTGAAGTGTCTTGTCTTCTGAAAACTCCACCACAGGGCCCCCAAGACGATCTTCAAGATGTCATTCTCCACCAACCTCTGGAGGAGCCCCCGGTCGAACGCTGCTATTGTAGGCGAAAAGCACCGCTCATTCTATTTCTATAAATATTGGAGCGCCCAGCGGGAGTCTCACCCGCGCCACCTGTGTGGAAGACAGGTATGCTAATGTAACACCTTGGGCGCATGGTGGAGCCGTCGGGAATCGCACCCGAGTCTGGATGATCCGGTCTAGGGGCATCTACGTGCGTATCTGGTGATTCTGCCTTGCGGCTCTCGAAGCTCCACTCGCTCACCAGCAGGTTCGCGGGCTTCACACTCCACTTGTTCTTAGACCCGGAAGGTAGGAATCACCTTACGGATAGCAACCGATTATTAACGTCGCCTCCAGGCTATCGGAGTCACTAGGTGCGACGACGCGGCTAGGCCGCGCGAGCGAGCTGGCTCTTGCCAGTTAGGTTTTTAGCCGGATTTTTAACGTGGCCAACCGACAATCCACGGCACGCAGCTTTCCTGTCTTGGATCTCCATCGATACTATTCGGCCCCATAAAGGCACCCTCACCTGAGGGTGCCCAATGCCAAACAAGCGCTCGCTCAAGCGCCCGCTTGAAGTTTTCAGACGAGAAGATAGAATGAGGTCTGGGGGCACCAACCTTCCCGGCTGATGCCCCCAGCCTTTCGCTCTTTAGATTTCAAGCCCGTTTGTCAAAACGCGACGTCTTAACCACGTCGCACACTTCTCGGTAGGCACGGGGGCGAACCCCATCGCTCCTACTGAGGACTACTCAGCACGGCTCGCCAGAGACTTCTCTGGCGAGCCAAAATTTTTACTTCTCAGGGAAACAAAAAAACCCGCGTCCTTCATCAGGGCGCGGGTTTTTCGGTTTCGGCTTTTTCTAGGCCACCGTGTCTCCGCGCCCTGGTCCCCACACGGTGGCTCGTTCGATCTCCGCGGGGAACTTTCCATTCGTCGGGAGATACGAACCCTGGTGCGGGCGATCTACGGACAAACTCAGATCGCACCGCAAGGTAAACCTTGCTTGCATTTCTCTTGAGCCTGTCGCGCGGAACATTGAAGGTCAGCTCCTTCCCACGGTTCGAACAGCTACTACAGTAAACAAGGTAGCCGCTGAAAGGTTGGCTGTCAAGCGGAATATAAATTTATTTTCTTGGGATCTTCCCGACGTGCTGGGAAGCTCCGTGATATTGAGCGAGGCCCTTCTCTAGAGACGCCGCGAAGATGGAGTAGTCTTCGGCGCATCCCATTCGCCCCATGGCCTGGATGTCTGCGGCGGACACGCCACATTTTGGACAGCGGATCGTGCCGATCGGCACGACAACCGTCTCTTGAACGGCGCACTTCTCGCAGAGATCGAGCGCGAGAATAGTATTGCCTACTTTCGCTGTGATGTGGATTGGGGGATTCGATGCGTGGCAGCGCGAGCAACGCAAGACTACTTCCCCATGCAGCCTGCGGCCCACTGGCGGAGAGGTACGGGGCCGAGCGGGCACGCGGGAGGCAGCGGGGCCGGAGCCTGAGCTACCGGCACAGGCGCCGGGGGCCGGATACCCGGAGCCGCGGCAAACGGATTGCCGGGCCATGCGCCCGTTGGAGAAGAAGGACTCGTCGTATTCTGGTGCTGCGGCAGAACGGAAACTCCCGTAGCAGGGATGGGTTCTGAAGATGGCATTCCAGTCGCTCCTGAGGACACCACTTGGCTTCCAGGCTCCGGTGATGGCGCTTGGCTTCCGGGCGCTGGGACTTGGGCTCCGTATGACGGTGGAGGCGTCCCCTGGCCGCCGCCTGGTGTCGGTGTAGGTGTCGGTGTGGGTGTGGATATAGGCGGAGCGTTCGCGGCCCCTCCTCCTGAACACCGAGGATCTCCATCCGGCAATGGAGAAAAGCTTCCGATCAGAGTAAGGCACGCTCCGGAAATGTGGGTCCCAATAACTACGCCGGTCGAGGCATCAAAAAGAGTCCAGCCAGTCTGCGGATTCCAGCAGCCAACGGCCGCTTTCTCCGCGCCGCCACCAGGCAGCGGCTCATATCCACGAGGGATATCGCAAAGACCTCCGACCCCAGTTGCTTGAGGTACCGGACACGGAGGAAAGCCCGAAATCTGGACGTTCGGATAGACGGATGTCGGATTGAGAACGGCCTTCGCCACCAAGGTCATGTCCGGATTGTAGATGTCGTAGAGATCAGGCCCGTTGACACACGCAATCAGGTTTTGCTGTGCAGGCGCCGTATCACCCATCAGGTGACGTCGGCTCCTTGGGCCGAAATTCACGTTGAGAAGAGGCAGCCTGCGCTCTCTGCCGGCCAGCCGGGCTGCCGGGGGCGGAGGAGAGTCCCAGCAATCCGGATGAACCCATTCTCCGCGGTAGTTCTGAATGCAGGTCGGCGCACCTGGCGTCGGAGATCCGCTGTTCCAGGTGTTCTGACACACTCCCGTCGCGTGATCGAAGCACTTGGTGGTGCCGTCAGGAGCGTTGCAGCACTTGGGCTCTTGCCCGAGATGAGGCTGAACGGGCCAGCCGAGGTCGTAGGTAGACCTTAGCCTGGTCTCGCCTAGAGAATGGCCTCTGTCAACGAGTTTTAGAGAGACCTGCCTAAGCCAGCCATTCATCTTCTTACCACGCAGTGAACGTGATCTGATCCAGTTTCTTCCCGCTGTCGTTCGCACTCATATGTGCAACCAGGCTTGCCGTGATGTCCTGGCTTCTATAGGACTGTACATCAAGGAACGACTCCAGCGCTTTGACCGGCTGGAATCCAGGGACGATCTTCGTCTCTTCCGGTCCCAGCTCCAGCAAGTAGCTCGTCGAAAAGTTGGAGATCTCCGATTCTCCAACCAGCGGACGGGAAACCTGTTGCGTCCGGAATTCCACGATCGTCTGGATGGTCTGCTCCTTGCTGCTGTTGGTGACCGCGAACTTGACCTTGAACGTTCTCTTGGATTCGAAGACGGCCGTCCATTTACTGGAGAGCTCCGCCTGTCCTCCCGATGAAGGCTCCAGGATCTTTCCGGTCAGAAGAGAGACATCCGTGATTTTCTGGCCGGGGGATAGCTTGATGCTCTCCACGCTCGGAAGGCCATTGCCGCTGACCGCCTCGTAAATCTTGTAGACGCCGAAGCCGATCAGGCCGATGCCGCCGAAAATCGCAACCGTCTCCGCCATCCCGGGCAGGAACTTGGAGGCATAGCTCAGTCCCGCTCCACCAAGGCTGAGCACGATACCGTCCTTGGCGGTCTGAGGAACAAAGCCGGTGATGCTGTTCTTGTCTTCCTGGCTGACGGTGATGTTAGGGAAGGACATGCTGACCCCAAGTCTTGGGGCTTGAGGCATCGGAATCCCTAGACGCGCAGGTCTATACAAACCCTGCGTCGAGAGCTTCATCATGCTTCCCTGATTATACTACTTAGGAATTCCTGGAGCTTCGACAGTAGTCTGCTGCTTCTCGATCGGCGGGATGTTCTTCGGCGGCTCCGAGTTGGTAGCCGCGACGCCGATCCCGAAGAGGAGGAGGCTCGTGGCGCCGGCAAAGAGTACCGGCATCCAGCTCTTGAAGACGAAGTAGAGGGACGCCGACGTGACCACCGAAACGCCCAGAGAGATCCAGAGACCTTCCATCGAACGCTCCTTGGCTTCCGGCTGGGAGGCGAAGGTCTTCATGGTGAAGTAGCTCGGGCAGATCGCGGAATGGATGCCCGCAATCGAAATCGCGGACAATACCGCAACGCCAAGCATCTGCGTCTCCTGGCTGGACATCGCGCCCATCATGGCGCCCCGACCCAGCCCGTTCTTGTAAGGGGCCCAGGCGGCTGGTTTCGTAAGCATCGTCCTCATCTCGTTTCTTCTTCCTCCTATGCGACTACCAAGTAACGCTGAGCTATCAAAACGGGATTCTCCCCCGCCATACGCTGCTTGTAGACGGCAAGGGCGACGTCGACATACTTCACGTTCCAGGCCCACGTCGAGATCGGCATGTTGATATCGATGTCTCTCGTCTGCCCAGGACCTACCGTGACCTGCAGGGGATACGTCGTCTTGGCTTCGTTGCCGAACGGCAGCGGAGCCTCATTCGCGACGACCTGCAGATAGAAGGTAACCGGGGCCGCGGCCGGGTTATACAGTTGGACGCGGATCGGATAACTCGACGCCAAGGCCCAGATGTTGACCGATTCCCCTTCTCCGGGATAGACCACCTGTCCGCTGATCCCGTTGAAAAGAGCCTGGTCTGAAACTGCGACTCCGGACGGTGCGCTGGCGCCGCCGCCAGGAGATGACGGCGCAGTCGTGGTTGGGGCCGCGCTAGGGGATGAAGCCGCTCCAGGCGCCGATGCCTGGGCCTTGGGCATCACTAGGTTGGTGATGCCGGCTACTGCAAGGGCCGCACCGATCGCAAGGGTGGCAGTCTTTGGCCACCCTTCTGGTAGCTGCGGCCGGACAAGGAACGAGAGTCCAGACCCCAGGAATAGTCCGACAGAAAGAGGCAGGCTGCCCAATTCTACGTTGATAGGAGTCGTCACCTTGATATCAGGCCGGAAATCGACCTTCGGATCAAAGCTCACGATCTGGCCCATGTTGGGGCGTAGTGGGAGCGGAGGGATGAACCTTGGAGCTGATCTGCGTAGCATCCGAGTCTCCGCTGTAGGTGAACTAGATCCGCCAGGCAGGGAAGCTGCCAACGATCGTTGGCAGCTTCCCGTGGCCGGGAAGATCTCTTACTTGATGAACGCGTCGACGACGCTCAAGAGCGCCGTCGCCGCCAGGCCGCCGCCCAGAATGCCGAGCGCCGTCTTGTTCTTCTTCGACGCGCTGGGCATGCTCAGGAGGGCCCACGCCGCGCCGCCCGCGAGGGCAACGCCGGAAGTGAGCTTCATGAGGTTCTCGCGACCGACCGTGTTCATCGGGCTCAACTGGACCTGGCCCAGAGTCGACGGCGCATAGCCGTTTCTGGGAGCCACCTGTGTGTGACCGCGATACTGGAACTGGTTCATGGCCGTCTCCTATTTCTTCTTCGATACCATGATCACGGCGACGATGGCGCCCACTCCGAGCAACCCTACGATCGCTGCCGTGCCTGGCGACATACCGAGAATGTTTCCTTGAGGATTATTAGCCGCAATGGCAGTCTGGGCCCTGGCCTGCGCAATCTGCGCGGCCGCCTGGGCTTCCTTGGCCTTCCGATCTTCTTCCGCCTTCTGCTCAGCGAAATAACCAGTCGCACCAGCGGCTGCGGCATTGGCGATGTCGGCGAACGGATTGCTCACGCCGGCCTGGCCGAGGCTCAGATTGGGAGACCAAGCATCGCGGACCCAAGATGTTTCGAACAAGGTTCTCATAAGATCTCCTAGAGCCAAACAGCCGGAGGCCCCCAAGCCACCGGTTGAACAGGATATTTACGTCGACAAACAAACGTTTCTTCGTCACCCGTCCCAGTCTTCTTGCAGACCATTTCCTGGTCTTGCGGCACCAGCGGCCACTGCAGGATCGGAAGAACATTCAGCGGCCAGAACCACGGCGCCACGTTAACACCGAAGAAGGAGCCCCCGAAAGCCCCTTGACCATCGTGAATGATGGGAGGGACTGAAACCACGGGACCACCACCGCCTTCTTCTTCAGGGCTCATACCGACGACAGCAGGTCCCATGGGACCGGATCCACCGCCTGAGGGAGGACCAGAGACCACTCCGGGTCCGAATCCCCCTGGAGCGTAGGATCCCCCGCCGAAGCCTCCGGGGCCACCGCCAGGACCTCCACCGCTCCACCCGAGTTGTTTGCTACCGACGGCGAATAGAGCCGCTCCAGCGGCTCCAGCCGTCAGACCACCCAGGAAGGCGATGAAGTCGAACTTCATCGGTTAGGCCTTCAGCTTCATGACGGTATTCCCAAATCTGTCGAGGCCAACAAAGATGCTGATCAGTCCAACGGTCCAGCCGATCGCCCTTTGGATATTCTTACGGTTCTTTTCCTGTCCGTAGGAAATCCCGATATAGGCCGTGGCTGCCGAGAGGCCGGTCAGCATCAGTCCGGTCAGAACAGCAACCGGCTTTCCGGTCGCCGCTGGAGCCGGCGAGCCAGGGGTCGTAGGCGTAGGATCCCCCGTCACCTCAAAGGGATTGATGAACGGCGCGAATTGGCCTAGACCGATTCTAGCCGGAGCAATCGCTCGATAGGACGGAGCGAAGGGCCTCACGCCGGAACCACCTGGACCTGGGGCAGCAGGATCGTCTTGGAGATGCCCGTCTTCGAGCCCAGGTAAAGCAGGCCGATGAGCCCGGCGCCAACGCCGCCGACCCAGCCGGCGATCCGCTGAACTTTCGGACTGTCCTTCTTCATGCCCGCGCGAACGCCCGTCCAGGCCGCCGCCGCGGAGACGCCCAGAACGGTGACCGTCTCGAGGAATCCGGGAACGCCCGTGTAGGACGTGGTCGAGATGACCGGCATGGGAGCCGGAGCAGGAGCGGCAGCGGGAGCCGCGGGAGCGGCGGGAGCGGCTCCAGGCGTGGCAGCCTGACCCATGTAACGGTTCCGGGAGTACACCGGCTGGAAGGCAATCATCTTCTTTCCCCTTATATAAAAGTTACAGGTTCTACTTGTTGCTGAAAACGCCGAAGACGGCGAGGCCCGCGATGGCCACCGCGCCGATGGTCACCGGCAGGACCCATCCCGGCGTCTGGCTGATCGTCGTGGTCCTTTCGATCACGACGGGCTCCGGAAGGCTCCCGTACGTCGTCTCGGCGTACTTGACGGCGCTTTCGAAGTCCGAGTTGAAGTCCTTGAGCTTCGCGGGACGGCTCTTGGCGGGGCCGGGCGCGGTGTAGACGTCGTAGTTTACCGGCGTGTAGCTCTCGGCGTTCGAGAGGTCGTACGCCACGGCATTGCGCATGTAGAGCGCCTTGTCCTTGTCGCTCGGCTCGCTGAGGCCGAACGTGTTGATCACGTCCTCGCGAGCCTGCTTGTTCGCGATCCGCTTGGTGCGCTCGACCAAACTGTCGAACGAGGAGAGTTGCTTCCTCGCCTCGTTATACCGTTCCTGCCCGACCATGTTCGCGCCGAGCGTCGGCGATCCCATGCGGAACGAGTCAGTTGCGCTGCCGTGGAACAGAGACCCACGAGGGCCATTGAAACCGCCGATCGAAGCCATGTGCATCGGAACCATGATTCCTCCTAATCTCCGCCGAACAGCAGAGCACCAATAATTAAAGCGCCAATCCCGAGCCCTACGGGCAATACCCACCCAGGAAGCTCGGTCTTGGTCACGGTCGTTACCTGTTCAATGACCTCGGGAGCCGGAAGGATCCCATATTCCTTCTCTCCATACTCGACGTCATGCCGGAAGTCCTTGTTCCAGTCCTCGAGCTTCGTCACCCGGTTCTGCTGCTGGCTTTGGGCATACAGCACATAATTGACCGGGGTATAGCTCTCGGCCTGGGAAACGTTGTAGGCCACCGAGTTACGGCGATAGAAGGCTCCGTCCTGATCCTCGGGCTTCGTGTGGTACTTCGCGGCAAGCTGCTCGCGGTAGGATTTATTCGCGACGAGCGCGGCCCTCGCCCAGAGGTCGTCATAAGACGCGACGCTGGCTTTCGCCCTAGAAAACCACTGCTGGTCGACCTGGCCTAGCTGCTTCTCCTGACGGCCGAGGCTTGCGGAGAAGGGAGCAGTCTGGAACATCGAGCCGCCCATGCTGGCGTTTCTGCCGATCGGCATTCCGGAGAGGTTCATCTAACCCTTCCCTCCGTACACCGCCGTGACGATCACCGCGATCCCGACGGCGGTAATCCCGACTACCGTCGGGACCAGCCATCCGGGGGACTGGGGCGCGGGCTGTTGCGTAGCGCCTTGATTCCCAGGAAGCATCCCGTAGACCGCCTCTGCATTGACGATCATGGCCTCAAGATCGTGGTTTAAGCCCTCGAGGGCCTCGATCTTTTTCGTGCGACTGGGCACCTGGTAAGCGTTCACATTCGCCGGGATGAAGGTCTCCACATCCTCGCGAATGTCGGTAAGGACCGCTTGAGCTCTGTTCGCCGGCGTACCATCAACGATCGGAGATCCGATCCATTCCTGGATGGTCTTGCGGCCGTCCTGGTCCGCGAGGCGACCCGTACGGGCTTTCAGGTCGTCGTACTTCGCGAGGGCTTCCTTGGCCCGGTGATACCAGTCGGATGGGGTCATATTCAAATCGCTGGCACCCAGACCAATATGAAAGCCATTGCTGTGCTGCACCGAGGACCCAAAGAACGACGGCCGGGAATTCCCGGATATCGCTGTCGGTCTCAGATGCCCAAGCATGAAGATCTCCTGTTACGCAACGGCGGCGATCAAGCCGATCGCTGCCAGAATTCCTACACCAACCAGAACCGTGCTCGTCGGGATTCCTTGTTGTCCCACGGCTGCTGCCGGGACCGCTGACGCAGGAATCGTTCCTACGCAGGCTTCGAACTTTGCCAGATAGTCGGCTTCGGATCTCGTTAGTGGCGCCGACGACTCGATGCCTAAGACGGCCTTCTCGAGTTTCGATGCCACGGTATCGCTTAAGTCGCCGGGAGTTCCCTGGCTGATGCAATCGGGCTTGTTGACCATCGCGTACTTCATCTTATCGTACGAGATCTTGGCCTGAGCCGGCGTCAACCTAGAGGCGATGATGACGCAAGTGTCCCCGTTGCATTCGGTATCTGCACCGAGGGATGGGCCGCGACCAAACCAGCCGTCGCGATTGAAGTAGCCCACCGGGCTCATTCCGCCACGATAAAACATCGCAAAGGATCTCCGTGGGCGGAATTAGTTCGAATGCAAGAACGCCTAAGCAGCTCTTGCGGCGTCGGGGGACGACGCCTTCGGAACTGCCTGAATATTACTATAGGATTCCCTTTATGGAAAGCCCTTTTTGACCAAAAGTCACTTCTTGAAGACCTGCCAGATCGCAAGACCAACGGAAAGGAGGACCACTCCTCCGACGATCGCTGCGGTCTTAGGCTGCATCCCGAGAATGGTATTTCCAGGAGCCGTCGGGAGCGGCTGGATGCCGGTGGTGACCGGATCCGCCTGCCTTACCCCGCTGACCCATTTCCCGGCCGTCAGATTCTTGGGGTCTGCCTTGAATGAGGAATGGATCATGTCCACGACGCTGACCCATCCGTAGGTCACATGCTCCGGATCCGTGATCGAAGACCAGGCCGCAGGGTCCTCGCTCTTCAGGCGATCCCTGAGAGCTACCATGCCCGGCCGCGCAGCCAGGAAATTGACCCATTTCGAGAAGTAAGGAGAGATCACGATGCCGGACGCCGCAGATACCTCAGCGTCCGTCGGCTTGAGCTTCGCCGTAGGATTCGCATCGATCCACGCAGCGATCTCGTCGGCTTCGGCCAGGCCGCGGTCCAGCGCGACGAGATAATGATCACGATCCAATTTCGTGAGAGCCTGCCCAAGGGCGTATGGTCTTCCTGCGACGCGGAAGCCAGAACCAGCCCTTACTCCCCCGAGAAAAATTGTATTCATGGTCTTCACTTAAGTAGAGCGATCAAAGTCGCGACAATACCTGTGGCCGCGATGCCACCAACAACCATGGATCCCGTGCTCGGAGTGGTGCCCGGGTCCGGGTTGTCCTTCACTTCCCGGATGGCGTCAATCTGCTCCGGAGTAAGAGGCGCATTCGCAGCTTCCTGAGCCGCCGAGAAATCCATCATGTCGGCCGTCTTCTGAAGTTCGGCGGCGTACGCAGGCGCGTCGGCCTCGAACATCTTCGCGGCTTCCGCCATAGCCTTAGCGGCGGCGGCGCGTTCCTTTGCCGCGATATACATGTCTATCGCCGATTTGATCGCGCTGATTGCCGCAGCAATGATGCCAGGAACGATGAAAGAGAGGACGATTCCGGCGATGACGAACGCGACCGCTTTGATGATCGCCTTTCTTTTTGCTTTCTTCGCCTTCTTCTTCTGAACTTCAATAATATGATTGGCGGCGGCGTCGTAAGACTCCAGGACCGCCATGGTGTACCACATTCTAAAGACTTCCGGATCGATCTTGCCCCCGATGTGCGCCATCTCCACAAGATGAGGCCCCGCCGCCACGCTCCATACATAGTCGGGAGCCATGTCCAGCGGCGGAGGAAGAGGATAGGACGCTTTCACCCCGAGCATGGTTAGGCCGTTTTCGGTGGCAAGCTTTTCTTCACCCCAGGTCTTGTTCACGTCGATTCCGAACATGCCGGCAAAGGTCGAAGACGGCCCGAAGAGCGGCATGTAAGACCGATAGATCGACGGCCCCATGTTATCCGGGTCAGGGCACCAGAACTTGTCATTCAGGAACGAGGTGTCTGGCGGAGTCGGAGGCTTATAGCCCCTTGGCTTTACCGCCGGTGGGGTTGGATGCAGATAGTTTACAAGAGCGGATTCTCCGGTTACGGGCTTCTGCGGCGGTGCGAACTTGAAGCCTCCGAAACGAGACTCTCCATGTTTCGCATAATAACAGACCTCATTGGTGGTGGTCGAGTCTGCGTAGAAATTCTCGCTGAAGAGATTGTCGATCGTGGCCAGGTCTTTAAGTTCCTCGTCAGTCGGGTTCTGCGACACCTCGAAGAGGATCTGTGCTTCAGCCGGCGTGATTAGAGGAAAGTTTGGTGCTGGCGTGGGCCGGGGCTTCGAGCCCCAAGCCAACCCCAGTTGCGAACCATTCATGGTAGGATTGTTCAGTTCTGCGAGATAAGCCTGGATCACGGGGTCAAGTTGGATCCTTCCGATGATGGCCGGGATGCTCACCGCGTCGAGCCTGTTGGCCGACACCTGTCCCATGAAGATGCCGCCGCCCATCTGCACCTGGCGCCCGCCCATGCGAAACGGAATCGTCCGTAGCACGCCGCGGGCTGCGGGCGCCTGCCAGAACATATGACGGCCTGAGATGATATTCATTAAGCTGCAGCGATCGCGGCGATGATAGCGGCCGCGGCGATTCCGCCGACGAGAAAGATGACGTTAGGACTGATGCCACTTCCTCCGGTTGCGGCAGTCTGGAGCGGCATCGGAGAGAGTCCAGCCTTCGCCCGTGCCGTGTCGAAAGCTGCCTGAGCTTTCGCATAGGCCGCGTAGCTACCGGCGGCGCCAGCAACAAGAGCCTGAGCCAGCTTTCCCCAATCTGTCGACGGAGAAGGGGCCTTTAGCCACTCATTGAGATCCTTCTGAGTCACCAGCCCGGGGACTGGTTCCGCCGGAGGCCCTTGGTCATACGACGTGTACATGCCAGGATATGATTCCGCCGAAGGTCCTTGATCTACCGATGTAAACATGCCAGGGTAGGATTCCGCCGGAGGCCCCTGGTCAACCGACGTGTACAGACCCGTGATATCTCCGGATGCTGCAGGGCCCTGATCATACGATGTGATGAACGGAGAATCATCCTGTCCCATTCTTGGGGCGAAGGAGTTCCTGAAGTTCCTATCGAACATCGATTTCATCGAATCACTTCTTCATCGCCATGTAAAGGGCCACCCCGATTCCTACGATCCCGATACCGCCAACCGCCAGGACAATAGGATCCAGACCAAGGATCTTCTGATTAGCCAGCGGAGTTCCCTGCGGACCGAGACCCTGCTCTGCTGCGGCCTGTTTCGCCGCTTCCTGAGCCTTGGCCTGGGCCTCAGCCTCAGCGGCTGCTTCTTCCCTGGCCGCTTCATCCCTTCTTTGTCTGTCCTGCTTCGCCCGGTCCGCCGCGCGCTTTGCCTGGTAGGTCGCCATGGCGGCGGGAGCCGCTTGAAGGAGTCCAGTCGCGATGCTGACAAGCTCTCCCCACTGACCCAGCGAAGGGCTTGAGAAGGGACCGCCGCCCATGAAAACGTTTCGACTGGGCATTGTCACCAGAGTGATCATGCGACCTCAAGCTCCTTCTGAAGCCCGAACCAGGCTCCCGCTCCGAGAAGCAGGGTGGATCCCGCATAACCCACGGCTTTCACCTTCGTATTGTCTGCATCTACCAGGAATAGAGTCGACAGAAAGGCTCCCAGAGCTCCGACCGCAAAAGGAAGCGCGGTCATGCCGGCGTCCGCGATCCTGCGACGTTCGTCATCCACCAGAGCCCTGATCTTGGGTTCTGCCGCGGAGACGATCGCTTGAGAAGCCTGCTGGATATAGGGATCCGCCGACGTCGGGCCTGTTTTCGATGTCGGAGGAGGCGCCTTGATCTCTTCAGTCAGATTGGAGACCGTCCACCAGGCGCCGCCGGCGGCGGAAACCGCTGCCGTCCCGTACCCCGCCATCTTCGCGATCGCGGCGTCGTCAGGAACCAGATACTTCGTTCCGACGAATGCCAGGGCGGAGATCACCCCGAACGGGATGGCTCCGATGAGTGCTTCGGCGTATCGGCTCCGTTCTTCTCTCACGAGTTTACGGATGACCGGTTCGGCTTCAGACACGATCTGCTTGGCGAACCCCGACGTCAGACCTCCGGTCAGCCCGTCGAGCTGTCCGAGGACATGGCTTCCCTGCAGAGCCGGTCTGTAATCAAGCATTAGAAAAACTTCCTGAAGATCTTCTTCAGGAAGCCGAATTTATCTTTGGACGAAGTCTCTTCAGGCGAGAAAGTCAAAGGGGCTCCGGCCTCGAGCGCCGCTTCTAGCTTCGCCTTTTCCTCGCTGAGTTTTATTTCAGCGTCGATCGCGGCCTGACGGCGCGCGTCCTCTTCCTCTTTCACCTTCTTGAGTTCCTTTGCCCGGATATCCTTCAGAAGCAGAGAGGGTTTTGGAGCGTCTTTCCCAACCCAGGCTTCCACGACCGGCGCCGGATCCTTGTCCTCGTCGGTCTCCAGATAGACATAGGTGCCACGAGAGTCAGCGGCAACGTTGCGAACCCTGAAGTCGGCTCTCCTGAGGTCCATGAAGAGACCCCAGAGATCATCCACCTTCTGTTCCACCAGGACGGTCTTCTCAATAAGCGTCGGCAAGCGTCGCCTCCTAGCTATGCGAAACGGTCATGATAAGCGGGATCGAAGGATTCGCACTGACAGCCGCCGGAGAGCCTAGACCGGCACCGAATTCTCCAGGCAGCAGGCCTCGAATGAGCAAGTCCGCAGTATAGGCCCCAGCGGCCAAAGTGATCGGGAAGCTGAAGCACTGCCCGATGAGGAACTCGTCCACTAGGGCGACGCTCGTGTTGATGAGCCGGACCGTGAGGGGATAGTCCGTGCCGTTAATTCTCACGCCGATCTGGACACTCTCGCAGAACATCGTGAGAGCGCTTCCCAATGTGACGATCGCCTTGACTTCGGCGACGCCCGCGGCCGTCATGCTGAAAGGCACGGTGAGTCCGGGTACCGGCACGAATGCGCCGGGGCCGGCGGTGAAGTCGCCATCCACCTTGACGGCAGGAGGCTCCACAATGCTTCCGGGGCCAGTCGCGCCGATAGGACCCGTGGATCCCATGGGACCCGTAGGACCAGGCCCACCGCCGCCGCCACCAACCCAGCCGCCCGTAGAACGTCCGTAAGGGCCCTGACCTGCAGGACCGAAGGCACCGCCTTGTGTCGGTACCGCCATCTGGCCGTTCGCCTGCTGGCCTACAACGGGCACCTTCTGGCCGGGCGAGAGCCCCTTGGCCTGCAGATCGGTGAGCGTCTCTACCAGGAACGGGATGAGTTCGCAGAGATCCTTCAGGCTGACGGAATCTCCAGGCTCGATCACGCGGCCGTCCGGCATCTCCACCGCGCCCGGGCACTTTCCGCCGGTCGAAGGTGCTGGCGCTGCTCCTGGCGCCGGTGCTGCAGGAGCGGCCTGTCCGAGCTGGCGCAGCGGGACTTCGTGCTGGGCGAAGCGCGAGCTTCCACCCATCTGAGACAGACCGGCTGCGATCGGCGCATTCTGAGCGATGGGATTGCTGACCTGATATAGATCCTTTTTGCCTTCTTGCGTAGTGAGAGGAATAGATCTTTGTCCAAGTACCGGCGCGGGACGCTCCTGGCCGGTGCGGTTCATATCCGCGATCGGGGCGACCGATACCGGCTTGATCGAGTCGATCGCGTTCGTGAGCCGCATATTGCCGGAGACTTCCGGAGTCCTCTCGACGGGTCTCTGGACGAACGGTAGCGATACTTGTCCTCCAGGAACAGGGCTTTGAGGCGTCTGGACCGAAAGAGGAGGAGGAGGCGCCGCCTTCTGAATGCTGACCGTCGGGACCGCCATCGGGGCCGGCGCCGCCGCACTCATCCGGATCGATTGTTGTTGGGGCTGCGATTGAGCAATCGGGTCCTGCCGAGAGACCACCATGACAGCGCTTCCGATCTGAGGGCTCTGCATCGGGACCGCCGTGCGAGTGGATACAGGAGCCATCCTCTGGGTAGCCATGACCGGCGCAGCCGCGTGAGTTCCCATCATGGGAGCAGGCGCAGAAGGCATTCCACTGAAGACCGCATTTTCAGGAAGCACGGCGCCCTCGGGCATCACGATGCCTTCCGGGATATCGATGCCCATGCCTTCCATTTGCGCGGGAACCTCTTCGACTGCCACAGCGGCGCCGGAAATGCGCTGCTTTTGGGCT
>Ga0315281_10000105_pt1 | contig 101695 bp, 67 predicted proteins | sample YL17G07_0_MG_FD_204540 | JGI IMG/M metagenome (GOLD analysis project Ga0315281, IMG submission 204540) | Sediment microbial communities from Yellowstone Lake, YNP, Wyoming, USA - YL17G07_0 | ecosystem: Environmental > Aquatic > Freshwater > Lake > Sediment | place: USA: Wyoming | collected...
AGGCGATGCACCGCTCGATCTGATACGTGTGAAAGCCCCGGTAGCGGCTCTGCAAGGCCGGCGCCACGTCCGGGTACTGCACCACTACCGTCCGGGCAAAATGGTACGGCAGCGTCACACGCAGACCCGCCGCCACCGTCCGCACCGCCCGACCGATATTGCGAAAATACGCCATAAGCTCCAAACCTTTGCCAGGGCCGCCCTTTATACTGGGCCGGCTCCCGGAAAACAAGCGGGTAGAGACGCAAAATCCTGCGCTTCCGCGAGGCAGCCTCTCTCGCCTGTCATACCAAGATTCGTGACCTTCTGTTCGTTGTCTCGCGTTTCTGCGATTACCGCTCCGGCTCCGGCTGCGCAACCGGGCGATGACGGGGAATCTCGGCTTTGAAGTCGCCCAAACTCACCCACTGCGTGCGCCGGCTGAGGTCCACTTCGGCCACCGCTATGGTGCCCCACTCTTTCGCCAGTGCGATGATTTCCCCGGTGTGGTCGAACACGGCCGAGAGCATCCAATTGCGCGAGATGTCTTCGTAGGTGCTGCTCACAATGTAGACGTGATTCTCGCACGCGCGGGCACGGGCCAGCAGGGGATTGCAGCCCCATACCGGCCAGGCGATCACTTCGGCGCCGCGATTGGCCAGCTCCCGCGCGACTTCAGGGAAGAAGCCGTCGTAGCAGATCATCATGCCGACCTTGCCGAACCGCGTCTCGAAGACCGGGTAATCACTGCCGGGCGCGACGCCCTCATCGATCTCGCTGCGCGGCAGGCAGACTTTGCGATACTTGCCGAGGAGCTTGCCGTCCGGGCCGAGCAGCACGGCGGCGTTGTAGACCAGGTGCCGGTCGCGCTCGCAGAGGCTGACCACAATATGCAGGTTGTACTTCTGCGCCAGTTGGCCGAAATAGTCCGTGCACGGGCCGGGGATGGGTTCTGCGATTTCGTGAGATCCCTTGCCGAGGCCGACGGAGTTGACGACCTCGCCCAGCACAATCAGATCGGCCTTCTGGCGGGCCGCCTCGGCAATCAGCGGCTCATACTGGCGGCAGTTGTCCAGCGGTGTCTTGCCGCCGCTGGGCTTGAAATGGGCCGCCGCCAGCCGGACTTTGCGGGCCGCCGGTGCAGCCGACTCGACGAACGAGACGCTGCTCCAGCGGACCTCCGCGCCCGGCGCCCACTGCAAGTGCAGCTCGACCACCGCCCGGGTGGCCTTGCTCGGGGCGTGATAGATGCCTGATATCCCGGTCCAGCCGTCCGCGCTCATTTGCGTCGGCGCGGGAAATTCGGTTTCGGCCATGCCCGTGGCACCTCGCAGGTAGCTCGTGACCACCGGTTCATCGAGCGGGACCTGCCGGCCCTTGTCGTCCTGCCAGTGGATCTTGGCGACGACGCTGCGACGCGGCACCGGCACTTGAGTTGCCCGATAACTCGATTCGAAGCGATAGTGTTTGCCGCCCTGGAGCGGGAAGGTCTTGCGCCAGCAGCCATCCAGTCCCTCCCGCTGATCGGCTCGAATGATGAAGCAGCCGGTGCCGTTCGGCCCGCCATTCGGATCGAAGGCAAACTGCGGCCGGATTTCGCCGCGCGGCGCGGTGGTCGTCCAACCGCCGGGCACCGTCTCGGGTTTGGTCTCGGCGCCGACACCAGCCGCTGTGCCGATGAATACGAAAATGGTCGCAAGTGCCAAGTCCCGGAAAAGTCGAACCATAATGGTCTCCTTTCTACTCAGTCGGAACAATCGCATGTCTCATTTGCTTTGCCGCGTGAAGGATTTGGAGCGCCTGGTCGGTTCCAATGCCGGCCAGACGCAGATAGCGTCGGCTGCCGACAGCAACGACCGCACCGTCCTTCTCTTTTCCGAACGGCAGTGGCGTGCCGAAGGGACGCATGACCGTCAGACGCTCGGGCGGCACAGGGAGCGTCAAATTCATCCCGCCCTGGTTGGCCCAGAGAATTACGTAGGTATCGTCGGGCCGGTCTGCACGATGAAAGAGGAAAGCCTTGACGCGCCCGCCGGCCACCGCCGGAACCTCGCGGATCAGCACCAGCTCATACTGCCCCTGTTCATTCAGAAACAGATGGTGCTCCTGGTCGTTGAACTGTCCTTTGCTCCAGGCGTCGACCCATTGAGGCGAGAACACGGCGTGCCAGACTTTGACGTAGCGATACTCCTGGGGATCGAGCGTTTTGAGCGTCGCCCGCTGGGTATCGGTGAGTTTACCGGCGACGCGGGCGTCTTCCCAGGTCTTGATGACGTCGAAGCAGTCCTCCGCGCGGGGATGGGCCGCCACGTCGGCGAGCGTCAGCCGGAGCGAAAAGGGGCAATCCCAGGCCGCCCCCCGACTGAGCACGTATTCCAGCACGTCGGGTCCCATATCACGATAGAAGCCGGCAATCCAGCCGAACTCAATTCGCGTGAAGTCCATCGCCCGGATGGGCGCCGCGCGGCAGGAGATCTCGCGGCAGAAGCTCTTGATGTGCTCGCCGACGACGTCGTAGGCGTTCCCCCGGCTCATCATGTGCCAACTGAAGTGGCCGCTCATGGCCGCCTCGCAGACAGGCGGTTCCGGGTCCAGCAATCGATAGACGCGGTATTGGGCGCTCGCCACGTGATACCAGAACGGGTCGTGGACGTCCTCGGCGCCGTCGAAATACACGAGGTCGTAGGGACCCGTGGCGTTGACAATCTCGGCAATCCGCCGGGCCGCCTCGTCCTGGATGTCCGTGTCCTGATCGAAGCGGATGAATTTTGTCCAGTCGTCCACGTCCAGCAGCCCCAACGGCTCACTCTCCGGATGGGCGGACGGGGCCGTCTTGAGGTGGCCGCGCTCGCAGCCGGTGAACTGATACGGCGGCTGCGTGGTGTAGTCGCGGTAGGCGATCAACTCCTTGCCAATCTTCAGGATGCGCCGCTCGTTATCCCGCGTGCAGCCGGCAGGATTCTCCCGGACGGGAACCGTATCGGTTTTATCATCCAAGGCGGCAGACAAAGTGAACGTGCGAACCTTGTGCAGACGGTCGTCCGGGATGGGTGTGACATAAGGGTCGGTACGGTCCGCCTTCGAGTAATGGAGGTGCAGGCCGACCTTGAGTCCGGCGGTGCGGATGCGGTCAGTCACCTCTTTCAGGTCATCCATGCCGCGAGGGAACTGCGCATTGAACCGGAAGTGCCCTGCTCCCTGAGTGAACCCCGTGTAAGAGAAGAGGATCATGCGAAATCCCGCCCGCTGCGCCACTTCGATGTAACGGTCGACATCACCGGGCGTGAGACTGCACCAGAGATAGGAATAGTCCTGCACGGGCGACCGCCGATTCTTCGCGCCGGCGGGCATCTGGAAATCGCGTTCCACGATCTCCATCGTGTCGAGGAATCTCTCCCTGGGATTCGGACAGCCAAACAGCACGGCGGTCGCTCCCTCCAGGGCGACGTCGCGCGTCGCGATGGCGCGCATCTCCACGTGCTCCGGGTTCTGGGTCATGCCGGCATTGGTCTTGATGTTGCCCGCACAGAGGCAGATGCCGAACTGCCCGTCGTAAGCCACGTCGATCCAGGGCCCCAGAAACGGCAGCCGTTTGAGGCGAAGCTGCACCAGGTCGATGCGGTCAATGGGCGCGCCTGCCAGAGACAGCAGCGCCAGCGCCAGATAATGCGGTTTGGTCGTGACTTGATAGGTGGCCGTAATATTGGCCTGCGCAAACCGGATCGTCAGCCTGTCGCCAACGAGCGACACAGCGGAGGCCGGGAAGCACTGCCCGCCGCGATACTCGGGGCTCTCGAATTCGGCGTAGTTCTCCTGCGAGCCTACCGCCATCTGCCCGCCGCGATAGACCGAGGCAATCGGCAGCGGCGCGGAGGTCCAGGCATACTCGGCGCCGGAAGTTTTGGCCAGCAGGCTCTTCAGCAAGCCGTTCGCGCCGATCTCCAGCCGCAGGTCGTGCGTTTGAAGGACAACTTGCACAACCGATGCCTGGCGGAGCTTCGCCTCATCTTTATCGGTTGCTCGTTGTGCGGCCTCGACCCCGTCGACGCCCGTCGCCACTGTCAGAAGCAGCAACGCCATAATCGATGGTTGCTTCATGCGCTCGTTCTCCTCACAAGAGCGGTTGGTTGCCTGTGGAGACGCAAAATCTTGCGTCTCTACCGGCCGCCGGTCCCATTACCCGACGCCGGGTGCCATGTCTACGCTTGCGTAGACATGTCCGCTTCTATGGGCAAAACATGCTTACGCGAGCGTAAGCATGGCACCCAACCATTACCGAAGCTGTTCGTCAAAACTCATTCGAGACGCAAAATCCTGCGTCTCTACCCACCACTGACTCCGTCAACCGGCGCTGAGCTGTGTCTGCAACTCTTCCAGCGTGACCCCTTTGGTCTCGGGCAGATACTTCAGAACCAGGAAGAACTGCAGGACCATCATGCCGCCAAAGATGGAGAAGGCCAAGGCGCCCGACTGGCGGGCCAGGACGGGGAATGTCCAGCTTACGACAATGCAGAGACTCCAGATCAGGAAGCAGGTGGCGGCCGAGCCCGAGGCGCGAATGGCGTTGGGCAGCAGCTCGTTGATGTACACCCACACGATCGCGCCCTGGGAATAGGCGTGCGACCCGACGATGCCCATCAGCGCGACAATCACGATCCATCCCTGCGTGTGCGTGTAAAATACCCACGCCGCCAGCAGATGGGACAGGACGAACGTTATCGAGCCCAGCAAGAGCAGAAACTTGCGTCCGAGCCGGTCGATCACGGCCATGGCCACGATTGTCATCACCAGGTTCGTCAGACCGACGATCACCGATTGCATCAGGGCGCTGGCCTTGTCGGCTCCGGCCATGCGAAAGATGTCGGCGGTGTAGTAGATCACCGCGTTGATGCCGTCGAGCTGATTGAAAGCCCCGACCATGAACACGATCAACAGGGGCTTCAAGTACTTGCGCTGGAGCAGGTCGCGGTATGCGCCGGCGGGTTCCGAGGCGAGCGACTGCTCGATCGCATCGGCCTCCCGCAGAGGAGCCTCGTGCCCGAACCGGGTCAGCACCGTCTCGGCCTCCGCGCGTCTTCCCCTCTTGACCAACCAGCGCGGGCTTTCCGGAATCAGGCTGGAAGCCACGAAGAACGCGACGCAGGGAATGGCCTCGACGCCGAACATCCAGCGCCAGGCGGCCGGATGCTCCGCGCCCATCAGGTAGGACACGAGGTAGTTGGAGAAGTAGGCCGCCAGGATGCCTACCACAATGTTCAACTGGCTCACCGCCACCAGCAGGCCGCGACGCCGGGCCGGCGCGATCTCCGTGATGTACACCGGCGATACGACGGATGTCCCGCCCACCGCCACGCCGCCGATCCAGCGGAAGAACAGCAGCGAGTACCAGTCCCAGGCAAAAGCACAGCCGACGGCGGACACGAAGAACAGGACCGCCAGGATGGTCAGCACCGGTCGCCGGCCCCACCAGTCCGACGGCCGGCCCACCAGCAGAGCGCCGAACAACGTGCCGAACAGCGCGCTGGAAACGGTGAAACCCAGGAGACTGTCGCTGAGCGAGTAAACCGCCCGCAGAGCCTCCGTCGTGCCGGAGATCACCGCCGTATCGAATCCGAACAGGAACGACCCCAACGCCGCCGCGATCGCGCTGGTTAACAGCACCACACCGCCGCGGCCTTCGGCTGCCCGGCTCTGGCTTGCTGAATACGTATCCATAGACTCACAGTCTCCTATGTAGCACTCTCAGCGTACGATCATTTGAATTCCGCCCGCAGGCTCACGAGCCCGGAGGCCGAGACTTCAATGCGGTCACCGACCGGCTTGCCCGCGTGCTCGCTGGTGTCCGTCAGGAACACGCCTTTGGGTGTAGCCGAACCCCATCTGAGACGGGCGGACCTGGCCTGTGCGGACGTCCCGAACAGCCGCACAATCACGGCCCCGCCGTCATCGCTAGGTTTGAGGGCGGTTACGAGGACGTCGTCCGGCTCGACGCTTAGGAAGGAAGTCCCGGAGGGCTTTGCGCCCCGCGCGCCAGTGGCAAGGAGCGGCTGGCTGAAGCCGGTGGCGAAGCGCGATGCCTGGGCCGGGTCGCGCGGGCCGTGCGGCCGCAAGATGAAGCGGAACACGGTCGGGCCTTCCTGGTAGGCGCAATAATTGGTGCCCCAGTGGTTGTTCATGGCCCAGGAGTAAAGCTTCTGCGTCGGCTCGACGTGCGCACGCCAGATGTCCGGGTTGGTCTGCGAGTTGAGCAGTGTGGCGGTGAGGCCGCCCACCTGCACCAGCGGCGTATCGAGCGTCACCCACGTGATGCCGCGCCGGCGGTTCGAGACATCGGCCCACCGGCCCACGGTGAACCAATTCTTGCACGCGCTGGGCATCTGGTCGGCCTCGGGACGCATCACACCCAGCGGGATATCGAGAAGCACATCGCCCTCCGGCACCGCAAAGGAGAACGCGAAGTTCACGCTCTCCTTGCCTTCCTTCGCAAGGTAACTCTTGGCGTGCAGCCGCTCCTTATCCACCGTGTTGATACACTCGACGTAATCGAGTCCGGCCACGACGCGCAGCTCGCGCACCAGCTTTTTGCAGCCCGGGGCCGCCGATTCGATCACGAGGGATGCAACCAATGGGCCTTTCTCACCGACGCGAATCGTCGTGGGGCCGCTGCGCTGCAGGTCCTTCAAGTCGTCGCCAATGAGATACAAATAATCGTTCAATGCCTCACCCCCGCTCGTGTCGGCGAAGTTGCCAGCCATACCTTGGGCCGTCAGCTCGACGATGCCGCCGGTCTTCTCGTCCACGCGCAGGCGAATGACGCCGTTGTCGAGAGCGGCGCCCTGAGCGACCGCCCGGCCCTCGACCTGGGGCAGACCCGCCGTCACGGTATAACGCCGCGCGGCCAAGGGCGGCACCTCCCGCGCGAGGAAAACCAGCTCGCCCGAGGCGAGCCGCTGTGATGGGACTGCCTTTCCTTCGTCGTCGATGATACGACCGCTGCCGGCGGGTAGAGACGGCAGCGTTACCAATTCCGTGCGCGGCCAGGAGAGCGTATTGAAAACGTCCACCGCCCCCGCCGGTGTGCTGGACTCGGCTGCTGCGGTTCCCAGTGCGGCGGACAACAGCTCGCGCGACTGCTTGTCCGCCGCTTCGGCGTAACCCTTCTTGATCTCCCACTGCTCGCGGGTCTTTTGGCTTTCCGGCTGGGTGACGCTCACATCCGCGCCCCAGGTGTGCTCCGAGTAGAGCAGCACTTTATTCCAGGCATCCTCGAAGGCCGCCGCCGGATACCCGGAGGGTTTCAGCATCGCGAAGAGCGCTTCCGCCTGCGTGAGCCGGTCGGAGCTGGCGCGATTCAGCGCGGTCTCCCGCGCCGAGGAGCCCGCGCCGTCCTCCCAATAGGGCGTCCAATCTCCCCGCACGTTGGGAAGCTGGCTGCCGTAACGCTGCTCGAACGCGCGGAAGGCTTCGCTCGTCCCGCAGATGATGAAGTGCGGCCAAGTATATTTCGTATTCCAGTCGCGGACGAACTCGCAGATGGCCGGGTCGGGCACGGCGTTGTCCCCGTGGCCGCTCCACCGCACATAGGCGATCTCAAACGGATAGCCGCGTTCCTCCAGGCCGTCGTACAGGTCCCCGATGAGCTCGGGCGACATTTTCCCGTACTTATGCGACATCGCGTAGCCCCAGAACGGAATCCAGACCAGCACCTTGGATTGGCCGTCGGGCCCCACCCAATAGAATGGTTTGTTCTCCCATTCGCGCAGGATCGTGCCGATGCGGTCGAAGTAGTTCGGCGCCGTGGAGAAGTACCGAATGCCGGCGTGCGCCATGGCGGTGACCGTGCCCCACGTCTGGCCCGGCACATCGGAGGTCATCGCGGCGTCGATCGGCACGCCGGTCTGCTCCGCCAGCTCCGTGGAAAAGCGGAACAAGCGCACCAGCTCCTCCGGGCGGCATAATCCCGTCAGCTCGTTCAGGTACATGCCGTTTAGGACCACCTGACCCCGCTTGACCGCGTCGAGGAAGTCCGCGCGCTGCTGCTCGCTGAGCCGATGCAGGTACAAGTCGGCCGCCCACAGCACCTCGACGTTCCAGACGAACCGGGCGCCGGGCGGGTAGTCCGCCGTGCGCCGAGCCGCCGCCAAGCCGTCGAGCAGATTCTGCACCTGCTTCTTTTCTATCGCCGTCTGGATCTCCGTGTAGCCGATGTCAGTGTGCGAATGGGGGGTGATGTAGACCGTCAGCTTCTTCACCGGCTTGACCGTGACCTCGCGGGACGCTACCATTTTGCCGCTCACCTCGACCGTGACCTGGCGCTTCGTTTCCGTATCGACGGCATCCGCCATCAACTGGACCTCTTGCGTACCGCCCCGGAGGCGCAACGTGGTAGCGGGTCCGTCCTGCAAGCGCACGACGGCCTCGGCCTCCGCGCCGAAGTGCCGCACGGTCACTAGGACCGGCTGCAAGGCCCGGCCGTCCTGCTCCCGCAAGGCACGCACGGCCCTCATCTCGTCGAGGAGCGTTCGCGACTGCACTGGACCCACCTCGCCGCCGGCGGGTGCGGCCAGGGCGACCGAATCGTAGAGCATCCAACTGCCGCTGACTGTGGTGATACGGATTTCATTGTCCCCGCTCCGGAGCAGACTCGCGGGGAAGGCGATGGCGAATTCGTGCTTCCTGCCTTTGTCCGGCTGGCCGAAAACCGAGGCGTCCCCGGCGCCGCCGGGCAACGACTGCTCGAACGCCCGTCCGTTCACCTCCACGCGCACCTTCGGCGGATTCGTGCTGTGGGTGTCGAGCAGATTAAACTGGAGCCGACAATCCCCTGCGGCGGGCAGGACTTTGAGTCCGAAGAGCACGATGAACGTGTGCGGCCGGCCCCCCGCCCAGCCGTCCACCGGACCCGGCTGAACGTACGGCCAGTCTCTCCTGGGGTCCGAACCGCCAACGACAAAGAAGCCGTCACTCTTGAACTGGGCATAACCGCCGGGCGCCAACGCATACTCCGCGTTGCTCCCATCCGCCTTGCCAATTTGCCACAGAGGCGTGAGCTCTGAGGCTGGGGCACTCTGCACGAGGGCGGTCGCCAGGCAAAGAGCCAGGGCAATGGCTGCGAATGATCTTGTGTTCACGACGGGCGAGTTGCAGCTTCGGATATTCATAAGCAGGTCCTCACAAATAGGATGCCGCGAGCATAACGCTCGACCGGCGTTCTTGCAATATTGTCCCGCTCGGCTTATTATCGTGCCGACGCGCTGTAGGGGCGGGTTTCAAACCCGCCCTTACCGTGCATCTGTACGTGGATGCGATCCGATGGCCCGCTATATGGAGGTAATATCTGCCATGCTCCGACACACGTCACCATCACGATGCGACATGCCTCGCGGATTTCTGGTTCCGGTGCTCTTACTGGTCGCGGCTTGTCTCACAGCTTCCGTCTCGCCCGTGCAGGCGGTGAGCTCGACCGAGCTCAAGAGTCTGTTCACCGAGCCGCCGCGTCAGTACAGCTCCGCCCCGCTCTGGGTTTGGAATGACATGCTCACGGAGGAGCAGATTGTCGGCACGATGCGCGACCTGGCCGGCCAGAAAGTGAAACAGGTTTTCGTGCACCCTCGGCCCGGCCTGATGACGCCCTACCTGTCCGACGACTGGTTCCGACTGTGGCAGGCCGCGCTGCGGGAAGCCGAGCGGCTCGACATGAACGTGTGGATCTATGACGAGAACTCGTATCCTTCGGGCTTCGCCGGCGGCTTCGTCCCGGAGTCCATGCCCCAGTCCCGCGGCCGGGGATTGTTCCTCGACGAACAGGAGGTCACAGGCAAGCTCGATGAAAATTGCGTAGCGGTGTTCCGACAGGAGCAGGACGGCTTCAAGGACGTCACGGAGCAGGCGAGGGCCGGAGGATTGCCCGGCGGCAAGTATCTGGTCGCATCGGTCCGGCGGGCGGGCATTTCGCCCTGGCACGGCGGCCGGTACTACGTCGATCTGATGTACCCGGGCGTCACGCAAAAGTTCCTGGCCATTACGATGGACGCCTACACGCGCAACATCGGCCAGCAGTTCGGCAAGCGCGTGCCGGGCGTCTTCACCGATGAGCCCCAACTCGTACCGGCGGGCGGGCTGCCCTGGACGGACGACCTGCCCGAGGTATTCCGCAAACGATGGGGCTACGACCTCGTCGGCAACCTGCCCAGTCTCGTGCGGCCGGTGGGTGACTGGAAGCAGGTGAGGCATGACTACGTCCGGGTCCTGTTAGAGCTGTTCATCGACCGCTGGGCCAAACCCTATTATGAGTATTGCGAGAACCACGGCATCGAGTTTACCGGCCACTATTGGGAGCACGAATGGCCAAACTGCCTCATCTCGCCCGACAACATGGCGATGTACGCATGGCATCAGAGGCCCTCGATCGACATCTTGATGAATCAATATAGCGAGGATACCCACGGTCAGTTCGGAAACGTTCGGGCCGTCAAGGAACTCTCGAGCGCGGCCAATCAGCTCGGCCGACCCAGAACGCTCTGTGAGGCCTACGGCGCCGGCGGATGGGACCTGCGATTCGAGGATATGAAACGAATCGGCGACTGGATTTATGTGCTCGGCGTCAACACGCTCGATGAGCACCTCTCCTACATCACCATCCGCGGGGCACGCAAACGCGACCACCCGCAGTCGTTCTCGTATCACGAGCCCTGGTGGAACGCCTACCACGTAATGGCCCAGTATTTCACCAGGCTCTCGCTGATCATGTCCCAGGGCCGCCAGATCAACCGCATCCTCGTCCTGGAGCCCACCACCACGGCCTGGATGTACCAGGGCGACGCGACCCAGCAGGCACGCCTCAAGGAGATCGGGGACCGCTTCCAGGAAATGCTCCTGTCTCTCGAACGGGCCCAGGTGGAATATGATATCGGCTGCGAGGATATCATCGCCCGGCACGGCTCGACGGAAGGCCCGCGCCTGAAGGTGGGGCAATGCTCGTATGACATCGTGGTCCTGCCGCCCCTGACGGAAAATCTCGACCCGCGTACCATGGAGCTGCTGGAAAAGTGCCTGGAGGCGAACGGCACCGTGCTCTGCTGCGGGGAGGCCCCCTCCCGCGTCGACGGCCGCCCATCGGAGCGCGGCCAGGCGGCGGCCAAGCGCCCGGGGTGGAAACAGGTAGAGGCATCGGAAGTTGCGCGCATGCTGTCGAGTCGCACGGACAACGCGTTCGCCATCGAGCGCGACAGCGGCGACACGGGAATCCTGTTCCATCACAGGCGCGTGACCGATGACGGCGAGTTCCTCCTGCTCGTCAATACAAGTATTGATAGTTCGTCGGCCGGATCTATCAGATCCGCCGCCCACAGCATCGCGAAATGGGACGTGGGCACGGCGGATATTACTCCCTGTGTCTTTGAGAAGACCGATACGGGCGTGAAGGCCCGGTTCGAGCTTCCGCCTTGCGGCAGCCTTCTGCTGTTTCTGTCCCAGACAGCGGCCGCGCCCATCAAAGAGCCCGCCCCGAGTACCCGGCGCGTGGATGCCAAGGGCGATCTCCAAGTCGCGGCTTTGGAGGAAAACGTGCTGACTCTGGACTACGTGGATGTCACCGCGGGCGGCGAAACGAAAACGAACACCTATTTCTATCGCGCGTCCCAGTTCGCCTTTGCGAAGAACGGCATGGCTCGCAACCCGTGGGACAGTGCCGTCCAATTCGGGGACGAGTTCATCAAGAAGACGTTCCCTCCGGACAGCGGTTTCGAGGCCACATATCGATTCACAATCGAGGAGCGTGTGCCGGAGCGGCTGTGGATTGCCGTCGAAAGGCCCGACCTGTACACAATCACGTGCAATGGCAAGACCGTTACGGCCGACAAGGGCGCATGGTGGCTGGACAAGGCATTCGGCAAAATCAACATCGCCGCTCTGGCGAAGCTCGGCGACAATCGCGTGACCATCAAGGCCTCGCCCTTTACGGTCTATCACGAGCTGGAGCCGGCGTACGTCCTCGGGACGTTCCGGCTCAGACCGGCCGAGGCCGGGTTTGCCATCGCCGGCGACTCGAAATCGACTCTGAAACTCGGCAGTTGGAAAAGCCAGGGTTATCCGCTCTACGCAACAGGCGTGTCGTATGTGCAAGAATTTGACGTTGGCCAACCGAAGGGACGCTATGTTGTCGAGTTGGGCAAGTGGTATGGGAGCGTGGCAGAAGTGAGAGTGAACGGAAAACCCGCAGGCTACATTGCATACCAGCCCTGGCAATGTGACGTCACGAACCTGATTCGGTCCGGAGCCAACACGATTGACGTCCGCGTGATCGGCACGCTGAAGAACACCCTCGGGCCGCACCACGGATCACCTCCATTGGGCAGCGCCTGGCCCGGCTCGTTCCAGAAGGGCCCTGAGACGGGTCCGCCGGGGAACAGCTATCACACGGTCGACTATGGTCTTTTCGAGCCGTTCGTCCTGAACCAGATTATTGCGCAGTAGTAAGAGGCCGGCATCATGATCGCACTCGGCGTTTTCCTGCACGCGATTGGGGGGTTTGCGGCGGGAAGCTTCTATATCCCGTTCAGGAGAGTCCGCAACTGGGCGTGGGAAAGCTACTGGCTCATCGGGGGCGTGTTCTCCTGGATCATCGCACCGTGGTTGATCGCCTTCCTCACGGTCCCGCGGCTTTTTTCTCTGCTGGGCAGCGCACCGGTCAAGAGCCTCCTCTGGAGTTATCTCTTCGGCGTGCTGTGGGGCGTCGGAGGCCTGACGTTCGGACTTTCGATGCGCTATCTCGGCATGTCCCTCGGCTACGCCATCGCGCTGGGCTTTTGTGCCGCGTTCGGCACCATCATCCCACCGATCTTCGGGGGCACTTTTGTCGATCTGGCCACCCATGTCTCGGGCCTGACGACCCTGGGGGGCATTGCCGTTTGTCTGCTGGGAATCGCCGTATGCGGCTGGGCCGGCATCTCCAAGGAAAAGGAGCTTTCGGCCGGTCAAAAACGGGCCACTATAGAAGAGTTCAACCTGGCCAAGGGTCTGGTGGTCGCGGTCTTCGCCGGCATTATGAGCAGTTGCATGGCGCTGGGCATTGCGGCCGGCAAGCCCATCGCGCAATTGGCCGTACAGCGCGGCATTCCGCCCCTCTGGCAAAACAGCGCCGTCCTGGTCGTCGTCCTGGCCGGCGGGTTCACCACCAATTTCCTCTGGTGTGTCATCCTGAATATCAAGAATCGCTCCGCCGGCGATTATCTCGCCGCACGCGAGGCCCCGCTCGTGAGCAATTATCTCTTCTCGGCCCTGGCCGGCGTCACCTGGTATCTGCAATTCATGTTCTACGGCATGGGCACGACCAAGATGGGCCGGTATGACTTTTCGAGCTGGACCATTCACATGGCCTTCATCATCGCTTTCAGCAACATCTGGGCCCTGCTGCTGCTCGAGTGGAAAGGCTCGAGCCGCCCGACGTTGACGAAGGTTGTTTCCGGCATTTTGGTGGTGGTCCTGTCTACACTCGTGGTCGGCATGGGCAACTATCTGGCTTCCGTGGGAAAATAGCATGGCACACAAAGAGACGATGAGCCCCAGGCAGCGCGTGAGCAAGGCGCTGAACCATGAGATCCCTGACAGGGTCCCTATTGATCTCGGCGGATTCCAGACCGGAATCCATAGAAATGCCTACCGCGAACTGCTCGACTATCTGGGTCTGCGGGACGAAATGGTCATCATGGATCCCGTGCAGCAGCTTGCCCGCCCGTGCGAGGCCCTGCTGACGCGTTTCCACGTTGACACGCGCTATGTGTTCGCCCACGGCCCCGACAGTTTCACGGGGTCCATCGAGCGGAACACGCGGGACGGCCGAGTCTGGCACGACCTGACCGATGAGTTCGGGGTCGTCTGGTCCATGCCCGACGACCGGCCGCTCTACATGGATATATCCCATCATCCGCTGGCCGACGCCACGCTGAAGGACCTCGCCGACTACCCGTTCCCAAAGGGTGATGACCCCACGCGGTTCACCGGCCTGCGGGAACAGACGCAGGAGCTGCGAAGGAACACACCTTATGCCATCTCGACCGGCATAGGCGGAGTCGTTTACGAGATATGCTGGTACATGCGCGGGCTGGAGCGATGGTTTCTGGATATGATCGAGAATCCGGCCTTCTGCGAAGCCCTGCTGGACCGGACCTTGCAGTTCTGGATCGGCTACTACAGCGAGTTCATGAAAGAGGTCGGCGATCTGGTTGATGTGGTCATGATCGGCGACGACGTCGGCGGTCAGTCCGGGCCGCTGTTCTCTCCGGATTTCTACCGGCGCGTGGTCAAGCCCCGGCAGAAGCGGCTCGTGCAGCACATCCGGTCATTGACCCGCGCCAAAATCTGGTATCACACCTGTGGCTCCGTCATGCCACTGATCCCGGACCTGATCGACAACGGCATCGATATTCTGAACCCCGTGCAAATCAGCGCCGCCAACATGGACCCCGAAGAGCTCAAGAAGCGCTACGGCCGGAGGCTGGCCTTCTGGGGCGGCGCGATCGACACACAGCACGTTCTGAGCTTCGCTACTCCACAGGAAGTCAGAGAGCAGGTACGCAGAAATATCCAAACCCTGAAGCCGGGAGGCGGGTATGTCTTTAATTGCGTTCACAATGTTCAGGCGGGTGTGCCGCCGGAGAATATTGTTGCCATGTTTGACGCCGCGTACGATTATGGGTTCTACGAGGCCCAGGATGCCGGCCGCAGCGCAATCGTAGCCTGAAGGCCCGCGGCCGGCTCGTATGAGTCCGGAGTGCCGTCGGCTTGATAGTTTTTGTAAGGCGTGAATAGTAGACCTATGCCAGAATACATTGATGGACTGCCAGACATCTGTGGGTCTGAGGATTCGATCGCGGCGACCATGGCCCGGCCCGGACCTTTTTACCTTCCCGACAGCCCCATCGACTTCGGTCGGATCAGCAGCGCTTTTGCCATCGCTCTGCACATGCATCAGCCCCTGATCCCGGCCGGAGGCGAGGACCTTCGGACCGCTCCCATCATCAGCAATCTCCAGTACATGATGGACCACCCCGACGTCGGGGATAACCACAACGCCCCTGTATTCCGCTGGTGCTACAAGCGGATAGGAGAGTTTATCCCGCAGCTCGTCCGCGAGGGCAGAGAGCCGCGCGTGATGCTCGACTATTCCGGCTGCCTGCTGCACGGCCTGCTCCAAATGGGCCTGGATGATGTGATAGACAGCCTTCAAACCATCACCTGCGACCCCACCTGGCGCCGCCACATCGAGTGGCTCGGGGCGCCTTGGGGCCATCCGGTAGCGCCGTCCACGCCCGTACAGGATTACCGTCTGCACGTCCGGGCCTGGCAGCATTTCTTTGCGGCGATCTTCGGAGCCGAAGCGCTCCGCCGGGTCCGGGGCTTCTCTCCGTGCGAGATGGCACTTCCCAACCATCCGGACGTCTGCTACGAGTTCGTCAAAACTCTCAAGGAGTGCGGCTACCGTTGGGTTCTCGTGCAGGAGCATAGCGTGGAGCGGGTCGAGGACGGCAGCCCCGTCCGATTTGCCCACCAGCCGCACCGGTTGGTCGCGAGAAACTCCTCCGGCGAGACCCTCAGCATCACGGCGATCATCAAGACCCAGGGCAGCGACACCAAGCTGGTCGGCCAGATGCAGCCCTATTATGAGGCCAGGAACCTCTCTCGCCGGGAGCTCACCGGCAAGTTGATCCCCCCGCTGGTGACCCAGATTGCCGACGGCGAAAATGGCGGCGTCGTGATGAATGAGTTCCCGCCGAAGTACTTCGACGTCATGGCCGAGGCCTCGGGCAGCCGGACGCCTGCGGTGAACGTGAGCGAGTACCTGGAGTATCTGGAGAGCATCGGTATTACAGAGAAGGACTTTCCCGCGATTCAACCAGTCATGCAAAAGCGGATTTGGGACAGGCTCAAAGACGGAGTGGGCCCGGAGGCCCTGGCGAAGACTGTTACGGACCTGGAGAAGGAGGATCATCGCTTTCACATGGACGGCGGCAGTTGGACGAACAATATCTCCTGGGTCCGCGGCTACGAGCACCTGCTCGGACCGATGCAATCCGCCAGTGCCCTCTTCGCGAAAAAGGTCCTCGCCCGGCACGTTCCGCCGTCCGACCCGCGCTTCCGCAACGCCCTGTATCATTTGATGATTTCCCAGACGAGCTGCTTTCGATACTGGGGCGAAGGTATGTGGACCGACTACGGCCGGGAATTGTGCCGGCGGACGATAGAAATCCTCGAACGCGATTTCGCATAGGAATTCTACAAAATGAACGGAGGCTGCCATGAGAAAACAAACCAGACCGTTGTCTCGTCGTGATTGTCTGAAGCTCGCCGGCGCTGTCACCCTGGCTGTGCCGCTGGCCGGCCGGGCGGCGGAGGACCTCAAGGCCCAAGCGAAAAAGAACCTCAAGCTGGCCATCTTCACCGGCGTATACGCCAGCCTGCCCTTGGAAGAGGCCGCCAAACGGATCAAGGCGGACGGGTTCAGCGGTGTGGCGCTGGAAGGCATCTTCGCCGATGTCCGTTTCGACCCCTTGGCGCCCGACGGGGAGGCCGCGAACAAAATCACAAGCTGCCTGGACCGCAACGGCATCAAGGTAGTCGGCCTGTACGGCTATTACAACGTGGTCGCGCCGGACCTGGAAAAGCGCAAACGCGGCGAGCAGCGGATGCAATTTCTGATCGAGAACTGGAAGCGTCTGGGCTCCAACAATATCTCCACTGAGACGGGATCGCTCAACCCGCAGTCGGAATGGAACGATTCGCCCGAGAACGCCACGGAAGCCGCCTACCAGCAATGCCGGGCCTCGCTGGAGAAGTTCGCACGACTGGCGGAGAAGACCGGGGCCGTCATTTCCATCGAGCCCTATTGGAAAAATGTCATCGGCTCCGCCGAGCGGGCCCAGCGGCTGTTCCGCGACGTCCCCTCGCCCGCTCTCAAGCTCGTGATGGACCCGTGTAACTATTTCCGCAAAGCCGACCTGGCCCGGATGCAGCCGATGCTCGAGGATATCTTCCAGCGGGTTGGGAAACAAACAGTCATCGCCCACGCCAAGGACGTCAAGGCGGCGCCCGATGCCGACGACACCGAGCTGCCCGCCTCCGGTAAGGGCGTGCTCGATTACCCGCTCTATCTGCGGCTGCTGGCGCAACTGAACCGCGAAATCTACCTGGCGCTCGAGCATCTCTCGCTGCCCGAAGTCCCCGCCGCCCGAGACTACGTACTCGCGCAGTTCGAGAAAATATAAAGAGTAGAGACGTGGGATTCTGTGTGGCTACGAGTGCTTGCGGCGGCCGCGACGGGGTTGACGACGGGCTTTCTGTTGCTGGGCTTGCCGGGGCATTTTGATGATGAGGTCGCGGGCCGGCGCCAAGTCGAGTTGTCCGGCGGCGGGATGGATATCAACGATGCGTACGCGGAGGGTCTGGGCCAGCCGCAGAATCGCCCCGGTGTGCCGGCCGATCAGGCATTGGCTTTGCTCGTCGAATCGCCAGGTATCCGGTCCCAAGGCCTCGCGCGGAATCAGCCCCTCCACGCCGTACTCCGGCAGGTGTACCGCCGCTCCGAATCCGGTCAGATTCACGATGATGCCGTCCAACTCCTGTCCGACGCGACTGCGCAGCAGATGCAGAACGAGAATCGTCCTGAGCTCCTGTTCGGCCTCTTCGGCCGCCTGCTCGGTCTCCGAGAGATGTTCGCCGATTTCCACGAGGTCCGGGAACGAATATTGCCGACGGACCCGGTCCATATTGCGGGTCAGCCAGCCCTGGAGCGCCCGATGCACCAGAAGGTCCGCGTAGCGGCGAATCGGACTGGTGAAGTGGCAGTACTTCGACGCCGCCAGGGCGTAGTGCCCGATGCTCGCAGGGGCGTACACCGCCCGCTCCAGGCTCCGCAGCACGAGCAGGTTCACGGGTAGCGCGATCCGCGTGTCGCGGATATGGTCCAGCAGCGCCTGCAAATCCGAGCGCTGCGGCTGGCGCGACAGCGTGACGCCCAGCAGCCACAGGGTCTGCGCGAGCCGGCGCAGCGTGTTGCGATCGGGCTCGGGATGGATGCGCCGCAGGAACGGAATGCAGTAGCGGTCCAGCAGGGTCGCCACGGCGACGTTGGCCTCGACCATGAAGACTTCGATGATGGTGTGCGGATAGCTGGTGTCCTCGGGCTGCACGCCGACCACCTGCCCGGATTCGTCCGTGAGGATTTCGCTCACGGGCATCCGCAGTTGCAACATGCCGGCCTGGCGACGCCGGTTCTCGATCAGGCGGGCCAGCGTCTCCATATCGTGCAGCAGCGCGACGACCTCCTCCGACAGGCCGTGGGTGTCCCCCTGTAACGCCCGATCGACCTGCTGGTAGGTCAGCCGGACCTCGGACTTGATGATCGTATTGGCAAAGTCCGTGGCCGGGACTTGGCCGTCCTTGTTGTAAGTCAGATAGACGCTCTTGGTGTAGCGCGGCTGGCCCGGCTGCAGCGAGCAGATCCCATTGCTCAGAATCTCCGGCAGCATGGGCAGGGTCTTGCCGGGCAGATAGACACTGTTGCCGCGCAGGCGGGCGGCGCGGTCCAGGGCCGAGCCTGCCGGCACGAAATGGCTCACATCCGCGATATGCACGCCGAGGACCCAGCCCCCCTGCTCGTCCCGGGCGAGGCTGACGGCATCATCGAAATCCTTCGCGTCCGGCGGATCGATGGTAACGACCAGCTCATCGGTGGTATCCTCGCGCCCGTGCGTGTCGCGCGGATCGAAGGCCGATTTCGCGTTGCTCGCCTCCACTAAGCTCGAGACATCGAAGGCGTCGTACAGGCCGTGGCGCTGAATGACGGCGGAAATCTCCGTCTCAAACCGTCCCGGGCGACCGAGCACTTCCGCAATCACCCCTCGCGCCGGCTGGGAGCGGGTCGGATAGGCGCGAATCTCGACGGTGACTTTATCCCCGTGGCGGACGCGCCGGCCGTCGACCGCCTCCAGCTCGATGGGCCGCAGGAAATCCCCGCCGTCCGGCTGGACCAGCCAGCCGTTGGACTCCTGACGCAGCGTCCCGACGACGGTGGTGTGGGCACGCTCGAGGATGCGGACAATCTTGCCGGTGAAGCGGTCTTCGCCCTCCCCGGCGCTCCGGCGTTCGACCTTCGCTACGACGCGATCGCCCGTCATCGCACTACCGGTCGACTTGGCGGGGATGAACAAGTCGCCGTCGGCGGTGGACTGCTCCGGCGTGATGAAGCCGTAGCCGCGGGCATTGGCCCGGAAGATGCCCGTGATCTCACCGGACAGCGACGGCAGGCTGACCAGGTTGCCCGGGCCGACGATCACGCTGCCGTCCGCGCACAGCGACTCCACCGCCTCCTGGAAGGCCCGGCGCAGCTCGCCGCGCACGCCCAGCTCCTGCTCCAGATGCACGAGCTTGCGGGGCGTGCCGTCCTTTTGCAGCAGATGCAGAATATGGTTTCGGAGCGTTTCGTACATCCCCTTATCATATCATCGAATCCGAATCGTTGTTCGGATTCCCCGCGTCCGCCTCTATGAGGAGTCTCCGAGGGAGACCCCAGGCGGACTATGAGCGATGTTTTTGGACGTTTTGCCGGCCATTGTGGTATAATAAGGAAGGCATTCTGCCGGAGGCTCGTGTGGGCGGGTTTGAAACCCGCCCCTACCGTTTAATGCCTCTCCGGAGGTCGGTTTTGGGAGGATCATGATGAAGGGTTCATACTGGGTTTCCGCGTCGCTGGTCATCCTGCTGGTGGGAGTATCGGATGTTCGATCCGAGCAGGTCGTGTTCAGCGAGATCATGTACCATCCGCCCGGCACGCTGCCCGAGTATATCGAGGTATGCAACAACACCGCCACGCCTTTCGACATCGCCGAGTGGCAATTGTGCGGCGGGGTGGACTACGTTTTCCCGGCGTTTTCCCTCGAAGCGCCGGATCGGACCTTCCTCAAACCGTTCGAGCGGATCGTGCTGTCGCCGGTGGATGAGGCGACATTGCGAGCCGCGTACAATGTGGCGCCCGCGGCGCGGGTGTATGGGCCGTGGACCGGCAATCTGAAGAACGGCGGCGAGCGGATTACCCTCAAGGACAAGAATGGGGTCGTCGTCTGTACGGTGCAATATGATGACCGGCGGTTTCCGGCGACCGATGGGGCCGGCCACTCGCTGGTGCTCGTAAATCCCGACAAGAAGATTGATGATTGGCGCAATTGGAGCGTCAGCCGCCACCGGGGCGGGGCACCGGGCAGCGACAAGGTGCAGGAGGCTGAGACGCCCGTGGCCAACCCGGAAGTCAACCTGACCGCGGGCATCCCCTTTGTGAACTACGGCGACACGTGGCGGTACAACGACAAGAACGTGGATTTGGGGGCTGCATGGCAAGCGCCGGGCTATGACGACAGCGCCTGGCCGCAAGGGCCCGGCCTGTTCGGGTTCGAGACCGCGCCCCTGCCGGCCCCGGGGATCCGCACGCCCTTCACCAACTCCCAGCAGTTGACGTACTACGCTCGCACGAAGTTCGTCTATAACGGCAGCCTCAAGAACGTGACGATCACCATCGACCAGGTTCTCGATGACGGCGCGGTGTACTATCTGAACGGTCAGGAGATCGGCCGGTCCGGCATGCCTTCGGGAGCGGTCACCTTCACGACCGCCGCTGGTCGCACGGTCGGCGACGCCACCGAGGAACTGGGGATCATCACGGCCAGCGGGTCGGCCCTGGTCAATGGCACGAATGTCCTGGCGGAGGAGATTCACCAGACCAATCGCACCAGCTCCGATGTGGTGTTCGGAGCGCGCCTGAATATCTCGGTACCAAGTCAGCCGAGTCTGCAAATCAACGAAGTGCTGCCGGGGGCGGCGGGCACCGGGTTCGTGGAGTTCTACAATCCCGGAGCCAGTCCGATCAACCTCCGCGACCATTACCTCACGGATGATCCGGCCAACCTGCGGAAATTTCGCGTTGCCACTGACGTCATGGTCCCGGCGCGGGGACTGGCCTCCGTCGGCTTTACCGAATCCGGTCTGGCTGCGACGAGCCCGGTGAAGGTCTATCTGGTCGCGCCGGACGGCGCCACGGTCATCAACGCCGTCAGTACCACCATGCCGCTGGACGGCCGTTCCCTCGGCCGCAAGCCCGCGGGCAGCAGCTCGTGGTTCCTCTTTACGGAGCCGACCCGCAACCTGCCGAACGCCAGCCAGAGTAGCCTCGCGGCGGCCGTCCACCTCAACGAGGTGCACTTCAACGCCTCGAAAACGGTGGAGTGGGTGGAGTTCTATAATAGCAGCGACGAGGCGATCCCACTGGAGGGCCTGTTCCTGTCAGCCAAGGCCGATCTGTCGGACAAGGTGCCGCTGAGCGGGTCGGTGCCGGCGGGCGGCTATGCCAGCCAGAGTTTCGCATTCCCGCTCTCCAGCGGCGGGGTCACGCTATTCCTCGTCAATTCGACGGACGCGGTGCTCTCAGCGCGGATCTTCGAGCGGCCGGCGCACGGGGATTCGCTTCAGGCGTTTCCGCAGGGGTCGAGCGAATGGTACGCCTCGACGGCGAGCACTCGCGGGGCAGCCAATAACCCGGCGCGGAACACCGACGTTGTCATCAACGAGATCATGTATGACCCGCCGTCGAACGAGCCATCCGGCGAGTTCATCGAGCTTTACAACCGTGGCACCACGGCGGTGGACGTCTCCGGCTGGCGGTTTGCCAGCGGAGTTGATTTCACAATTCCGGCCGGAACGGCGATCCCGCGCGACGGCTACCTCGTCGTAGCGGCCGACGCCAACTGGGTACGCGACACGTACGGCGCTATTCCCGCCATAGGCGATCTCGAGGGCCACCTGAGCAACCAGGGTGAGCTGGTCCGGCTGGTGGACCAGTGGGGCAACCTGGCCGATGAGGTGGACTATCTGCCGGGCGGCAACTGGCCACGCCTGGCCAACGGAGACGGCAGCAGCATGGAGCTGCGCCATCCCCGGATGGACAACTGCCTGGCCTCCGCGTGGTCCGACAGCGATGAATCTAACAAAATGCCTTTCCAGCACTACAGTTACTCCGATGTCTATCGACAGTTGAACACGCTCGGCGCTGCCACCGACTACAAAGAATTACACTTCTATCTGGTGGGCGACAGCCATGTGGTCCTGAAGAACATCCAAGTGCGCCAGAGCGGCACAGGACTCAACCTGATCGTCAACGGCGACAAGATGTCCACCGACGGTCGCAGCGCCAACGGGTGGCTGGCCGAGGGCACCCACTATGCCAGCCACCTGGAGAACGGCGAGCTCCATCTTATTGCCGACGGCCACGGCGATAACCGACCCAATCGCGTGGAGATCGACGTCACCGCCCTGCAGAGCGGCCGGACGTACGAGATCAGTTTCGACGCCCGCTGGGTCTCGGGCGCCTCGCGCCTGATCGCCCAGACCTGGGACCATAGCATCGCGACGAGCATTTCCCTGCCCGTGCCGGCAAATATCGGGACTCCGGGAGCCAAAAATTCCTGTTTCATCGCGGAGCCCGCGCCGCAGGTGGATGGGCTGATGCACCATCCGGCGGTGCCCACTCCGGGCCAGAGCGTGTGGGTGACCGCCCGTGTGTCGTCTCAGACGCCTGCGCCCGAGGTGCTCTTATTTCACCGCCTGGATAACAGCGCCGGCAATGGCGTTTGGGCCAGCAAGCCCATGTTTGACGACGGCGCATCGGGCGGCGACGAACTGGCGGGCGACGGCATCTACACCGCGCAACTGACCGAGTACGGCCAGAACGGCCAGGTCGTGCAGTTCTACGTCGTGGCCTCCGGCCCCGGCGCCCAGTCCAGTCAACAGCCTAAAGAGGGAAGCGCTCGGCCGGCCCTGTATGTGGTCGATACGCCTATGGGGGCGGGGGACCTGCGGCGGATGCGATTCCTGATGTCCGCTCTGGATCTGCGGGACGTTTCCGGCGGGGACAGCGCAACGCCGCCGTACGGCTACGCGTTCCCGCGCCTGTCTAACCATTACTTCAACGCGACCGTGATCGTCAATGAGAAGGACGTCATTTACGGGTCCGAGATCCGGCCCGCCGGCAGCCCCTGGACGCGCGGCGGCAGTGTCGACCGTGCCAAGTTCAAGTTCCCCCCGGACAACCTGTTTCGCGGCAAGGGCAACCTTATCTATCGCAATTACGACGTCGGCTGGTGGAGTCACGATCGCATGGTCCGCTACTGGCTGTACCTGCTAGGCAACCCGACGAACGAGAATGAATTCATCCTGGTAGAAGTGAACAACGGCGGCAGCTCGGTCCGTGAAGAGATGGAAGTGGTCGGCAACGACATGCTCGACCGCGCCTACGAGAACGGCAGCCAGGGCGAGCTGTACAAGATCGACGATGAATGGTGGTTCCAGGACGATTGGAACCGCAACAGCCGCAACGCCGATTGGAGCTACAAGAACTCGGACAATTCCGGCCGCTATCACAGCGAATGGATGATGCGCACCCGGGAGAATGACGACGACTACAGTGCCCTCATCAGCTTCTTCAAAAAAGTCTACGTGGGCCCTTACACGCAGACGGATATCGAGCGGCTGGTCGATCCGGTAGCTACCTTGAAGGCCTGTGCCGTGGCGGGCTACATCCACGCCTGGGACTTTTTCTCGCTGGATCGCGGCAAGAACTGCTACTTCTACCGCCGCTCGACGGATGGGCGATTCATGTTCTTCCCGTGGGACATGAAACGGTCGTTCGATAATGCCGGTGCCCCGTTCTACAACGGTATGCCCGGCTTCCGGCCCTGGCTCGACAAGCCTTACAACTTCCGGCTGTTCAAGCACTACCTGACCCGGCTGCTGGAGGACTACACGCGCAATTCCGTGCGGATCGCGACTTGGCTGCGGATCGAGGAAGACGCCAGCACGCAATACACGTTCAACTTCCCCTATCAGAACTGGTTCGCAAATCGCGAGGGCTCGGCGTTCAGCCTGCTGGGGTCGAACCGGACCATGCCGTTCAGTATCACCAGCAACGGCCGACTGCCGGTCTCCACGAGTGCGACTACCACGACCCTGGTCGGCGTCGCCCCGCTGCGGGTCTTCAAAGTCGAGGTCGCCGGCCATCCCGAAGCCCAATCCACGTGGGACGCGGAGAGCATCTGGCGCCTGACGGGCATCATCCTCCGCACCGGGGCCAATGAGCTCACGGTGAATGGCCTGGATGAGTTTGGCACGATTCTCCACCAAGACACGATGACGGTGACCCGGACGGGCAACGCCCCACCGGTAATGACGCTCAAGGCCGAGCCGCCGTCCTGGCAGGTGCCGGTGCTGGAGCCGCTGACCCTGGACGCCTCGGACAGTTACGACCTGGACGGCGCGCCGTTGAGCCACTCGTGGTCGGTAGCACCCACAGACGCGTCGTTGAACATCGGTGCCCAGGACCTGGCGACTGTAGCCTTCACGCATCCCGGCCTCTACACCTTCACGGTCACCGGCCAGGCCGCCGACGGCGAATCCGCTGCGATCCAGCGGGAAGTGGCGGTCTATGGGCCGCAGGGATTCAGCTCCTTCGATTCTCCGCGTCTGGAACCGTTCTGGATCCGGGAGAATGTGGTGCTTCGCCCCAACTATACGACCGGCCCGTATTACTCGCTGGCGGAGGTGCCGGGGTCCTTGATCCTGCAAGTGTGGAATGAGGGCGCGTTTCCGCTGGCCGCCGCACTGCCGAAATACCCGCTGATCTGGCGCTCGCCGCCGCCGGCGACAGACTGGGCATTCCTTTGCAGGTTGACCCTGCGCGGCCAGATATTCAGCGATTACACAACCGGCATACTGGCGGAGATGAGCGAGGCCGGCAGTCCGGTACGCTATGTGTTCGGGATCGAGGACGGGACTTCGCTCACCGTGCGGCGCATCGCGGCCACGGGCGGGATGAGCGTGCTGAACATGATCCCCTGGAACGTGTCGGAGGCCCGGATTCGCATCCGCCGCGCCGGCACTGCGCTGCTTTTCGAGCAACAGGTGAATGAGGTCTGGATGTCCCGACACTCGGCAACCCTGCCCGCCGGCAGCACCGCCGTGAAGGTCGGGACGGTCCTCGCCACCGACACGCCGCAATCCGTCAAGGTCGCATTCGATGACGCGATCCTCATCGATTTGAGCAGCGGCCAATAGGCAACGGCGGTATCCGCCGCAAGAGACTGCTTCGGCTGCAACAACACGAGCAGGCAGAAATGCAAAGCCGGTGTCACGCGAGTGTTCGGCAACGAGCGCGTGATTTGGCCCTTGACATCAGGTCATGAGCCGGCTACTGTCGGCCCTGTGCAATTGTGGATGGACGATTGCGGATTCTGGGAAACCGAAGATGAGAAAAGAGAAGCTGACCTTTGGTCTGATCGTGGGAACCAGGGGCGTGTTTTCGACCGAGCTGGCCCGGAGCGGCCGCAAGCAACTGCTCGATCAAGTCAAAAGACTCGGCCATCGCGCCGTCATCCTGCCTCAGGATGCGACACCTTCCGGCGCCGTAGAGACGGTCGCCGACGCCCGCAAGTGCGCCGACCTCTTCAATGAGCATCGCAACGAGATCGACGGCGTCGTTGTGGCTTTGCCCAACTTCGGGGACGAGCTGGGGATCGTCAACACGCTGCACTTCGCCAAGCTGGGCGTGCCCGTCCTCGTGCAGGCCAGCGACGACGACTTGGACAAGCTCGACACGCTCCATCGTCGTGATTCCTTCTGCGGCAAGCTGTCCGTCTGCAATAACCTGTACCAATATGGCATTCCCTTCACGGACACCGGCACCCACACCGTGGCGCTGGACAGCCCCGCCTTCACGCGCGACCTGGAGTTCTTTGCGGGCGTCTGCCGCGTGATAGGCGGATTGCGGAACGCACGGATTGGCGCCATCGGCACCCGGCCGGCGGCGTTCCAGACCATGCGCGCCAGCGAGAAATTGCTGCAGGCGGCCGGCATTACGGTCGTCCCCGTGGATCTCTCGGAAATCATCGCGGCGGCCGGGAAGGTGGACATCAAATCCTCCCGCGCCCGACGGACTCTGGAGAAGATCAAGGCATATGGCAACGTCCCGGCGGGTATCCAGGACCTCGACCTCAAGTTCGAGCGGCATCTGCGGCTCTTTCTGGCGGTCGAAGACTGGATGAAAGCCAACACCATCGATGCCGCCGGCGTCCAGTGCTGGACCTCGATCCAGCAGAACTACGGCTGTGCCGCCTGCCTGACCTTGAGCATGATGAGCGACAGCCTGCGGCCCTGCGCTTGCGAAGTGGACGTGGCGGGCGTCACGGCGATGTACGCCCTCGTGCTGGCCAGCGGCAATGCAGCAGCCATCGTCGATTGGAACAACAATTACGGCGACGACCGCGACAAGTGCGTCGCCCAGCACTGCAGCAACTACCCGAAGAGCTTCCTCGGCACCGACATCGAGGTCTCGACACTCGATGTGCTCGGACGCGCACTGGGCGAAGAGCGGTGTTTCGGTGCGATTAAGGGCAAGGCCGACGCCGGCCCCATGACGTATCTGCGCTTCAGCACGGACGACCGCCACGGCCGCATGCGCGGGTACGTCGGCGAGGGCGAATTCACGGAGGACCCCTTCGACATGTCGGGCGGCATCGCCGTCTGCCGGGTCCCCCATCTCCAGACGCTGCTCAAGCTCTTGTGCAAGCAGGGCTTCGAGCACCACTGCGCGATGGTGCGGTCACATTGCGCCGGTATCATAAGCGAAGCGGTGACCACTTACCTCGGATGGGATCTCCACCTGCACGAGTGAGCCGCAGGCTGGCCCGATCTATAACGCCCGCCCTCATGGAAAGAAGTCGCCTCCGGGGCCGGGGTGTCACGCGGACTATGATTGATTCGTGCCCCGTATGTCATCCTGAACGGAGCGCAGCGCAGTGAAGGATCTGGGCTGCGCAGGGAAGAAACCTCTCCTCCACAGGCCAGATCCTTCGCCTTGGGCTCAGGATGACAGAGTCCCATCGCGCAAGAATTTTTCCTGATCCGTATCACGCCATCAGAACGATCATCGCCTGAGTCTTTACTAAGCCCTTTTCTCGATCTGCTTGATCAGATTCTGAAAGATCAGGAAGTGGAAAGGGAGAAACACATACCAATACGGTTTCCCAAACACACCGGCCGGCTGATAATACGCGTATACGGACAGCCGGTTCCCGCCCGGCTCCGGATCCACATTGAACTGGAGCCACGCCTTGCCGGGCAGCTTCATTTCCGCCCGTAGCAGCAGCATCGTATCCTGCCGGAGATCCTCGACCCGCCAGAAATCAATCACGTCGCCGGCTCTCAGGCTGGACAGACTCCTTCTTCCCCGCGAGGACCCGACGCCCAAAAGGAGTCGATCGATCGCTCCCCGCAGTCGCCACAACCAGTTGCTGTAAAACCACCCTTCCTTGCCTCCGATCCGGCAGATGGAACGGAAGAGCGAGGGGACGTCCTTTTTCGTCAGGAGCGAATAGGAGCTTGTGTAGCGGGCCGGCCCGGCGAGCTCATGAAGCTTCATCGCCAGCTCGTGCGCGGGGGGATAGGCGTCGGACCAGCGGGTATGGACCTTATCCTGCTCTTCCCGCGACATCGCTCTGACCAGCGCTTCCCGGTACCCCAAAGGCTCAAACGCCAGGACCCGGCGGATGTCGTCGCTCTGACAGACGACCTCATTGGTGATTCCCTCCATGAGACAGCGGGTGATGGCCGCGGGCACGGGCGTGAGAAGACTGGCGAAGTACGCGAACAGCCCAATGTTGCAGAACGGGCAGGGAAGGAAGAGCCGCCTTCTGGCGAGCAGGTCGGCGAATATCTTCAACATTTGCTGATAGCTCAGGACATCGCGCCCGCCGATGTCGAAAGACTTGCCGCAGGCCTCCGGGGTTTCCAGCACACCGACGAGGTACTTGATCACATCGCGAATCGCGATCGGCTGGCAGCGGGTCTGGGCCCAGCGCGGCACGAGAAAAATGGGAAGGTTCTTCACCAGGTGCTCGATAATCTCGTAGGAGGCGCTGCCGGAGCCGATGATAATCGCCGCCCGCAGGACGGTGGTCGGGACGGACCCGTGCCCGAGTCTCTCGGCCACCTGGATTCTGCTCCGCAGATGAGGCGAAAGCGACACGCGCGTGTCCCCCAGCGCTCCGAGATAAATGATTCTGGCCACCCCGGCCTCCTCGGCCGCCCGGCGGAAGTTCTCGGCGGCCTGAATCTCCTTGGACTCGAATTCCTTGTACCCGAGAAGCAGCGAATGGATCAGATAGTATGCGGCATGAATCCCTTCCAGCGCGCCTCTGAGACTATCCGCATCCAGAGCATCCGCGACCAGGATCTCCGCGCCAGGCCAGCGGTCCTCATACTCATCCGAAGCCGCACGCACCATGACTCGTACCCGATACCCCCGGGCCAACAGCTCCGGAACGAGCCGGCCTCCGATGTACCCCGTGGCGCCGGTCACCAGAATCTTGCCCATTTCGGGCTGCGGCCGGGACGGCAAATCATGACAAAGCAGACTGCTGTCAATGGGAAGCATCATCGTCACGCGCTGGTTGATGGCGCGCCGGCGCGGGCATCCAGCCGGCGACGCAGTTGTCGCGCCTGCCGGTCGATCGCCAGCAGATACGCAAAATGGCACGCCCACACGATACAGAATCCCGACACCAGGTAGAACATATCTTTACTCCCTAACGGAGAAGCTCTTCTTCCAGTTTCAGGCTGTCGCGAAGCAAACTGGTCCGCAGCCAGATCAGGGCACCGGCCAGGACAACCGTGCCGGCCATCGCGAGCATCAGTGCCGCGGTCTGCCAGGCCGAGTCAAAACGGAAATCGGGTCGGTGGATATCCGGGAGGAAGCGAGCGCTGACGAACACCAGCGGGACATCCAGAAAGGCGACGATTCCGAAAACGGCGCTAAGGCGCGCCCGGCGGTAGCGCGAGCCGGGCAGGCTGACGCGCAGGATCAGGTACACCGCGTACAGGAACCACAGGATGGCGGAGGTCACCAGGCGCGGGCTCGGCGTCCACCAGACGTTCCATTCGGCCCGCGAAAAGAGCATGCCGGTCGCGTTCAGAATGGTCGCAAACACAAACCCCACCTCCGCCGCGGCCACCGCTGCCAGGTCCCAGCCCTGCCGGCCGGTCGCCAGGTAACCAATGCTGGCCACAAGCAGAACGACGAAACACAGCAGCGCGCAGACCGAGTTCGGAACGTGGGCATACAGGATGTTGCGCTGCAGGGGTACGATCTGGCCTTGCATCAATCCGATCCACGTCGAGACCATCAACAGGAGGATGGCCAGCGCGAACAGCAATCGTCTCATCCGCTTACTCCTCTACGACCACACCGAAAAGCATCCAGGAGGCCACCACGAAGATGGCGTCAAACACGAGCAGATACCCCACCGCCGCTTTGAAGCTGCCGACGAAGGCAAGCGAGCTGGAGCCGACGACCTTGTCCGACATCGCCCCGAAAAGCACCAGCAGCGCGAAGGACGCGGGAATCATCATCGGCATCAGGAGCACGAGCACGACGATGCTCAACAGCGAGCCGCGGGTGCGGGTGAGCTGGACCGCCGCCGAGAACAGGGTCCCGACGCTGGAGATGCCGAGATTGCCCAGCAGCAGAACCGCCGCCAGCCGCCACCAGCCGCCGGCGACGTGCAGATTGAAAGACATCAGGACAATCGGGACGATAATCGCTTCGAAGATCGTCAGCATGATCACGTTGGCCAGCAGCTTGGCCAGGTAGATGGTCCCGGCGTCGAGAGGGGCCAGCAACAGCCCGTCCATACATCCGTTTTGCTGTTCAGCGGCAAACGACCTTTCCTGGGCCAGCAGCCCGGAGAAGAGAAAGGCGATCCACAGGGCCGCCGCACCCATGACTGATGCGCCGAGGCTCGTCGAGCCGGACTCCGAGGCCATGCGCAGGATGAAGACGATGAGCATGCCCAGGACCACCATCGTCGGCAGAACTTGCCGGGCCCTGAGCTCGACGACGATATCCTTGATGATGATGGCTCGCAGGCCTCGCCACACGTCTTTCAACTCAGGCTCCTCGCATAGGACAGATAATCGCCAACGAAACGGTCCGAGTCGATTTTCTCTTTCATTGCATCCAGTATCAGAACACCCCGATCCAGGACGGCCACGCGCCCGCAGCAGCGCAGGCCGAGCCGGGTGTCGTGGGTCGTCATCAGAATGGCGCCGCCCTCACGCACAAACCGGTCGAAGAGCGCGAGCAGTCGTTCCGTGGCGCCGGCGTCCAAGCCGGTGAACGGCTCATCCGCCAGCAGCACGGCGGGCTTGTGCAACAGGGCCCGGGCGATTGCCAGGCGTTGCAGCAGCCCGCGCGAGAGAATCCCGGCCCGGTCATGCCGGTAGGTTGTCAGTTCCGTGTCAGTCAGCAGCTCCTCGATGCGCGCCGCATGATGGGGTACACCATACAAACGAGCGGCAAACGTGAGGTTCTCGCAAACGGTAAGCTCCGGATAGGCCATGCTCGCGTGAGAGATCAGGCCGAGCCGCCGTTTGGCTTGCTCCGGCTCGCCGCGAATATCGTGTTCGTGGATGGCGACGGAGCCACTGTCGGGACGCAGCAGTCCTGCGATCACCCGCAGCAAGGTGCTCTTGCCGGCGCCATTGATTCCGCACAGGCAGACCGCCTGCCCCCCGGGCACCGCCAGGTCGATGCCCCTCAGCACGGGCTTCGTCACGAACGTCTTGCTCACACCCTGTACGTGCAAAGCCATGCTCGTCCGGCCGTCTTTGGGCGTCGTCTCATGCATGCTGTTGTCCAGATTCGGCCGACCTCGGGCGTAACCGCAGAAGAGCGATGACCACCATAGCCACAAACACAGCCGCCAGAATAATCCAGGTGTATGGATCCGACCGCTTCACGTTGAACCCGGAAATTCGAAAGGCAAGCTTGTCGCCCGGCTTGAGATCGGTCCGGCGATAGAACTCAACCGGTGCTCCCTCGGCGTTAACAAGCCGGCCGCTGGGCTCGCCCAGGCCCTCCAGCCGGCCCTGTCCGTGCTCCCAAAGAATCATGAGCTCCGACGTCGGCAGAGTGATCGGCTTGACGATCTTCATGGTGCCGCGGTCCACCTCGATCCTATAGGAGAAGGTGACTTGGTGCTCGCCGGGCGGCACGGCCATCGTGTCGTAGAAGCCGTCCCGGTCGACCACGAGCGCCTCCTGCTCGAAGTAGCTGGAGGCCGTGAGATTTCCGAAACTCTCGGGTAGCCCGATCCGGATCACAACCGGTCGGTTCCGGTCGTCCCGCTGTGAGCCTGTGACCGCCTTATCGCAAGAGTTGCTCAGTTGCATGTACTCCGTGAATTCGAGCGACGTAGAGTGGGCGGCGACCATGATGTGGTGGGTGCCGACGAACAGCCTGGACGTGTCGGTCGAGACATCAAACACCTCCACGAGGGCCGAGAATTCACCGGCGGCGGGGTCCAGAGGAACGGGCCGGCTCTGGAAAGCCATGTTCTGGTGCTTCACGCGGGCGACCGCGACCCTGTCGGGCCCCGTCGAGACATTCTCAAAGACAGCCCTGCCGTCCTCTGCAACCTGCGCCGCCCGGGAATCGATCGGCTCCTCGCCTTGATAGAGCACCAGCGTGATCTCATCCCCGGCGACAGGTGCCCCGTTTGCCGCATGGTTCGTGACCTCAACCGTGACCCTGGCCTGCGCCGAGGCCTCTGCCGCCGCATCGCCCGGCATCAGGACAAAGAGGATCATGAGAGCCGTTGCCGTCCAGAGATACTTCACGAGGACTTCCCTTTTTTACGACCTTGACCTTCGCGCTGTGCCAGCAGCGGCCAAACCGCCGCGGCCACGCATACGAGCAATAGAATCCACTTGAGAGCCATCATTTTTCGAGCGTATCTCCCTGCGGTGCGCTGCGCCTGTGCCCGAGGGCGGCCGCGAGCACCAGCGCCGTTCCCAGCACCATCAAAACGTTGCCAATCCAAATCCAGTTGATCAGCGGCTTGATGAAAATCGTCAGGTTGATCAATCGGGTGGCGCTGTCCACCTGGGTCAACGCCAGGTACAGGTCCCCCGCCAACGTCCGTCGGATATCCACTTCGCTGGTGCGCTTGCCCGATTCCCCATAGAAGGCAAAGGATGGCGAGAGCTTATCGATCTGCTTCGATCCCTGGTACACCGATACATCCGCTTTCACGGCGGTGAAGTTCGGGCCATGATTGGCCTGAAGATCATTGTACGCAAGCTCGAAGCTCCCGACCTGGACGCGCTCGCCGAGCTTGAGCGCAACCTGTTTCTCGACATCGAATCCGCCGGAACCCGCGATTCCCACGAAGGTCAACAGCACGCCGATATGCACAATCCTCGCCCCATACCACCGGAGAGTGGGTGCCATGCTTACGCTTGCGTAAGCATGTTCTCCCTGGGATGAAGCACGTCCACGCTTGCCTGGAGAAGGCACCCGCCGGCGAGTATACCGCCGCACAAAATCCGCCGCCAGATTCAACGCGACGAATGCACACGCGACGAGATAGGCAACGGCCAAATTACCGGCAAGCACCCAGATCAGCACGGCGGCCATTCCCGTGACGACCACCCCGAACGTGCGCCAGCTCTTGCTGAAGCCCTGGCGCATGAGATGCGGGCAGACACCGAGCAGAAGCAGAAGAATCAGGCCGCCGGGGGCCGTGATCTTCGTAAAATAGTCGCTCTTGAGACTGATCTTCTGGTCGCTGAGAAGGCCGCTGAAGAACGGGAACAGCGTGCCGACGAGAATCACGAAGGCCAGCAACACCATCAGCCAGGTGTTCCAGATAACGAACCGGATGCCGCGGCCTTGAGTCTGTGCCGTTGGTGTTCGCCGCAGATGCCAGCGAAGGAACAAAAAGCCCGCAATCACCCAGATCAGGACCAAAAGCACGAGGAACAGGATTCCCAACCCCGGCTCGGGGAAGGCATGGACGCTGGAGACCAGGCCGTAGCGCGTCAGGAACGTCCCGAAGATGCAAAGACTGAACGTCACAACCGCCAGGACCATGAACCAGAGCGCGGCCCTGGCATCGGCCCGGCAGGTGCGGGCACAGTGCAGCAGCGCGGTCGCCGTAAGCCACGGGATCAGCGAGGAGTTCTCCACGGGATCCCAGGACCAGTAGCCTCCCCACCCCAGCTCCTCATAGGCCCACCATGCCCCCAGGGCAATGCCGACCGTCAGGAATATCCACGCAAACAACGACCAATTGCGGGCGCGGTCAAAAAGGATGGGAGGCCGGCCTAAATCCTCGCGCTTGAGAGCCGCAAACGTCCATGCGTACGGAATCGCGAATGCGGCGTAACCAAGAAACAGAGCCGGCGGATGCAGGACCATCGCCGGATGCTGAAGCAGCGGATTGAGACCGGCACCGTCGTCCGGTGTCGTAACCGACAGGCCGAAAGGGTCCTTATCGAATATCAGCACCAGAAAGAAGAACACCGCCACGAGGTTGGCCGCCGCCCGAGCGCCGGCGCAGAATCGCTCCGAGCCCGCATCCGATTTCGAGAAGGCCAGAACGACAAAGCCGGTCTGCAGCCACAGCCACAGCAGCAATGACCCGGCCGCCCCCGCCCACAACGCCGTCAGCTTATAAATGAGCGGCAGAGCACGCGCAGTGTTCTCCGCCACGTAGCGCACGGCGAAGTCACTCCGCACCAGTAAGACCCAGAGTGCGACGGCGGCGACGGTCAGGCACAACAGGCAGCCGGTGGTGGCATTTCGCGCGCTGGCGAGCAGCTCGCGGCGGTCTCGCCGCCAGCCGAGCAGGTCGGCGAAGATCGCGTAGCTACTCAGGAACAGTCCGAGCCGCAGGGCGAATTGTCCCAATTCCGACATGCCTATTTCACTTTCACCTGGTACTTCGATTCACAGCGCGTCATGAGCAGGTCGGCCTGGAAAACGCCGCCGGGCGCCAAACGCCCTTCCACGACGACCTCCCGGTCCTCCACGAAGTTGTCCGGTGTCACACCCTTGTATTGAACGGGCAATTCCGCCTGCGCGCCGGCCAGCGTGAAGCGCAGCGTCACGTTTTCCAGGTCCCGTACAACGCTGCCGGGCTTGACTCGTCCGGCCAGCCGAAACGACTGCTCCTGCCGGGCCGCGGCGGCGGAAAAATCATCGACGGAGTAATAGTAAGCCCAGGAAGACTGCATGGCCTGGTACATGAAGTAGCCAACGCCTCCACCGATCACGATGACTCCCACGGCGATCTTCACAATGGTCTTTGTTTTCATTCGTCAGTACTCCTTCGGAGAGTGCGTTCGACTATGACAGGATAGAAAGCACCGGCCATGAAATACGCCCAGGTCCTCGAAAGCCCGCCGCCCGGTGACGGGATCGGGCTGAACGATGGCCACGTCGAAATTGATCAGGTGCCGGTTATTCGAGACGGACCCCTGGGAGGCGTTAATGCCGTGCGGGTCATGACAGGCCGAGCACGGAATCCCGTTTTCCAGGTGCTCGCGATGGCGGGCGAAACTCTGGTTGGCGAGAATGCTGTTTCTACTGTGACAGCGATAACAAAGTTCGTAGGAGGAGTTGTTCTCCGGCGTGAAATCCGCCGTCTCGTAGCGACCCGCGAGCAGGCAGGGATAAATGGACCCGTGCGGCCCCCGGGCCGTGGACGTACTGTCGGAGCTATGGCAATCCGTGCAATAGATGAGCGTCGCCACGGTCAGCGGCGGGATCAGACTCGGAACGTTCGGATTCACGCCCGGCGCGACCACCGGGTGGAACGACGGTCCCGACGGGTCGAACTCGAGACGGGTATTGGTCTGCGTGATCTGTCGCGTGATGGCGGAGGGCGGGCGCTCCGGGTTGTCGGCATGGCACTTGAAGCAAACCTCATATTCGAGCTGGGCATTCGCCGTCGGCGACCCGGTGCTGGTGACACCCGAAATCCCCTGCATGACGCTGGGGAGGATGGGGGCCTGTGCGGGAGCGTGCTGCAAGGCATGGGGATTATGACAATCGACGCATTCGACGTGCATGGGCATGGCGGCCGCCGTTTCCCCGGGGTCGTGCACGTCCCGATAGCGGAACACGTTGTGCCGGCTGAGCTTGAGCATGTCGGCTCGGATGTTAGTAGCAGTCACGAGTCCATCGTGACAGTTCAGACAATTTTCTTCGAGTTGGGCGAAGTGGAGCAGTCTCTGGTGGCCGCCGGCCCCGTGCGGCTGATGGCAGGCCAGGCAGCCCACCTCGGCCAGCGTGCCGCGCTGCCCGTTCTGCAGGAATGGATCGCTGGCCCCGCCCACGAGAACGCCGGAGTTCTCGTGGGCGGACGTGGTCCATCCCTTCAGGTCGTGGCAGCTCACGCACATCTGCGACCGCTCGTCGGACATCACGAGGAAATTGCCGTAGCGGTTGTCATGAGGGTCATGGCAGGTCGTGCACTGGAGATCGCCGGACCGATCCAGTTTCAACGACTCGGGCAACCCGAGAGGCGGCCGGATCTGGGCGTTTTCGGCGGATAAACCCGACGAATAGACAAAACTGATCGGATGATCGTCCGAGAGGTCCGTTCCCAGGTTGGCGCCGCCCGCCGGGATATATGCACCGCCGGTCGTGCCGGTGATGGTTTCGGTCAGCGCCACCGTGCCGTCGTGGCAGCTCAGGCATAGTTTGCTGGAGCCCGTCGGCTGGCCGACCTTGGCTACCAGCGAGGAACTTTCGTAAATCCTGTAGACGGCGGTGGAGAGCTTGTGGCTCCACAACGGGGTGCCGGGCAGCGCGCCGTGCGGCGTGTGGCAGAAACTGCAGGCCGCCCCGCCGGCGACGGCGGACAGGTCGTGGGGCGTGCCTTCAATCGAGCCGGCGCCGGCCAGCGCGTTCGCTGCTCCGAGGGCCGCGAGCCACATCCCGGCGGCGATGGCGGACCATTTGCTCATCGTTCGATTTCCTCCAGCAATTCAAACACCTGAATCCTCTTATTGAAGGAATCGGCAACGTAGATTTTGTTGTGGTCGTCGATGAAGATGCCGGCGGGCAGCCAGAACTGCCCGGGGCCATTGCCTTCCTGTCCGAACGCCATCAGTACTTGTCCTCCGGGATTGAACACTTGGACGTTCTCAAACTGGCGGTCGGTCACATAGATGTTTCCGAAGCGATCGGCCGCCACGCCGCAGGGGTGCGCGAAATTGCCGGGCCGATCCCCCTGCTGCCCGAACATTCTCAGGAACCGGTCGTCCGGCCCGAAGACCTGCACGCGATAGTTGAGGGTGTCGCTGACATAAAGCTGCCCCGCGCTATCGAAGCATAGTTGTGTGGGGAAGTTGAACTGGCCCGGACCTATCCCGCGCGTCCCGATCTGCTTGATGAACTCGCCCCGGTGGCTGAACACGTGGATCGTATGGTTGCCAGCATCCGCCACGTAGAGAGTGCCTTCCGAGTGCCGGCACGCAATGCCCGCGGGCCTCTCGAAGCGCTCCTGCCCGAAGGCGAACAGGAAGGTGCCGTTCTTCTTGAAGACGCAGACTCGACGCAGGGCACTGTCGACAACGTACAGACGGTCGGCCAACATCACCAATCCAACGGGTTTCTGAAGTATGGTGTCCTTGTCCAGCGATGAGAACTGGTTGTAGTCGCGCGTCTTGAGGTTGAAGGTATGCACGGTGGCGCCGGCCGAATCCGCCACGTACAGGACCCCCGATGAATCCACCACCACTCCATAAGGCGACACCAGGACACCGACCGGTTTCTTGCCGAACAGCAACTCGCCGAAGCCGTCGAGCAAGGAGCCGCGCTTCGCCATATCGGCTTCGGTAGACACCACGCCCAGGTACATGATGCGCGGCTGCTCCGGCGCCTCGGGCCACACCAGCGGCTCCTGGATGGATTGGAAAAGCTCCGCGCGTTGCGAGTCACACCCGCCGTCCGCCAGCACCAGCGCGACGACGAGCATCCAACGCCACGTCGCACCCTTACGCCTGCCCGTCTGTTGCATGTCCATCATTGCGGGGACCTTTCCTCTCTCGGTCAGAAACGCCGTAAAGCCCTGAAGTACAAGAAGACACCGTCGATCTGGTCATCGCGACGCTCCAGGAAGTTCAGCTCGGCGCCAACGGTGGCACTGAACTGCCGGTACTGGTACTCCAGCTTGCTATCGATCTGAAATCCCTTGGTGATTCCGAAGCGCGTGTCATCCTCGTCGCGGTAGTTCACCGAGGCGGAGAGGCTGTAGTTGTCCGTCAACCGGCTGAAGAGGTCGGCACTGGCCTCGAGGAGCCTCACCTGCCGGGCGTCCGGCTCGCCGAAGTCCAGCCACTGATTCATCAGCCCGATACTGGCCGTCGTGGCCGGGCCCATCATCCACCGGTACCGGCCTTCCACTTTCGTGCTGTCCAGAGGGATCACCGTGGAATCCTCGGTACTGTATTCCGCCAGCAGGAACAGGCCCTTGTTCGTATAATCGATGCCCACCGTATGGGCCAGATACTCGTCGGGAATCAGCTCGGCCACGGTCGAGGTGACATTTTCCTGCTGCATCCGCAACCCGTAGTACAGCGAAAGGCCGTTCTGGAATCGCTCCCGAATCGTGAAGCTCTGGCGGAACGTATCCTCCTGCCGCTCGGGCTCCACGAAGAACTCATAATCGACGAAGAATTCCGCACCCTCGGTGAAGTTCGGGGGAACCACGCCGCCGATGACGATCGTGGTGAGGAATACTCTTCCGCTTCTCTGAGACACCGTGTAGTCGTCGCCCTCCTGAAACAGGGTTCCGCCGGCGGTTCGGACCCGGATGGTCGAGATGTCAATGTTCGTGCGGTCCAGCTCGATCGGGACCACGTCGCTGGCCGTATGGGCCTCACCGACGACCACCCCCTTGCCGCTGCCTCCCGTCTGATCGCTGCGGGTGAAACTGGCGCTATAGCTGCTGAACAGGGTACCCCACGGGTTGGTCTTGCGGTAGTTGAGCCCCAGGATTCCGCCGTACTGTGAGAGCTTTCCGTCCGGCCCAAGGTCCGTCTCGGAAACGAAAGCGTCCGCACCGGTCACGAGACTCTCGAACAGCCGGTGCTCGATGCCGGCCTGGCCGCGGATTTGCTGGCTGGTCAGCGTCTCCCGCTCCAGGTCGCTGTATTGCACATCGTATCGGCTCAGCAGACTGGGCGTGTGCTGCAGCTTCAATCGCTCCTGCCAGCGCAGATTCTGAAACTCGAAGGAGCCGCCCTGGTCAATGTAATTGAACAGGGAGTCGAGGCGATGCTGCTCGTCCTTGCCGAACGTGTAATCGTGCGAGAGCGTGTACGCATCCGTGTCGGTATCAACCACAGCGCCCACGCTCTCCTGGTGTGCCTCGGTACGATCGAAGTCAAAATGCAGATGCGACAGCTTGCTGAAATCATGATCGGCCGAGTACCGGAAGCGCTGGTCCTCGCGGGCAAAGAAATCCGGTGCGAAGTGATCGAAGCCGTCCTGGCGGGTCTCACTGCTGCTGTATTGAAAGGTCATCGGCCAGGATTCGGGACGCAGGAAAACCGACGCCGCTTCGCTTTTGCGGTCGGCCCGCAGCGGGCCCAGGAACTGCCGGGCGATCAAGTCCTGCGATTTGCTGGCGCTGAGGGTCGCCGAATACGGCTTGGTCCGCAGAATCTCGGCGGAGGCGAGGTATTCGCTGAGATCGTCGGTGCTCCAGCCCGACACATCGTCGGAGTCGATATGCTGCTGTGCCAATCCGCCGCCGACCATCACGTCATAGTTGAGCAAATCGGGGTGATAGACGTCGCCGTTGGCTCTGACTCTCACTCGTTCCTCAAACACGTCACTTTCACTCTTGCGCTCATTCGCGCCGGACTCCTGCTTATCGGTACGATGCTCCACGACGGTTTCGAGCTCACCGCGAATCTTCTGCTGCTGGACCAGAGGTCGCTGTTGGCCCCGCACCGTCACATTGCAGCCGCCGGATATTATCAGACCCAGTCCGCAACTTAGCAGGCCCCCGAGGACCCTCGCAACGGGTCTTAACTCTACCGGGCTATGTCCTGCTTTCTTGCGTGATCGATTCAACAGATTGTCAATTCCCCGGCCTCAATGTACTCCTAAAATCTCCCACATCCAGCATACTATTTGAGCAACTGCCAGCCGGGCCGCCCCGGCTGTATGAGGCTCCCTTCGATTTTCTCGAGATAGGTTTGCGCCGTTTCTTTCATCGGCCCCGGCAGCGAGCCGGCGCTGAGCACCTGGTGAAAGCCCTCCCGAGCTTCCACGAGCTGGCCGGCGTGGTACTGCTTGATGCTGCGGTAATAGAGCTCCGCCATCCCTCTCTCCTGCCGGCTTCTCTGATCCCGCATCGCTTCCAGAGCCGCCGCCGGTTTCTCCGTGGCGGAGTCCGACAAGGATTCGGCCCCCGCGTCGGCCCGAGGCTCGGTCGGTGGACTGGTCTGCAGAGCAGTGACCTGCTGCAGGACCTCGGATACAAGGGGTTTCTTGGAACCCGTGAGGAGGTTGCCGCTCAGCAGCACCTCGAGATACGCTCGGGCCGGCCACAATTGACCGACCTCGATGTAGTCGATGATCGTGCGGGACAGGGCCAGGAAGTCCTGGCCCTCCGCCAGATCGCCGCGCGCTTTTCTCAGCGATTCTTCGTACTTGCGGCGATGGATCTCGGACTGGTACTCCAGCCCCGCCGGCTTGTTCAGAAAAGCGGGTCGCAAGAGATTTCTCGTCGCGCCGGCATGGCCCTCGTGGCAGTCCGTGCAGTGCCCGTAGGACGGCTCCGCATGATTCCGGATCGCACGGACCGCCTGCGGCTCGTGGCACCGATGGCATAATTCCGGCACCGGTTTGCGCAGCAGAGATTCGGTCTTGGTCTTGTGCGGCTCATGGCAGAGCAGGCAATCGCCGGTGGCGACGGGGCCATGCACCCAACCTTCCAGAGTGGAGTACTCCTTATGACATTGGTAACACAACTGCGGCACCTCGGCCACCAGTTGCACTTTCGGGGAGAAGCCTCTTTGTTGGCGATTGCCGTGACAGCGGGTACAGTCTTTTACCGGCTCGTGTATGAGCCAACTGCCCGCCGGCGCGCCCGCGGCCGCCGGCTCGTCCTTCCGGACTGGTGCCGCCGTCTGGGCGGTCTCACCCCGCAGCGGCGGAACACCGTCGAAGAAGAAGGTCAACACATTGTGGTGTTCGACTGGGTCGCAACTGGCGAGCAACAGGAACATGATCGTGAGCCCCAATCCCGGCAGGGAAGACCTTATTCGAAGCAACGCCACACCGTACCGTGCAGGCTTCTGCATATCCTCGATATCCGAACACTCAAATGCGGCCTCTCTGCAAACGATAGCTCCATACCCAACGCAGGCCGGCCCCCACCGGCTAAGGTCTTGCACCCCGCCTGGACGCGAGCTTGCTGTCGATCTCCTGGATATAGCCTCGGATCGCCTGCTCCATGGGCGGTGGAATCAGCCCGCTTTCCACGACCTGCACGAACCCCGCCCGGGCCTCCTCGAGACGAGCCGCACGGTACAACTCCATGCTGCGATAATAGAGGTCCGCAATCACCTTGGTGCGCCGCAATTGCTCGGCGTCATCGACCGGCTGCCCGGCCTTAGGTGCGGGCGCCGTGGGCGGCTGCGCCGGAGGGGTCGAGGGCGGCAGGGAGCCTTTCTCGCCCACGGGCTTCGGCGTCGATTCTTTGAACTTACCGGGAGCGGGAAACTCGCCGAAACCATAGACGCTGACTTTGTTCGGCCCATACTGGTTGGACACGAACACGAGAAACTCAATATTCGCGCCTTTGACGGCATACTGCCGGAACAGGTCCACATGGTGGTAATCCAGCACGATCTTGGCGGGCAGATTCATGTTGCCGGGCCCCTTGCCGGGCCGGCCGAAGAACAGCAGAAGCCGACCTTCCTGGTCGTATATTTTTGCTATTTCCGTGGACCAGGCGGAGGGCGACAGGGATACGCCCGCGTCGATCACCCAGATCCGGTTGTCCCGGTCGATGGCGATGCCCTTGGGCCGGACCAGTTCGTCGATGTTGTCGCCCAGCTTGCCGATCGTGCGCTGCAGGTTTCCCGACGGGTCGAACTGAAAGATTCTGGCTTTGAGCTTGTCCGTCACGTAGAGAGCCCCATCCGGACCGAAGGCCAGATCGCTGATCAGCCGGAACTGCTTTTCCCCGTCGCCCTGCTCCCCCATGCGACGGATCTCCTTGCCGGTCACTTTGTCCAGCACGACGACCCGATTGCCGGCAAAATCCGTCACGTAGCAATGGGGCCCGCGTACGGCAACGTCGATGGGGTTGATCCGCAGTTCCTTGCCGAGGATCGCCTGCAATGTGTTGCGTGCGTCGAAAACGAAGACGGCTCCGGCCGTCGGGTCGGCCACGTACTTCGTCCCGTCCTCCGTGATACAGATATTCACGGGGTTCACGAGCCTTCGGTCTTCGGTCATGGTTCCGAACGAGTGCTTCTGGAAATCGAGCACTTCCACCCGCCGCTTGCCGACGTCACAGACGTAGAGCTTGCTGTCAAAAATCGCCAGACCGTACGGCGTGGTGATCCCCTCCTGCTCCTTCGCTTCGCCGAGCACGAATTTCTCGAAGCCGCTGGGACCCGCTGCCCCCAGGTCGGCCGGGCCCGAGAACGAGCGCAGAAACTGCAGCCGAGGCTTCTCCGGCGCCGGCGGAAAGAAGACCGGGCCGGCGGTCTCCGGCCCCTGGGCCGGTGATGCGCAGCCGCCGAAAAAACAAAACGCCGCGAGTCCTGCCGCGAGAGCAAGACCCCGGCAAAAATGTGAACGATCAATCCACATTCTACCCACGAGTTGCTGCCGGCAACCTTGGTCCCCAATACACGGGCTCGAGACTCTCGGGAAATCCGGGCACACACTCTCTTTCCGGCCGGACTTGCCGAGCAATCCCGGGTCAACGATTGCCTTCTCCCCCGATTTGGTTGGCGCGAATGTCTTACTTCAGATGGCACATACGGCACAACTCCGGACCATGATGCGACTGGGTCGTCGTGCCATCCGGATTCTCGACCGTCTCATACCCGTAGTTGTAGCCACGCAACTGGCGCTCGCCCACACCCGAGGTGTGCACATCATGACAACTGTTGCATTGCATCTTGCCGTCGCCGTCCAGCAGATCTTCCGCGATCGTCCGGCCGAGCGTGCTGGGCTGCGAGGGATTCTTCAGGTGGCCATCTGCCGCGGCCAGGGCGGAATCATAAACGAAGGAAATCGGGTGGCTGTTGGCCAGCTCGCCCGCCCCGAATTTCTCGGAATCGGTCATCCAGAGAAAATTCGGGTTCGCGCCATCATGACAACTGAGGCACAATCGTGAGGCCCCACCGGGCTGGCCGTCCATGGTCGCCTGCAACGTCTTGCTGGAGTACATGGTGAACGTGGTGGTCGTCTCGTTGCCGTTCCAGAGCGGCACGCCGGGCAGCCGGTCTGCATTGTGGGGCACATGGCAGCCGTCACAACCTACCAGATCGGAGTGAGCGCCGGCCGCCCGCGCTCCTGTCGCCACTGCAAAACTCGAAACCATCACACCCAGACCCAACCTTACCAACCACTTCACTTGCATTTCTCACTCCTCCTGCACCGCGCCTCAGCTTGACGCTGACCCGGCGACTTCCACCCTCTGGACACCCGCGAAACAGCATGGTTTCGCCCAACTACGTCGACTCTCCACGGGCACCGCGCATACATACCGCGCCCGCGCGATTACCCTCTTTCGCAAATAGCGTGCCAGCAATCACAAGACCGATACCCCCGAAAACGAATTTCCATAAGACCTTTCCAGTCAAGGATTTACGTTTTTACACAAGCACCCTTCCTTGCCACCCCGCCAATCCGATGGTCCGAGCTTCTCACAACTGGGAATCGCGGCGTAATTTCGTCTTATTTTTGGGAAGAGCCCGCCGCCCCGGCGTCACCGAACACCTCGGCCAGAGCCCTGCGGTAGCAGGCCAAAGCCTTCTCGGAGTCGCCCTTGGACTGATACACTTTGCCTAATTCATACAAGATGCGAGGAGACTGCGGCTCAAGCTGCAGGGCCTTGGTCAACAGCGCGTCGGCCGCGTCAAGGTCGCCCATCTGCCGCTTGGCCCACGCGGAGATCATCAGGGCGCGTGCCCGGTCCGAATCCGTCCGAACCTTTGCCTCGGCTGTTACCTTCAGAGCCGCCTCATTCTTTCCAGCCCGGCACAGAACCTCACCCAGCTCCAGGGCAACGTCCGCCGCATTGGGATCGAGCTGTCGCAGTTTCTCCAGCTCCTTCATGGCAGAATCAAACCGCCCTTTCCTCGCAAGCGTGCGCGCGAGCTGGATATGCCTGTCACGGCGAGCCCGGCTGGAGTCATTATCCAGAGTCTCCACGCGGACCGTAGCATCGGTGCCGGCCGCCAAACCAAGGGCCTGGGCCATCTGCGCGTGAAAGCCGGCGACGAAATCATAGCCGTACCCCGCCTTGACCCACCGAACCTTGTGGTCGGCCCCGACCACCACGGCGGTCGGAGCGGCGATGACTCCGAGCTTGCCCCAAAACGCAAAATTCGGGTCCACCAGCACGGGAAAGGCATCCCTCGCCTTCAGATCATGAGAACGCACATACTCCTGGGCGCCCGGGCCGCTCATCACACCCACGCAATCGAACCCCGCGGTCTCCGATTTGAGCGTCCGGGCAAGGATCTCCACGTCCGCGACGAGACGCGCGAGGTTGCTCTGCGTCGCTTGCAGAACCACCACACCCAGGACGCGTGCTTGCCCGTGCGTGTAATGAAAGACCGTCCCGCTCGGATCGGGCAGGGAGAACTCAGGCATGGGATCGCCCACATGAACTTGGCGCAGGCCTTCCTGGCCGGTCAGTGGCCCCGCCAGACAGACCGTTGCGACCAGGACCGCACGCCACCACAATACAGTGCTTCGTTGTGCCCGCATAAGAGACTCCATTCCGGTACCCGCCGGCGTTCAACGTTTCAGAGTTGATATGTCCGGATACGTAACCGGCGATTTCCGATCGTAAGTAAACGGCTGATGGCAGCCGGGCCGGCAGCCACCGCCGGTATCCGTCTTCTGGAACTGAATCGGCAGATTCCACACGCCATAGGGGACGCTGTCACGGATGTGCTTCGGCAGGTCGCTGGCGTGTGTCGCATGGCACGAACGGCAGGTCCGACCCCGTTGCTTGTTCACATGCACGTAGTGCAGATTCAGATCGCCGTTGCGGAAGTCCGTCAGCTCGGAGGTCCGCTCCGTCAGTACCAGGCTCTCGGGATGGCAACTGAAACATAGCGCGTACTTGTCCGGGCTGAACGGCGCATAGAACAACTGCGGATAGTCCTTCGTCAGGAGACGGAAATGGTCGCTCCCGTGCGTCGCGTGGCAGCCGCTGCAGTCTTTCTGCGCGACCGGGCCGTGGAGGGATTTCTTATCCTTGATCTGCTCCGTGAACGACGCGACCGGCCGGCCGTCCTCCGTCTGCATCGGCTTGTCGTGACACGACGTGCACAGGGACATCGGAGCATCCTTCAGGACAAACTGCACCGTCGAGGCATGGGGCGTGTGGCAGTGCAGACAGCCGCCCTTCTCCGTCACGGCTCCATGCTTGTGTCGGGACGTTTCCGCGACCTTCTTGATGTCTTCATGACACGCATAGCACAGCTCCGGCGCCTCGGCCTTCAGCATCTTCATGTTGGCCGCCCCGTGCGGATTATGGCAGCCGATGCAGTCGTTCTTCGCCGGCTCGTGCACGAACTCGAATTGCGAGAGCTCATCCTTCGTGACGACGTGACAGGAAAAACACAAATTGGTGGGCTCATCCACGAGCAGCTTGGCGCGGTCGGCACTGTGGGACGCGTGGCAGATGGTGCACTCGCCCACCGCCACCGGCCCGTGCGGGAATTGCACGTCCTTGATGGCCGGATGGCATTTCTCGCAAAGCTCCGCCACCGTCTTCTCGTGAATCAGAGCCTTGCTGTCACTACTATGCGGGTCGTGGCACTCGGTGCAACTGCCCTTCTTCAGCGGCTCGTGGACATTCTTCTTGGCGGTCTGGTCCAGATGACAGTACTCACAGAGGTCGCGGCCCTGCCGGGAGAGCCGGTAGGTGTGGGCCGTCGCGTCCACCTCCTCGTGACAGCTCTTGCAGTCGCCCAGGCCGACCGGTCCGTGGACGAATGGCTTCTTGGCGTAATTCGCATGACACTCCTGCGTGACGCACGTTCTCTGGGTCGAGGTCGGCTTGTCCACGCTCCAAGCCTGAACTCCGAAAGCCAGGGCGAGCACCGCCCCAACCGTCCAACGGTATTTGTCGATACCTGTCATATCATCCACTCCTCGCTTGCTGGTGGCACGGGTACTCATTCTCACTCACTACCATGAACAACAGGATGTAAATCGATCTCGGACACCCGTCTCATCTCACTACGGTACATGTCTGTAGAGCAGGACAAGGGTCCCCAGGGTCGTCTTGTGATGACACGGCTGACCCAATTCCAGCACCACCTGTCGGGTCGCATCGCCCTGGGAAATCGTGGCCACCACCGCCGGGTGCAGCAGCATCTCGGCGCCGTTCTTCCAGGCGGTCTCGATCTTCGCGCCGGACCGCACTTCTTCCACCGCGAAGGAATATCGCTTGTCATCAAAGGGATAACGTTTGCCCGGCTCCACCGGCTCGATGCTCTTCTTGCCGTCCTTCAGGTAGAACAGATACGATTGCGGCCCTTGTGCCACCGCCAGAAGATACCGGCCGGCTCCGCCCTCCACGTGAAAATCCACGAACCGGGCCCGGAACGGCAGTTGCTGTTTTTTGTGCGGCGCCATCGAGAACTGGGACCAGAGCCATTGCCGGCGGTCCTGCTGATCGCCTTCGACACGAACCTCAATGGCGGGATTCTCCGGCTTGTCCGAGAGGCTCGTGACCTCCTTGGTCTTGCGGTGGATGGAATAGTGCGGAACGTACCGAAGAACCGAGAGCTTCCAGGGAGAGCCCGGCAGGGCCACGGCCTTGCCCGGCTTCATCGCATACACCAACGGAGAGCCCGTCTCAGACAGCCAGATAGCCAGAACTCCCACGGTATCGGGCTCCGTCAATTCCTTCAGGATGGAGGGACTCACCGGCCCGGGCAGCTCCCGGATGGCGACGCTCCCGATGTGCGCCGTGATCGATTGCCGCTCGCGATCGCGAGCGCAAAGCCAGAGGTCCTGCTGGAGGCTCTCACCCCGCACGGACAGCCTGGCCGCCGGCCCTCCGTTCGGGTCTTCGGTCGCGACGGTTTCCCATTTCAGGTCCGGCAGATACCGTTCGAGTTTTACCTTGATCGGGGTCCCCACCACCGGCGCGACCGCATCGAGCGGTTGCGACTTGTTCTCATCCACGATAGAGAGCGGCAGGCGCATGGCGGACCCTTCGAGCCCCATTTTGACGAGAACCTCCCACGGCCCTCCTAAGAATTGGTGATGCGGACTCGCGGACTGGGCCGCAGCGCCGGCGGTCAACGTCGCAACCAGGACGCCTGCGGCAACGATCATCGGTATCCCTGCCCGGACCTGTTTCTCCATCCATCGATTGTGAACGTACATAATCAATTCCCAGGGGAGACAATTTTGTCTGTTTGGAGCAGCAGTGCCTCGGTGTACTTGAAGTTGTGAACGCCCCAACTGCCGTCATAGCGGATCGAATCGAGGATGGATCGGGCCTCGCGGGCCCGCCGGCCCAGCTCCTGCGCCCGCCCCGGGTCCGTCTCCACACCGGCGAGGGCCTCGAATTCCTTGACCCTTTTCTCCACCTGCTCGTACAGCGCTTTGATTCTCGTCTGCCAGAACGGCACATACCTTTGCCCGGTCCCGCTTTCGTGGCACTTGTCGCACGCCGCGGGCACCGCTCGGGCTACCGTGCCGAAACTGTCGAGCGTGCCGGGCGTCTTGGCCGTCCGCTCGATGTGACACCCGGTGCATTCCACATGCGTCATGAACATCGGACTGAGCACCCGATCCGTGCCGTTGGGCTGCATCGGATGTTGCGTGCTGTAAATTGTGCGCTGGACCTGATGGGTATCGCTATGGCAGCTCTGGCAATTCATCATGGCGGACACCGACTCCACCTGGGTCCGGCCGTGGGGCACCTTCCCGTGGCAGGCGAAACACTCCACCTTGTCGCCGTTCGTATGGCTGGCGTGCAGGTCCACGCTGTTGGCATCCGCCGCCTTGCGATAACTGTGGCAGTTCAAACAGACCGTCTCCTCCACCCGGCTGGCCCGCGCGACTTCTCCTTTGTGGCAGGAACCCTCGCAACTGGCCTGATAGGAGACGAATTCGCTGTGGTCGATCTTGACGTATCCCCGGCGGATGACCTGCTCCGGAACCTTGTGACAGCTTCGGCAGTTCGTGCGGACGACCCGGCCGTTATCCGTGTTGCCGCCGAGAAAATGACACGAAAAACACGCATCCCGATTGATACTGAAATGCTCGTTCCCTTCGAAGTGGCTGTGGCAGGTCCCACACGTGATCTTCACGCCGTCGACGATCTTATTGAGGTGTTTCTCATGGGTGAATCGGATGCCACAGAAGTCGACCGGCGCGGCCGTCAGCTTCTCCGTGCTGTGGCACTCCGACCGCAGGCAGGAGGCATCGAGCACCGTGGCATTGGGCTTGGTGCCGATGCGGCCGACCCCACAGTCAACCGCCTGGGCCAGACCGTTGATCTTGCCCCGGATGTAACCGGTGAAGCCGGGTCGCAGATGACAGTCGAGGCAATTCACCTCGGCGTGGGCCGACTTTTTCCAACTGTCATAGTACGGATTCATGACGTGACACGAATTGCAGAATCCGGGTTGCCCGGTCATCTCGACAGCGGTGACGGTCAGGACGCCGACGCCCGCCAGCGCCAGGAGGATCCTGCCCGGCCAGCCCAGCCGACGCACGGCACGAAGGACCGCTGCCGGTGCCCATCCGATATATTTCGTAACTCCACCTGTCATCTTATTGTGGCACGAAGACAAACAATGGAGGACGGATAGCGGGTTTTTCCGTCTTCCGTCCTCTACCCCCAGCCCTCTCGGTCCGGCTCTACAGCAGCTTTTTCACTTCCGCCAGCAGTGCGGCGGGGGATACGGGCTTGTCCAGAAACGCATCGACCGGCAGCCAGACCGGATCGCCGGCAGAAGACTTCACCTCAATGCCCGTCGTCTCTTCGATCGACGTCAGCATCAGGATGGGTGTGGCCCTCAACTGGGGGTCACTCTTGAGGTCTCTCGACATCTCGAAACCGTCCTGCCAAGTCTCCATCATCACGTCCAGGATGATCAGATCGGGCCGTTCCATCCGGATCTTCTCCATCCCTTCCGATCGGCTGCCCGCCGTCACCGTGTCATACCCCGCGTGTTCCAGAACCACCCGCAGTGAGTCACACAAATCAATATCATCGTCAACGACCATGATCTTTCGTTTGTCCATGCGTTCACCTCGCAAGAATGCACGATGCGGATACCGCGATGTGGTCGGCCAACTGACGAAGACTGTCCTTGAAAACCGAATCAGCGAGCGCCTGTAGTTTCAGTTTGGCCCGGCCGACGTGGGAGTCGACCAGTTGTACGACCCTCGCAGGCGCCGGCGAGGAGCGGAACGCCTGGCCGATGCGGGCCAGCTCCCGCTTGTCCAAGGCCTGCTGACCCACCTCCAGCGGGTCCTCGCCACACCGCCAGAAATGTCGGATCGCGTAGAGCAGGGGCAAAGTCACATCCCCGGCGAGCAAGTCCTGCCCCGGTGTTTTCCCAAGCGCCTCGTGATCCCCCAACAAGTCCTTGCAGTCGTCCAGAATCTGAAACGCGACGCCAAAATGAAATCCGAACTTTTGCAGGGCCTTGCCGAGGGTCGCCTCACGGGTAGCCGCAGCAGCCCCCGCCGCACAACAGGCGCCGAACAACGCCGCCGTCTTTCTTTCCATCACCGCCAAGCAGCAACGCTCGGAAAGATGAAAATCGCCTCGGCCGACCACCTGCAGGAGTTCCCCTTCGCACATGATGGATAGTGGCGAGCCCAGGATGGCAAAAAGGCGAGGGTCCGCGCAATCCGCCACCAACTGAAAGGCTTTCGCGCACAGGTAATCCCCGACGGCCACCGCGACCCGCTTGCCCCATCGGGCGGGGACGCTGGCGCGGTCATGGCGAACCACCGCGGCGTCGATCAAATCATCGTGAACCAGAGAGGCCATGTGAATGAGCTCCACCGCCGCCGCCACGTTGGTGCAGGCCTGTCGGAATCTCAGTGAGCCGTTCTCCGGCCCGCGGGCCGCCTTGGCCGAGAGCAGTACGAGCGCCGGCCGGATCCGTTTGCCCGGCGATTCGAGCAGGAAATCGACGATCTGGCGCACCGCCGGGTCTCGCGCATCCCGGAGAGTTTCCGCCAGGTGCTCTTGCACCACCTGCAAATCCGAGGAAATGGGATGAAAGATCTGCGCCAGGTCCGACCCGGTTACCTCATGCAGACAGACGTTTTTTCCCAGCGGGATCATCATAAATGCACTCAAGTTGCACGACGTACGATGCAGAAAGCCTGATCCACCTCAGTCATTCTTTCATACTATCGGAACGCCCAAGGCCATTCAATCGACGCCATCCCTGCCGGACAAAGGACAGCCGGCCCCCGGGCAGGGGCTTCCCAAATGTGAGAATTTCAGAGAGGACTGGAGGGACTCACGAGGGCGATAATCCGAGGAAACGGTCTGGTGTAATTACTCCCACGGGCCAGGATGGGAGGTTCACGGCCGAGTGTGGAAAACGCGCGTCGAGCCCGCTCGTTCCGCCGGGACGTCAAGGGGCCTCTCGCTCCACGAACGTCAATCTGCCAAGCGCCCGATATTCTACGATCCGGGTCGCCTGTTCCCATCTGTGAGAATTTTCAAAAATTCGCTTTTTGCCCCGTATTTTTTGGCGAAGGTCCGCGGCACGCGGCCGCTATGTGCGTCACGGGCGGCCTCTTGCATCGGTGCAGAGCGGCTCACCGTGAAGGAGCCTAACTTATTCCACTTCCTCTGTTGTGATGAGATTCGGCAGCACATCGAAGCGGTGTTCCGGGTGGTGCCAGGCGGCGGAAGCAATCGTCGTCTCATCCAGCAATTCCTTCAGCCGGCGGGTGGCCGTCAGCCACTGGGAGAAGATGTGGCAGTTCCGGCTCGTTCCGCCGCAGGCACAGTGCCTCAACGGACAGTCGTCGAACAACGGCTCACCTTCGAGGGTCTCGAACAGATCGAGCAGACTGATCTCTTCCGGGGGCCGGGCAAAGACATATCCTCGCTCACGACCTTTCACGGATCGGACGAAGCCCGCTTTGGCCAATTGCTGCAAGATCTTCGCCAGATACCCTTCGGGCATACCCTCCGCCCGGGCGATGGCCTTGCTGGTGACAGGCAACTGGGTCATGTGCCGGGCCATGTACATTAACGCGTGCAACGCATACGCGGAAGCTTGGCTGATCTTCATTCACAAATCCTGTAAGCTTATGAACCAATGATTGCAATCGATGCTACGGCCCGATTTTCCGGCTCCGCTCTTTTCCATTTACAATCCCCAGTTCATCGATCTTCCGGTAGAGGCTGGAGACACCGATTCCCAAGGCCTTCGCCGTCTCGGTTTTGTCCCAATCGTACTTGGCGAGCGCCCGGTAGATCTGTTCTCTCTCGTACGCTTTCACCGTGCTTTGCAGATCCTCTTGGCCCGCCGTGGCAGCCGCGGCGTCGGCTTCGGCGAAACCGATGTCGGCCAGCCCGATGGTCTCGCCTTCCGCGAATATGATGGCCCGTTCCATCACATTCTGCAGCTCGCGGATATTGCCCCGCCAGTCATGGTCCATGAGCATCTTCATCACCGGCTCGCTGACGCCCGCGCAGTGCTTGCCCATTTCGGCGTTGTACTTCTTCACAAAATGGCGGACCAGCAGGGGAATGTCCTCCCGCCGCTCACGCAGAGCGGGCAAGTGAATGCCCACCACGTTCAGACGATAGAACAGGTCTTCCCGGAACCGGCCTTCCTTGATCTCCTTGGCTAGGTCCCGGTTGGTCGCCGCGATCAGCCGCAGGTTGACCTCGATCGGAGTGGTCGAGCCGACCGGCAGGACCTGTCTCTGTTCCACCGCGCGCAGCAGCTTGACCTGGCAGCCCATCGACATATGACCGATCTCATCGAGGAACAGGGTCCCGCCGCGCGCCGTCTCAAAGAGGCCTTTCTTATCCTCGAAGGCAGACGTGAAACTGCCCCGCTTGTGGCCGAACAGCTCGCTCTCGAGCAGCGTCTCCGGTATCGCACTGCAGTTGACGGCGATGAAGCGTCCGCCGTTGGTGGCGCTTAAGGCGTGGATGGCGTGTGCGACGAGCTCCTTGCCCGTTCCGCTCTCGCCCGTGATCAGGACGTTGCTGTGGGTCGGGGCCACCTTTCGGACCGTCTCGAAGACCTGCTTTATGATCCGCGTCTCGCCGATGATCTGGCTGATGTCGAAACGTCCGTTCAGCTCCTCGCGCAGCTTCTGATTCTCCGCTTCCAGCTCGACGTAGCGCAGATGCTGGCGGATCTTGGTCAGCATTTCGTCGAAGTTGACCGGCTTCATCACATAATCACACGCGCCGAGCTTGATGGCTTCGACCGCCATCTCGACGGTCCCGTAGGCGGTGACCATGATGACCCTCGTCTGGGGCCGGACCGCCGTGACTTCGCGCAGGACGCTGATCCCGTCGCTGCCGGGCATCTGGATGTCCAATATGGCCACGGCGTACGGCCGCTTCATAATGGCTTCCGTCGCCTCCCTGCCATCGCTGACGGCCGTGACCGCGAACCCCTCCTCCTCCAGAACTTTCATGAAGGTCTCCCGGAAGGTCGCTTCGTCGTCGGCTAAAAGTATCTGCGGTTTTTGCTCAGGCATACACTGTGGGCTCTCTCATGAAGGAATGATAATCCTGTTTTGTCTTCGCCGCGGCTCATGCGTTGGGTCCTGTGTTGTTACTCGGGTGGTCCGCCTCCGCAGCCGGGCCGGCGATGAGGTCCTTCTTGGGCCGCACGGGGATGCGAATAATGGCCGTGGTTCCCTTGCCCGGCTCGGACTCCAGCTCAATCGTGCCGTCCATCTCGGTAATGAGGTTGTAGCTGATGAACAGGCCCAGCCCTGTCCCCTTGCTGATCTCCTTGGTCGTAAAGAACGACTCGAACGCCCGGCGGCACACCTCCGGGCTCATTCCCACACCCGTATCGCGGATGCGAATCTCGACCATTTCCTCCTTGCAGGTCTTCACCACTTCGAGCTGGTGGTCGTGCCCGGCCCCCTTGGCCACCATCGCATCCAGCGCATTGATCACGATGTTCAGGAGACACTGCTCCAGGTTCTGGGGATCGAGCCACACCATAGGCAGCTCGGCGTTGTGAACGTCCGTGATCGTCACACCCGCGGCCCGCTTGTCCAGCCGGATCAGCGAGAGGGTGTTGTGGACCACCTCGTTGACATTCATCCACTTGTACTCCGAGGTCGCCGGCCGCGCATGGTTCAACATGCGCCGCAAAATCGCCGAGATACGCCCCACGTGGTGGTCCACGACGGCGCAGAGCTCCTTCAGCTCCGGGTCCGCGCACTTTCTGCTGAGATACTGCACGACGGAGGAAAGGCTCGTCAAGGGATTACCGATCTCGTGCGCGATGCCCGCCGCCATCTGGCCCAGAGCAACCATCTTTTCGCGCTGCGCCATCCGCACCCGGGACATCTTCAGCATTTCATTGATGGCCGTCACCTGCTCCGTCCGGTCCAGCAGCTCGGCCTCGAGTCTCTTGTGTTCCGTCAGATCCTGGCCGACGATGACGTGTCCGAGCGGCGCGCCGTCCAAGCCCGTCACCGGGCAGCTCCGGGCCTCGATCAGGCGCTGGTGCGGTCCGCCCGTGGTGAATTCAATGGTCTTTTCCCGCCGCTGCGACGCACGCTCGCGGTCCGCCAGGGCCTTGATGTGTTCCGCCAGAGTCGCGGGAAAATCGTCAATCGACTCCGTATCTTGTCCGCGGCCGTCGCGTCGCCACTGCCTGGCAGCGGGATTGCACAGCACGACCTGTCCGTCGGCGGTAATGAAGACCAGCCCTTCCGCCAGGGCGTTGATGATGGCTCGGAGCAGATTGCTGCTGCGGGCGGCTTCCAACTCCTTGGAGGTCAGGCGGACGAGGATGATGCGAGTCAGATACTGGGCGATCATCACGGTGCAGACAAACGCCGCGAAAGCGGCAAGCCCGTAAACGGGATTCCTCCAGAGTCCCCCGCCGGCCGACAGTTGCAGAGGATAATGCCCGAGAATCGCCCCCGCGTTCAACTCGTTTACCGCCAGCAGGCCGAACAAGGCAATCGCCGTCATCCCCACCGCGAAAGACAAGCTGCGCGGCAGAATGATCGTCGCGATGATTACGTGGAAGACATAGAACAGGAAGAACGGATTGGCCACGCCGCCGGAGAAGTGCAGAACCGCCGTGAGGACCAGGAGATCCACCTCCATCTGCACCATTGCCAGCGTGACGGGGTTCCGCTGCTCGCCCCGACGACTGCTCCCGGCCGCGATGACATAGGCGAGATTACAGGCCAGCAAAATCGCGGCGGCGGCATAGAGGGGCCTCGTGTCCACGAGCACAGGGAAGAGATGCGTCCCCACCAGCGTGCCGACGACCACCAGGACGACAGCCACCCATCGCAGCGATATCAGCCAGAGAATCTGGTCGGCGAGTGACCCATGAAACCCGCCGCCTGCGTCTGGCGAATCTCTAAATCCACAGGCCTGCAAGACCATGCTTGACCCCAATCTGCTTGCAGCACAATCCGCCGGATGACTCCGGGATTCTCGGCCTCCGAAGACGCGAGCAGCCATCATGCCCTTGTCTGTCCCTCACCATACCAACTACCCGGCGGGAGAACAAGGAAAAAACTCCCGTTTTTGAGAATTAATACGATTCCCGGTGTCTCCCACGCGCTTTCATCTTATTTACCGGACGCGACAGACCCGGCTGGTGACCAGGTCCTGCAAGAGTCGAAAATGCGGTTGTCCGTCACGGGGACAGGTCAAAATGCTCGCCGGCTTTCGTGAGTTCTTGATGCTCCGCCGGACCCAGACCGATTTCCTCGTCCGTCAGGTGACAGGCGGGGTCGGGAGCCCAGGGGTCGTTGTAGTACGCGTCGGCCCGCACCCGCAGACTGCCGCCGCAGGCGTCGAAGTACCGGCACAATCGGCACCGGCCCTTGATCCGCGAACGTCGGTCTCGCAAGCCTTGCAGCAGCGGCTCCTCGGGGTTGGTCCAGATCTCGCTGAAAGGCATCTGGTGAACACTGCCCAGGTCGTAATGCCACCAGAACTGGTCCGGATGCACGTTGCCGTTGTAGTCGATGCAGCCGATGCCCACCCCGCTGCTGTACAAGCCTCCGCCATTCCAGGTCAAAAGCTTCCAGACCTCCGGTGCCCGCGAGGAGCCTTCCGCCAAGAGCTTGCGATAGAGGTAAACCCCATCCACGTGGTTATCGACGGTCAGAATGTCTGTCTTTCGACCCGCTTGCTGAAAGAGCCGAGCTTTGGCCAGAATACGGTCCAGGGCCTCCCGAGTCTGGGCATGGGTCAGGTCCTCATCGGCAATCGCTCTTCCCCGGCCGCTGGGAACCAGATGATAAAAGCAGACGCGCTCAATGCCTTCGGCCTCGAAAAACTCGAACAGTCCCTCCAGGTCCTGGACATTGCGTTTGGTCAGTGTCAGTCGCAGCCCCACCCGCACGCCGGCATCCCGGCAGTGACGAATGCCGCGAACCGCCCGCTCGAACGCCCCGGAGACACCCCGGAACTTGTCATTGCTCGGGCCGATTCCGTCGAGACTGATTCCCACATAGGAAACCCCGAGCCGCCGGATCTCTTTGGCCTTATCTATGCCTATCAGGGTGCCATTGGTCGAGATGACGGTCCGCACGCCTCGACTGACGGCGTATTCGATCAGCTCGAAAAGATCGTGCCGCAGCAGCGGCTCGCCGCCGGAGAATAGAATCGACGGCACTCCAAAGTGAGCCAGGTCATCGATCACAGTCTTGGCCTTATCGGTGGAGATCTCGTTGCAGGCCTTATCCGGCCCGCTATCGTTGTAGCAGTGCACACACTGGAGATTGCACGTGCGGGTGATATTCCAGACGACGATGGGTCTTCGGGCCGATGCCTTCTGGGGGACGGATTCGCCCGGTCGCTCGCCGGAACCTTTGCGGCCGTAGCGCAGCCAGTCGCCCGGGGTAATCTCGTCGCAGTAGAGCTTACTGATATTGATCATCCATCTACCTCAGCCCGTCCGGCTCTTTACGCCGGGCGGAATATAGGCACAGAACGGCTCTTCGGCCATGTAGTTGCCGGTCATGCCAAAGGCGCGGGCCCGGCAGCCCCCGCAGACGTGCTTATAGCCGCACAGGGCGCACTTGCCCTCCAGGGCCGCGACATCCCGCATGCGGGCCAGGTCCTGGCTCTGGTCCCAGATGTCTGCCAGTCTTCTTTCCAGGATATTGCCACAGTGGACCGGCAGATAGCCGCACGGGTACACATCCCCCCGATGGCTGACAAAGAGCACACCGAGACCCGCCAGGCAGCCTTTGGATTGCCGGTTTTGGATTTCGGATTTCGGATTAGCACTGATGGGCACAATCCGCAATTCTCGCTTGATCCGCTCGTAATGCGGGCCACAGGTGACCTTGATCTGAATCTGGCCCCGGCTTTCCAGGGCGCAGATCTCCTGTAGGATCTGCTCGTACTGCTGGGGCGTCAGCATGTCCGTTTCCGCCAGTACCTCGCCGCAGCCGACCGGGACCAGCATGAAGAGGTGAACGGCCACGGCGCCGAGCGACCGCGCCAGCTCATAGACCTCCTCCAGTTGCCCGGCATTTTGTTTCGTCAAGGTGGCGTTGATCTGGAAAGGCACTCCCTCCTCGTGCAGGTGTCGAATGCCTTCCAGCGCTTTCTCGAAGGCCCCCGGAATCTGCCGCATCCGGTCGTGGACATCGGCCGTGGCCCCGTCGAGACTGACGGAAACCCGTGCGATGCCGCTGTCGCGGATTTGCTGTGCCTTCTGGCAATCGATCAGCGTGCCATTGGTCGCCAGGGCCGCCATAAGTCCCTGCCGGCGGGCCATCTGGATCAGCTCGAACAAGTCCTCGCGGCACAAAGGCTCGCCGCCCGAGAACACCAGGACCGGCATCTGCGACTGGCGCCGACCCAACTCGGCAAGCTGCTCGATCAGAATCTCGCTGTGCGCGGTGCACAGGTCCGCGATATCAGCATCATTCGACTCCAGTCGTCGGCAATGGGCACACGCCAGATTGCACCGGACCGTCGTTTCCCAAAAGAGCATGCGCAGAACTCGCTTCGCGGGCATGGAGGGCATCATTCCTGTACGTCTCCTCCCTGCTTCGCCTCGCAGGAGATCTCGCGGGCCTGCCGCAGGATGGTATCGACCAGCTTGGCCGCCTCGGCCGGACCGGCCTCTTTCGCCACGGCATCGACGTTCTTGATCACGCAGTGCAAAAGCTTGTTAACCACCCGATGGACCATCTCCTCCAGCAGCATCCGGCAGGAGGCTTCCTGCCTCGGTCCCACCAGGAACCGCTCCAGCTCCCGGCGGCCAATCTGCTGAAACTCCTCTTTCATGCGGCCGATCAGAGGACCAATATCTTTCGCGTGGAACCAATCCATGAATTCGGCCGCCTGGGCATAGACAATCTCCAGGCCGCTGGAGACGTCCTCCTCGCGGGCGCGCAGATTCTGCTCGGCGACTTCCTTGAGCTCATCCATGCTGTAGAGGTAGACCTCTTCCATCTTCTGGATCGCCGGATCGAAGTTCCGCGGCACCCCGACATCGATAATCAAAAGCGACCCGGCTCTTCGCCTCGTAACCGTCCGCTCGAACGACTCTCTCGTGTAGAGATACTGCGGCGCCGCGACGGAAGAGATCACGATGTTAGCCCGGCCGATCTGCTCGCTGAGCTCTTCCCACTTTCCGGCGGCGATCCGGCATCGCTGGGCCAGCTCCACCCCACGCTCGTACGAGCGGTTCACGACCGTCACATCCGTGCAGCCGGCCTTGAGAAGATGCTGCACGAGCAGCTCGCCCGTCTCGCCGGCCCCGATCACCACCACTTTGGCCCGCGCAATCTCGGCAAATAGCTGCAGCGCCAATTCCACCGCCACGCCGGCAACGCTGACTCTGCCATTGGAAATCGCCGTCCGGGTGTGCACGCTCTTGGCGGTAAAGAAGGCACAGTGAAACAGTCGATTGAGGCTCTTACCGGTGCTCTTGGCCGCACAGGCAAGCCGGTAGCTATCTTTGACTTGCCCCAGGATCTGGGCCTCGCCCACGACCATACTGTCCAGACCCGCCGCCACCAGCAGCAGATGCCGCACCGCCTCCTCGTTCTCATGAAAGTACAGGCACGATTGGAACTGCTCCGGCTCCACGTGGTGAAAGCCCGACAAGAAAGCGACCAATCGGCCCGCCATCTGCCGGCCATCCTGCCCGCCGGCATAATACAGCTCCATCCGGTTACAGGTCGAGAGCACCACGAACTCGGCCCCCGGCTCCATCTCTTTGAGCTGGCGCAGGGCCGCCGCCGCGTGCGAGGCATCGAACGCCAGCCGCTCGCGAATCTCGACCGAAGCGCTCTTATGATTGAGGCCGCAAACGACAATGCTCATGCTACACTCACCCCATCCGGACCATCGGCGCGGAATCCGCCTGCGAGAACTTGTGCCGCGTCGCCCCGGCTACGCTGACTCCGATCATCGCCAACAGCAGTAGCCCGAACGCAACCAGCGTCACATATGCCCGGACTTTGACTTTCAGCAGATGCAATCGATCCAGCACCAAGACCACCCCTAAGAGCCCCCAGGCCGCCAGGATGCAGATTACTTTGATATCGGCCAGCCACTGGGCAATCCCGCTGCCTTGCACCGAGACCAGACCCAGCCCGCCGATCATACCCATCGTCAGCAGGATAAAGCCCAGCCTCACCCCGAGCCGGTTCATGCGGACCAGTGTCTCCATGTTGGGAATCCGGCCCAGGACCTGCATGATCCCCTTGTGCTTGAGCCGGTAGCTGCCCAATAGATAGAGTACGGAATTGGCGGCTGCGAATACGACCGAGGCCGACGCTAAGATCATGGCACTGGCATGGGCCACTGCCCAAGGCGTCGCCGCCAGCTCCTGCGGCCGCGCCGCGGGGCGGGCCACAAAGGCCGCCGCCACAACCATGCCGAGCATCGCCCAGACCAGCACCGAGCCGAACCACACCTGCTCGATGACAGACCTCAGCGACAAATACAGAACGCCAAAGACCAGAGCCAGCACGATCAGTGATTCAAACAAGCCCGTCAGTGGGACCGCCCGAATCGAGGCCGCGCGCAGCCCCAGCAACACGATGTCGAGCACAACCGCCGTCAGTGCCAGCGGCCCCAGCAGCGACCCATAGCCCCGGCGGCTCTTGACCAGTTGCAGGCCCGCCACCGCGGCGGCCGCCCCATGAGCCGCCACCACCAGTGCAAACGCGATCGCCTCCGATCCCGACAGCTCAAACATCCTCAACCTCGTTTCGACGCATGGGACCAATCCGGTCCGTCAACATACCTCGGCACAGCCTTCTTTCCCCTGGGACCCTCGATGGATACGGCGAGTCCTTTGTACCACCCCACATGTTCCACATTCGATAATATCGGAGTCACCATATTATACCCTTGAAGGCTTGCAGGCACAAATATTCTCGACTGCCGCAGTCGATGAGTTCAACCATCGGTCACTACCGAGTACCCGCAGCCCGTTGTGGTCTCCTGTCTTAAACCTTTGATACAAAAGGGCTTGCATATGAATCAGCAGGGACAGGTCTCTCAATATATTCGCTTCACGGGGAGCCGGACCCTGAAAGTCGTGCCGGCCGGCCCGGCATCCAGGGTGATCTGACCTCCATAGCCGGTGACAATCCTCTTCACGACGGCCAAACCCAGCCCCAGACCACTGACTGCCTCGAGGTCGCCCAGAGCCGAATCAAAGGCATGTTCCGACTGCTTGGGCTGGATTCCTGCGCACGTGTCGCAAAATGACAGGTCAATATATCCCTCTTCCGCCGCACAACTGACGACCAACCTCTGCTCGGTATCACCATCGGCAACATCCGTTGCCCTTTGGATCAGATGATAGAAAATCTGCTCGACCTCCCGAGGCGAAACCACCATCAGCGGTACGATATCCATGTCTTTGATCGCGATCGTCAATTTGCGCCGCTGCGCAATATCCGCAAATACACTCATTGTCCGCTTTGCGATCTGGTAAAGCCCCACGGGTTGTTCCGCCACCGTCGCACCCGGATGGGCAATTTCCATGAACCGCATCAGAGTCTCATGAGCTTTCAGCAGCTCGGAGAGACTCCTGCCGACGCCATTGCGTATGGTATCCGGTACATCGAGCCCGGCCAGATCAGCAATGACCCTTTCCAATACCAGCCGCGTCACGGACAGCGGCTCGTCGACCTGCTGCGCCATCGTTGCACTCAGCATGCCTACCGCCGCTTCGCGAGCACGCCTTTCCAATTTCCGGCGATACTCATCCAGCTCCTTCTGGGCTTGCATCCTGCCACTGATGTCCAGAGCCACGCCCACGACGTTGGTCACCACGCCTGTTGCGTCCCTCAGAGCGGAGTAGTAGATCTCGAAGGAGGCGTCGTTCAGCGAGGCGGTCGCGATGAACTCCTGCCCCGCGAGCGCCCGTCGGCAGTCTTCCGCAAAGCCTTCGCCGTGAGGAAATGCCTCGGAGACAGGCCGGCCCCGGATTTGCTCGGGGCGCAGGCCAAGAGCATCCAAGCCTTTACCCTGGGCAAACGTGATGACCATGTCGCGGTCAGTCATGAAGAGAAAAACCGGCATCGCCGAGGCGATCGTCGCACACCGCAGCTCGCTGACTCGCAAGGCCTCCTGACTCTCCCAACGAAAGACGTCGAGAATGCGGATGATGCTCCACGCGGTGATGACTGCACACAGGGCTCGGAATATCTGGACCGGCAGGCCCGTCAGCGAGGTGAACGTCTCGTAGTTCAAGACCGTGGCGGGGAAAAAGCCGGCCTTCTTTACGAACAGGCCCGCCAGCACGCCATACACCAGAAAGGTGGCCGCCGCGATGGCCAGGCTTCCCGTCACCGAGCGCAGCCTCATGACTTTGAAGTCGGACATCTGGGAAAGCAGGCCCCACGCCGTAAGAAAAGTCCCAGGCACACACAGCAGGTAGCGGGCCCAGATATCGCCCATCAAGAGCCGCCTGGACGGTTCACTTGCGAGAAGAATGGCCAGCCACCCGACGGTCAAAAGCAGTGGGATGGCGCGCAGCAGATGACGCTTCCGCGTATGTCTCGACAGGACCGTGACCCCAAATTGGACCAGGAAGAAGAAAGAGCCTGCCAGAGTGAGCAACCGCGCGTTGGCCATGAGGTCGAGTGGAAGCGGACCCTTGAGGGCGATAAACATATCGAGCCACTCGTTCAGGCCATGGACAATGCCGAAAGCGCCGACCATCCAGATATATCGGGCCAGGTCGAACCTGCTGTCCTTCTTGGGATAGACGAGGATCACCACGCCCAGAAGGAAGAACGCCAGACCATATACGAACCACACGAGGATCATGCCATGACTCCAATCCAATCCGTGCCACCCATCCGCTAAAGCATATACGTGGCAAGATGAGAAATCACAAGACAATTTCCTGACACGAGATTTCGATATATTCGATTCGATCTATACACCGTGCGAATACCCTTTCCCGCAGGTGAGATTGAACTGTTGCATCTCTCTCAATTCTGAGAAAATCGCCTCGTCCGATATCCAATCCCTCGCCGAAGAGTGTTTTTACGTCATGCATAAGCATTTGCCTTGGCGGCACTTAGGCGTACTACGCTGAAACTGCTGCGAGGGTCGAGGCTCCTGGCACGAAGCTTGCTAAAGATACGCGTCTACCGGCTTGTTCACATGGCGGTAGTCCTCCACGGAGGAGCAAGCAATGTGTTCGGAAAACGAACCGTATCTGCAAAGAGTTGAGGGTAGGAAAAACATGATGAAGGTTGGGTGCAAGTCCGAGACGTTGTGCGGCAAGTGGACCCAGTGGTTGGCGATACCGGTCCTGGTGGTGGGCGCGGTCTCGATGATGGCGTGGGCGGACGCAGATACCGCGGCGTCACCGGGCGAGCTGCAGCTCCACGCGGTGGATCTGCCGTATATCGAGGCGCTCTGGACGGCCTCGGGTCACGCGGACGCCACGGCGGAGGCCTTCAACGACTGGAACGACACGAACCCGCCGCAGGTCCCCACTACTTGCGCGAGGTGCCACAGCACGCCCGGATACCAGGATTACCTGGGTGCTGACGGCAGTGCGGCCGGCGTCGTGGATAAGCCCGCTCCCATTGGGACAGTGATCGATTGCACGGCCTGCCACAACGAGGTGACCGCCACTCTCAGCAACGTAACCTTCCCGTCCGGCGTTGAAGTCAAAGGTCTTGGGGCGGAAGCCCGCTGCATGACGTGCCACCAGGGCCGCCAATCCAAGGTCTCCGTGGACGATGCCATCAGCGCCGCGGGCATGGCTGACCCGAACAAGCTCGACACAGCCAATGCCGCCTTGAAATTTATCAACATGCATTATTATGCGGCCGGCGCCACCCTCTATGGCGGCACCGTAAAGGGCGGTTATCAGTATGATGGCAACCGGTACGATGTCAAATTTGCCCACGTGCAGGGCCTCGATACCTGCATAGACTGCCACGACCAGCACAGCCTGGAAGTCCGCGTTGAGACGTGCGCCGTGTGCCATCCCGGTGTCGAGAAGAAGGAGGACCTGAAGAAAATCCGGATGGCCGGATCCGCGCACGACTATGACGGAGACGGCGACGCGACCGAGGGTATTGCCGGTGAGATCGAGGGGCTCCAGGCCGCTTTGTATGCGGCGATGCAGGCATATGCCACCAACGCCGGCGCTCCCATCGTCTATGATGCCCATGCAAATCCTTACTTCTTCAAAGATAGCAACGGCAACGGTCTGGCCGATCCGAACGAGGCGGTGAACGCGAACAAATACGCCCCGTGGACACCGAGACTGCTCAAGGCCGCTTACAACTACCAGGTCTCCCAAAAGGACCCCGGCGCCTTCGCCCACAACGGCAAGTACATCATCCAGTTGCTGTTTGATTCCATTGAGGACTTGGACGCCACCCTCGCGGCGAAGCTGACGCGAAATGACGCCGGCCACTTTGCCGGCTCCGACGAGCAGTGGCGGCACTGGGATGCCGAGGGCAAAGTCTCCGGCAGTTGCAGCAAATGCCACTCGGCAACCGGCCTGCCGTTCTATTTGCAGGAAGGCGTTTCCGCCTCGCAGCCGCTTTCGAACGGTTTGATGTGCACGACGTGCCACAATGCCCTGCCGGAATTCACCCGCTACGAGGTGAAGACCGTCCTGTTCCCCAGCGGCGCGAAGCTCGACACGGGTAACCCGGGCAGCAATCTCTGCATCAGTTGCCACCAGGGCCGCGAGTCGACGGTGAGCGTCAACACGGCGACCGCGGGTCTTGACCCTGACGCTGTGTCGAGCAAACTGAAGTTCCTCAACGTCCACTACTTCGCAGCCGGCGCGACACTGTTCGGCACGGCGGCCAAGGGTGCCTATGAGTATGAAGGCAAGACTTACGCGGGACGCTTCGCTCACGTGAGCAGCTTCGACACCTGCACCGAGTGCCACGAGACGCACACCGGAGAGCTGGACACGCAGGCCTGCGCCAACTCGTTCTGCCACGGCACCAAGAATCCCGCGTATGTTCGCAAGGACCATCGCGACTTCGACGGTGACGGCAACACCAATGAGGGCCTCGCCGCAGAGGTCGAGGGTGTTGCCGGCATGCTCTACGGGGCGATTCGGGACTATGCCGCGAATGTGGCCCAAACTCCGATTGTTTACGACCCGCAAAGTCATCCGTATTTCTTCGCGGATGCCAATGGTAACGGCCAAAGGGATGAAGGCGAGGCGGGCTATGCGAGTTGGACGCCCCGGCTGCTTCGGGCCGCCTACAACTACCAGTACGCCCAGAAAGACCCCGGCGCCTTTGCCCATAACGGCAAGTACATGATCCAGGTGCTGAACGACAGCATCGCCGACCTGGGCACCAAGGTGCCGGTCGATATGAGCCGTATGATTCGGCCGTGATCCTCCGTTTGATCTGTTGAAAGTCAGTATGGGGCCAACCGGCGGCGATCGCTCACGATGGACACAAGTGCTGGAGCGTTCGCGGCCGGTTGGCCCTTCAGAGTTTCGGCCCGGGGACGGGCCGGTGTGATGATGGGCAGGACCAACGGATTGATCGTCCATCCGATCGCTGTATCACGACGTCCGGATTGGTAACAGGAAATCAGTCTATTGCGTCCACTGTTCCATAAATGAATGAAAGGACATCGCGCACAAGCCGGCTCCGATACGATCGCCCCGGGGTAATCCCCGTTTGGGCTATCGTACTGCTGCTCGGGCCGATCTCGGCCGGAGAGAATGATCCCAACGCGCAAGCGATTGTCCAGAATCCCCATGGGGATTCTGCATCATGCATATCGTGCCATACGTCCACGGCAGGCGGTCGAGAGGCCCTGCGATACAACGGCAATATCTCGCAGTTGTGTGAGTCGTGCCACGATGGGCGACTGGCCGCGCGCGAGGCTCACGCGGTGAATCTCGTTCCCAGTGTGACAATGGCGCAGAGGATCCCCCCGGATTTCCCCCTCGAACACGGCATGCTCACCTGTCTCAGTTGCCACGAGGTCGCCCGGGACTGTAAGGCCGGACAACCGGCCGCAACGTCCGACCACAATTTTCTGCGTGGCGCTCGCGTGTCTGATCCCCTCGTGTTCTGTTTCCATTGTCACGCGCCGGAGAACTACCGCCCCTTCAACGCCCATAACCAGCGTGAGGCCGGCAAGCCGAAAGCGGACGCATGTGGCTGGTGCCACGTCGGCGTCCCGGAACCCAACTTACCGCCGAAAGAGGATGCTTTCTATGAGCTCCGCACCAAATCAGCGACCGTTTGCCGGAATTGCCACGTGGTGGCACAGGGGCATCCCGTCGTCTCGCACATGCACGCCATCCCCTCGGCGGAGATGATGTGGTACATGTCTGCCCACGAGATGCAACCCAAGATGCGTCTGCCGCTTGAGCAGCTCCTGGAATATGCCCGTGCGAGTCGGCGCCACCCGCGCTCCATCCCCTTGGATGAGGACGGCCGGATTACGTGCTATAGCTGTCATAATCCACACGAGAAAGGCCTGCTGCCGGATTGGAATGGCCGTTCCGTCGGGGCGGAACCCAGGCAGGCCACCAACCATCGTCTTCGCGTCCGGGAAGGGAGTCTGTGCGTAATATGTCATCAGAAATGAGATAGCCAATGAAGCAGACCACAATCATCCGTTGTCCAGACGAGAGCCTCAGAGCTTTCCGAAGTTCGAAAACCCGGAGCCTGCGGCTGGCGCTGGGCCTTTTGGCACTTTTGACGATTGCACCGGCACCGAGACTGCACGCGATGGACGCGGAAGACTGTCTCATGTGCCATCGCTTCCGGGGTCTGGCCCGGGTCGACAAGGAGGGCACCTACCGGCTCTTCCACGTGGATGAGACCCTCTTCAATCGCGGCCCACACGCCCGCGTCAGTTGCCGGGGCTGCCATGCAGACATCGATAAGATTCCTCACAGCGATGTAAAACCCGTGGATTGCCTGCGCAGTTGCCATATCGAAGAGCCCACCCGGGAGATCATCTTCACCCACTCCGGCGTGCAGACCGTTCTGGAAGACAGCGTCCATGCCCCGGCCGACCCAAATGGCGCGCCGCGAAGCTCTCCCGAGGACTTTCCCCGCTGCAAGGACTGTCATGACATGCCGCTGTTCCGGCCCGTGTCCATTTTCAAAAAGGTCAGCGCCGGCGTCTCGGAAGGAGCCATCAGCCGCTGCACGCTGTGCCACACCGATGAGAATTTCGTCCGCTATTTCTATTCTCACGTCACCACGCGCCTGCACAAGGCCCGCGACCCGCGGGAGGTGGTTTCCATGTGCGCCACCTGCCACGCCGACACCGCGTTCGCCCGGCGCCACGGACTGCCGGATGTCGTCTCGAGCTACCTGGAGACGTACCACGGCAAGGCGGTCCTGCTCGGCTCGGCGCTGGCGCCGGATTGCCTGGATTGCCACGCCCAGCGAGGCAGCGTGCACCAGATGCATGCCAGGACGGACCTGCGCTCCTCGGTCCATCGTGAGAACCTTGCGACAACCTGCAGGACGAAGGACTGCCACGCCTCCGCGACACCCTCCTTGGCCTCCTTCGACGTGCACGCGACCCGCAACCCTCGAACGCATCCGCTCGAGTTCGCGGTCGCGCTGTTCTTCGTGTTCGCCACGCTTGGCATCCTGCTGCCGATTCTGACGCTCAACGTGCTCGGTCTGGTCCGCGAGCTTTTCCCGAGCCCCGAAGCGGAAGAAGAAATCGAGCACCTCACCAGGCTGGCGGAGCAGAAAGCCGCGCGCGAAGGCGGAATCCTGCGTTTCACGGGTGCCCAGCGGGTGCAGCATGTGTTCCTGGTCGTCGTCTTCGTCGTCCTGTGCCTGACGGGGTTTCCCATGAAGTTCCCGAACGCGCTCTGGGCCCCGGTGCTGTACGACCTCTTTGGCGGCATCCACATCGCTCCGATCGTGCATCGCGTCGCCGGCGTGTCATTGCTGAGCGGCTTTGCCATCCATGTGCTCCTGATCCTCCGGAACGTCCGACGCTCCCTGAAACGTAAAGGAGAGCACGGCCTGTGGGCCTGGGTCGGGGCCATCCTGGCCCTGCCGATGTTTCCCCGGTGGCGAGACCTGAGCGATCTGACCGCGATGACGAAATACGTGCTCTTCCTGAGCCCCCATCGACCCAACTATGACCGGTTTTCCTGGAAGGAGAAGTTGGAGTATCTCGGCCTGTTCTGGGGGATTCCGCTGCTGGGTATCACGGGCATTCTGCTCTGGGCCGAGAGCCTGTCGAGCCACATCCTTCCGGGCTGGGCCCTCAACGTCGCTTATCTCGCTCACACGTATGAGTCCCTCCTGGCCGTGGCGCATATCACGCTCGTACACATCCCGGGCATTCTCGGCAGACCCGGCCTCTCGCCGCTTTCCGCCATGGTGGTCAACGGCAAAATCTCCCCACGGGTGCTGGCCGAGGAACATGGGGGCGAGCTAACGGGTTTCTCTGCCGCGGAGGTGAAAGCATGAGCCACGAATCACGCCTCTCGAAACGATGTCTGCTCTTTCTTTACGTCGGGTTCTGGAGCCTCGTGCTGGCGGTGGCCGGAATCTGGCTGACCCTGTATCTGGTCGGGACTCTGGGCGACCCGCTCGCCGGCAAAAGTGCGCAAGCGGCCGATGTGAAAGTCTTCGACAGCATCGTCGCGCTCACCGAAAAGAAGGTCGTGCGGTACCTCGGGGAATGGGAATTCCTGGAGCCGAAGCTCCCCGATCACTTCCACCATATCGGACGCTGGTATCAGTCCGACAAGTGGAATTTTTGCGTCGAATGCCACGGGCCGATTCCCCACTCGCGCAGCCAACGGGAGCGCGCCTTTCTGAACATGCACAATCTCTTCATTTCCTGCCAGGTCTGCCACGTGCGCGAGCAGGCGGACGTTGCCCCGACGCGTTTCGGCTGGATCGATCTGGCCGACGGCCGATTGGGTCCGAATCCGGAAATGGTAAAAAGTTCCTGGGGCGAGTACGGCGCCAAGATCGTGCCGCTCACGGGCCCGTCGGAGAATCCGCAACCGGTGGAGCTCCCGGAGGAGAAGGCGTTCGCCGGCGAGTTCCGTCAGCACATGTACAGCCTGAACGACAGCCAGAGGGTAATCGGCAACAAGTTCATCCATCGGCGCTGCGTCGAGCAGCCGGTGCGGTGCACCGAGTGCCATGACGCGAAGAACACGTTTCTGCCCTACACCGTCCTGGGATACTCGGCGGAGCGGGCGGCCTTTCTCGTGAGTGCGGAAGTGGTCGATCTGGTCCAACGCTACGAGACATTTCACATGCCGAAGCTGTTGAATCCTCCGGACCAGGAGAGCACGAGTCCCGGAGAAAAGAAGCCGTGAGTTCGAGAGGGATGGTCCGGCTGTCTCTGATTCTGGTATTCGCCGCCGCTACCTTTGCGGCGCCGTACAAAGGCGGACCCAAGAGCGATGCTTCCGCCGTCACCGCGCGAAACCGGGGGGTGATCGTCGGTCCGGAAGGGGTACCCTTGAACATGCCCAGCGACGTCGCAGTCGGCCGTGACGGCAGCCTGTATATCCTCGACGGCGTCAACCACCGCGTGGTCGCCTGCGACAGCGAGGGACGCTTCCAATTCCAGTTCGGCAACCGCGGCAGCGGACTCGGCCAGTTCGTCTATCCGCTCGGAATCGCGACGGACCCGAACGGAAATATCTACGTGGCGGATTCCGGGAACCACCGTTTCCAGGTCTTCGCGGCCGGCGGAAGACCGTTGGAAGCAGTGTCGTTGCCGGCCGCCGCATCCGGCGTGCCCCCGGACCCCACAGACGTCGCCGTCGATCCGACTCGCAAACGGCTTTACGTCGCCGACAATGACAACCACGTCATCCACGTCTACAGTCTCGCCGACCACCGGTTCGAGGCTGTCTGGGGCGGGCCCGGCCGGGACCAGCGGCAATTCCGCTTCCCGTTCCTGATCGACACCTCCGTCCAGGGCTACCTCCTCGTGGCCGAGCCCATCAACACGCGCGTCCAGGTTTTCAATCCCGACGGCAAGTTCGTCGGCTTCATCGGCGGCTGGGGGATCCAGCCGGGGCAGCTCTTCCGTCCCAAGGGTGTCGCGGCCTGTGGAGATCGGGTATATGTGACCGACAGCTATCTGGGCACCGTGCAGGTCTTTGCACTGGACGGCCGGTTCCTGGGCGTGCTCGCCGACGACGCCGGCAAGCCGATGAGCTTCACCACGCCGACCGGAATCGCGATCGACACCCAACGCCGGCGCCTGTACGTGGTCGAGCTCAAAGCAAATCGAGTCTGCCGGGCGGACCTGGAGTAACGTGGAATGGGAAGGTTGGCATCATTCCCGAAATCCGCGATCCTCCCTGCGGCATTTCTTCTGGCTATGGCAACGACGGCGCGCCTCGCCTCGGGTGAGGAGGTCCTGCCAAATTCCAGCAAAGAGTGCGCGATCTGCCACATCCGGTGGGTACAGGCTTTCGACCGGAGCCACCCGCAGGAGAGCGCTATGCAGACGGTCATGGAGCGACAGGCGGGCAGTGGAGACATGTGCCTGTCCTGCCACGACGGCTCGGTGACCGACTCGCGCTTCAAGGTCTGGTCGACGCGTCACCATACCACGGACGCCGTGCCTTCCCCCGCCGTGCGCATCCCCACGGAGAAGTTTCCCCTGGATACTCAGGGCCGCATGACGTGCGCCACCTGCCACACCGCCCACGCCGTGCCCGGCAACTCCGACCTGCGCACTGTGATCTTCCTGCGCCAGCCCAACGTCGATTCATCGCTCTGCCTGGCCTGTCATCCGCAGCACGCGCAAAAGAGCGATTGTCAGCACCCTCTGGGGCGTGCGAAATCTCCCGTGCCCAAGACCATTTTGGATGCCGGAGGCAAGACTTCGCCCGACGGGTACGAGATTTTCTGTCAGACCTGCCATGAGCCGCACGGCGCCCAGAATGCCTGGATGCTGGTCCTGCCTCCTTCCGAGCTTTGCATTGCCTGCCACACGGACAAAGCTCCCGAAGTCTCACCGTCGGCGGGAGCGCCCGTGCACCGAATCGGCCATACCTATACCGGCTTCAAGCCTCCGGCAACCCTGCTGGCCGAGAAGGCCACCTTCGGCCCGAGCGGCGAGCTTGGCTGCCTGTCGTGCCACCGGCTCCACGATGCCTCCGGCGCCAGGCCGCTCCTGATCCGCAAAAATGAAAACAGCTCCCTCTGCCTTGAGTGTCATCAAACGGAGAAGGCGATTCTCGGGTCGCCCCACGACCTGCGCGTGAGCTCGCCCGAGACCGCGAACGCGCACGGCGAGAAACCTGCCGTGTCCGGGCCCTGCGGCGCGTGCCACCGCATCCATGGCTGGGCACGCGACGTTCCGGAGACGAACCGGCCGCACAGCTCCGGATGCATGGAATGCCACAAGCCCGGCGGACCGGGCTCGCGGAACCGGCCTTACGTGGAAGCACACCCGGTGGGAATCGCAATGCCCGAGGGTAAATCCATCGCGCTGCCCCTGGATCAGGCCACGAGAAGCATTGGCTGCCTGACGTGCCATGATCCTCACATCCCCCGCTCGCCGGAAACGGCGGGACAGAAGTCAATGGCACCGAAAGAACCTAAGGGACCTGAGACGCAGCAGGTACTGGACTCGGGTCAGGCGCCGCGTTCCTTCTTACGACGCGAAGGCTCGCAACTGTGCGTCGTGTGCCACGATGAAATAGCCGGGTCATTGCAGGGACCCCACGAGCCCGCGCTCTTTGCACCCGCCGTGCGTCAGTCCCTCGCGCTGCATCCCTCTGTGGGAGCCTGCCGCGTATGCCACACGACCCACAACGCACAAGGTCCTCACCTCTGGGCCCGCGTACCGGCGGAGGTACAGACGCAAAATCTTGCGTCTCTACCGGCCGGCCCCACTTCCAACCTCTGCGCCGCCTGCCACAACGGAGGCCGGGTAAAAGATCCGCAGGGAACGCACCATCCGCTAACGCTGGTTTCGGATCTCAAGCGCCCAGGTGCAGAAACCGGGCCTTCAGGTCCCATAGGTCCTTCAGGTCCTTCTCCCGAGGTTTCCTGCACCAGTTGCCACGACCCCCACAGCGGTGCCCAGCCCGCGGCACAGCTTCGCGGCCCCGCCGAGAGCCTCTGCATCACCTGCCATCAGGACAAGCAGAGGATAAAGGATTCTGTGCATGACCCCGGCGCCGGCGAGTGGGGCAAGAACCTGGATTTCGTCTCCAAAGGCCTTTGCCTCGACTGCCACCCGATCCACGGCCCGAAGGAGCAAGCCGGCATCTGGGAATCGCTCGGCGGGGAGCACACTGCCGGGAATCTCTGCGAAGCCTGCCATCGTCTCGAAGGCCCCGGCCCAGCGGTGGTCACGCCGCACACAGGTAAGATGCTCGTGAAAGACCCGAAGAACCTGATAGGCAAACTGGTGGTGAGTCCTGACAAGCAGATCCTGTGCACCACTTGTCATGACATCCACCAGAACGGACCAGACTCAAAGTTGCTGCGAGCCGCAAGGCGCGATTCAGCCCTCTGCCTCGCCTGCCATTCAGAGCTCGGCGGGCTCCTTGACACGCCTCACGACCTGAGGAGGTCGGCGCCCGAGGCACGCAACGTGCGTGATGAGCCTGCCGCTGAATCCGGCCCCTGCGGTTCCTGCCATCTGGTACACCCCCCTTCCGCCGGAGGTGGGACGTGGGCGCAGCGCTTGCCGCCCGAAGGCAACCATGGCAAAGGCTTGTGCACCTGCTGCCACGGCCCCGGCAAATGTGCCCAAGGACGCATTCCGGGATACGTGGACCATCCGGAAGTGGCTCTCTTGAATCGCACGTCGCCGGGTCAGCCCGACTACATGCCGACCTTCGACGATCACGGCCGGCCGTCGTCCACCGGGGTCATCTCCTGTCCCACCTGCCACCAGGTACACACACCCGGCTCTACCCCCGCGGCAGAGGGCGGCCTCCGCTCCTCCCATCACATGTTTCTCAGGCCGACGCACCAGACGCTCTGCACCGATTGCCACGGGATCGAGGTTCTCTGGCGTTTCCTCTACTACCATAAAGCCGGCCGCCATCCACCCGGACGAAATTCACAATAAGCCGGCGGTTGGCGTTTTTCTTGCGTAGTGCAGCGGCCTCGCAGAAATTATTCGATTTCGCGTCAGCCTTTTGAAACCGGATGGCATCTCATCAACACTCACTATCGTAGGGAGGCAATCTGTGCATCCCCATCCGGGCACGGCTCGGGGGAATAGGTCTGCGCTGGTCTGTCGGCGGGAAAACGGTAAAGACGCAAAATCCTGCGTCTGTACCAGCCTGATGAACCGGCCGAACGGGTATAATGCTCAATGCTGCGACTGACTGAGCAAGGTACAATGGGCACACCGGTGTGTTTTGTACCCAATGATGAACAGCTTGGATCGGCAGCAACTCGGTAGGGAAGACATGGCTTGCCTCTTGCCACACAAATCATATTGCGGCCACCGCGTCTGGGTGCTGACCGGGATTGCTCTTGCCCTGGCGGGGATGCGAGCCGCGTCCGCCGCTTCCGCTCTGGATGCCTCGCGTGAGCAGCTCAAAAAAGGGCAATACGAGAAATGCCTGGAGTCCGCCCGGAAAGCCATCCAAGATGGCGCGTACGCACCCGACTGGCGGATTCTCGAGCTGGAGTCGTTGCTGGCATTGGGCCGGTACCCGGAGGCGGCGGAGTGCGCCGACACGGCGATTGGACATTCTCCTACTGATATTTGCCTGTGGGGACTCGCGCACGAGGCCTATCTGCACAACGGCCAGACGGAACAGGCTACCCGAACGCTGGTGATGATCTACCGAGCCAGCATTTACCGCCGCATCGAATACCTGAGCAGCGCAGAGGCCGTAGCCCTGGGCCGGTCCTTGCTGCTGCTGGGGGCGGAGCCGCGAGTTGTCCTGGAGAATTTCTACAACGCAGCCCTGCGAAATGATCCGAACTGCCGGGAGGCCTATCTCGCCGCCGGCTCGCTGGCCTTGGACAAGCAGGATTTCAAGCTGGCTGCCGACCGCTATCGCGAGGCTCTGAAGCGATTTGGCGACGACCCGGATGCCCACTACGGGCTGGCCCAGGCGTTCTACCACAGCGACCGCAAGGCGATGATCGCATCGTTGGATGCCGCCCTTCACGTAAATCCCAGGCATGCACCGGCCTTGATCCTGCTGGCCGAACACCAGATCGATGGCGAGGACCAAGGAGCGGCCGCCAAGTCGTTGGAAAAAGCGCTCGCGGTGAATCCCTGGTATCCGGACGCCTGGGCTTATCGGGCCGTTCTGGCCCATTTGGGCAATGATTCCAATGCGGTCAGCGGCTGCCGTGCGAAGGCGTTGAAGTACTGGCCGACCAATCCGCGAGTGGATTATCTGATCGGTAGAAAGCTGTCCCAGAATTATCGCTTTGCCGAAGGCGCCGCCTGCCAGCGCCAGGCGCTGAAATTCGACCCGAACTACCTGCCCGCCAAGATCCAGTTGGCCCAGGATCTGCTGCGGCTCGGGGACGAACAGCAGGGCTGGACCCTGGCCGAGGAGGTCAGCACCAAAGACCCTTACAACGTCGAGGCGTACAATCTGGTAAGCCTCCATCGCACGCTGTCCGGGTTCAAAGTGCTGTCGGCGGATGGGTACCTCGTCAGGATGGACAAGCGAGAAGCGGCCATCTACGGCGACGAGGTGGTGGAACTGCTGAAGCTGGCCAAGTCGAGGCTATGTGAGAAGTACGGGTTCAAACCGGATAGTCCGGTCACGGTGGAGTTGTTTCCCAATCAGCAGGATTTCGCCGTTCGGACGTTCGGCATGCCCGGCGGCGACGGTTTCCTCGGCGTGTGCTTTGGCAGGGTCATTACGGCCAACAGCCCCCGAGCGGCTATCCCGTTCAACTGGAAGTCCATGCTGTGGCACGAATTCTGTCACGTCGTGACGCTGAGCCTCACCGCCAACAAAATGCCCCGGTGGCTGAGCGAAGGGATTTCCGTCTACGAGGAGTCGCAGCACGATCCGACGTGGGGTCAGCGGATGAGCCCGGAGTATCGGCGGATGATCCTCGCCGGCGAGCTGACGCCGATCGGCAATCTCAGCGCCGCCTTCCTGAGCCCCCGGACGCCGGGTCACCTGCAGTTTGCGTATTATGAATCCGGCCTCGTGGTCGAGTTCCTCATCGAGCGCTCCGGCCTGGCGTCCCTCCAAGCCATCCTCGCCGACCTGGCACAAGGCAAGGAGATCAATGCCGCCCTCGCCCGGCACGCCGGGCCGCTCAAGAAAATCGAGACGGAATTCGAGGCCTTCGCCCGCAAGCGTGCCGAGAATCTGGCGCCAGCGGTGGATTGGGAGCAGCCAGCACGGGAACAGCTCGATCCCTCTGACCCACAGGCGATCGCCCAATGGCTCAGCAAGCACCCCGACAGTTTCTGGGCGTTGAGCTTGCAGGCCAGGAACCTGCTGGCGGAACACCAGTGGGAACAGGCCAAGACGCCGCTGCGGAAGCTGATCGCCCTGTATCCCCAACACGTCGATAAGGACAGCGCCTACCAACTCCTGGCCGAGGCGCACCGTAAGCTCGGAGAAACCGATCAGGAAGCTCAGGTGCTTGGCACACTGGCCGGCCTGTCGTCCGATGCGGCGGATGCATATGCCCGACTCATGGAGATTGGCGTGGAGAAGGGAAACTGGTCGCTGGTCGTGGAAAACGGCAAGAAGTATCTGGCGGTCTATCCGCTGCTGCCCGCGGCGTATCGGCAACTGGGTCGGGCCAACGAAGGCCTCGGCCGCGACGAAGCGGCCGTACAATCCTACCAACGCCTGCTCCTGCTGGACGCCGCCGATCCTGCCGATGCCCACTATCGCCTGGCACGGCTGCTGCAACAGCGGGACCCTGCCGCCGCAAAGAGGCATATTCTGGAAGCCCTGGCGGATGCTCCACGCTTTCGCGAAGGCCACCGCTTACTGCTGAAGATTCTCGGGGATGCCGGCACGGCCTCTGCGCCAGCCGCGCCGCAGAGAAGTGAATCGCAGCCGGTTCGGGAGGAGTCGCAATGACGAGGGCCCGACGCCTTGCCATCCTGTTGACTATCATGGCCGTGGCGGCAACAGCAACGCTGGCCCAGAGATACTATGATCGGCAATACGACCGGGGCGGCGTACCCTCCTGGCAGCTCGACAAGGAATTCTCCCAGGATGCCTTTACGTTCGTGCGAATCCGATATTCCTCCGGATACGGCGGGCGTGGTTATAGGGGCGGGTACGGGTATGGCCGCGGTGGCGGCGGCTGGGCGACGGACTATCCCGACAGCGATCTCAACTTCTCCTACCGTCTGCATCAGTTGACTTCCCTGGAAGTCAATCCGGAGCCACTGGTCCTCGAACTGACAGACCCGCAACTCGTCGATTATCCTTTCATTTACTTCCTGGAGCCCGGCCGGCTGGTCTTCAGCGAGGCCGAGGTCGAAGCGCTCCGCAATTACCTGCTCAACGGTGGATTTCTCATGGTGGACGACTTCTGGGGCGAGGCGGAGTGGTTCAACTTCTACCGGGAGATCAAACGCGTCTTTCCCGACCGCGAGCCCGTCGAGCTGGACATCGACCACCCGATCTTCCACGCCGTATTCGACCTGAAGGAGAAGCCCCAGATTTGCAGTATCGACTGGGCCCTGCGCGGGCGGCCTTATGGCATCACCTGGGAGCGGGAGGATGCGCAGGAAGTCCACTACAAAGCCCTTTACGACGACAAGGGCCGGATGATGGCGATCATCTGCCACAATACCGACCTCGGCGACGGCTGGGAACGGGAGGGGGAAAACGAATGGTATTTTCATGAATTTTCGGAGAAGAAAGCGTATCCGCTGGGAATCAATATCGTGGTTTACGCGATGACGCATTGAAAGGACGGGGACGGTTGAGTACCGAAACATACGAATCCGAGCGGCAGGCGGTCGAACAAATCAAGAGTGCGCGGGAGCGTATCGGCGCTGAGCTTGCCAAGGTGATTGTCGGCCAGCAGGACGTGATCGAGCATCTGCTCATCGCCGTGCTTTCCGGCGGGCATTGCCTGGTTACCGGGGCGCCGGGGCTGGCCAAGACCCTGCTGGTCAAATCGCTGGCCCAACTGTTTGACCTGAAATTTCAGCGCATCCAGTTCACGCCGGACCTCATGCCCGCGGACATCACCGGCACCGAAATCCTTCAGCAGACGGACCAGGAACGAAAAATGATGTTCGTCAAGGGGCCCATCTTTGCCAACATGGTTCTGGCCGACGAGATCAACCGGACGCCGCCCAAAACCCAGGCCGCCATGCTCGAAGCGATGCAGGAGCACCACGTGACCGCCGCCGGCGTGTGCTACCGGCTCGTCGAGCCGTTCTTCGTCTTCGCCACGCAAAATCCCATCGAGATGGAAGGCACCTACCCGCTGCCGGAAGCCCAGCTCGACCGGTTCATGTTCAACGTGTCGATTGGCTATCTATCGGAGGATGATGAAGTGGCCGTCGTGCGCCAGACCACGACCGCCGAGCCTAAGCCGGTGACGCAGGTCTTCACCGGTGCAGACTTGCTGCGGTTCCAGAGCGTCGTGCGCCGGGTCCCGATTGCCGAGGACGTGGTGCGGTACGCCGTGAGGCTCGCCGCCGCGTCACGACCGGGCCCCCAGGCCCTGGATTTCATCAACGAGTGGGTCACCTGGGGAGCGGGCCTGCGCGCCTCGCAATACATGGTACTCGGCGCCAAAGCCCGCGCGCTGCTGTACGGGCGTTCGTATGTCACTTTCGAGGACATCCAGGCTCTGGCCCATCCGGTGCTGCGACACCGGATCCTGATCAACTACCGGGCCGAGGCCGAGGGTGTAGTGGTTGAGGATCTGACCGACCACCTGCTGAAGTCGGTAAAGGAGAACGGCGCAAAGTGAGGGATAGAGCGACTCCATCCCGGTTCGGGGTCGGCGGCAAGGTCGAGGGCATGGTCGATCCGGCGGCGCTGATGAAGATCCAGTCGATGGAGCTGCGCGCCAAGGCGATCGTCGAGGGCTTCTGGAAGGGGATTCACCGCAGTCCCTATCACGGCTTTTCGGTGGAGTTCACGGAGTACCGCCAATACGCTTTCGGGGACGACCCCCGCTACCTCGACTGGCGCGTGTACGCCCGGAGCGACCGGTTCTACATCAAGAAATTCCAGGACGAGACGAACCTGCGTTGCCACCTGCTGGTCGATCACAGCCGGTCGATGGGCTACGCTTCGGGGGACTACGGCAAGTCGCAATACGCCGGAACGCTGGCCGCCACGTTGGCCTACTTCCTGTTCACGCAGGGTGACGCCGTCGGCCTGGCCACTTTCGACGATCGAATCCGACAGTACCTGCCGCCCCGCAATCGGGCGAGCTATCTGCGGCGCCTGATGCTCGCGCTGGAGACGCAGCCCGGCGGCAGTGCCACCGACCTGGGACCTCCGTTGCAGCAGCTCGCGCAGATGCTGACGAAGCGAGGCCTGATCGTGCTGATATCCGACCTGCTGACGTCCATTGACCCGCTCGAACGCAACCTGGGCTATCTGTGCGCCGGCGGCCACGACGTCGTCGTATTTCACATCCTGGACCCGGCGGAATTGAGCTTCGATTTCGATAAGCCGGCCCTGTTCCGGGACGTCGAGACCCAGCGCGACCTGTATGTCGATCCGTCCGCCGTCCAAAAAGGCTACCGACGCATGCTGGACAGTCACCTGGCCAAGGCCAGGTCCATCTGTCAGAGCCTCGGCATCGACTACCACCTGTTCGCCACGGACCGGCCGTTCGATCTGGCCCTGCTCGATTTCCTGCAACATCGGATGCGCTGCCGCAAGCAGATGAGACACGTGCGCGGCCCGGGAGCCGGACCAGGACCCGGCGCAGCGGGGAGGGCGCTATGAATCTTCTCTACCCGTTATTCCTGGCCGGTATCGCCGCAGTGGCTCTGCCGATTCTGCTGCACATGATCCGCCGCCATACGCGCCGGCGCGTGACGTTCAGCTCCCTGATGTTCCTACGCGCCACGCTGCCGCGCTTCCGGAGTCGCAGCCGTCTCGAACACGTGCCGCTGCTGCTCCTGCGCTGCATGGCGTTGTGTCTGCTCGCATTTGCCTTTGCCCGTCCCTTCCTGCTTCGCCCCGCCTCGACGAGCCCCGCCCAGTCAGGCCAGCACATGGTCCTTCTGATCGATACCAGCGCCTCGATGCGCCGCGCGGGAATGTGGGCCCAGGCCCTCGACGAGGCAAAGTCGGTCCTGGCGAGCGCCGGTCCGGCCGACCGCGCGTGCGTGATGAGCTTCGATCAGGGCGCGCGAACGTTGATTGGATTCGAGCAATGGGAGACGAGGGACCCTGCTCAGCGTGCCTCGCTCGCGGTGCAGGAAATCTCAAAGCTGTCACCCGGCTGGGCATCCACCGACCTGGGCCATGCCCTGGTTGCGGCCGCCGAAGCGCTGGAGGATGATGAAACCAACGATGGCGAGCAGCCCCGGGCGGACCGCCGGATCGTGCTGGTCAGCGATCTGCAACAGGGCAGCAAGCTGGACGCGCTGCTCGCCTACGAATGGCCGCAGCAAACGGAACTGGTGGTCAAGACAATCCCATGCCCGGGCGCCACGAACGCGTCGCTGCAGTGGGTGGCGAGCCGCGATTCTCTGGCCCCGTCACGCGGCGATGACCCGCCGAGCATCCGCGTGACGAACTCGCCCGATGCGACGAACGATCGTTTTCAACTGCGTTGGGCCGATGAGCCGTCAAGCCAGGCCGTAGATGTATATGTCGCGCCGGGCCACAGCACCGTCGTGCGGGCTCCTGCACGGCCAAACCAGCAGGCGGCGGCGCGGCTTGTCTTGACCGGTGATGACCATGACTTCGACAACGCTCTCTACGTGACGCCGGAGCTTCAGCGGCAGGTGAATATCCTCTATATCGGCGGCGACGACCCGAACGACACCGCCGGAATGCTGTATTATCTTCGCCAAGCCTTCGGGGCCGGCAAAGCATTGACTTCGCACGTCGTCCGGCGCCCCGGCGGCGAGGCTCTGAGCGCCGCGGACATCGACACCGCGCACCTGATCGTTGTTACCGATGTGCTCCATTCACAGAACGTCGCGCCTCTGCGTCGTTACCTCGAATCGGGCCGATCGCTTCTGCTCGTGATGAGATCCCCCGAGACCGGCACAGCACTGTCGAGTCTGGCAGACATCGCCGACCTCGAATCCCAAGAAGCCCAGGCCGGCGGATACGCGATGCTGGGCCGACTCGAGTTCGACCACCCGCTGCTGAAGCCTTTCTCCGACCCCCGCTTTGGCGACTTCACCCGGATACACTTCTGGAAGTACCGACGCATCAACCTCGCTGATTGCCCCGGTGCGAGAGTGCTGGCGCAGTTCGACAATAACGACCCGGCGTGGTTCGAGATTCCCGTGGGCCGCGGCGCGCTCCTGGCGTGGACCAGCGGTTGGCAGCCGGCGGACAGCGACCTGGCCCTCTCGTCCAAATTCGTCCCGCTCTTGTACAGCGTCCTCGAATACGGCGGGACCCTCGCCGAGCATCAATCGCAGTACGTGATCGGGGACTCCGTGCCCATGCCCGGCCGGACCTCGGCCGGAGCAACGGACCTGCAGATTCGCAAACCCGACGGCTCACTGGTACGTCCGGACCCCGGCCGGCAGGCGTTCACACAGACGGACCTTCCCGGCATCTACTCGATTGCGGATTCGACGCGCGACACCAATCCGCAATCCGCAATCCCCAATCCGCAATTCTTTGCCGTTAACCTGCCCGCCGCGGAAAGCCGGACGGACCCCATGCCTGTCGAGGACCTTGAGAAGCTGGGAGTTTCGCTGAAGCCGGCTTCCGGCATCGCCTCGGAGCCGGGCGGACGGACGACACGTCAGGCCAGCCTCGCGGAAGTGGAATCCGAGCAGAAGCTCTGGCGATGGGTGCTCATCGTGACGCTGATGGTGCTTTTGATGGAGACCTGGCTGGGCGGAAAGCTCACCCGCCCGGACCCCGTACCGGAGAAGGAGCCGATATGATCGAAGAAGCTCTTCGCCGACAACTCGAACCCATAGTGAATCGCCGACGGCGCGTGGATCTGGCCTGGCAACTGTCGATCTGCTGGCTCGTTTCCGGGCTTGCAGGCCTTGTTCTGCTCGGCGCCGACCGGCTTTGGGGATGGCGCTCACCCCTCGCCCTCGGAGCCCTGTGCGCCGCCGTCGTCATAGCTACGATATGGGCCGTTTATCGGTTTCATCGCCGGCGGCCGGACTATCGCGCCATCGCCCGAACCATCGAGCAACAGCATCCGGATTTGAAGGCCCTGCTGCTGGCCGCCATCGAGCAGAAGCCGGAAAGCCCGGACGGCCGATTCGGCTACCTGCAAAGACAGGTTCTCCTGCAAGCGATCGCCCATGCCACCGATCACGACTGGCTGCGGAGTGTCTCGACGAGGACGCTGGCGCTGGCCCATCTCGCGCGGCTCGCCGCCCTGTCGCTGCTGGTGTTCACCCTGCTGCTCCTGTGGCCCGGCCGCTTCCGGCTGGGCTCATCCGCGGGGGCCGGCGTGCCGCGCGGCGGCACCAGCATCACCGTGACTCCCGGAGATACGGAGGTCGAGCAAGGCTCACCGGTCGTGATCCTGGCGCGTTTCGAAGGACGAGTGCCTTCGGCGGTCAGCCTGCAATTCGGTCCCCCGGGGCAGCCGGCGCAGCAGATCACGCTGACGAAGAGTCTCGACGATCCAGTCTTTGGCGGCATCATCCAGGACGTCAACTCCGACCTGCTCTACCGGGTTGAGTACGCGGGCAAGCATACGCGCGACTATACGATCAGCGTCTATCAAAGCCCGGAGCTGGTCAGGGCCGACGCGAAGATCACCTATCCCGCCTACACGAAATTGCCTCAGAAGGTTGTCGAAGACACCCGGCAAATCAGCGTAGTCGAGGGCTCCGAGGTCACTCTGACGCTCACGCTCAACAAGCCCGTGGCAACGGCCCGGCTGGCACCCAGGACGGGCATCGCCGTGGGTTTGGCCGTCGATCCCGCGCATCCGAACGTGCTGACAACGTCCCTGACTCCCACGCAGAGCGAGCAATATGAGCTGCGCATGGCCGATGCCCAGGGGCGGTCGAACAAGATGCCGCCGCGGTTCGTGATCGACGTGCAGAAGAATCTGCCGCCGGAGCTGACACCGGTATTTCCGGGCAACGACGTGGTGGTGTCGCCGCTGGAAGAGCTCGCCCTGGAAGCGAAGGTCTCCGACGACTTCGGCCTGACCGGCTACGGGCTGACGTACAGCCTGGCGGGCACGCCGAGCCAGGACGTCCGCTTGAGCGATGGGGAGGCATCAAGCCAAGAGCCACAGATTCAGCACCTGCTGGCAATGGAGGGACTCCGGGCCGAGCCGGACCAACTGCTGACGTATTACTTCTGGGCCGACGACGTCGGGCCGGACGGCAGGCCCCGCCGGACCGCCAGCGATATGTATTTTGCCGAGGTCCGCCCGTTCGAGGAGATCTTCCGCGAGAGCCAGTCCTTCCAGGACCAGCAGAACCAACAGCAGGAGAACCAGGGCGGCAACCAGCAGGACCGGCAAGGCGACCAACTGGCCCGCCTGCAAAAGCAGATCATCAGCGCCACGTGGAATATCAAGCAGCAGGCCGACCGCTCGGGCGGAATGGAGGGCCACAAAGAAGACTTGGACGTTGTGCGCCAGTCCCAGGCCGGCGTCCTGGAGCAGGCCCGCACCGCGCTGACCCAGGCCGAGGACCCGTCGGCGGCCAAGTCGCTGCAAGCCGCGGCCGAGCACATGGAGAAAGCCGTGAATCATCTCACCCAGGCATCGGAATCCGTCTCGACGGCGGAGCTGACCCCTGCCCTGAGTGCGGAACAGTCGGCCTACCAGGAACTGTTGAAACTGCGGCAGCGCGAGCACCAGATCGCCCAGAGCCGAAATGCCGGCAGGGGCAACAATGCCAACTCCGAGCGTTTCCAACAGCAGTTGCAGCAACTGGAGCTCACGCAGCGGGAGAATCGCTATGAAACGCAGCGGCTGGCCCAGTCCCGCCAGCAGGACAGCCGGCGGGAAGACCTTCAGGTGCTCAACCGGCTGCGCGACCTGGCGCGACGGCAGAGCGAGATGAGCGACAAGCTCCGCGAGGCCGAGGCCGCCCTACGCCAGGCCCGCGACGAACAGCAAAGACAGGAGATGCTGCGCGAGCTCAAGCGTCTGCGGGACGAGCAGCTCCAGGCGCTGCGCGATACGGACGAGCTCGGACAGCGGATGGACAGTCCGCAGAACCGCCGTCGCCTGGCCGATGCCCGCCAGCGACTCGAGGACTCCCGCTCGGACATCCGCCAATCGGCCGAGGCGCTGGAGCAAGGGATGGTCTCGCGGGCCGTCACCTCCGCCACGCGTGCCCAGCGACAGCTCGAACAGATGCGCGAGGAACTGCAGCGCCGGACCTCCAGCCAGTTCACCGAGCAGATGCGCGATATGCGCGATGAGGCGCAGCAGCTCGACCAGCGTCAGGACCAGATCGCTCAAGACCTCGGGCAGCAAGTTGATTCGAAGCAAAAGACACTCGCGGGCTCCGAGACCAATCGCGAACTGGCGAACCAGATCGACCGGCAGAAAGAGAGCATGAAGAAGCTGCTCGAGCAGATGAAGGAAGTGAGCGAACAGGCGGAGCCGTCGGAGCCGCTGCTGTCCCGAGAGCTCTACGACACGCTGCGCCAGGCGAGCACAAGCAATACGGACAAGGCGCTCGAGACCACGCGCGAGCTGCTCCGGCGGAGCCTCCTGCCCCAGGCCCGGGAGATCGAGCGACGGGCCGGAGAGGGCATCGATCAGCTCCGCAAAGGTGTCGAGGACGCCGCCCGTAACGTCCTCGGCGATGAGGCCGAATCGCTGCGTCTGGCCCGCCAGCAGTTGGATGAGCTGATCAAGCAGGCCGGGGGCCGAGACCAGAGGGCAGAGAACAGAGGGCAGAGAGCAGAGGACAGAGGACAGAGAACAGAGGGCGGCACCGCCTCGAATCCGCAATCCGCAATCCGCAATCCGCAATCGGACCAGCCTCAGCAGGCACAACAAGAGGGCTCCCCGCGCGAAGGCGGACAGCCGCAGCCCTCCGAGACCGACCGTACCGGGGCCGAGGCGAATGGACGTGATAACCCACAGGGCCGGGGCGGAAATCGCCTTGCTCCGGACTCCGAGCCGGGACCGGGGGGGCCCGACCAGTGGGGTGGCACTGGACCACGAGGCCCATTCACCGACGAGCGCTACCGCGAGTGGTCGGACCGGCTGCGGGATGTGGAAGACATGCTGCCCCAGCGGGACCTCCGTGACGAGTTGGCGCGGGTCTGGGACCAGGCCCAGGCCATCCGCGCCGAGTTCAAGCGTCACGGCAAAGAGCCGCAGTGGGATTTGCTCCGCACGCAGGTCATCGACCCGCTGACCGAGCTGCGACAGCGCGTCAGCGAGAGACTGGCCCAGCTTCAGTCAGACGAGGCGATCGTCCCCATCGACCGCGATCCGGTGCCCGACCGTTTCACGGAGCTGGTCCGCACGTATTTCGAGAATCTGGGGCAGGGTGACCAATGACGCCGCTCGGAACCATTACGATTCCTGCGAGTCCGTGGATCTGGTCCGCCGGAGCGTTGCTGTTGGCGGCCCTAGTGCTCCTGGTCTGGTCCTACCGGCGCGCGCCCGAGGCCGGCGCTGCGCCTCGAATCGCCTTTGGTCTCAAGCTTCTCGGCCTGCTGGCGCTGGCGATGTGTCTGGTCGAACCGCTGTGGAGCGGCCGGCGTGCCAAATCCGGCGCCAATCTGTTTGTGGTTCTGGCGGATAACAGCAGCAGCATGAGCATTCGCGACCGCGACACAACGCAAACCCGTGGCGAAATCCTGCAGGAAAATCTGAAGACCGGCCGGACCGGCTGGCTCGCCGCGATATCCGAAAACTTCCAGGTTCGCTCCTACTTGTTCGACTCGCGGCTGCGCCGGACAACGGATTTCTCAGACCTGGCCTTCGACGGCAAGGCCACTGCCCTCGGCACGACCCTGCGAACCGTCGCCGAACGCTATCGTGGCCGGCCTCTGGCGGGTATCCTCCTGATGACCGACGGCTGCGGCACGGATACGAGCGAGCAGCTCTACGATCTATCCGGCCTGCCGCCGGTCTACCCTGTGGTGATGGGCCAAGGCCAGCCCCTGAAGGACCTCGCCCTGGCCAACGTCTCGGTCAGTCAGACATCCTTTGAAGACGCGCCGGTGACGATCCAGGCCGAGGTCGAGGCCGCGGGATTCGCCGGCCGGACCGTCGCGGTCGATCTGCTGGAGGAGGCGGGCCAATTGGTCGAACGCCAGCCGTGGAAAGTCGGCGCCAACGACGAGAAGCAGGTGTTTCGTTTCCGCCTGCGCCCGGACAAAACCGGCGTCTTGTTCTATCGTCTCCGCGTCGGCGAAGAGGCGTCCCTCGCCGAGCCGGCAGCAACGTCAGAGGCAACGCTGGCCAACAACGAACGCGCGGTCGTCGTGAGTCGCGGGAAAGGGCCCTACCGGATTCTCTACGTGGCGGGCCGGCCCAACTGGGACCTGAAATTCCTCAAGCGGGCCGTGGAGGAGGACGAGCAGGTGCAGCTTATCGTGCTGCTGCGCGTCGCCAGAAGAGAGCCGAAATACGACTGGCGCGGGCACGCCGGCGAGACCAGCAATCCCCTGTATCGCGGCTTTGACCCGGAGGATAAGGAACGGACCGAGGAATACGATCAGCCGGTTCTTGTCCGCCTGAACACGCGCGACCCGGCGGAGCTGCGCGACGGATTTCCCAAGACCCGGGAAGAGCTGTTCGAGTATTCCGCGGTCATCCTCGACGACGTCGAGGCGGGGTTCTTCACCCACGACCAGATGGACCTGGTCCGGCGGTTCGTCGCCGAGCGTGGCGGCGGCTTTCTGATGCTGGGCGGCAAGGAGTCCTTCCAGAAAGGCGGTTTCCAGCGCACACCCATCGGCAGCATCCTGCCGGTCTATTTGGATCCTATGCCCGCCGACGACACGCAAGCTGGCCTGCACTTGAGCCTGACTCGGGAAGGCTGGCTGCAGCCCTGGGCCAGACTGCGCGACAACGAGAAGGATGAGCAGCAGCGGCTGGCCGAGATGCCGGACTTCCGCGTGCTCAACCGCCTCCGTGCCGTCAAACCGGGGGCCGGAGTCGTCGCCACCGCCGACGCGGGGCAGGAGCAGCAGTCCCCCGCTCTGGTCGTCCAACGGCTCGGCAACGGGCGCACGGCGGCGCTCGCCCTTGGGGACACCTGGCGCTGGGCTATGCAAAAACCGGAGATGCACAAGGACCTGGACAAATTCTGGCGGCAGATGCTGCGCTGGCTGATTGCCGATGTCCCCGGCCGGATATCGCTCCAGGCCACGCACAAGCCGGACGAGACGAACCAGCCGGTGGTGCTCCAGGTCCGCGTCCGCGACAAGGCCTTCGAACCGATGGACAACATTTCCGTTGCCGTCGAAGTGCATGAGCCGGGCGGCCGCAACGTATCGTTGGCCGCGACGCCCGTGCCGGCGCAAAGCGGCCTGTTCGAAGCCGCCTTTGTCCCGCGCCTCAGCGGGGGCTACTTCGCCCAGGCCGCGGCAACCGGCGCGGACGGCACCAAACTGGGCGACACCGAGACCGGGTGGGCGGTCGATCTGGAGGCACGCGAGTTTCAGTCCGTAAAGGCCAACCGGCCGCTGCTCGAAAGGATCGCACGGCAGACCGGAGGCCGGCTGCTTGACGTCGGCGAATTGGACAGCTTTGCCCGGGGCCTGCCCAATCGGGATGTCCCCGTTACGGAGGTCTGGGTCCGGCCGCTCTGGGACCTGCCGGCGATTCAACCGGCCATCTTCCTGTTTGCCTTGGCCTGCTTCGTCGCCGAGTGGGCGCTTCGTCGCTGGAAGGGAATGCCGTGAGAACCGCGATACTATTGCTGGTCATCATCGTGGACTCTATTGCGGATTTCGGATTTGGGATTTCGGATTCGACTCGCAGCCCTGATCCGCAATCCTTCGCCGTTAACCTGTCCGGTGCGGAGAGCCTTGTAGGGTGGGCTGTGCCCACCGATTCCACCGAAGACGGACGGTCAATGGTGGGCACAGCCCACCCCACGATCTCCCAACCACAGGATATCCAGCCGAGGCAGGTCGTGCTCGTGGTCGTCGGCGCCGCCGGGACGGCGGAGTACACGATGCAGTTCGCCGCCTGGGCGAAGCTTTGGGAGCAGGCGTGCGCCAAGAGCAACGCAACGTACATGGCCGTCGGTCTGAACGAGCCTGGGGCTTCTTCCGATCGCGCGCGTATCCAGGAGATCTTGGCCGCTCAGGAGACGGAGGACAGAGGGCAGAGGACAGAAGACGGAACACAGAAGGCAGAGCCGTCCTCCGCCCTATGGCTGGTCCTGATCGGGCATGGGACCTTTGACGGCAGAACGGCCCGGTTCAACCTCCGTGGGCCCGACCTCGCAACGAGCGACCTGGCCGAATGGCTCAAGCCGCTGCGCCGGCCCGTCGTCCTCATCAACACGGCATCCTCGAGCGCTCCTTTCCTCACGAAGCTCTCTGCGCCCGGACGCATCGTAATCACGGCCACCAAGAGCGGTCTCGAGCAGAACTACACACGCTTCGGTCAGTACCTGGCCGAGGCGATCATCGACCCGCGAGCGGACCTTGACAAGGACGGCCAGACCTCCCTGCTCGAAGCTTTCCTCAGCGCCGCACACGCCGTCGAGCAGTTCTACGCCGCTGCGGGCCGACTGGCCACCGAGCACGCCCTGCTGGACGACAACGGGGATGCCCTCGGCACACCCGCCAACTGGTTCCGCGGCATCCGCCCAGTACAGAAGGCCCGGGACGATGCCTCTCTCGACGGCTACCGCGCCCACCAGCTCCATCTGCTCTCCAGTCCGGCCGAGGCCGCTCTGCCGCCGGACCTGCGGGCCAAGCGGGATCAACTGGAGCTTCAGCTCATGGAGCTGCGCGACACGAAGGCGAAATTCTCCGAAGAGGAATACTTCGCCAAGTTGGAGTCGCTGCTGCGCGAGATCGCACACATCTACGAGGAAGCCGACAAGGCTGGCCCCTCTTCAACCTCGAACGGTAAATGAGTACGGTGCAAAGCCATCGCCCGTAGAGACGCAAGATTTTGCGTCTCTACGCGCAGCGAGCGCGTCCCGCTCTTCCGGCCGCTCCGCCAGTCCGGGCGGCGCGCCGTGATGACTCGTCGCCTTGCCTGTCGCTATTTGACTTCCAACACCAGCACGGAGTCCATTTTGTCCGGAGCGGCCGCCGGCAGCGCGACCGACCACTTCCGGCCGCTCTGCTTCACCGCCAAGGCTTTTTTCTGCGGGTCGGCCAGCAGGTAAGCCCTCGCCACGTTGTCCTTGATCTCCGGCAGCTCGAACGAGCCGGCCGGCCACCTGAAAAGATGAACGTACAGCTTGCCCGGCTTGGTCGCGCAGCGCCAGTCGGTTCCGGCCTTGAAGGCGGGCTTTCCGTTCTTATCCTTTTCCGTCTCGCTGAAACTGCCCAGCTCTTCCCCAAACGGCGTGGTTCCGGCCCCGTAGATCGCCTCGCCATTGACCTTGAGCCAGCGGCCCACCGCCCGCAGATTGTCCTGGCTGGGCTGCGGGATGAGACCCTCGGCGGTCGGCCCGACGTTCAGCAGGTAGTTGCCGCCCTTGCTGACGATGTCCACCAGTTTGAACGTCAGGTCCTCCGGGGTTTTCCAGTTGTCATCGTAGCTCTTATAGCCCCAGGTGTTGTTGAGCGTGGCGGGCACTTCCCAGTCCTCGCGCACCACCTCGTTGGGGATCCGGTTATCGCCCATCGAGCGGTAGTCACCCTGGCTGCCGAGCCGGCCGTCGATGAGGCAGGCGGGCTGCAGCGTGTGAACGATGTCAATGAACCGCTGCGCGCGATCGCCGACGTTCATCATGCGCGGCGTGTCGAACCAGATGAGGCAGACCGGCCCGTAGCCGGTGAGCAGCTCTTTCACCTGTGGCTCGGCCTTGCCCCGCAGGTACTGGTCGAAATCCTTCTTGTCGTCGGCCCCGAAATCCCACGTATTGCCGGCGCCGTTGGGCTCATGCCAGTCCTGCGCCTGGGAGTAGTAGAATCCGAAGCGGATATTGTGCTTGGCACAGGCCGCGGCCAGCTCTTTCAGAGGGTCACGCTTGAACGGCGTGGCGTCCACGATGTTGTAGGAGCTGGCCTTCGAGCCGTACATGGCGAAACCGTCGTGGTGCTTGCTCGTGATAACGATGTACTTCATGCCCGCATCTTCGGCGAGCTGCACCCATTCCTCCGCGTTGAACTTCACCGGATTGAACTGGCCCGCCAACTGCTCGTATTCCTTCACCGGGATTTTGGCCCGATTCATAATCCACTCGCCGATGCCCGGGATCTGCTGGCCCTTCCACGTCCCGGCGGGGACGGCATAAAGTCCCCAATGGATGAACAGGCCGAATTTCGCCTCCCGGAACCATTTCATCTTCTCATCCTGCGACAAGGGTTTGGACCCCGCCGTTCCCCCGGCGGGCGCGGCGGCCCACGCGTTGCAGGAAGCCGCCAGGGACAGGCACGCAGCGACAACAGCAAGTTGCAGATTCCATCTGGAAATGCGCGACAGTATCGTTCTCATCGGAGACTCTCCTTTCAGACCATCTTATCAGTTCAGGTCACGGCCATCATGATACCCTTCTTCGGGACATCTTTCCATCCTTGCGGAATGACATTGTCCAGCCAGTTCTGTGGCGGATGCATCCGCATTGGTCATGCCGAATGCAGCGAAGCACCCGGGCAGTGAATCAACGCCTGTTCTCATGCTCTGCCCAGAGCCTGTCTTGAGCGAAGTCGAACGGGTTGTCTGATAGTGCTTCATAGAGATACGCTGTGCCTCGACGCATACCGGGCAAACACGCTCAAAGCAAGTTTGAGCGTGGCACCCGAACCGGGGAACAGGCCACGCAAGAAAAGAGAGGGTGCCACCGTCAAACTCGTTTGACGGTGCTGCTTCGATAAAGTCGGACCCGGCGAGGTCCAACGGATCTTACACCTGCCCCGCCACAGATTTGTCGTGCACTCTGACGGAGTCGACGCAGGGAATCATCTTGCACAGTGTCAGAACGACCCACGAAACTTAGTCACGCACCAACCGAGCAGGGCAAACGCAAAGTCGGTTGGCAGATCCCATTTCTGTCATTGCGAGGAGCGCAGCGACGAAGCAATCTCAAACCCCAGCATGGAGATTGCTTCGCTTCGCTCGCAATGACATACTGGACGGTGCTATCGAACGACTTTGCGTTTCCCTGACCAATCGAGCTGGTCTCCTTTCCGTGGGGCACCTTGTCGGGTAGAATGGCTGGGCGCGTAGAAAAAGGTGACGCAGGTGGGCGTGCGAAGACCAGAGGTACCGAATTGGACCATTCGAAGGAGAGCAATGATGTTGATGGGAATCTTCTCAGCAGTCTGTCTGATGGGGGTGGCCCTCTCGTCGGGCCAGGCGCAGGCGACCACGCCGGCCGCACCCGCGGAGGAACGTGCGGCGTACAAGCTCGTCTGGGCGGATGAGTTCGACAAGCCGGGCCAGCCCGACCCCAACAAGTGGACGTACGAAAAGGGCTTCGTGCGGAATCAGGAGCTGCAGTGGTATCAGCCGGACAACGCCCGGTGCGAAAACGGCATGCTGATCATCGAGGCACGGCGCGAGCGCAAGCAGAATCCCGGATACCGGCCCGGCGGCAACCGGTGGTCCCAGAGCCGGGAATACGCCGAGTACACCTCCGCGAGCGTCACCACGCGGGGACTGCATAGTTGGACCTACGGGCGGTTCGAGATGCGGGCCCGGATTGACACGCGTCCCGGCCTGTGGCCCGCCTTCTGGACGCTGGGCGTCCAGGGCCGATGGCCCGCGGGCGGCGAGATCGACATCATGGAATACTACCGGGGCCTGCTGCTGGCGAACGTCGCCTGGGGCTCCCAGCAGCCGGGGAGACCCAAATGGGACGATAGCAAGAAGCCCATTACGGAATTCGGCGACCCCAACTGGTCCGGGAAGTTCCACGTCTGGCGGATGGACTGGGACGAGAACGCCATCAAGCTCTACATGGACGACCTGCTTCTCAATTCCACCGACCTCAAGGACACGGTCAACGAAGACACCGAGGGCAAGAATCCCTTTCGTCAGCCGCACTACATGATTCTGAACCTGGCCATCGGCGGCACCTCCGGCGGCGACCCCTCCGGCACGCAATTCCCCGCGCGCTTCGAGGTGGACTACGTACGTGTCTACCAGAAACCGACGCCAAACAAGTAAGCCGGCCGAAGACCGCTCCAACCGCACAACGAGAAATGGCCGTTGAGGGTGCGTGGCTCCACTCGGGCCTCGCCCCGATGCGGAGGGAATTTGTCGCCGTCTGTCATGTCGAGCGGAGCGCAGCGCAGTCGAGACATCTGGTTCCGAATCTGACGTAGCGCCCATTCGCGGCCAGATTTCTCCGCGCGGCCTTCGGCCTTGGTCGAAATGACAAGCAAAGGCCAGACGTCCTTGGGAACCGTTAGCTTGGGTGCCATGCTTACGCTCGCGTAAGCATGTCTTCCACCTCAAACGACGCATGTCCACGCCAGCGTGGACATGGCACCCGCGCATATCTGGGCCACGCAGGGGTAACGTCCTGGGGTTGCCCCGGGGCAGGCACGGGGGCCTGCCCCTACAGGCCAGATGCTTCGCTCCGCTCAGCATGACAAGCGCCGGCTGCTTCAAAGGGATTTTGACAGGGACGGCATGTCGCCGTACCATTGTCCCCAAACGAATACAAGGCCGGATCGTGGGACATTCACGGAGATAGTCATTATGCCAACCCAACGAAAATACCTCCTGGTGGCAGTGCTGCTGTTGGCGGCTGTAGTCGTGTGGGCCGGGTACTCTCTGATAGAGCGTACGCACGGGCCGTCCACCCACGCGGAGAGTGCCGGCCCGGCCGCCGTTCAGGCCAACGCCGACCAGCTTCCGGGCACAGTCGTGACGCCTCACCTTGAATGTGAGATTCCGGCGGGCAAGAACGTTCTCTGGTGTGCCACGTTCCAGATCGCCTGGAACGAGCTCTACGACCTGCTGGGCGGCCCTATCCAATGGACCGGTGCCCCCGAGATGGTGAGCATCCTTAATAAGAGGGCTGTCACTGGCCGGGACCTCGACGAAACCAGCTACGTAGCCATGGCGGGGCACATCACGCAAGATTCAAACGACATTTTCGCCAAAAGATCGTTCGCGCGTTGGATCGCAAATTCAAAGGCGCCGCCAGTCCAGAACTGCTGCACCTGTTGGACTCGGTACCCCAGGGGCTCTGGGTCACATACGCATACCTCTTCAAAGAACTGCCATTCCAGTGGGCATTCACGCGAATGCGGCACCGAGGGCTGATGTTTGCGGGCTGCGAGGTTGAGCATTTCGGCATTTTGCAGTTTCTGAGGAGCGAGAAAGATGAAGCGAAGCAGGCGAGTCAGGTGCTTGTCTATGACTACAGGGACAACGATGACTTCATCGTGGAGCTGAAGACGCGGTCCCAATCAGACCGCTTGGTTCTGGCCAAGATTCCGCCGGCCCGGACGCTTGCCGAGACTGTGACTGCGGCACAGAACCGTCTGCAACAAAGTAAACCTGGCTCCATGCAGGAGTGCACCGACCTTCTTGTCCCGGTCATCGACTTCGATGTGCTGCGCAGCTACAGCGAATTGCTTCAGGGACCCTTTGCGATTGCGGTACAGCAAATTCGTTTCAAACTCGATGAACGGGGCGCTGTCCTCAAATCGGCGTCAGTGATGGCGGCCGCGGAGGTCGATATGGACCTCGTGTTCGACAAGCCGTTTCTCGTCATGATCCAGCGTACCGATGCCGGTCAGCCCTACTTTGCCTTGTGGGTCGCCAACGCGGAATTGCTCGTGCCTTTTCAGCCACGGCGATGAACGCGTCCTGCCATACTTCGCAAGTTCTGCGACCAAGGGAGGAGATTGCTTCGTCGCTGCGCTCCTCGCAATGACATACGCGCACCTTATATATCATTGCGAGCGGAGCGAAGCAATCTCAGGCGCACAATTCCTGCCACGCGGTGGTAGCAGCACATAGAGCCTACGCAAGTCAGGCCCTCAGATGCACCTGGGGCGTGGGTTCGTACTCGATCAGAGCCGGTCGGCCGTCCCGCGCGATGGAGAGCCGGGCCGCTTCGGTCACCAGCTCGTTGATCCAGCTATTGCCGGGTGTGGCGAGCACGCCCCGCTCATCGATCTCGGCGAGCATCTGCCGGCGCGCGGCCAAGGCCTGTTCGGGGTTCCTCAACCCTTCGGCCGCCGCGCTGACCCGGCGGGCCGCCAGCACCAGGGCCTCGATCGATTCGAACCCATAGCCTACCGGCCGCAGGCCTTCGCCGTCCCACGGCACCAGTCGGAAGTAGTCCGGGCTGACGAAGCGGAACATGGCGCCGGCCCGGCGATCCACGTAGCCGTGCTGCACGCCGCGGAATTGATCGTCGTGCTTGAGAATCGCCGCACAGTCCTCGCCTTCGCAGTACAGCACCAGGCCCTGGTCGTTCGTGCCCGCGGCCTCGTCGGGATAGCCCAGGCCATCGGTGATGCTCAGCAGGGCGCCGTTTTCCCATACCACCTGGCCCTGGGCCCACATATAGCCGATATTGCCGTTCGGGAAAGTCCCCTCCACGCCGCGCACGGAGACTTCGACCGGGCGCAGGCCCGTGATGAAGTGCACCAGGTCCACGTAGTGACAGCCCACGTACGTGAACGGGTCGCTGTGGTCCTTCGTGAACCAGTTCTGGAAGTTGGAATGGCGGTAGTAGTAGGGCTCGATCATCTTGGCCTCGCCGCAGCGGAACCGGCCGAAACGCCCGGCCCGGTAGAGCCCGCGGGCGTCCAGCGCCCGGCGATCGAAGCGCTTGTGGTACTCCACGCCGACAAAAAGCCCTTTGGCCCGGGCGAGCTTCTTGATTTCGACGGCCTCGGCGTACGTGGGCACCAGCGGCTTGACGGTCAGCACGTGCTGGCCATGCTCCAAAGCCGCACGAATCACCGGGGCGTGCAGGTGGTCCGGAACGGCCACCACGACCAGATTGCCCGGTGGCAGCTTGGCGATCACTTCCCGGAAAAGGTCCGCATAGACCGCGTCGGGCGGGCCGTCGAGCGGCGGGAATGCCTCGAAGCCCTGGCCCGGAAACGCCTCGGCAAACCGCGGCGACTCCGCCAGCGCCCGCAGCGGAGCGGCGTTCAGCGCACAAATCTTGATCGGCCCGATGACGCCTTCACGCTGCAAGTGGTAGAGCGACGGCAGAATCTGATCGTGAGTAATCATCCCGCCACCAACCACGACGATTTCGAGTTTTCCGTTCTGTCCGTTCACTGAATCACTCCTCGGAGCAGGTCCTTTTGGTCATTTTGGTCCTCAAGGACCTATAGGACGGGAAGGACCTAAACGCCGTCCTCTGTCTTCCGTCCTCCGCCCTCCGTCACGGGATCGCCTCCCGGAGGGCTTCCTCCAGCACGGTGACGCTCTCGCGGATGGCCTCTTCGTCGATCACCAGCGGCGGCGCGATTTTGACGGAGGCCCCGCCGAAGCCGACCGGGGCGAACATCAGGAGCCCCTTCTCCACGCAGCGGCGCACGATGTCGGCGGCCAGCTTGGGATTCGGCTCGATACCGCCCGGCCGGACCATGTGCAGAGCCGCAACGAGTCCCTTGCCGTGCACGGCCCCGACGTGGTCGGGAAACCGCGCGCCCAGTTGCCGCAGCAGCGGCTGCAGGATGTCGCCCATCTGCCGGGCACGCTCGACGAGGTTCTGCTCCTCGATGACCTGCAAGTTCGCCAGGGCCGCCGCCACGCAGACCGGATTGCCCGTGTGGGTCGAGGTCATCGAGCCGGGCGGATAGAGGTCCATGATGTCGGCCCGCCCGATGACCGCCGAGAGCGGCATGCCGCTGGTGATGCCCTTGCCGCAGCAGATCAGATCGGGCACGACGCCGTAATGCTCGAATCCCCAGTACCGGCCCGTGCGGCCGAACCCGGCCTGAATCTCGTCGAAGATCAGCAGCGCCCGGTGCTCGTCGCACCACGCACGCAGCTTCTGCACGTACTCGGCCGGCGCGAAGCTGGCATTGCCGCCCTGGTAGGTCTCGGCCATCACCCCGGCGACCTGCCCGGGCGTCACACCGACCTGGTCCAGCGCTTTCAGGAAGCCTTCGAAGCTCGTGTCCGGGCCGCGAAAGCCGTCGGGAAACGGGACCTGGACCATATCGGGATCGAGGTGGACGATCCAGTCCTTGAGCGCCGGGATGCCGCCGGCCATTTGCGAGCCCAGCGTGCGCCCGTGGAAGGCGTTATGGTACGTCACGATGGCAATTTTCTTCTCCCCGATGGACCGGCCGTGGGTCCGGGCCAGTTTGATCGCACACTCGCAGGCTTCCGACCCGGTCGTCAGCAGAAAAACCTTTTGCAGCCCTTTCGGCGCCACCTGGGCCAGCCGGGTCACGAGCTCGCAGCGGGTCTCCGAGGGAAAGCAATAATTGTGCGTCAGTCCGTGCTCGATCCGCTCCATCATGGCCCGGCGGATCGCCGGATGGCCGTGGCCGGCATTGGTGACCACCACGCCGGACGACCAGTCGAGCCACATATTCCCCCAGCGGTCGTACACCTGGAAGCCCTCGGCCCGGTCCCACACGACCGGCGGCTGGCCGCTCATCGAGCGCGGCTCGAACCGCCGCAGCCGCTCCAGAATCGGCACCGATTCGGGGACCGGGATCTCCGTGACAATCCGACGGTACTTGGTCTGCACGTGGGGGACTTTTCGCGGCGTGAGGTCCGCGGCCATCTGCGCTGCCATGCTTTGCTCCTGTATAACCCATCCAAAGAAACCAACATTGTATCCAATCAATCCCCGCCCACAAGGGGCCGGGACCGCTTTCCCCCGCCCGCATGATTTCACCATAGAGAATGCTGAGGGACCCCGGGGCGCGGGGGAGACCTATGAACCGTCAACGGCCCATAATCAACGTCTCAGGACACCGACTCACACGGTTTTTTGCGCGGATTCCGGCGTGACCGCCTTCGTATCGGGTGACAACTTGACAAAGGGCCCTCGATTTGGTATCCTGATATCTTGACGAATGGGGTGTGTTGCGCCGGCGTGGCATCAATCCCGGGCGCGAGCAATCTGGAGAAGGGTGCAAAGGCAACTTGGTTCAGCAACTGGAGAAGAAGATGAAAAGACAAGTCGGAGTGTTTCTAACCATGGCCGTCGTTCTGTCGGCCGGACTGGCTACAGCGGCTCCGGTCCTCGACCAAAGCCAGCCGAGCGGCCCGGACTATATGGCCGCTTTCGCCCAAACGGACCTGGCCCAGTCCTTCCAGCAGGCCCACGACAACGTCACGGGCGCCGGCATCCTTCTGCAAGCGGGTGTCGGCAGCTCGGATGCCGTGACGATCGCCCTCTGGGATGCCCTGCCCAATGCCGGCGGCAATCTGCTCGCCAGCGGCACCGGCGTGGGCACGCCGGGCACCTGGTTCGATGTGTTCTGGACCCCCGTCGACGTGACGCCGGGCGACACGCTGTACCTCGTCTTCACCTCGGGCCAGAACACGCTGGGCATCGCCGGCGATATCCAAAACCCCTATGCCAACGGCATCACATATGCCAATCCGGGCTACGGGGCTTTCCCTGCCTTCGATTACGCCTTCCGCACGTATTACGATGACGCCGTGGCCGTGGTACCGGCCCCCGGCGCCATTCTCCTGGGCACTCTCGGCGCCGGCCTGGTCGGCTGGCTGCGCGGGCGAAAGACTCTGTAACGACTCGCCCTCACACGATTTCCCGGGCTGCGGCCGCTCCGCAGCCCTTTTCATTGGGGCGGCTCGTCGGGGAAATTCAGCCGGGCGAACGGGCCCTGCAGCTCGACCGCCTTGCGGTCGTACGCCCGGGCGGCCTCGATCTCGTCCTCGAAGGTCCCAAGGTGGTACTTGATTTTGCAGTGCGTGATCTCGGCGTACCACTTGCCCGAATCCTTGTCGAACCGCACGCCCTTGTACTTCGATTTCTTCGCGCGGGGCCGGCTGTTGAAGTGGTTCTGCTGCGGCGTGCAGACGCGCAGATTGCACCGCCGATTGTTCACGCTCAGCCCGTTGATGTGGTCCACGACCATGCCCGGCGGCGGCTGCATGATCTCGCGGTGCATCAGGATGGTCTTACCCTTGTGACTACGGATCGCGTAGGCCTTGTCCCCGGCGCTCAGCGTGGTCCACTTGTACCGGTTGAGCCACTCGAAATCGGCCGCATCCACGATGGCATACAAGCCTTTCGTCAGGGGGATGTAGCGGATCTCGTCGTTCGGCGGCTCCGGCGGCGTGGTCCAGACCGCCGGCTCCCGCCGCACCCGGAAGTTGGGACACGTGGCACAGGGGTCGACCTGCACCAGCCGGCCCGGCGCATCCGGCCGATTAGCGCAGACCAGAACCTCCGCCAGCTCGACCAGCGGGCAGCCGGACCGCCCATCCTGCAGACAGTTGGCATAGACACAGTCTTGACATTCTCGCTTCCTTACCAAGTTCCGGTCAGAAGACATTTCACAGCCTTTCTGACCCGGTCGATCCCCTCCGGCGGCTCTCCGTCCTCCCTCTCGTCCCCACCCCTTGCCGGGGCCGTCACGCACAGCCCCATCCACTATTATATAGACGTCCCAACCCCCCCCTTTCGCTCAAAAAAATGTCCCCACCCCCAAAAAACCTCTGCCATAAGTCCCTGTCCCACAACCACTAACAAGAATCTTCTCGCGACATGCAATTTTATTGGTAAATTCCGAACAAACTACCCGCATGGCCCTGGAGAAAGGACCTGACATCTTCCATTCCTCCTCCTGCTTTCCGCGCAGCCCTCTTCTCGGTAGAATAATTCCATGTGAGCCTGTCACAACGCGTTTTCCTCGGCACGATGGTGCCGTGTTCGGAGTTTCAGGAGGCTGTCATGAACTCGGACGGATGCAACGCAAGCGTGACCCGCCGCCGGGAATTTCTCGCGCAGCTTTCGCGGGCCGTAACCGGATCAGCCCTGGCCCTCGGGACGGCGTCCTGGGCCCAGGAGTGTCCCGCCGCGGCCACGGACACCGCGGGCCCGCTGCCGACGATTCGGCTGGGCGATCACCGCGTCACCCGGCTGATCGCGGGCTCCAACCCCATCAACGGGTATTCCTACCTGGGCCCCTTGATGGACCGGCATATGCGCGACTACTTCACGCCGGAACGAATCGTGGAGTTCCTGACCAACTGCGAGCGCGCCGGCATCGACACGCACCAGTTCGGCGGACCGGGACCGATGGCCGCCATCATCCGCACGCTGCGCGAACGCGGGTCGAAGATGAAGTTCCTGTGCCTCCATTCCAGCGAGCCGGACAATGCCCCGGTCGAGCAGGTGGTCCGGGAGCACGACCTCATCGCCCTCGTCCATCACGGCGGGGCGACCGACCGCTTGTTCCAACAGGGCAAGAGCCAGCAAGTCCACGATTTCGTGAAGCGCGTCCACGACGCCGGCATCCTGGCCGGGGTCTCCGCCCACAATCCCGCCTGCATCCAGCGCATCGCCGACGAAGGCTGGGAGGTCGATCTGTTCATGACCTGCTTCTACCACCTGACCCGGACGCCCGAGGACCTGGCGAAAATGCCGGAGGTGGCCACGCTCGAGGTCAGTTATCCCTTCTTCGCCTCCGACCCCCAGGCCATGACGAACGTGGTGCGGCAGGTCCGTCAGCCCTGCCTCGGCTTCAAGATCCTGGCGGCGGGCCGAAGTTGTCACGACCCGCAGTCGGTCCGGCAGGCCTTCCAATTCGCCTTCGAGCACATCAAGCCCATCGACGGCGTCATCGTCGGCATGTACCCGCGCTACCACGACCAGGTCTCCGAGAACGCCGCCCTCGCCCGCCAGCTCGCCGCCCCGCCGCACACGTAGCCTCCGAGGCCCCGTCCCAAACCGTGAAGAATCATGAGGATGGCTATGGCCTGCAACGCAAGGACAATGTCACGAGTAATGAACAGCGCCCCAGAAGCTTAAATCCAAGGATTGCCAATGCTCGCAGGTATATTAGGAGTGACCCTTGGTCTTATCCCATTGTTCCTGGCGGAAGCGCCTGCCGGCTTTACGAACCAGTTGATTGTCGAGGTGAAAGACGGTGTGAGGAACGAACTGGCCCGCCGCTGACTGCTGCAGATTGCATAGGGAAGGGTAGAAGCCCAATACACCATGCAGGAAGACGATGAGAAGCACAGCGACGGTAGCATGACCGGGGGGTATGATTGTAATGGGAACGGTACCATCAAGGGGAGTCTTCACCTGCCGCAGCAAGCCGCTAAACTGCTCCTCAAGCGGCTTGTCGAAATTGATTTCCAGGAAGGGAACATCTTCTACAGCATCGTATCTCTGCGCGAGGATCTCGCGTGCATTTTCCGAGAGCCGGTGTCCGGAGAAGTTCAGCAGGGCCGATTCCATCAAACTGACTCCTTGCATTTCACGAGGCCGTGGGCGAAGAGAAACGGCAGGATGGACCGATCGGCCTCGACACGGTGGTACTCATACACGCCCTCGGCATTGCGCCGGTTGTAGAACATCAGACTCTGGTCAATCAAATAAGCAGACGTGGAATTAGCCGTCGGTTGCTTGCGTATCACGTACACGCATTTCGACAAGAGTGCGCCCGGATCAGAGACCTTGTGTACCTCGCGCAACTCGGTCTGCAGCCATTCTACGGGTGACTTCGGCGCGCTGCTGCTGGGGCGAAATCCGACAATGAGGAAAGAATCCGGGTGTTCCGCGACCTTCCGCGCGAGAAGCCTCATCAGTGACAGGAGTGTCTCGCGGTGTTTCTCCTGGAAGTCATCGGGATGGTCAAACGACCGCAAATAGATAGCCCCTTGGCTGGCATCCTCGAGCGCATCAAGGAGAAGTCGAAACCAGTCGGAGCTGGAGAGCGCCGCTTTCCTCTCGCGCACGAAGACCAGGATCACGACAAACAGGACGGCCGATGTTATGGCCCCCACAAATCCGTAGATCGTGTCAACTTTCGCTATGGACAGAGCCAGCGCGACCAGTGCCAGGGCCATATACAGCGGCTTGCCCAGGTGATCCTTTATCCAACTCAAATCCATTATGCCGTCCCCTTAATGGTTCGAGCGTCACCGTCCCGCCCATCACAGCACCCACCCGGGATGCCCTCTGGCCCCCTTGGGCCTCGACGAGAACGAAAGGAAAAGCAGTTGTCATCGCCGCTATTCGTCTGCCAGCAGAGGCAGTTGTCACCGATGGCGATGCATAATATGCAAATAAAGTATATTTGTCAAGAGAAAAAAGGGACAATTCGGGAGTTTGGGTGTGAGGTGTGAAGCAGGCAGTTTAACCGCAGAGATTATCCGTTAGAAGTCAAGCGCCAATTGGGATCCCAAGAGGTCTGATTCTTCAGGACGCCATAAATGATCTGGACGAGCTTTCTCATGATCGCGGTCCAGGCGAACAACGGAGGATGGCCCTTTTCCGTCAGTCGATTGTACAGGTCACGACAGGCCGGATTGAAGCGGGCCGCCGCCTTGGCGCAGTTGAAGAGTTGATGGCGGATCAGCCGATCTCCGTGCTTGGCCAGTTTGACGAAGCCCTTGTATTTGCCGGACTGCCGTTTGCAGGGATAGATTCCCAAATAGGCTTTGAGCTGATCGGCGCTGGCAAAGCGTTGGATAGGACCGATGCGGTTGACGACCGTGGCGGCGGTGACCAGCCCGATGCCTTTGATACTCCTGACCCATTGTACCTCGGGGCGGTGGGCCTGCTCCTCGATGGATTTCTCCACCTGCTTTTGGGAAGCACGCAGTTGCGTCAGTTCCTTGTGCATCCGTTCGACCACCTGTTCGGCGGCCGGGCCGGGCAGTTGCTGGATGCCGTCGATCTGCTGTCGCAGCCGCGCGATGGCTTTATGCAGACGGCGATATTCGCTGATCCAGATCGCCAGTTCCGGGTCGCGGTCGGGATGGACCGCAAAGCGGGTAAGTACTTGCGGCTCGGACAGATACAAGTGTCGCGCAATGCCCGCGATGCGGCGGGCATCGACCGCATCGGTTTTCGTTTGGCTCATGGTGAGCTTGGCATTTTTGAGGATCTTGGGGTTCATCTCACAGGGGAATGAGACGGTGTCAGGTACTTTTTCCAGAGACGGTGTCAGGTACTTTTTCCAGGGCGGCTGTGCCGGGTGCGGGTTTCCTGCAAAGAGCGAGCGGGTGGGGGTACTCTGGTGTGGGAATCAGGGCGGCGGCCGGGGGAGGGTGTGAAGGGCGTTCACATTGATGATTGATAATTGATGATTGAAGCGGGACATGGTGTTTTGCTTCGCAGTCTTCGTACTACTACTTGTCAGAATCTTGTTTTCTTGCGCAAATTTTCTCGCCAGGATGACATAAGGTTTGGAAACACAACGAACTACGTTCCTCGCAAAGGCGCAAAGATCGCCAAGAGTTGAAGTGCTCGGCGCCCTCTGCCCTCTGTTATCCGTCCTCCATTCTTTGCGCCCTTGGCGTCTTGGCGAGAGCAGGTTTTGGTTGCGGCCGAAGGCCGCGCTGGGCTCTTCGTGTCCTTCGTGGTTTCGCTTTTTGACGTATCCTCTGCACTGCAAAGGCGCGTTTTGCCCGGGAGAAAGTACGTGGAACCTTTGGTTCCCTCGCCGTACAAATAAGTTCTTCGTAGTCCGTACCATCGAGCGGAGCGCAGCGAAGTGGAAACCTCTTGGGCAAATAGGGCGCGCCTTCCCCTCGCGGCTCTCCCGAGCAAGCACGCACCGCCTGCTTTCTACGGTCCTTCCGGACGTTTGCCTGGTGCCGGCGTCTCAGGTGGCGCCTGCCCGTCTCCATCTTCGGCTGGCACGGTGGCCCGGGAGGCCGCCTTATCCGGGACGGCGATCAGGAGCCTGCTGCCCGCGCCCGGCACGCTCCTGATCTTCATCCGGCCGCCCAGCAGTTGGACACGCTCCCGGATGCTGAGCAGTCCGAATCCGGCCGCCCCTTCGAGTTTCTCCGGGTCGAACCCCCGCCCCTGATCGACCACCGACAGGTAGAGACACGGTCCCAGGCGCCGCATGCGAATCCTGGCCTCGTTTACGCCGGCATGCTTGACCACGTTGAACAGCAGTTCCTGGGCCACCTTATACAGGAAGGCCTTCAACGGCTCCGAGGGTGAATCGACCGGGCCGTGGGCTTCCACGCGGACGGTCATACCATGTTTCCGCTGCATGTGGTGGGCCAGCCAGCTCAGGGCCTCCGTCAGATCGACCTGGTACAATACCGGACTGAGCTCGTGGGACAAACTGCGGGATCTCTCGATCGCGTCCTTGAGCATCTGTTTGACCTGCTCGACAATCTCCTGGGACTCCTCGGCGCTGCGGGTCTCACGGCCCAGCAGATTCAGGTGGAACTTGGCCGCCGCCAGCGTCTGCTGCACGTCCTCGTGGAGAATATCGGCGATGCGCTTGCGCTCGCGGTCTTCGGCCTGCGACAGCTCCAACGTCAGTTGCCGCAACCGGTCTACCGTATGGCGCAGTTCCTCCGTGCGCTGGGCGACTTGCAGCTCCAGTTGCTCGTTCAGCCGGCGCAGCGCCTCCTCCGCCTGCTTGCGCTCGGTGATGTCCCTGACAATTGACAGCATTACCATAGTGCCATGAAGATCGAAGGTGCGTATGCTGACAAGAACCTGAACTCTAGATCCATCTTTCCGCATGTGCTCGGTTTCAAAGACCGCGTACCCTTCCGAGAAGAGCCGGTCAAGAATTGCAGGAATCTTCTCCACCTGTTCGGGCACGTCAATATCGGCAATCGTCATCCGGAGGAGTTCTTCTCGGGTATAACCAAGCATCCGGCAGGCCGCTTCGTTTGCCACAAAAATTTTTCTTGGCCCCTCCCGCGAAACCTCATGGAGGTAAATAGCATCATTTGCGTTCTCGAAGAGAAGACGGTACTTTTCCTCACTCTCCCGCAGCGCTTCCTCCGCCCGTTTGCGCTCGGTGATGTCGCGGGTGATGGCGAGGATATGTTCCGCCGAGCCATCCTGTGCAAGCTCCGGCACGAGATGGGCTTCATAGTGTCGGCGCCCTTCCGGGGTGGGCATCTCGAAGACGATGATCTGGCTTTCCCCCGTCCGGAAGACCGTTTGCGCCGCCTTTTCCCAAAACGGGATGAGGTCTGCCGGCAGTCCCAGCTCTCGATCGGTCTTTCCGATTACGGCGTCCGGGGACAATCCGGTGGCAAGTTCAAAGGCCGAGTTCACGTAGAGATGACGGAGATCCCGGTCAAACCGTTGAATCACATCCGGGGCATTCTCCGCCAGCGAGCGATATCTCTTCTCGGATTCCTGCAGCTCGGCCGTTCGCGCTGCGACCAGCTCCTCCAGATTCTCCGAGTAGCGCCGGAGCTCCTCCTCCATCTGCTTGCGCTCGGTGATGTCGGAAAACACGCCGTCGGCATACCACTGTCCATCCTTTTGGTAGCTCGACACCGATCTGTCGTGCAGCCAGATCCAGGTTCCGTCTTTGCGCCGGATTCTATATTCGACGTCAAACATCTTCTTTCTGGTGAACAGCTCGTGAAAGGCTTCTTCCACCCGCGGCCGGTCGTCCGGATGAACGTTTCGCAGCCAGGTGTCGCTCCCCGCGCAGATCTCTTCGGCAGAATACCCGTAGACTTCCATCGCGTTCGGGCTGATGAACAGCGTGCGCCCTTGGCGATCCGTCGTCCACGTGACGTCGGGAATGTTCTCCACCAGGGAACGGTATTTCTTCTCACTCTCGGCCAGCG
>Ga0315281_10000106_pt1 | contig 101370 bp, 104 predicted proteins | sample YL17G07_0_MG_FD_204540 | JGI IMG/M metagenome (GOLD analysis project Ga0315281, IMG submission 204540) | Sediment microbial communities from Yellowstone Lake, YNP, Wyoming, USA - YL17G07_0 | ecosystem: Environmental > Aquatic > Freshwater > Lake > Sediment | place: USA: Wyoming | collected...
GTGCGAGCCTTCACCCAGGACGACGCGCACATCTTCATCACCGAAGACCAGATCACCGAGGAAACGGTGCGCGGCATTGAACTCTTGCTGTCCATCTATCGCGACTTCGGATTTGACGACGTGAAGATCAAGTTCGCGGACCGACCACCGAAGCGGGTCGGCGACGACGAGGTCTGGACCCGCGCCGAGAATGCGCTGCAGGCGGGCACGCGCGCCGCCGGCGTCGACTTCACGCTGAATCCGGGCGAGGGCGCTTTCTACGGGCCAAAGCTCGAGTTCATCCTGAAGGATGCGATTGGACGCGAGTGGCAGTGCGGCACCTGGCAGGTGGACCTCAATCTGCCGGCGCGGCTCGGTGCGCATTACGTGGACGAGCACAGCCAGAAGCGCACGCCGGTGATGCTGCATCGCGCGATCTTCGGTTCGCTCGAGCGCTTCCTCGGCATCCTGCTCGAGCACCATGCCGGCAAATTGCCGACCTGGCTGGCGCCGGTGCAAGCGGTCGTCCTGAATATCTCCGAAAAGCAGGCGATTTACGCGACCGAGGCCGCCGATTTCCTTAAAAATCAGGGGCTTCGGGCAGAAATCGACTTGCGAAACGAGAAAGTGGGCTATAAAATCCGCGACCACACGCTGAAGCGTGTCCCGTACCTGCTGGTGGCAGGCGATCGGGAAGTCGAGTCCAGGTCATTGGCCGTGCGCACGCGCTCCGGGAAAGATCTGGGTGCCATGCCACTGGAAGAGGTGGCCACTCGGATCGCTCAGGATGTGGCGAGCCGCGGCCGTCGTTATTTGGAGGATTGAAGTATTTCGACAACCAAACGCGTCAGGCGCAATGAAGAGATCGTTGCGACACAGTTACGCGTGATCGGCGCCGACGGAAGCCAGGTCGGCGTCATGCCTCGCAGCGAGGCACTGGCGAAAGCCCTCGCTGAAGAATTGGATCTCGTGGAGGTTTCGCCGACTGCAGAGCCACCCGTCTGCCGGATCATGGACTTCGGAAAGTACCTGTTCGAGCAGAACAAGAAGGCTCACACGGCGAAGCGCAAGCAGAAGCAGATCCAGCTCAAGGAAGTGAAGTTCCGACCGGGCACGGAAACGGCGGATTACCAGGTCAAGCTGCGTAATCTGATCCGCTTCCTGACCGAAGGTGACAAGGCCAAGGTAACCATGCGGTTCCGCGGCCGGGAGATGGCCCACACGGAGATCGGGCGCAAGATCCTCGACCGCCTGGTGGTCGACCTGGCCGACCACGGCACGGTCGAGCAGGGCGCCTCGATGGAAGGGCGCCAGATTACCGTGGTGATCGCTCCCAAGAAGAAGTGACCGGCGGCTAGCCGCCGATACGCCTCCAGCCCGCGCAAGCGGTGTGAAGAGGTTAGAAGAAGGAGAGACCGATGCCCAAGTTGAAAACCAACCGGGCTGCGGCGAAGCGTTTTCGCAAGACTGCGAAAGGCTTCAAGCGCGGCCAGGCCAATCGCCGACACATCCTTACGAAGATGACCAGGAAGCGTAAGCGTCAGCTGCGCGGCTCGACCATGGTTCACGAAACCGATGTCGGCCGCGTGACGCGGCTGCTGCCCAATCATTGACGCTCGCTGACCGGAGGAATGTGACATGGCAAGAGTGAAGCGTGGCGTCACCGCAGGGCGCCGCCACAAGAAAGTCCTTAAGAAGGCCAAGGGCTACTACAACGCCCGCCGCAAGGTGTTCCGCGTTGCGAAGCAGGCGGTCATCAAGGCCGGCCAGTACGCGTATGTCGGCCGGCGGCTGAAAAAGCGCGACTATCGCGCGTTGTGGGTGCAGCGGATCAATGCCGCCGCGCGCAGTTGCGGGCTGTCCTATAGTCGGCTGATCTCGGGGCTCAAGACCGCCGGGATCGAGATCGACCGCAAGGCACTTGCGGATATCGCGGTGCACGACATCACCGCATTCGGAGTGATCGCCGAGAAGGCGAAAACCGCACTGGCCGCGAAGTAACGCGCGCCCGGACTGCAGGGGGGCGGGTGAAGGACCTGGATTCGCTGGTCAAGCGCACTCTCGATCAGATCGCATCGAGCAGCGACCTTGCCGCGCTCGACGCGGTGCGCGTTGGCGTGCTCGGCAAGAAGGGAAGCATCACCGAGCAACTCAAGCTGCTCGGCACGCTGCCTGCCGCAGAGCGCCGTGCCGCAGGCGCTGCGATCAACGAAGCCAGGGACACTCTGGCGGCCGCGCTCGACGCCCGTCGTGCCGAACTCGAGGGTGAGGCTGTCGGCCGGGATCTCGCCGCCGGAAGCATCGATGTCACGCTGCCAGGCCGTGGCGAAAATGTCGGTGGCCTGCATCCGGTGACGCGCACCAGGCTGCGCATCGAGGCGATCTTCCGCCAGGCGGGTTTCAGCGTTGCCGAAGGCCCGGAAGTCGAAGACGACTTCTACAATTTCGAGGCGCTCAACATTCCCGCGGACCATCCGGCGCGGGCGATGCACGACACCTTTTATTTTAGCGACGGGCGGTTGCTGCGTACGCATACCTCGCCGGTGCAGATCCGCGCGATGCAGAAAGATGGCGTGCCGATCCGCGTGATCGCGCCGGGACCGGTTTACCGCCGTGATTCCGACGTCACCCACTCGCCGATGTTCCATCAGGTGGAGGGCCTCGTCATCGACGAGGACATCAGCCTCGCGAATCTCAAGGGCATGCTGGCTGGTTTCGCCGAGCAGTTCTTCGAGAAGCCGCGCGGGCTGCGCTTCCGGCCGTCCTATTTCCCGTTCACCGAGCCCTCGGCGGAGGTGGACATCCAGTGCGTGTTCTGCGACGGCGCGGGCTGCCGCGTCTGCAAGCAGACCGGCTGGCTCGAAATCCTCGGCTGCGGCATGGTGCATCCGAATGTGCTGCGCGCCTGCGGCGTCGATCCCGGACGCTGGCAGGGCTATGCCTTCGGCATGGGCATCGAGCGGCTCGCGATGCTGCGCTACTCGGTCAATGACCTGCGGCTCTTCTTCGAAAACGACCTGCGCTTCCTGGCGCAGTTCAACCGGGGCTGAACATGCGCGTCAGTCTCGAATGGCTCAATGAATGGGTGGAGACCGGCTGGGACGCGGCGACGCTCTGCCGTCGCCTGACCATGGGCGGCATCGAAGTCGAATCCATCGAGCCGGCCGCTGCTGAATTCACGGGTGTCATGATTGGCGAAGTGTTGAGCGTGGGGCGCCACCCGGGCGCGGACAAGCTGACCGTCTGCCAGGTTGCGGGCGGTGGCGGCGAGCCATTGCAAATTGTTTGCGGCGCGCCAAACGTGCGCGTCGGCATGAAGGCGCCGCTCGCACTCGAGGGCGCCACCCTGCCTGGCGGCCTGGTGATCCGGCGCGCCAAGCTGCGCGGGGTCGAATCCGCCGGCATGTTGTGCTCGGGGCACGAGCTGGGCCTTTCCGAGGATCAGGACGGCATCCTCGAGTTGCCGGCCCAGCTTGTGACGGGCGCGCCATTTCGCGAGGCGCTGAAGCTCGACGATTCCATCCTGACCTTAAATGTGATGCCGAATCGCGGCGACGTGCTGTCCATGATCGGGGTCGCGCGGGAAGTCGCGGCGATTGCGGATCGCAAACTGACGCCGCCCTACATCGAGCCAATAGCCGCGGCGAACCGCGCTCGCTTCGAGGTGCGTCTCGAAGCGCCCGCGGGCTGCCCACGCTTTGCGGGGCGTGTCATCAAGGGCGTCGATCCCAAGGCGAGCACGCCGCTGTGGATGCGTGAGCGGCTGCGGCGTGCCGGGCTGCGCCCGATCAGCCCGATCGTGGATGTCACGAACTACGTGATGCTGGAATTCGGCCAGCCCATCCACGCCTACGACCTGAGGCGGCTCAGCTCGCATATCGAGGTGCGTAAGGCACGACAAGGCGAGCGCCTGACCTTGCTGGACGGGCGCGAGATCGCGATCGATACCGACACGCTCGTGATCGCGGACGCTGCGGGCCCGGTTGCCCTCGCCGGCGTCATGGGCGGGGAGAAGAGCGGCATTGCCCCCGACACGGCGGATGTTTTTCTCGAAGTCGCATTTTTCGCTCCGGATGCGATTGCCGGCCGCGCGCGTCGTTACGGGATGTTGACTGATGCCTCGCAACGCTTCGAACGCGGCGTGGATCCGCGCCAGCAGGAGCGGGCGCTGGAACGCGCGACGCGGCTCCTGATGGACATCGCGGGCGGTCAGCCAGGTCCCGCCGTGTTGACGCAAGTCGAGACGCAGCAGCCGAAGCGCCCGAGCGTCACCTTGCGACCGGAGCGGGTAGCGAGCCTGCTCGGCGTGCAGGTTCCGCGCTCGGATGTCGAAGGCATCCTGCGCCGCCTCGGCATGCAGGTGGCTGGCGCCGGCGATGTCCTCGGCGTCATTCCGCCGAGTCACCGTTTCGACATTGCGATCGAACAGGACCTCATCGAAGAGATCGGACGCATCTATGGCTACGACGAGATTCCGCGCAAGGATGCGAAGGTGCCGCAGCGTCCGCAGCCCGCGACCGAGCAGGTTGTTTCGCGCGAGCGTTTGATGCTGCTGCTGGCGGATCGCGGTTATCAGGAAGCGATCACTTACAGCTTCGTCGATGCACGCACCCAACGTCTCCTGTTCCCGGGCCGCGAGGCGCTTGCTGTCGCCAATCCGATTTCGGTGGAGCTCGGCGAGATGCGCGTATCGCTGTGGCCCGGACTGATCGAGGTGCTGCGTAGCAACCTGCGCAGGCAGCAGGAGCGTGTGCGGCTGTTCGAGCTTGGCACGCGCTTCGAGTTGGAGGGCGGAAAGCTCGCCGAGAGCCAGGTGATCGCGGGACTGATCATGGGCGCGGCGCTACCCGAGCAATGGGGTGCCGATAAACGCGGCGCGGATTTCTACGACCTCAAGTCAGACGTCGAAGCACTCTTCGGCCTGACCGGACGCGCCGGCGCAATAAGTTACATCGCAGCACCGCACGAGTGCCTGCATCCGGGGCGCAGTGCTGCCGTGATGGACGGTAATACCCGTCTCGGATGGCTGGGGCAGCTGCATCCCGAGGCCTCAAGAAAGCTCGAGATCCGCGATCCACCCTGGCTCTTCGAACTGGCAATCGACCTGAGCTTCCGGTCGGAAGTGCCTGTCTTTACAGATATTTCCCGCTTTCCGGCGATTCGGCGCGACCTGGCGGTCGTGATTGACGAAGCGATGACGCTGGACGAACTGAAGAAAGCTGTTAATTTGGCCGCAAAAGGCCTGCTGCGCGAGCTTTGCGTGTTCGACGTGTATCGGGGCCCGGGGGTAGAACCCGGTAGAAAAAGTGTCGCTTTAGGCTTGATTTTACAGGAAACTTCTCGCACGCTTACTGACGTCGAGGCCGATACCGTGATGGCCGCGGTGGTCGCGCTGGTGAAGGGTGACCTGAAGGCTGCGATCCGGGGATAGTCCGAATGGCACTGACCAAGGCAGAAATTGCCGAAGCGCTGTTCAACCAGCTCGGGCTCAACAAGCGCGAGGCACGCGAACTCGTTGACCTGTTCTTCGAGGAGATTCGCGCGGCGCTCGCGACTGGCGAACAGGTCAAGCTCTCCGGTTTCGGCAACTTCGATCTGCGCGACAAGAACCAGCGTCCGGGACGCAATCCCAAGACCGGCGAAGAGATCCCGATTTCCGCCCGGCGCGTCGTTACATTCCGGCCCGGCCAGAAGCTGAAGGCCAGGGTTGAGGCCTATGCTGGAAGCAAGTAACAACAAAGACCTTCCGCCAATCCCCGCGAAGCGCTACTTCACGATCGGTGAAGTCAGCGACCTTTGCGGCGTCAAGCCCCATGTGCTGCGCTATTGGGAACAGGAGTTCCCGCAGCTGAAGCCCGTCAAGCGCCGTGGCAATCGCCGCTACTACCAGCGCCAGGACGTCATCACGATCCGGCAGATCCGCAGCCTGCTCTACGACGAGGGCTTCACCATCGGCGGTGCGCGCAATCGCCTCGATGGCGACGTGGCGCGCGAGGACAGCAGCCTGAGCCAACAGGTGATCCGCCAGATGCGCACGGAACTCGAAGACCTGCTGCGCCAGTTGCGTCGCTGATCCCCCGCGCCGTTCAATCGGCTATCATCATCTACAGTCGGAGCGTGGCGCAGTCTGGTAGCGCACTTGCATGGGGTGCAAGGGGTCCCGGGTTCAAATCCCGGCGCTCCGACCAATCAACTCAGTGCTTGTCTTTGTCCCGGCCCGGGCTTCGTGCCGTGATGAACCACGTGCTCGACGGGGCCCACACGCCGTCCTCGCGCGCATAGACAGAAAGCGTCTCGCGCAGCGCCAGTGCCACTTGCGGCTTGAGCCTTTCGCCTTCCGCACCGGCAAGCCGGATGATTTCACCGGCTGGTCCGAGTGCCATCGCAAACTCCACGGCGTCTTCCAGATTCCGTCCGATGCAGATGTCAGTGTCGAAGCGCTCAAACGTGATGCCGGTGAATCCCGTGGATTTCAACATGGCGCTGACCATGTCGGGGCCCGACATCGAGAAAGGGCCGGGCCCGCAATGGATTTGGTCCGTTTCGTCGTGCGACGTCACGGGCACAATCTCCCGCACCCGCAGTTCGGCTTCGTGCAGCCAGGGATTGTCCTCACGCTTGCGCCAGACGATCTGCGCGAACTTGCCGCCGGGCTTCAGCGCCCTGCGGATGTTGCGCATTGCAGCACCCGGCAGGTTGAAGAACATCGTCCCGAAGCGCGCGAAGGCATGGTCGTAAGGACCGCGCAAGTCGTCAACCTGCACATCTGCCGCGAAAAACGAGGCGTTGCGGACTCCGGCAGCCAAAGCATCCTGCTCGCTGGCACGCACGAAATTCTCGGCGCAATCGACACCGACGGCCTGGCCGGTGGGACCGACTTCGCCGGCAATCCTGATGGTGGTATCGCCGAATCCGCAGCCGACGTCGAGTACACGCTCGCCGGCACGATACAGGCGCCGCGACAGCAACTCGTCGCTATGCCCGGAAAGACCCGCGACAATCAGGTGCTTGAATCGCGAAAACTTGTCGAACAGCACGGTGTTCCAGGCTTCGACGACGACGTCATTGTCGTTCATGGGCTCGCTCTCTCTTCAGGCGGCTTGACGTGGCGAAAGGTCCACAGCAAGGCCAGATCGTAAAGGATTTTCAACCCACCACAAATCACGAACGGCCAGGCCTCGAGGCCCGCCGCAAACAGCGCACCCGCCATCACAGGACTGGCGGCTGCGGCCAGGCTTCTCGGCACGGATGTGAGGCTCGCGGCCGCCGGCCGTTCCGGCGGCGTGACGACCGCCATGACGTATGACGAGCGCGTCGGCACGTCCATCTGCGACAAGGCGGCGCGCACGAGCAGCAGGGCCAGCGCGAGTTCCAGACTCGGGGCGACGGCCGCGAGGATCAGGCACAAACTCGAAGGAATGTGCGTGTAGACCATCGTGTTGATGAGTCCGATGCGGCGCGACAGCCAGGCGGCGGCCGGAAAGGAGAATGCTGCCAGCAGACCCGACCAGAAAAAGAAGATTCCTGCGGCCGTCAAAGACAGGCCGAACTTGTTGAAGAGCCACAGCGCGACCAGCGACTGGACTGCGAATCCGCCGGCGAAAGCGTCGATGCTGAAGAGCGCGGCAAGCTTGTAGACAATGCCGCGCGACGGCCCGAGCGCGGACGTGGGCTTCTTCTCGGCTGGCGAAGAATCGGCGGGGATCAGCCGGTAGAAGATGCCGCCGGCCACGCCCAGCAGGGCATAAAGCAGGAACATGGCCTTGAGCGCCTCGAGGCGTGTCAGGCCGAAATCGACCAGATATTCAGGGCTGGCCGCCGCGAGCGATCCAAGCGCCGCCGCGAGCGCGCCGATCAGGCCATAGACGGCGAACATGTGCGTGCGCCTGGAGTCTGCAACGGAATCTGCGAGCAGCGCGTGCTCGAGCGGCACAAAGATGCTGACGCTGCCGGATGATGGGTTGATGGTCCCGATGAATGCGACCAGCAACAGGACCGCGTAGCTGCTGGATGCCGCGAATGCGAGACCCGTCGCGACCATCAGCGCGGAGGCCATGATCAGCAGCCGGCGGCGTCCGGCCGATGCGCCGAGCAGGCCGATGCCCAATGTCATCAACGCGGAACCAAGAAGCGCCAGTGTCGCGACGATGCCGACCTGGAAGGCGCCGAGTCCGAGATCGGTCAGGTAGACGACCAGCAATACGGCGACGAATCCGTCGCCGAAGTCCCTGATTGCGCGCGCAGCATAGAGGCAGGTGGCGGGTCGAAGCATCCGGGTCAGCGATCGGCTCGACGTGGCAGGCACATCACTGATCGCAGTCTAGCGCCAAACAAAAGGGCCCGGCTTGCGCCGGGCCCTGCGTTCTGGCCTGGCGTGATCGCTCAGCGATTGCCGCTGGCTTTCACTTCCCAGATGTAATCCGCGTGCGAATCGCAGATATCCGTGAAAGTGTCGCCAAGCGCATTGTCCTGCGCCTCGATGATGCTTGCACGTACCTCCATGAGGGTCTTCACGTCGGTGGCCGTCATCGTGGCAAGACGCCGGTATTCACCGCCAACCACGTGTTCCAGCCAGCCCCAGGACTTCAGCTTGCCTTCAGCGACCAGCTTGTCGTAGGCGGGCGCATAGACCTGCATGACGAGCGCATCCACCTGTTCTTCGCGGCTGTCGCAGACATAGTACGTCGAGAAGACAGCGTTGCCGGGCGCGGTGGTGCCCACATTGCCACCAACGCGTCTCCAGATGTAGTCGTCGTGTGAATTACAGATCTTGCCGTACTCGTCTTCCAGCTTCTTGTTCTTGGCGTCGGACTGGTCACCGATCTTTTTCTGCGCGTCAAACAGTGCCTGGATCGTGGGTGCTACCGAGAACATTGCGCGGCGCCACTTGCCACCGGTCTGGTGCGCATAGAGGCCGTAGCCAGAGATGCTGCCATCGGCGACGGCCGCGTCATAAAATTGCTGATCAACTTCCTTGAAGATCTGATCCGACCGCTCCTGCTGAGTCACATCGCAGACATAGTAGGTTCCGTATACGAAGGACTCCGGCGGCTTGTCTTCTGCACGGGCTGCTCCTGCGCCGGCCAGTAACAGGCATCCCTGGAGCATGACTGCCCCTTTCATTAGCTTTCTCATTGTTCCCCCTCAGTTCCGGGCTTGCTGCTGGCCCGGTGACAGCGTCGCGATTATAGACCCCTTGTCAGTGGCCCATTCGCAAGGCGAGACTGTAATCCGTTCCGGGAGGTGCCGCCAATGCGTGCAGGATTAGCCGTCGCCCTTTGCCTGAGCTTCGCCTGTGGCCCGCTTGCGGCACAGGAAGCCACTGCACCGCAAGCGGCCGGGGCAGAGGTTCACCCGCTCGCGAAGCTGGACTGGATCCTCGGGCCTGTCGACGTCGAGGTCGGGAAGCACGCGACCCTCACGGTGCCTGCGGGTTTCATGTACCTGCATCCCAAGGAGACATTGAAATTCCAGGAGATCGTCGAGAATCCCGCCAGTGGCCGCGAGTCGTTGATCGCGCCGGATGACCTGCGCTGGTTCGGCTTGTTCGAATTCGAGGACATCGGCTACGTCAAGGACGACGAGGAAATCGATGCTGACGAAGTGCTCGAATCGGTCCGCGAAGGCACAAAGCAGGCCAACGAAGAACGCAAGGACCGCGGCTGGGCTGCATTGAGCATCACTGGCTGGCACTTCAAGCCACGTTATGACCCCGCAACGCAGCGGCTGGAATGGGCGATCGCCGCCGAGTCCGAGGGTGCGCCTGTCGTCAACGTCAACACGCGCCTGTTGGGCCGCAAGGGTGTCACGTCTGCGACGCTGGTTGCCGGGCCCGACACGCTGGATGCCGACTTCGCGGAGTTCAAGAGTGTGCTCGAGGGCTTTCAATATGTGGCTGGCGAACGCTATGCGGACGTCAAGGAAGGCGACCACATGGCCGAATACGGACTCGCCGCGCTGATCGCGGGGGGCGGCGCCGCGGTCGCGGCGAAAAGCGGCCTGCTGAAGGGACTCTGGAAATTCATCGTGGTCGGGGTGGCGGGAATCGGGGGCTGGCTGGTCAAGCTCTTCAAGGGCAAGAAACAGCAGGACGCATGACGAGCGACCAGTTCGAACTCCTGCTCGCGATCGGCATCGTCCTCGTCTACCTGCTCGACTCGATGCGCTTTCTGGGCCGACGCGAGGCTTTGGTCGAGCGCCTCGCTCAGGGTCGCTGGCAACTGTGGTTCGGACTGGTGCGCATCGAACTCCTCGGCCGCCGCCCCGCAATGCCGAATCCGCTGCGACCGGATCGCATGCTCTGGCTGGCGTGCTGGACCCTGGCCGATGGCGGCAGTGACCCCGGCAAGCTGAGCTTGCCCGCGACGGGCGGCTCGGGGCGCGCAATGGGGTATTTGTGCCTGCTCCTGCTGTCGGTCGTCGTCGTGCTGGCTCCCGCAATGCTGTTGCTGGGTGAGCACCTTTATTTTGCCGTGGCAATCGGTATCGGTTACCTGCTCGCCATCGCAGGCGCTACGCTATTTGTCATCCGCGCTGCGGAGTTCGGCCTGCGGCGTTGGGTGGCGTTCGGCAGGTCGGTGATCAGCGTGATCTGCCTGCCCTGTGCGCCAAACTTGTTGCGGGCCGCCTGCGGCGGCCGGACATTGGACGTAGAATTGCCGGACTTCGGCGAGGGCTCGGCAGGCGAGCCGGAGCGCCAGGGCTTCCGAAGCAGGTTTGTGAGTGTACTGCGCCACGAGTCGTGGTTGAGTTCCGGAGACCCGCAGCAAAGCGCAGAGATCAATGCGATGCTGCGCCGGTATGAGGTGGAGTCATGAGCCCCTATGAGACAGGGATCATCGTGGTCGGCGCGCTGGCCGGTTGGTGGCTGGTGTCCTGGATCATCGACAAGGTCCGGGCCAACAATGCCAGGCCGTCGGTTTTCAATTTGCCGGACAAGAAAGATTAAGGAGGAACCATGAGCGGGCGACTGGCATATGTGACAGGCGGTATGGGTGGCATCGGCACGGCGATCTCCAGGCGTCTGTGCAAGGAAGGATTCCGCGTGGTGGCCGGTTGCGGGCCGGGCTCGAAACGCAAGGAAACCTGGATCGCGGACATGCGCGCGGATGGGTTTGACGTGCATGCGTCGGAAGGCAATGTGGCGGATTGGGAATCGACCCGTGCCGCCTTTGAAAAGGTGCTCAAGGATCTGGGCCCCGTGGATGTGCTGGTCAACAATGCCGGCATTACGGCAGATGGCACATTTCGCAAGATGACCTTCGAGCGCTGGAACAAGGTCATCGATACGAACCTCAACAGCCTGTTCCATGTGACCAAGCAGGTCATCGACGGTATGCTGGACCGTGGCTGGGGGCGCGTGATCAACATCTCCTCGGTGAACGGCCAGCGCGGCCAGTTCGGCCAGACCAACTATTCCACCGCGAAAGCCGGCATCCACGGCTTCACGATGGCACTTGCGCAGGAAGTCGCCTCGAAGGGCGTCACGGTCAACACCGTCTCGCCGGGCTACATCGGCACCGAGATGGTTCGCGCCGTAAAGCCCGAGGTGCTCGAGAAGATCGTGGCGACGATACCGGTCGGGCGTCTCGGCACGCCGGAGGAAATCGCCTCGGTCGTCGCGTGGCTTGCCTCGGATGACGCGGCATTTGCGACCGGCGCGGATTTCTCGCTGAATGGCGGCCTGCACATGGGTTAGGCCCGGGGGAGCTCACGGATGAAAACACGCGCCGCAATTGCCTGGGCTGCCGGCCAGCCGCTGGAAGTCGTCGAGGTTGATCTCGAAGGCCCGAAGGCGGGCGAAGTGCTGGTCGAGATCAGGGCGACGGGCATCTGCCACACGGATGAATTCACGCGTTCGGGAGCGGATCCCGAGGGCCTGTTCCCGGTGATCTTCGGCCACGAGGGCGCGGGCGTCGTGGTGGACGTCGGACCCGGCGTCAGGACGCTGAAAAAGGGGGACCACGTCGTCCCGCTCTACACGCCGGAATGCCGCGAGTGCAAATCCTGCCTGTCGCGCAAGACCAATCTCTGCACGGCGATCCGTGCCACCCAGGGCAAGGGCGTAATGCCGGACGGTAGCAGCCGCTTCTCGATCGGCGGTAAGAAGATTCACCATTACATGGGCTGCTCGACCTTCTCGAATTACACGGTGTTGCCGGAGATCGCGCTCGCGAAGATCCGCGAAGACGCGCCCTTCGACAAGGTCTGCTACATCGGCTGCGGCGTGACCACCGGTATCGGCGCCGTCATCAATACGGCGAAGGTCGAGCCCGGCGCCAATGTGGTCGTGTTCGGCCTGGGTGGCATCGGGCTCAATGTGATCCAGGGCGCGCGCATGGCGGGGGCCGGCAGGATCGTCGGCGTGGACATCAATCCGCGCCGCAAGCTGCTCGCCGAGCGTTTCGGCATGACGCATTTCGTGAATCCGAAGGAGGTTGAGGGCGATCTGGTCGCGCACCTGGTCGCGCTGACGGATGGCGGTGCCGACTACAGCTTCGAATGCGTCGGCAATGTGGACCTGATGCGCCAGGCGCTGGAATGCTGCCATCGTGGCTGGGGCGTCTCGGTCATCATCGGCGTCGCCGGCGCCGGTCAGGAAATCAAGACCAGGCCATTCCAGCTCGTTACTGGGCGGGTGTGGAAGGGAACGGCATTCGGCGGCGCGCGTGGCCGCACCGATGTGCCGAAAATTGTGGACTGGTACATGGAAGGCAAGATCAACATCGACGACCTGATCACTCACACGATGCCGTTGAAGCAGATCAACGACGCCTTTGACCTGATGCATCGGGGCGAGTCCATCCGTAGCGTCGTGACATTCTGAAACCGCAGCAAGAGGAACACATCATGGCTGTCAAGATTCATCCATCCGTCGACAACGGCGTCAAGCCCGGTGCCAAGGATTTCAAAGGGGGTACGCTCACCTGCAAGTGTGCCAGCGCACCGGTCACGGTGACTCTCGCGAGTGACGTGGCGTTCAACCACGCCTGCGGTTGCAGCAAGTGCTGGAAGCCGGAGGGCGCGGCGTTTTCAGTCGTGGCGGTGGTGGGGCGCGACAAGCTCTCGGTCACAGCCAATGGCAACAAACTCAAAGTGGTGGACGCCAGCGCCGCCATCCAGCGCCATGCCTGCACCGGTTGCGGCGTGCACATGTTCGGCCGCATCGAGAACAAGAATCACCCGTTCTACGGATTCGATTTCGTGCACGTTGAGCTATCCAAGGACAAGGGTTGGGCTGCTCCCGAATTCGCGGCATTCGTCTCTTCCATCATCGAAACGGGCAGCGCCAAGCCCGAGCAGATGGCTGCGGTGCGCGCACGGCTGAAGGAACTCAAGCTGGAACCCTACGATTGCCTGTCCCCGGCGCTGATGGACGCGATTGCCACGCACACGGCCAAAGCGAAGGGTGTACTCAAGGCCTAGTGAGCGAAACGATCAGCCGGCACGGCGCCTTCGGCGGCGCCGTCAGCTTTCATCGCCACGTTGCGGTCGAAACGGACTGCGCGATGCGCTTTGCGGTGTTTCTGCCGCCGCAGGCTGCGAGTGGCAGGGTGCCCGTGCTCTATTACCTTGCCGGTCTCACCTGTACCGAGGAGACCTTCATGATCAAGGCGGGCGCCCAGCGCGTGGCGGCGGAACTGGGGCTCGCACTGGTCGCGCCGGACACGAGCCCGCGTGGCGTGGAGCTGCCCGGTGACAGCGAGAACTGGGATTTCGGCGTCGGCGCGGGCTTCTATGTCGACGCCATGGTGGAGCCCTGGTCGCGGCATTACCGGATGTATTCCTATGTCACGCGTGAACTGCCCGCGCTCATCGCCTCGAACTTTCCGGTGGATCCGAAGCGCCAGGGCATCTTCGGGCACTCGATGGGCGGCCATGGCGCGCTGACGATCGCGCTGAAGAATCCCGATCGCTACCGCTCGGTTTCCGCCTTCGCGCCGATCGCGGCGCCAATGCAATGCCCCTGGGGGCAGAAGGCCTTCACAGGTTATCTCGGCCCGGATCGCGACAGCTGGCGCGCCCATGACGCGAGCGAATTGATTCGCGGGCTCAAGACGGTTGCCGGACGGCCGCCGCTGCTGGTGGACCAGGGGCTGGCGGATCCCTTCCTGCAGCAACAATTATTGCCCGAACGGCTGGAGCAGGCCTGCGCAGAAAGCGGCTATCCGCTGACGCTGCGACGTCACGCCGGCTACGACCACGGCTATTACTTCATCTCGAGCTTGATCGAGGATCACCTGCGCCACCACGCGCGATCGCTTCAGGCCTAGTCGCGTAACTCGACACCGGGCGCGAAACGCTGGTGATGTTCTTCGGAAAGTGCCTCGGCCACTTCCGGCAATGGCCGGTAATGGTGGACGAACTCCGCGGGCATGCGCTTGGGCCGGCCGCTGTCGAGATCCATGCAGACGTAGTGGATCAGGCCGCGCAGCAGCGTCTTGCCATCCGTCGGCCGGAGAATCTGGAAGCGACGGTCGACACGCAGCCGTGCATCCTCGAATACGAGCCAGGTGCCGATCTCGAGTGCATCGCCGGCGAAGGTCGACGCGAGGTAGTTCAGCTGGCTGCGCCAGACCACCATGCCGCGTCTGGTAGTGACGCAGTGTGCCGGCGTCACGCCGAGCGCCGACGAATGCGCCCAGGCCGTTTCATCCAGCCAGCGCAGGTAGACCGAATTGTTGACATGCCCATAGGCGTCGACATCCGAGGCCTGCGCGCTCACGCGATGGATGAAGGGCGAAGGCAGGTCCCAGGCCGGCGTCACCGGTAGAGGATCCTCAGGATGGCGCGGAACATCCGGCCGTAGGGCGGCACCAGCAATCGCGAACCGCTCAGGCGGCCGTCATAGAACACGGGCTTCTGCTTGGAGAAGGTATCGAAGCCCGCCTTGCCGTGGTAATGACCCATGCCACTGGGGCCGACGCCGCCGAAGGGAAGGTCTTCCTGGATCACATGAAAAGCCGTGTTGTTCACCGTGACGCCGCCGGAGATGGTTTGCGTCAGGACCTTGTCGAGCGCCGCACCGCGGGCGCCGAAATAATAGAGTGCCAGCGGCCTCGGCCTCGCATTCACATAGGCGATCGCATCGTCGATGGAGCCGTAGCCGACGATTGGCAGCAACGGTCCGAAAATCTCTTCCTGCATCACGCGCATGTCGTCGCGGACCCCGGTGACAGCCTGCGGCGTCATGCGACGGCGCTCCGAATCGGTCGGATCCGGGTGCAGCGAGTGCAGTGTGGCGCCCTGGGCGCGTGCATCCTCGGCGCTTGCGGCAAGGCGGCGGAACTGGCGGTCATTGATGATGGACGTGTACTGCGGATTGGTCGCGAGTGTCGGGTAGAACTCGCGGGTTGCGGTCCGGCAGGCATCGAGAAACCGGTCGATGTCCGGTTTCGGCACCAGCACGTAATCGGGCGCAACACAGGTCTGGCCGGCATTGATCAGCTTGCCGTACATGATGCGGCGCGCGGCTTCGGCGAGGTCGAATCCATCCGCGACGATCACCGGCGACTTGCCGCCAAGCTCGAGCGTCACAGGCGTCAGGTTTGCGCTCGCGGCCTTCATGACCTCGCGCCCGATGTTGGTCGAACCCGTGAACAGCAGGTGATCAAATGGCAGCGCGGCGAAAGCGCGCGCGACGCCCGCGTCGCCATTGACAGCCATGACCTCGTCGGACGCAAAGGTCCCGGCAATCAGCGACTCGAAAAGCGTGCCGAAGCGTGGCGTGTGCTCCGACATCTTGAGCATGACGCGATTGCCCGCGGCGAGCGCCGCCGTCAGCGGCGATACCGCGAGATACAAGGGATAATTCCAAGGCACGATGATGCCGACCGCACCCAGCGGCTGGCGCATCAGTCGCGCGCTGCCCGGCAGGCTCCACCAGGCGACACTGCGCCGCTCGGTTCGCATCCAGCGGCGCAGGCGCCGGCGCGCATAACCGATGCCGTCGATGCTCGTGAACTGTTCGAGCAGCAAGGTTTCCTGTTGCGCGCGAATGCCGAAGTCGGCGCTGATCGCGTCGCGGATGCCGGCATCATTATCACGTAACATGCGGCGCAACCGGTCGAGCCGCTCGCGTCGTGTTGCAGGTGACGGAAATGGATCAGCGTCGAATGCGCGGCGCTGCCGCGCGAATGCCTGCGACAATTGGGCCGGATGGGCGGCGAGCCGGGTAGGGTCGTGTGCCGTGGCCATGCAGGGTATTCTAAGCGGATAATTGCACCCCGTCCCGTGGGAGGACATATGAAGATCGGTTGTCCGAAGGAAATCAAGGTTCACGAGTACCGCGTCGGCCTGGTGCCGGCAGGCGTCCGTGAACTGGTGACCGCGGGTCATCAGGTGCTGATCGAGTCCGGCGCAGGTGCCGGTATCGGCATCAGCGACGACGCCTATCGTGCGGCTGGGGCCGGCGTACTGCCGGATGCCAAGTCGGTATTCGACGCCGCCGAGCTGGTCGTCAAGGTCAAGGAACCGCAACTGCCGGAGTGCGCAATGCTGCGGCGCGGGCAGGTGCTGTTCACCTACCTGCACCTGGCCGCCGATGCCGCGCAGGCGCAGGCGCTCGTGAAGTCCGGCGTGACGGCAATCGCCTATGAAACGGTGAGCGTGCCGGACCGTTCGCTGCCGCTGCTGACTCCGATGAGCGAGGTGGCGGGCCGCATGTCCATCCAGGTGGGCGCGACGGCCTTGCAGAAGGCCAATGGCGGCTTCGGCGTGCTGCTGGGCGGCGTGCCGGGCGTGGCGCCGGCGCGGGTCGTGATCCTGGGCGGCGGCGTCGCCGGCACGAACGCGGCGCAGATGGCCGTGGGCCTCGGCGCGCAGGTCACGATCGTGGATCGGTCGCTGCGCAGGCTGCGCGAACTCGACGCGCAATTCGGCAACACGATCGAGACGGCGTACTCGACGACCGAGTCCATCGAGCGGCTCGTGACCCAGGCTGATCTCGTGATCGGCGCGGTGCTCGTAACCGGCGCCGCAGCGCCCAGGCTCGTCACGCGCGACATGGTGCGCCGCATGGAAAAGGGCGCGGTGCTGGTGGACATCTCGATCGACCAGGGCGGTTGCTTCGAGACCAGCAAACCGACGACCCATGCCGACCCGACTTACGTTGTCGACGGGGTCGTGCATTACTGCGTGACCAACATGCCGGGCGCCGTTCCGCGCACCTCGACCTTCGCATTGACCAACGCGACCCTGCCTTACGTGCGCGCACTCGCCGACCTTGGCTGGCGCAAAGCGCTGGAGCGGGACGCGGGCTTCGCCGCGGGTCTGAACGTGCATGACGGGGCAATCACGCATGAGGCCGTTGCACGCGCCCTCGGCGTGGCGTATCGCCCGCTCGCCTGAGCAGTCGACTCAGAATCCGGAATCGGGAATGGCTAGCGCAGTGTCGTCCAGCGAACGGAGCAGGGCGAGCGAGGGCGTAATGCGCGGCAACTCGTAGCGGAAGAAGAACCGGCAGGCCGCGAGCTTGCCCGCGTAGAAATCACGATCGACTGTGCCGTTTTCGGCGCGCACCGCCGTGAGTCCCTGTGCAAGCCAGCGCCAGGCGACGACCACGTGGCCCAGGCTGTCCAGATAGAGCGTTGCGTTGGCGAGGGCCCGTTCAGGGTCTTTCACCATGGCGCCGACCAGGATTTCCGTGGTTCGCCCGATGTCCGAAAGCGCCGCTGCGAGGGCCGCCGCGTATTCCGCCAATTGCGCCTCGTCACGCGCGAGCGCGATCGTTTCCATGATGCGAGCCGCGAGTTCGCGCATTGCGCCGCCACCCTGCATCGAGACCTTGCGCCCCAGAAGATCGAGGCCGTGGATGCCGTGCGTCCCTTCGTGAATGAGATTGAGGCGATTGTCCCGATACAGACGTTCGACCGGGTAGTCACGCGTGTAGCCATAACCGCCCAGCACCTGGATCGCGAGCTTGTTGGCCTCGAGGCAGAATTCCGACGGCCAGGATTTCGCGATCGGCGTCAGCAGTTCCAGCAGCAGGTGCAGGCCCTGTTTCCTGGCCGGATCCTCCGCACCGCGCTCCTCGTCGCTGAGCCGCGCGCAATAGAGCACGAGTGCGAGGCCACCTTCGACCCAGCATTTCTGCGCCAGCAGCATCCGGCGCACGTCGCCATGACGCAGGATCGGCACCGGCGGCGCCTTCGGGTCCCTTGCGCCGACCGGCCGGCCCTGCAGGCGCTCGCGCGCATAGGCGAGAGCATGCAGGTAACCGGCGTAGCCGAGCGCGACGGCATTCATGCCGACACCGATGCGGGCGGCATTCATCATCTGGAACATGTATTCGAGGCCGTGATGCGGGAGCCCCACGAGTTCTGCACGGCAGCGGCCCTGTTCCCCGAATGACAGCACGCAGTTGACGGTGCCGCGCCAGCCCATCTTGTGATTGATGCCGGCGAGGCGCACGTCATTGTCGGAACCCACGGTGCCGTCGTCATTGACGCGATCGCGCGGCACGGCGAACAGCGAGATGCCGCGCACACCCGGTGGCCCACCGGGAATCCTGGCGAGTACCAGGTGCACGATCGTCTCGGCGAGTTCGTGATCGCCGCCGGATATCCACATCTTGCTGCCCGACAACAGATAGCTGCCGTCGTCCTGGGGCAGCGCCTGGCAGCGGATGTCGGTCAACGATGAGCCCGCATGCGGCTCCGAAAGGCACATCGTTCCCGTAAAGCGGCCGGCCAGCATCGGGCGGGCAAGCCGCTCGCGCTGCACCGGACTGCCGAAAGTGATCAGCAGGTTCGCGGCGCCGGCGGTCAATGTCGAATAGGAATGGAATGCGACATTGGCGCTGCTGAAAACGGCGGAAGCCGCTTTCACGATCAATAGCGGCAGTTGCATGCCGCCGTCCCCGCTGTCGAAGACCGCCGCCGTGAACGCCGCCTCGTTGTAGGCGTCAAACGCCTGCTTCGTTTCCGGGATCATCCAGACCCGGCCATCGACGACGCGCGGCTCATCGACATCACAGGCATCGGCGTAAGGCGCAAAGCGCTCCTGGGCGATCCGGCAGGCGCTGTCGATCACGCCATCGAATACCTGGCGATCGTGCTCGGCGTAGCGTGGCAGCCGGCACAGCCCCTCGGCATCCAGGACTTCGAAGACCTGAAAATCGAGGTCGCGGCGCGGTATCGTCATGGTGGGGCCCGGCACAAGCGCAGTGGCGCGCTGCGCCGATTGTAGCGAGCGGCGCCTTTGGCGGCCCGCCGGAATGCTAGGATTTGGTCGCTGATCGGGGCGGCGGCTGGGGGAATTCAATTTGAGCGACGGCACCTTCGACTTGAGCGGCCGCGTGGCGCTGGTGACCGGTGCGAGTCGCGGCATCGGCCGCGCGATCGCGCTGTTGCTGGCTCGACATGGCGCTGTGGTCGTCGTCAGCAGCCGCAAGCTCGAGGGCTGTGAGGCGGTTGCCGGCGAAATCCGTGCGGCCGGCGGCAAAGCCTCCGCGCTTGCCTGCCACATGGGCGAGGTCGAGCAGATCGCCGCCGCGTTTCGCGAAATCGATGCGCGCCACGGGCGCATCGACATCCTCGTCAACAACGCGGCGAGCAATCCTTATTTCGGTCCCGCCGTGAACATGGAAATCGCCGCCTTCCAGAAAACCGTGGACGTCAACATCCGCGGCTTCTTCTGCGCGTCCATTGAAGCGGGCCGCCGCATGATCGCCCAGGGCAAGGGCGCGATTGTCAATGTCGCCTCCGTGAACGCCTTTCGCCCCATGGACGGGCAGGCCGTTTATTCGATGACCAAGGCGGCGATCGTCAACATGACCCAGGGGCTCGCCAGGGAATGGGGACGTCAGGGCGTGCGCGTCAATACGCTGGCGCCGGGGCTGGTCGAGACGAAGTTCGCAGCTGCAGTGCACAGCGACCCGAAGCGGCGCGCAATTGCCGAAGGCCTGACACCGCTCGGGCGCATCGCCCAACCTGATGAGATCGCGGGCGCCGCACTTTATCTCGTTTCAGATGCGGCCTCGTTCACGACCGGCAGCTGCCTGACGGTGGATGGCGGCTGGCTGGCCTGAATGAGCCGCGTCTACCTGGTGCGCCACGGGCAGGCGGCCTTCGGTTCCGACGACTACGACCGGCTGACGGAGACCGGAATTGCACAATGCCGGCAACTCGCGCGGCATTGGCGCGCGATCGGGCGCCGCGTCGATCTGGTTTACGCCGGCACGCTCAGGCGGCAGCGCGAATCGGCCGAGGCCTTTGTGCATGCCGCGGCCGAACAGGGCGGTAGTGCACTTCCGGTGCATTCATTGCCAGGCATCGAGGAATACGATCATCTTTCGCTGCTGCTCGCGCATCAGGGCGTCGGCTCGCTGCCCGATGCCAGCGAAGATCGCCGCGCATTTCACCGCCAGCTGTCGGGAGCACTCCAGGCCTGGGCAGCGGGAGAACTGAGCGCGGTCGAGCCCTTTCCCATATTTCGCGACCGCTGCGCGGCGGCGCTCGCAAAGCTCCTGCGCGATGCCGGGCGCGGTCGCAATGTTGTCCTTTTTGGTTCGGCCGGATCGCTGGCCGCGGCCATGCAACCGGCGCTTGGCCTCGCTGACTGGGACCTGTTGCGCCTCAAGCTGACATTCTTCAACTCGGGCGTCAGCAGCTTGCTGTTCGACGGCGAGACGGTCACGATCGAATCACTGAACGCGGTGAGCCACCTGGAGCAACCGGCGTTCACGCAGTTGATCACGCACCGCTGATCCGGGGGATCCCGCGCATGGATTTCCAGCTCGAACCCACCAAGCAGTTGATCGTCAACCGGATTCGCGAATACGTGGATCGCGAACTGATTCCGCTCGAAACCGCATTCCTGCAATCCGGCCTTGGTCCGTTGCTGCCGGTGCTGCGCGGCAAGCGCGCCGAGGTCAAGAAGCTCGGTCTCTGGGGGCCGATCTATCCGCACGAGCATGGCGGGCTCGGTCTCGACCTGATCACGCATGGGCTGATCTCGGAGGCGCTCGGGCGCTGTCCATTCGCGCACTATGTGTTTGGCTGCAATGCTCCTGATGCCGGCAATGTCGAACTGCTTCATGAATTCGGCAGCCCCGCGCAGAAGCGGCGCTGGCTCGAGCCGCTGGTCGCGGGCGAGATACGGAGCTGCTTCGGCATGACCGAGCGGGGCAACAGCGGTGCCAATCCGCTGATGCTCGAAACGCGCGCGACACTCGGAGGGGACACCTGGGTCCTGAACGGCCACAAGTGGTTCACAACCGGCGCCGACGGCGCGAGCGTCTGCATCGTCATGGCGGTGACCGACCCCGATCGGCCGCCGCATGAACGGGCCAGCATGTTCCTTGTGCCGACCGACAGCGCGGGCTATCGCCTGCTGTGCAACACGCCGGTCATGGGAAATTCGGGCACCGATCTTTTCTCGCACGGCGAGATCGCGTTCGAGAATTGCCGCATACCGGCTGACCAGCTGCTGGGCCCGCGCGGCTCCGGCTTCCGGCTTGCACAATCGCGGCTCGGGCCCGGGCGCATCCATCACTGCATGCGATGGCTCGGTATCTGCGAACGTGCACTGGCGATGATGATCGAGCGCGCAGCGACGCGCGTCATCGATCCCGATGGCCGGCGGCTGGGTGACAGCGACATCGTGCGCGCCTGGATCGCCGAAAGTGTAGCGGAGATCCGCGCGGCTCGCTTACTCGTGCTGCACACCGCCTGGCGCATCGGTCAGGCTGGCGCCAAGGCTGCGCGTGATGACATCAGCATCATCAAGTTCCATGTCGCCGACGTGCTGCAGCGGGTCGTGGATCGGGCGTTGCAGGTACATGGCGGGCTCGGCATGACCGATTACACGCTGCTGGCCTGGTTCTACCGCGAAGAGCGCGCCGCGCGCATCTATGACGGGCCGGACGAGGTGCACAAGATTTCGGTCGCAAGGCGCATGCTGCGAGACCATGCGGGATGAGCCTGATTGACGATGCGGCGCCGGTGCGTGCCGGCGAGGCGCTCGACGATGCGCGGCTTGGGGAATACCTGACCAGCCGCATCCCCGGTCTTGAATTGCCGCTGCGCGTGCGGCAGTTTCCTGCGGGATTCTCGAATCTCAGCTACCTGCTGACTGCCGGAAGCGTTGAACTTGTCCTGCGCCGCCCGCCGATCGGCACGCGGCCGAAATCCGGTCACGACATGCACCGTGAATTTCGCGTGCTGTCGGCTCTGCGCGCGGGATTCGCGGAATGTCCGAAGCCGCTGCATTACTGCGCCGACGAATCCGTGATTGGTGCTCCCTTCTATTTGGTCGAGCGAATCCGGGGGATCATCCTGCGCCGCGATTACCCTTTGGGACTCGAGGCGAGGCCCGCGCTGGTGCGCGCCCAGCAGGGTGCGCTGATCGACGTGCTGGCAAGGTTGCATGGGCTCGATTACCGGTCGCTCAGGCTCGCCGATCTCGGCCGGCCCGATGGTTATGCGGCGCGGCAGGTACGCGGCTGGACGGAACGATACGCACAGGCACAGACAGCCGACGCGCCGCAGGCCGCCGAAATTACCGAATGGCTGGTGGCCAATACACCACCGGACTCCGGCCGGACTGCGCTCATCCACAATGACTACAAGCTCGACAATGTCGTGTTTGATTCCCGCCAGCCCGAACACCTGATCGGCGTACTGGACTGGGAGATGGCGACCATCGGCGATCCGTTGATGGACCTCGGCTGCTCGATGGCTTATTGGGTCGAAGCAGGCGATGAGCCCGAAATGCTGGCTACCCGCATGCTGCCCACACACCTGCCCGGCTCGCTGAGCCGCATGGAAGTCCTCGCGCACTACTCGAAGGCAAGCGGCGTGCCCATCGACGACTTTGGCTTCTACCGGGTATTTGGCCTGTTCCGGCTGGCAGTGATCATCCAGCAGATCTACTACCGCTACTTCCACCGCCAGACCCGGGACGAGCGGTTTGGCGCGCTGGGTCCCATGGCCCATATCCTGGTCCGCCGTGCCATGGTCGAGGCGAGGGCATAAGATACGCGGAATCCTCGTTCAGCCTGCATTCAGCGCTGCGGGCCGATGCTGGCTGCATGGGTAATTGCGCGATGGCGCGCCATGCCCTATATACAGGCACAGCTCCCGGGAGCGATCGTCGATGAATGTCCGAAGCACACGCTGGTTGCCCGCATTGATTACAGGCCTCGTCATGAGCGGCCCGGCGGGCGCCGCAGATGCGCGTCCGCAGACCGAAGAGAAATGCGTTGAGCGCTGCGACCTCGAATCGGACAAGTGCATGGCCGATTCCGAAGGCGACCCGGACAAGATGCAGGCCTGCGACGACAAGTACGCCGAGTGCCTGCAGGCCTGCGACCGGCCCGGCTGAATCCTGCCCGCCGCCCCCCTGGCGGGCGGGTCAACCTGCAATTTCGGCAGGGCAGTTGATAACTGAAACTTTTCGTATATATTGCGCAGCCCGAAGCTTGTCGGGTTTGTGGTGGATATCATTGATTTCGCTAGGAATTCATCCGAATGAAAGAGCGCAATGATGAGTCCTTTGACCTCGAGGACGAGTTTCTCGGGGAGCCCAGCAGCGACCAGGATGGCGACCTCGACAAGTTGATCGTCGTCGAGCGCCGCCCCAAGGGACCGCGCAGGCCGGTGCAGCAATCCGCCTGGAGCAAGGTGGAAGACGTGCTGGCCGAGAGGCGCCTGAAACGCGAACTGTCCGAGTACGACCCGGACGAAATCTGACGAAGCCTGCCGAGATTGATCGGGGCAGCTGGTGGCGCATGGCGCGTGATGCGCTGATCGAACTGCTGCGCGACCGCCAGTGTGCCTATGTCTACGACCTGACGACAGTTGCCGCGCAGGCGCAGCTTCTTGCCGGCATGCAATCAGTGTCGCGCGTGTTCTATGCCATCAAGGCCAACCCGCATCCCGCAATCCTCCGGATAATCGCTGCACAGGGCCTTTCATTCGAATGCGTCTCGCGCGGCGAGGTCGAGCGCGTGCTCGAGGCCGTGCCGGGCATCACCCGCGAGCGCCTGCTGTTTACGCCTAATTTCGCAGCGCGCGGGGAATATCAATGGGCGCTCGACATGGGATTGCGCGTCACGGTGGACAATCTCTACGTGTTGCGCAATTGGGGCAGCATGTTCCTTGGCCGCGAAATATTCGCGCGCATTGATACCGGCCTCGGTCACGGCCATCATCAAAAGGTCCGCACGGCCGGTGTGCATTCGAAATTCGGCGTGCCACTCTTTGAGCTCGCCGACCTGCGCCAGGCGGCCGAACAGGCCGCGGCGAGGATCGCGGGACTTCATGCGCACACCGGCAGCGGCAATTTTGCGGTCGACAGCTGGGTTGAGACTGCGCGCGTACTTGCCGAAGCGGCGACGCGGTTTTCCGGGGTCGAGGTGCTCAATATCGGCGGCGGGCTCGGCGTCCCGGACCGGCCGGGCCAGCGCCCTCTGGATCTTGGGGAACTCGACGCCGCGCTTGGGCAGTTTCGCGGCGCCAATCCCGGCCTGGAGCTGTGGCTGGAACCGGGCCGCTACCTGGTCGCAGCCGCGGGCGTTCTGCTTGCGCGCGTTACCCAGTTGAAAGGAAAAGGGGCCGTGCAGTATGTCGGCGTGGCGACCGGCATGAACTCCCTGCTGCGGCCCGCGCTTTACGGTTCTTATCACGAGATCGTCAATCTGACACGTCTCGACGAGCCAGCCGGACAACTGTGCACCGTGGTCGGGCCGATCTGCGAGAGCGGCGACGTGCTGGGCCATGACCGTCTGCTGCCCCACTCAGCCGAGGGCGACATCCTGCTGATCGCCAACACCGGCGCCTATGGCCATGTGATGGGATCGCACTACAATCTCCGCGCGCCGGCGGAGGAACTGCTCTTCGATTCCCGATGACCGAGGTCAGTCAGCGGCACTTCATACGGCTGATGCTGATCAACGCGATCTGGGGTTTCAACCTCGTCGCGATCAAGGTGGGCGTCGACCGGTTTCCACCCGTGTTCGTGGGATTTCTTCGATTCCTGATCGTCGGGCTCGTGGTGTTGCCCTGGTTGCGCGTCCGGCGCGGCGAGATGCGCTGGCTGCTGATTGCTGCGATCTTTGGCGGCGGCCTGCAATTCGCGATGATGTACACGGGTGTGGCGCTCTCGGGAAACATGTCCTCGGTCGCGATCGCGGGGCAGCTCGGCATCCCGTTCGCGACAATCCTGTCGGTCGTCGTGCTCGGCGAGCGCATCCACTGGCGGCGATCACTCGGCATCGCCTTGTCATTCGCGGGCGTCGTCGTGCTCGGCTTCAATCCCGATGTCATCAAGTCCTGGCAGGGTCTCGCGCTCGTTGTGCTCGGCGCTTTTATCGGTGCGATCGGGCTGGTCGCGATCAAGCGCGTCCGTGACCTGAATGCCCTCGAACTGCAAGCCTGGCTTTCCTGGGGAAGCCTGCCGGTCTTCCTGCTGCTGTCGCTCTGGCTGGAGGACGGGCAGATCGAAAGTCTGCGCAATATCGACCTGGTTGGTGCGGGCGCGGTGCTTTACTCAGCGCTGGCCGCCAGTCTCTTTGCGCACACGGCCTACTTCGCATTGGTGCACCGCTATCCGGTGACGAGCGTCGCGCCCCTCACGGTGCTGGGCCCGGTGTTCAGCGTCGCCTTCGCAATCCTCTTTCTCGGCGACGTACTGGACTGGCGCATGGTCATCGGCGGCGTGATGACCCTGACCGGGGTGGCCGTGATCGTCATGCGGGAAGGCAAGGCCGCAGGTACCGGCAGCCTGGGTCCGACTTGACCCGATTGCGGGCCGGGTTCCGTTAGGTGTTTTATGACACCCACGTGCCCGGCCGCCGCTTGCAGTCGCAACGGCCAGCCGCTAAGGTGGCCGTGCCGGATATCGGGCGCACGGAATCGTGCAGCGACCAAGAAGTTTGGCGGGGTAGTAGCCCGGATTCCGGGCCACTGCGACCAGCGAAAAAGTCGAGGGGACGAACAGGGTCGGATATGGCGAATGTATATTCCGCGGGAGTAACGCGTCGGACGGCAGTATTTGCCGCGATCATCGTCCTGCATTTCGGTTTCTACATGGCATTGAGAGCAGGGCTGGTCCGGGCCGGCATGCAGCTGGTCGAGGACCTTTCGATTATCGATCTGCCGCCACCGCCGCCGCCGCCGAAGGACATGGAAGAGCCGCCACCGCCGCCGCCAGTCGATGTACCGCCGCCGCTCGTGCCGCCGCCACTGATCGACCTGCCGTTATTCGAGGGTCCGTCCACGGCAATCACGGCCCGTGTCAGCGAAGCAGCACCGCAGCGTGCGCAGACGGCGCCGGCACGCCAGGTTCAGATCACGCCGCCGAGGATCAAGGCGAAGGGCGACCGCATTTCCGCCGCGATCAATGCCTGCTATCCATCGGCGTCCCGCCGCCTGAGCGAAGAGGGCCGCGTGGTCGTGACCATCACGATCGATGCAGCCGGCAAGGCAGGCGCGATGCGCGTCTCGCAGAGCAGCGGATTCGAGAGGCTTGACGGAGCCGCCGAGTGCGTGATCCGCAGGCTGCCATTCGATCCGGGCAAGCGCGATGGCCAGCCCGTCGAGGCGCAGGCCACGCTGCCAATCGTATTTAAGCTGGAGTGACGCAGCAGTAATCGTCAGGGACCGGGAAGCAGCGACACCGAGTGGGTCGGGCGCGAGAATCCGGAAAACTAGTAACTGTTAGAGGAACTGCAGAATGGCAGCTGAAACCGGACTGACCGATAACCCGTACGGCATCCAGGCGCTCTGGACCCAGAGCGACTATGTCGGCAAGGGCGTGTTCATCATCCTCACCGTGATGTCGCTCTGGTCATGGCTCGTAATGATCAACAAGTGGCTGGACCAACGCACGCTCAGGAAGGTGGCCATCGAGGCCGAGAAGAACTTCTGGTCGGCCAGTTCGATGCAGGAAGGCATCTCCAAGCTGAAGGGCAAGGTCAATGCCTTCCGCGACATCGCCCAGGATGGCCTGCAGGCCGCTGATCATCACCGCAAGAGCGCGGCGCGCGATGTCTCGAGCGGGATCGATTTCAACACCTGGGTGCAGTCGCATATCGACAAGCGCACCAACATGCTGCAGTCGAGTCTGCAAGACGGCATGGTCGTGCTCGCGTCGGTCGGCGCCACCTCACCGTTCGTCGGGCTGTTCGGCACGGTGTGGGGCATCTATCACGCACTGATCGCGATCTCGATTGCGGGACAGGCGTCACTCGACAAGGTCGCCGGCCCGATCGGCGAGGCGCTGATCATGACGGCGATGGGCCTCGCAGTCGCGGTGCCGGCGGTGCTCGGCTTCAATGGCCTGCTGCGCGGCAACAAGGGCCTGATGGAACGTGCGAACTATTTCGCCCACGACGTCCAGGCCGCATTGATCGCGGGTTCGCGGGTCTCCGGGAAGTAGGCGATGGCGATTTCAGTCGGCAAGGACGAAGGCGACCCGATGGTCGAGCCGAATGTCATTCCGCTCGTCGACGTCATGCTGGTGCTGCTGATCATCATGATCATCACGGTGCCGGTGATGCTCCACGCCGTGAAGCTCGACCTGCCCAGGGAGGTCAACCGGCCGACCGAGACCAAGCCGGAGAACATCAATCTCTCGATCGATTTTGACGGCACCATCTACTGGAACGACAACGGGCTCGACAAGAGTTCGCTGTTGAATTACGTGCTCCAGGAGGCTGTCAAGGATCCGCAGCCGGAGGTCCATATCCGCGCTGACAGGCGGGCGCGCTATGAGTACGTCGCCGACACCTTGTTTGTCCTGCAGCGTGGCGGCATGCGCAAGGTGGCCTTCATCGCGGAACGGCCCAAGGGCGAATGAGCGCATCGTCGGCGCAGCCCGGTTGACATCACGGGGCCCGCCACGGCGGGCCCCGTTTTTTGGCGGGAGATGCCGCTGAACACGGGCTGAACCGTGGGATATGTTTCAGGCGCCGGAACCCGGTGCCACAGCCGCAGTCCACTTGACAGGGCGGGCAAGACAAGCGGGCGGGTTTTGGGTTATAAACGCGCCCTCGCAGGGCAGCCTGCCGGATCGCGATCCGAGGTGGCGGACGATGAAGGGCCAGAGTTACAGCGCGCAGTGGATCATCGCGGCGGTTTCGGCGGCCGTACTTGCCGCTGGGTTGCCCGCAACCGCGCAGGCGCAATACGGGGCGTCGCCCGCGCCACCGGCCGACGTCGAAAAGGGCGCGAAGAAGGAATCAAAGAAGCAGAAGGCTGAAGTGGCCACGCCCGTGCCCGGTGCCGATTTCAGCCCCGAGTTTCGCAAGCAGGCCCCCAAGGTCCAGAAGTCTGTCAACGAAAAGCAATGGGCTGACGTCATCGCTGCGCTGCCGGCGCTGGACGCCCTGCCGGGCCTGACCCCGGACGACCTGAAGGTGCTTGCGACCTGGCGCCTGCAGGCGACGCAGGCAACCGGCGACACGGAAGGATTCACGGCCGCCATCGAGAATTACCTGTCCAAGGGATACGCGCAGCCCGAACAGATTGGGCCGATGAACCAGCAGCTGGCCGCGTATTACAACGGCAAGCAGGACCGCCTGAAAACGGTGACGCATTACCGGCAGTTCATCGACGCGACGCCGGATGCCGAACCCGAGGAGCTCCAGACGCTCGGGAAGCTTTACCTTCAGAGTTCGAATTACACCGAAGCGGCACAATGGCTGGGTAAGGCCATCGACGTCGCGAAGAGTCGCGGCGCGCGACCCGACGAGTCCTGGTATCAGCTGCGTGACCGCTGCTACGTCGAGTTGAAGGACCAGACGGCGCGCCTGAACAATCTGGAAGCGTTGGTCGGGTACTATCCGAACAAGGAGTACTACAGCCGCATCGTCGCGATCTATCAGACCGAAGCCAAGGACGACCGTACCGTTATGTTGAATGCCTATCGGGTCGCGGTGGCGGATCCCAAGGGCGGATTGGCGACAGTGGGTGGCTACCTGGGCTACGCCGATACGGCGCTCGTGGCCGGCAGTCCGGGCGAGGCCGCCAGGGGATTCGAGCGCGGCATGAAGGAAGGTATCGTGCCGAGCGCGGGCAGCAACCAGGTAACCTTGCAGGAAGCCAAGGCGGCTGTGGCCGCAGACCGCAAGAGCCTGCCGGACGAATCGGCAGCCGCAGCCAAGAGTCCGAAGGGCGAGTTCGCCGTCAAGGTCGGTCTCGGTTACTACAGCACGGGCGACTATGAAAAGGCTGTCGAGATGATCCGCCTCGGCATCAGCAAAGGCGGTGTCGGGCGGCTCGATGACGCCAATCTGTTGCTGGGCGCGGCGCTCATGGAACTGAGCCGGCGCGATGAAGCCAAGGCGGCGTTCGAGGCGGCTGCCGCAGCGGGCGCGAATCCGCACATGGTGCGGATCGCGGGCCTCTGGCTGACCCTCTTGGGACGCCAGGAATCGGCCCCGGCGGGCGGCTGAAGCAGGGGAGGAGTGATGCTCAAGATGCCGGATCTTCGTGCCAGTTTGCTGGCGACCGTACTCGCAATTCCGCTGGCTGGCATCGCAGCGATTGCGCTGCCCTCGGAGGCTGTCGCGCAGGCGCAGATGCAGGCCGGGTGGCACAAGGAAACCGCAGACCGGGTCAAGGCTGCGCAGGAAGCCGGCCAGAAGGGCAATTTCGGCGAGGCGATCCGTGTGCTGAAAGAAGCCAAGGTCAAGGGCCCCCTTCCGCTGTCCCCGCAGGAAGAGCAGGCAGTCAACGAATACCTGATTTATGCCGCGAGCAGCGCCAAGGACTACCGGCTGGTCCTGCAGACCGTCGATGAGCGCCTGGCGACCGGCCGCATCACCGGCGCAGACCTGGTCCGCAAGCTGCGTCTCAAGGCAACCACACACTACGCGCTTGCCGATTATCGCGGTGCCGTCGCTGCGTTCGACAAGCTGATCGCAGCCCAGGGCTCGGCAACCGCCGATGACCTGATCCTGTTGGGGAACTCACAGATCGCATTGCGCGATTTTCGCTCGGCGACGACCACGCTGGAGAAAGCGGTTGCTGCTGCGCAGAAGGCGGGCAAGCCGGCCGCGACTATCGGCAAGCTGCTGGAGGCCCTCAACTCCGCGTACTTCGAGACCAAGAACGACGCCAAGCGTGTCCAGACACTGCACCGGCTGATGTCCGTTGCGCCGAAAGCCAGTGTCTTCAAGCAATTGGCCAGCGCCTACGAGTTGGAGTCGAAAAAAGATCCGGTCGTGATGGTCAATGTCTACCGTCTCGGCTCGTCGCGCGGGCTGCTGTCGGCCGAACATTACGCGAAATACGCCGAGGTGGCGCTGGACCTTGCGAGCCCGGGCGAAGCAGTCGCGATGCTCGAGAAGGGCATGGCGAGCGGTGCGATCAAGAAAGACGACCGCAACAACCGCGTGCTGGCCGACGCCAGGTCGCAGATCGACCGGCTGAAAGCGGGCCTGGCGCAGCTCGAACGCGAAACGTTGGCAACCAAGAACGGTGAGGCCGAAGCCAAGCTCGCAATTGTGTATTTCACGCTGAAGAATTACGCCAAGGCAGCCGAAGCCGGCAAGCGCGGCATTTCCGAGGGTAAGTTGCGCCGGCCTGATGACCTCAGCATGCTGCTCGGCATCGCGCTCGTCGAAAGCAAGAAACCGGCCGAGGCGAAGGATGCGTTCAAGGCGGCTGCTGCAGCCAACGAAAAGATGCGCGGTGTCGCGGACCTGTGGAGCTCGACCACCGCCTGATCCCGCAGTCTTGAAACCGGCCCGGCATGCCAGTAAAGGCAGGACCATTCCCCGGAGCCGGCGCGCCCATCGCGCGCACGGCGCAATGACCATTCCAGAGGTGATGACGACCATGACGATCAAGACAGGCGACCGCATTCCAGAAGGCAAATTGAAAGTGATGGGCAAGGAAGGACCGATGAATGTCTCCACGGAGGAACTGCTCGGCAAGGGCCGCGTAGTGCTTTTCTCCGTGCCCGGCGCGTTCACGCCGACCTGCGATGCCAAGCACCTGCCGGGATTTGTCCAGCAGGCCGGCGCGTTGCGGGCCAAGGGTGTCGGCAAGCTGGTTTGCCTCGCCGTCAACGACGTGTTTGTGATGAACGCCTGGGGCAAGTCGGCGGGGGTCGGCGATGCGATCGTCATGGCCGCCGACGGCAATGGCGATTATTCGCGGGCGCTGGGTCTTGAACTCGACGCTCGCGGCTTCGGCATGGGCATGCGCGGCCAGCGCTTTGCGCTCGTCATCGAGGACGGCGTCGTAAAGCAGGTGCATGTCGAGGCACCGGGCGAGTTCAAGGTGTCGAGTGCCGGGTACATCCTTGGGCAGCTCGCATGATGTGGCTGTCGCCGTCGATTCTTTACACGGCCCTGCTCGGGTTGTTGTTGATCGCCCTGTCCGTGAATGTCGTGCTCGCGCGGAAACGCTATCGCGTGGGGCTGGGAGTTGGCAGCGAGCAGGGAATGCAGCAAGCCGTGCGCGTGCAGGCCAATTTCGCGGAGTACGTGCCGTTCGCGGTCGTGCTGCTGGTCCTGTCGGAGTTGATGGCCCTGCCGACGGTGGCGGTGCATGTTGCCGGCATCGTCCTGTTGACGAGCCGCGTGCTTCACGCCTGGGGCCTGTCGCACAGCCCGGGACGGACCTTTGGCCGGTTCTATGGCACGGCCGGAACCTGGCTGGTGATCACCGGCCTCTCACTGTGGCTGCTGTATTCGGCTATAGATTTTTCTCGATTTCAGGGATCAGGCTGAACAGGTCGCCGACCAGGCCGTAGTCCGCGACCTCGAAGATTGGCGCCTCGGCGTCCTTGTTGATCGCAACGATCGTGCGCGCATCCTTGATGCCCGTCAGGTGCTGGATGGCACCGCTGATCCCGATGGCGATGTATAGCTCAGGCGCGATGATCTTGCCGGTCTGACCGACCTGCAGCTCGTTCGGCGCGTAGCCGGCGTCCACCGCAGCCCGCGAAGCGCCGATCGCAGCGCCGATGCGGTCGGCAAGGCGCTGGATCATGGCAAAGTTCTCGGCGCTGCCAAGTGCCCGCCCACCCGAGACGACGCGTGAGGCCGTCTGCAGGTCGGGGCGGTCAGTTCTGGCCGCGGTCACCGATACGAAGCGCGTGTGGGTGGGCAGGGGAATGTCGAGGCTGACCGCCTCGATCACAGCGCTGCCGCCCGTGGTGGCCGGCTGATACGACGCGACACGCACGGTCGCGACGATTTGCTGACCGGGGACCGCTTCGACGGTCACGATCGCGTTGCCGGCGTAGACCGGCCTGCGGAAGCGCTGGGCGGATTCGACGGTCATGACGTCGCTCACCTGCGCCGCGTCGAGGAGCGCCGCAACCCGCGGCATCAGGTCCTTGCCGAAGGTCGTGGAAGGTCCGAACACATGGCTGTGGCCCTGTGCGAGACGCGCAACCTGCGGTGCCAGTACGGCGGCGAGTGCGGGCTCATTGGCCGGGTGATCCACGAGCAGCACGCGGGCGACGCCCGCGATGGCGGCCGCCGCCTGCGCGACGGCGGCGCCGTCTGCTGCGAGCACGGCGACAGTGATCTCCGCATCCGGGATGCTGGCTGCGCAATTGACGCATTTGGCGACCGCCGCATTGAGTTTGCCGGCCTCGTGCTCGGCAACGACCAGTATGCGATTCATCAGACCAGTCCTTTCTGGCGTAGCGCCGCGACAAGCTCGGCGGCGTCCTTGACGATGATGCCTTTCTGGCGCTGCGGCGGCGGCTGGTACCTGAGCACCTTGAGGCGTTGTGCCGCCTCGACGCCGAGCGCCGCCAGATCGGTCACTTCCAGCGGTTTCTTCTTCGCCTTCATGATGTCCGGAAGCTTGACGTAGCGCGGCTCATTGAGACGCAGGTCGGCCGTGAAGACGGCCGGCAGGTCAACCACGATGGTCTCGAGGCCGGCGTCGACTTCGCGCGTCACTCGCGCGGTCTGGCCCTCGATTGCGATCTTCGAGGCGGATGTCGCCTGCGGGCGATCCCAGAGCGCGGCGAGCATCTGGCCCACCTGGTTGCAGTCGTCGTCGATGGCCTGCTTGCCGAGGATCACGATGATCGGACTCTCGCGGTCAACGAGCTTCCGCATCACGCGGGCGACCACCGGTGGCTCAACGGCGAGATCCGTCCTGACGAGTATTGCGCGGTCGGCGCCCATCGCGAGCGCCGTGCGCAGCTGCTGTTGCGTGTCGTCCGTTCCGAGGCTGATGACGACGACTTCGTCGGCTTCGCCGCGCTCCTTGATACGCAGCGCCTCTTCGAGCGCGATCTCGTCAAACGGGTTGATGCTCATCTTGACGCCATCCATGACGACACCGCTGCCGTCCGGCCGGACCCGGACCCGGACGTTGTAGTCGATCACCCGCTTGATTCCGACCAGCACTCTACGCATACATCAATCTCCCCGAGGAATGCGAATCGTATCATCCACAGACACTTAGGAGACATGTTTGCAGTGTATTCTCATCGCATGGCAGAAGATGGACTTGCTACCCAGTGCGCATAGGGCTAGTTTCCGGCAGCAGCGCAGGGAAAGACATGCGCACCGAGGAAGCCGCCCCACCGACAACGAGAACCAAGATGTGGGGCACGAGGGGAGCATCCGCATGACGCACGACGCGCGCGGATGCATAACAAGAGCGGCTTCGCTGAAGCCGCTTCTTTTTTTGTGCCGGCACAACCGGTCATCGTGACAATGCTCGCATACGTCGCAAGACGGCTGCTCGGCGCGATTCCGACGCTGGCCGTCATCGTCACGCTTTCCTTCGTGATGACGCGACTCGCGCCGGGCGGCCCGTTCGACGAAGAGCAGGCGCTGCCACCGGAGATACGCGCGAATCTCGAGGCGGCCTATGGTCTCGACCAGCCGATGGCCGTGCAGTTCGGACGCTACGTCGCAGGCCTCCTGCGCGGCGATTTCGGGCCGTCCTACAAGTTCCGCGACTTCACGGTCACCGAACTGATCGCGAGCGGACTCCCGGTCAGCCTGACGATCGGCGCCGCGGCCATGCTGCTCGCGATCACACTCGGCATCCCGGCTGGCATCTGGGCCGCGCTTCGCCAGGACCGGCTTGCGGATCGGCTCGTGATGTCACTGGCGGTCGCCGGCATCTCCGTACCGGTATTCGTGATCGCGCCATTCCTGGCACTGGTGTTCGGCATCTGGGTGCATTGGCTGCCGGTGGCGGGCTGGACGCCGGGAAGGCCCGGTGATCTCGTGCTGCCGGTCGTGACATTGGCATTGCCGGTGATCGCGTATCTCGCGCGCCTCACGCGCGGCAGCCTGCTCGAGGTGTTGCGCGCGCCCTGGATCCGCGCCGCGCGCGCACGTGGTCTGCCGCCGCACCGGATCCTGCTGGTGCATGCGCTGCCGGGCGCGCTGTTGCCGGTCGTCAGTTACCTGGGCCCCGCGGTCGCGGCGGTGCTGACCGGCTCGCTGGTGGTCGAAACCATCTTCGGACTGCCAGGCATGGGGCGCCATCTCGTGCAGGGCGCGCTGAATCGCGATTACACCCTGGTCATGGGCATGGTCATCGTCTACGCGACATTGATGATCACCATGAATCTTATGGCAGACCTGGTCTACGCGTGGCTCGATCCGCGTATCCGGCGGGAGCGGCGCCTGTGAGCGGTCGCGGCGGCCTTTGGCGCGATGCGCTGAGTCGCCTGGCCGGCAATCGCGTGGCGCTCGTGAGTCTCGCGATCCTCGCTTTGATGGTTGTGGCGGCCGTGGTCGGGCCATTTTTGCTCGACTATCGCGAGGACCAGATCGACTGGGCGCATATGGCTGCGCCGCCGCTATCCGCGCAAGGGCATTGGCTCGGCACGGACCGGCTGGGCCGTGATCTGCTGGTGCGCACGCTGTACGGACTGCGGGTCTCGATGGGCATCGCGCTGCTCGCAACGCTGGTGAGCCTCGCGATCGGCGTCAGCTGGGGCGCGGTCGCCGGTTACCTGCGCGGTCGCACGGACGCGCTGATGATGCGCGTTGTGGACGTGCTCTATGCGCTTCCGCAGGTCTTCTTCGTCATCATCCTGACAGTCGTGTTCGGGCGGAGCCCGGCGACACTGCTGGTTGCGATCGGCGCGTTCGGCTGGCTGACCATGGCGCGCATCGTGCGCGGCCAGGCGCTGGCATTGCGCGAGCGCGAATTCGTGGAGGCGGCGATCGTCGGTGGCGCGGGCACCGCGCGCATCGTCACGCGGCACATCATTCCGAATCTGCTGGGGCCGGTGATCGTCTTCGCGACCCTGACCGTGCCGCAGGTGATCCTGGTCGAGAGCTTCCTGAGCTTTCTGGGCATCGGTATCCAGGAGCCGCTCGCGAGTCTCGGCAATCTGATCGCCGACGGCGCAGTGGAAATGGAAACGGCAACGTGGATTCTCGCTGTGCCTGCTGCTTGCCTCGTGCTGCTGGTGTTCTGCTTCAACTTCCTGGGCGACGGCTTGCGCGACGCCCTCGATCCGCGGAATCACTGATGGCGCTGCTCGAGATCAACAGGCTGACGGTGGATTTCGACGGACCACGCGGCATTCGCGCGGTTGATCATGTGGAGCTGTCGGTCGAGCGTCAGAGTTGCGTCGCCATTGTGGGCGAATCAGGATCGGGCAAGAGCCAGCTGTTGCTGGCCTGCACCGGGTTACTCGCCGCCAATGGCCGCGCCAGCGGTTCGGTGTGCTTCGACGGAATGGAATTGCTGGGAGCGGGCGATCCCGCAGCGCAGATCCGCGGCAGCGGAATCGGCTTTGTATTCCAGGATGCGTCGGGTAGCCTGACGCCCCATCGTCGCATCGGTGACCAGCTCGCCGAGGCGGGCGGCGCAACAATGGCCGACGCGGAGCGCATGCTCGAGCGTGTGCGGCTGCCGGACGCGCGCCGTCATCTTGCCGAGTACCCGCACGAACTTTCGGGTGGCATGCGTCAGCGCGTCGCGATCGCTGCCGCGCTGATGCCGCAGCCGCAGTTGCTGTTCGCGGACGAGCCGACCACGGCGCTCGACGTGACCGTGCAGGCCGAGATCATCGCCTTGCTCGCCGACCTTTGTCGTGAACTCGGCATGGCGATGCTGCTCGTGACACACGACCTCGGCGTGGTATCGAGTCTCGCGGAGCGCATCGCGGTCATGTATGCGGGGCGCATCGTGGAGTCAGACGAGGCCGCACGCTTTCTGGCGGGGCCCGGCCACCCTTACAGCGCCGGGCTATTGGCCGCCGTGCCGCGGCTCGATGATCCGCCAGGCTCGGAATTGCGGACCATCGCCGGCACGCCACCGCGTCCGGGCATGATCCTGCCGGGTTGCCGCTTCGAGCCGCGCTGTGCGCATGCACAGGCGCGTTGCCGCGGCGAGGATCCGCCATTTGTCAGGCACGGCGCCGCAGGAGTCGCTTGCCACTTTCCGTTGAAACAGGGCGAGCGATGAGCGCGCTACTGGATCTGCGCAACGTGACCGTGACATACGCATTGAATCACGGTCCACGGCGACGCGAGCTGACGGCGGTCGATGACGTCAGCTTCACGCTCGAATCCGGCGAGATGCTGGGTCTGGTCGGTGAGTCGGGCTGCGGCAAGTCCACGCTCGGACGCGCGATCCTCCGGCTCGTGCCCCTGGCCGCGGGCGAGGTGCATTGGCAGGGCCGCCGCATCGACCAGCTCGGCCGGAAGGAGTTCCGCGATTTGCGGCGTGGTCTCCAGCTGGTGTTCCAGGATCCGCACGCCTGCTTGGATCCGCGCATGACGATCATCGAGAGTGTCGCCGAGCCGCTGCGCTCGTTCGAGCCGGGACTATCCAGGTCACAGCGGGCTGCGCGCGCCACTGCGTTGCTCGATGAGGTTGGACTTGCGTCTGAGCTTTCGGACAGGTATCCGCACCAGGCGAGCGGCGGCCAATTGCAGCGCGCGGTCATCGCGCGCGCATTGATCGTTGATCCGCGCCTGGTCGTGTGTGATGAACCGGTCAGCGCGCTCGATGTATCCGTGCAGGGCCAGATCGTCAATCTGCTGGCGCGCATCCGGCGCGAGCGCGGGCTTGCGAGCCTGTTTATCAGTCACAACCTGGCCGTGGTCGCGGGCCTCTGCGAGCGCGTGATGGTCATGTATCTCGGGCGCATCGTGGAAATTGCGCCGCGCGCGGTGCTCGTGCCTGCGCCGCTGCATCCCTACACAAGGATGTTGCTCGATGCAGTACCCCGTATTGCGCCCATAGCGCGCCGAAGATCGGCGGCGGTTCCGCCTGCAGAGGTCCAGGGCAGCGCTGGGGCAGGCTGCGCATTCGCTGCGCGCTGCCCCCACGTCATTGCGCACTGCCACACCCAGCGGCCGCCGCTGCAGCCAATGCGCGGCCGGCGTCTGGTTGCCTGCCACCGCGCCGCGGAATGGCCGGCCGGCCTGCCGCCAGCCGCAGGCTGAACCCGCGTACGCTCTGGCTCGTCCCTTGAGCCACGCCCTGGGGTAGGCTCATGGGCGTGATATTGCTGACCCAGAACCTTCGACAGTCGCGCATCCTGCGCCGCCTGCATGACCGCGCGCAGATCGCGGCCGGCCGGGTGGTCTGGCCGTCGGCGCAGGTGTTGCCGCTCGATGCCTGGCTTACGCAGCAATGGCGCGACGCCGGAGCCGCCAATCAGGACCTGCGACAGCCGTTGCCGGCGGTCGCCTTGCATTGGCTCTGGCGGCGCCAGGCGGCCGCAGATGCGCCGGGCCTGCTGGATCCGGCGGAACTCGGCGCGCGGGCACGGGCCTGCTGGTTGCGCCTGCGGGCGTATGGCGGCGACCTCGATGACATCACGCGCTTCCCGCTGACCCGCGATCAGCAGGCGTTCGCCGCCTGGGCGCGCGGGGCCGAGCAGGAATTGCGCGAACGCGGCGCCTGCGATCCCTCGGATCTGGCGCGGCTCCTGGTCGAGGCGGATGCCGTGCCGGTTTCCGGACCTCCGCTGATGCTGGCCGGATTTCGCCGCCTGACGCCGTCGCAATCGGCGCTGCTTGCGGCTCTGAGGGCGAAAGGCTGGTCGGTCACCCAATCCGAGCCCGCGATCGACGGCCATGCGGTCTGGAGCCATGCGGCGCCCGATCCTGAATCCGAGCGCACCGCGATGCTCGACTGGGCGCGACTGCGGCTCGAACAGCAACCGGATGGCCTGCATGCGCTGATCGTGCCGGATCTCGCCGCGAACCGCGGGGTGATCCAGCGCGCGCTTGAGGCCAGGCTGCAGCCGGAACTCGAGCTGCCCGGCAGCGCGCGACGCGAGCGCCTGTTCGATCTTGCCGGCGGTTATCCGCTGTCGGTGCAGCCGGTCGTCGAGGCCGCGCTAGCGGCACTTGCCTGCTCGCTCGGGCATTTCGACTGGACCCTCGCGAGCCGCTTGCTCCGAAGCCCGCATCTGGCAGGCAGCCGGCCCGAACAGGACGCGAGGATCCGGCTCGATGTGGAATTGCGCAGCGCGCAGGGATTGCCGCGCGCATCCGTTCACGCGCTCGGCGGCCGCGCCGCGGCGGCCGAAGCCGGCCAATTTGCCGCGCTGCTCGCAACGGCAAGCGCGCGGCTCGCCGGCCCCACGCGCCGTGGTGCCGCGGCATGGGCGGAAAGTTTTGGCGCCTGCCTGGCGGCCTGGGGATGGCCCGGCGAAATCGTGCTGGGCAGCGACGAGTTCCAGGCGGCGAAACATTTCCGCGAATTGCTGCGTGAACTCGCGGCGCTTGCCGCCGTCGCGCCCGATTTCGGCGGAGCGGCCGCGCTCGATGAACTGCGCCGCCTCGCGGCGGCGCCATTCCAGGCGGAGAGCGGCGAGCCGTCGGTGTTCGTGCTCGATGCGTATGAAGACCCGGGCGTGAGCTTTGACAGCCTGTGGGTCGCCGGGCTCACGGCAGCGGCCTGGCCGCGACCCGTCACAGTCGATCCCCTGCTGCCGATCGAGATCCAGCGCCGCCGCGCCATGCCCTGCGTGACCGCCGAAGACTGCGTCGATGATGCGCGCGCGATCATTGGCCGCTGGCGCGCGCGCGCCGGTGAATTGGTGCTGTCCTGGCCGCGCCGCGAGCACGACACCGAGGTCGACGGCACGCCACTTGTGCCCGCGGAGGCACGGTCATTGGAGCCGCCGGCAACGCGGGCAACGCGCGAGCATCTTGTGTTCGCGGCCGCGATTCTCGAGCCATTGCCGGACGATGGCGTGCCGCCCCTCGCGGATGGCGCTGCGTACGGCGGCGCACGGGTGCTGGAATTGCAGTCGCATTGTCCGTTTCGGGCATTCGCGCAACTGCGGCTGCGCGCCGAGCCGCTCGAGGAGCCGCAGACCGGCATCGACCGGCGCCTGCGCGGCATCGTCCTGCATCGCGCGTTGCAGCGGTTCTGGGCGGAGCTGCAATCGCAGCAGGCGCTGCTGCGACTCGATACGGCGGACTGCGACCGAAAAGTGACCGCCGCGATCGATCAATCGATGTCGGAAGTGCTGCCGGCGCAGCGTGGTCAGCGGTCGCTCGCGCTCGAACGCGACTGGCAACGCCGCGCCATCGGCCACCTGCTGGCGCTTGAACGCGCGCGCCCGGCCTTCACGGTGGTCGAGACGGAGCGGGTGCTGAATGGCCGCATTGGCGGGCTCGACCTGCGTCTGCGCGTGGATCGCGTGGATCGCATCGGCGACGAACGGGTAGTCATCGATTACAAGAGCGGTGCAGTCCGGAAGGCGCAATGGCGCGGCGCGCGCATGGAGGCGCCGCAGTTGCCGCTGTACGCCGTGCTGCATCCGGAGCACCCGGCTGGCATCGCGATCGCAGAACTCGGCTCCGATCGCGCGGACTTCGTGGGTATCTGCCGCGACGAGGGCCTCATCGCGGGCTTGCAGCCAGCTCGCGATTTCGAGTTGACGGAGGATCGCGAAAACGGATTCGACTGGCCCGTGATCAAGGAACACTGGTACGCCTGGCTCGACCGCCTGGCACGCGATCACGCTGCGGGGCATGCCATCGTTGATCCCAAACTCGGGGCCGATACCTGCCGCTACTGCCATCTGGATGCGCTGTGCCGCGTCGCATCCGACGTGCCTGACGAGCCAGGCGCGGAGGAGGGCGGCGATGACGACTGACGCAGTCCGCGTGGACCTCGAATTGCGCCGGCGCGCCGTCGATCCGGAACGCTCGTTCATCGTCCAGGCGCCGGCGGGCTCCGGCAAGACCACGCTGCTGACGCTGCGCTACCTGCGTCTGCTCGCGACCGTGGATTGCCCGGAGCAGATCGTTGCGATCACGTTTACGCGCAAAGCGGCCGCGGAAATGCGGCACCGCATACTGGCGGCATTGGCGGGTGCCGCGGAACCGCCGCTGGCGACGGCCAAGCCGCACGAACAGGAAATTCACCGGCATGCGAGCGCCGCGCTGGTGCGCAGTCGCGAACGCGACTGGGGTCTCGAACACAATCCGGCGCGCCTGCACGTGCAGACCATCGACGGTCTCAATCACTGGCTTGCACGGCACCTGCCGCTCGCGGCACGCATCGGCACGTCTGCGGTGCTGATCGACAATGCCCGGCCGTTGTATGCCGAGGCGGCCCGGCGCACCGTTGCGGAGCTCGATGCCGATGGACCAGTCGCGGCGCTGCTCGAACGACTGGCGCGCGCCTTGAATCACGAGCCGCAACTGCTGGCGCGCCTGATCGAAGGCATGCTGGGCGCGCGCGAATTGTGGCTGCCCAAGTTGCTGGCGCTGGGCGACGGCCCGACGCTTCGCACCTCGATCGATCGACTGCTCGAGTCGGCCATCGAGACCGAGCTTGTGCGCGTCAATGAAATTATTGCGCCGGCGGGCATGCAACCCCTGTTTGGATTGATTCGCGAGGTGGCGGCGGCGGGTCCCGGGGATGGGCCGCTCGCGGCACTCGCCGGGCTCGATGGATTGCCGCCACCGGCGGTTGCCGCGGTCTCCCAATGGCGCGCGCTCGCTGACCTGCTGCTGAAAGCGCCGCCGAGCGTCGAACTGCGCAAGACCGTCGATCGCAAGCAGGGATTTCTGGCTGCGAGCGAAGGCGCCGGCTGGGCCGCCCGCAAGAAACACATGAAGGAATTGCTCGCCGCGTTCGCGGAGCGGAGCGACTTTGCCGCGGCAGTGGCGGAGCTGCGGCGCCTGCCTCCGCCTGCACTGACCGGCCGGCAATGGGAACGGATCGACGCGCTTTCGGCGGTGCTGCCGCACGCCGCTGCCGAGCTGCTCGCGCTGTTCTCCGAGCGCGGCACCCTCGATCATCCTGCGGTCGCCGCGGCGGCGCGCGCTGCGCTTGGCGACGAGTCGTCACCCACCGAACTCGCGCTCGCGCTCGACTACCGCATCCGCCACCTGCTGGTGGACGAGTATCAGGACACGTCGCCGTCGCAGGAACGGCTGCTTGAACTGCTGGTCGCGGGCTGGCAGCCGGGCGACGGGCGCAGCCTGTTCTGCGTCGGCGATCCGATGCAGTCGATCTACGCGTTCCGCGAAGCAGATGTCACGCTGTTCCTGCAGGCGCAGCGTCAGGGCATCGGCGGGGTGCAGCTCGCGTCCGAGCGGCTCGGCCAGAATTTCCGTTCCTGCGCGGCGATCGTCCGCTGGGTCAACGAGACATTTGCGGCGCTGATGCCCGCTGCGGACGATTTCGAGCGCGGCGCAGTGCAGTATTCACCGGCGACGGCCGTGAATGCGGACGCAGCGACGGATGGCGTGGTCGTACATCCACTGCTGGATGCGGATGAACGCACGATGGCCGCCAGGGTGGCTGGAATCGCTGCAGCGGCACTGCGCGCAGAGCCGGGCACCGCGCGATTGACCATCGCGATTCTCGTGCGCGGACGTGCATCGCTGCCGCCTCTGCTCGCGGCGCTGCGCGACGCCCGCATCGAGTACCGCGGCGTCGAACTCGAATCGCTGCTCGATCGTCCCGCGATACGCGACCTGGTCGCGCTGGCGAAGGCGATGCTGCACCCCGGCGATCGAACGTCCTGGCTCGCCGTGCTGCGCGCGCCCTGGTGCGGATTGGCGCTCGCTGACCTGCTGGCTCTGGTCGGCGACGACAGCCGCGCGCTGGTGCCGCTGCGGATCGCGGACCCGGTCGTACGGGCCAGGCTTTCCCGGGACGGTACGATTCGACTGGCACAGCTGCAACAAGGTCTCGACGCCGCAATGGCCGGCCGCGGCCAGCGCTCGCTGGGCTGCTGGCTGAAATCCGCCTGGTTCGCAATCGCGGGTCCGGCGACCGTCGGCGATCCGTCGGACCTTGCCAATGCCGAACTGTTATTCGCCGCACTGGACCGCCTGGAACTGGAGGCCGGCGGCAGTCCGGAAGGGTCGGCGATCGATGCCGCGGTCGAAGGCGTCATGGCTTCGCCGGTCGGCAGCGATTCCGCGCGGGTGCAGGTCATGACGATCCACCGCGCCAAGGGCCTCGAATTCGATGTCGTGATCGTTCCCGACCTGCAGCGCGGCGTGCGTGGCAGGGAGCGGCCGCTCTTGTACTGGGCACAGGTTGCAACCGGCCCGGGCCGCCGCGGCATCGTGCTGGCGAGCCGGGCGGAGTCCGGCGAGCACGGCGGCGACGCAGATCCGCTCGAGCAATGGATGCGGCACCTGGCGGACCAACGCGAGGCGCTCGAACTGGGGCGCGTCGCTTACGTCGCGGCGACACGTGCGAAGCGCCAACTGCACCTGATCGGTTCGATGAAGGTCAAGTGGAAGAATGACGAGCCGCAGTTGCGCAAGCCGGGTGCCGGCAACCTGCTCGGATTCTTCTGGCCGGTGCTGCGCAAGGACTTCGAGCGGGAACTGGCGGCCTGCACCGCGGTGCGCGGAAGCGCAACGCAGGCCGATAACAGCCGCCGTCGGCTGACGGCGCCACCGTTGCTGCGCCTGCCAGCGGATTTTGTGGCACCGGCACCGAGTGCTCCACCGCGAACCAAGGGTCTGCGGATTGCCGGCCAGCCAGAAGGCTCGATCCGGCCCGAGTTTGACTGGGCCGGCGCGATCGCGCAGGCGGTCGGCCAGGTCGTGCACCTGGAACTTCAGCGCCTGGCGCGTGTCGGCTTGAAGCCAAGCCAGTGGCCGCTGCGACCCGTGGTCTGGCAACGGGAACTGCGCGAATTCGGCATTGACGACATGCATCTGACGGAAGCGCTTGCGCGCGTGGAACGGGCGATGACCAGGGTTGCCGGCAGTGAGACCGCAGCGCGCCTGCTGGACCCTGCGCTCGCCGAAGCTTCAAGCGAGCTCGCGCTGACCGCAGTAATCGACGGAGTCGTGCAGGGACTCAGGATCGATCGCAGCTTCGTGGACGCCGGGGGCCTGCGCTGGATCGTCGACTGGAAGACGAGCTCGCACGAAGGTGGCGACCTCGACGCATTCCTCGACAACGAACTTGCGCGCTACACCGATCAGTTGCGGCGCTACGCCCTGGTGATGAAACGCTACGACGGTCGCCCGCAAAAGGTCGGTCTGTATTTTCCGTTGCTCGATGCCTGGCGCGAGCTAGATAGCTAGTTGGTGCCGGGTCGCAAGCTAGTTGGTGCCGGGTCGCAGGTTCGTAGTTCTCAAGCAAGAACTGCGAACCTGCGAACCTGCGACCCGGCACCTCACAGCCTCACAGCTTTCCTTCGACGGTGAAGGGTCGGCGCCCCGAGATATCGGGCGGTCCGAGAAAGGCGAGGGTGTCAAAGATGGCAGGGCCGGCGCCCGGACCCGGCGCGACTTCACCGCTCACGAAGTAGCTGCGATCGCGCTTCAGCTCGATGGTGCCGCGCACGCGCAAGGGCCCGCCAAGATCGCTTAGCCTGCCGGTCAACGTGCCAGTACCGACCGCGCCTTCGCCGATCGTCAGTTCGAAATCGCCGAGCAACGCACCACCCGAGCCTGGCGCCTTGAGGCCGCGCACGAAGAGCTTGCCTTCCGCATCCTGCGGCATGCCATTGGCGATTCGCGCCCTTGCGACCTCGAGGTCGAGCCGGCCGGTCCAGCCCGCAGGCGTAACGAGGCCCTCGAGAAATGCGATCGGCAGGTTGCCCGTCAGGTCACGGGCCTCGATCTCGTTGGCATCGAAGTCGCCGGATAGCGAGACCGATACCTGGCCAGCGGACGGCTGCAATTCCACGCGGCAGGACCATTCGAGTACCAGCAACGGCCATGGGCGGCAGGACCAGCTTGCGGCGCCCATTGCGCGGCCCTGCAGGCTGACGCTGGACGCCCGGCCCGACCAGATCGTGCCATCGAGGCCGGCGACGGCGACGCCTGGCGGCAGCCAGCGTGTCAGCACTGTGGCAGGTACCAGTGCGATCACGAAAACCAGAAAGGCGGCGATGCCCGCCGCGACCAAGAGGCCTTTACGCGACATGCCTAATGACCGCGAAGTACCAGCGTCGCGTCAACGCGGCCCGGCTCGCCGCTCGCATTGACACTCGCGGTTTCGGTGACCGCGCCACGCTCCTGCTGCAGCCGCGCGAGGCAAAGCGCCAGCGCGTCGAAGGAAGCGTTCTTGAAGCGCACGCGCAGCGATCCGGGTCCGGCGGGCTCGATGCCTTCCAATGCGTCGCCGAGACCTGACTCGCGCGCGGCGCGGTCCACCGCAATCGCCAGCGACTCTCCGGCTCGTGCCGCAGGCGTCGCCTGCAGGCGCGGAGTGACGGCCTCGATCCACGCAAGCTGCTCCCGCTTGCCTTCGACTCGTTCCTCGGCCGCCGCGGCTGTGCTGCCAAGTTTCCAGACCAGGCCGGTCAGCAGCAGCACGGCCGCCGCCACCGCACCCCAGGTCACCATGCGCTGTTCGCGTTCCGCAAGCGACGCATGCCATTCGCGCAGGGTCATGACACGGGCCCCGTCGTGACGTTGATCTGCGCCGACACGCCTTTCTCGCCCGGCGTGGTCGACTCGACGTCTGCGGTCAGGCCGCGCGCGGTCAACGCCTGCGCAAAGCGCGCGAGCGCGTCGGTGTCCGCCGCAATCATGTGCAGCTGCAGCGAGCCGTTGCGCCAGCCGAGCGACTCGAGCGTGGGGCCGGTGGCACCGCTCATTGCGCCGCCGACAGCAGCGAGGCTTGCCAGCAGGCCCTGGGGATCGGCGGCAGCGCCGCCGGCGAGCCGCTGCTCGATCTGTGCGCGGGCATCCACGATGCGCTCGACATCGGGCATCGCGATGCGCACGGCCTGATCGATCGCGGCATCGAGACGCTGCTCCTCGGCGCGCAGGCGGATCAGGTCATAGCCGCGTACGCCGACGTGCAGGGCAAGTGCGGCAAGCGCAAGAAACGCAGCGATGCGCCAGCGTTGCCATTCCGCCCGCCAGCCGGTACGCCGGGCGAAGTCACCCTGCAGCAATGACAGCGCGTCACTTCGCACACTGGCTGCCGCCATCAACGGCAATGCGCCGTCGGGCAGGAGTTGCAGGTCGAGACTGCCGGTCACTTCGCGCAGCGCGTCGATCATCTCGCGCGAATGCTGCCAGTCCTGCTCCGAGACATAGAGCTGCACGTGGCGGTCCTCGCCCTCGAGACCCGCGAGTGCGAAGGCTTCGGTCAGCGGTTCGGCATCGAGCGCCACCGGCAGTGCGCCGGGCGCGCGCACGAGCAGCCGGCCGGCGTCGATGACGGCAACCGTCTTGCCAGGATTGTCCGGCACGCAGAGCGGCTCGGGCACCAAGGCTTGCGGATCGAGCCCGGCCGACTTGAGTGCGTCCATCCAGCCGCGCAACTCATCGCGCCGCACCGCCGCGACCAGTGTTCGACCCTCGGCGTCGGTGCGGCCCACGGCAAAGTGAAACTGCTCGACTTCGCCGGCCAGCAATTCTTCCATCGCATAGGGCACGATCTGCGCCACACGCGCGCCGCCCTTCACCGGCAACTCGGGCTGCGCGAATGTCACGCTTGCGCCCGGTGCGATGACGACCAGCGGGCGTTCGGCGGCGAGCGGCGCCGCATCCGCGAGCCCGCCGATGGACACCGGGCCGATGCGCCCGCCATCCGCGTCGGTGATGATCCAGGAGATCGGATCCGCCAGCCGCAATACCAGAAATTGACTCATTGCCTCACTCGGTGCCTGTTGAACGCAGCACGGCCCGGCTGCCGCCGGCGCCGTTTCGCTCGATCAGACTGTACAACGTGAGTTCGGAGGTGCCAATACTGACCGTTGTCACGGCACGGAACCAGTTCGAAGATTCGGAAATTGTGGGCTGCAGGGCCTGGAATTTCTCGGTGCTCAAGGTCGCCTTCAGGTCCTCCATGGTCGGAAAACAGCCGTTCCGGCGATTGGCGAGCAAGGAATCGGCATCGCCGAAATCCGTGCCTCCCTCGACCAGGGCTGCCAGCAGCGGCGCCGAGGCCGTGCAGATGTTGATGTTCGAGCCGACCGGTAATGCGGCCAGGTAGGGCCGGATGCGCAGGTACTCCTCGGGTGTCATGCCTGGCAGCGCCATCAGCTCGGTGATGGTCGTCACCGGGCCATTGGCCGAGCGATAAGGCGGATTCTGCGAAAGATAGTTACCGTCCTCCGCGCCATCGGGAAACCCGGGCACGGTGTCGGAATCGAGCCAGTCCGCGGCGATGCGTGCCCAGCGCCGGTCGGCGCCGGCATTCTCGAGCAGCCGCTCGAAGCGCGCGACGGCGGACTCATTGACCGTTCCATCGTCTGCGAGCAGGTTGTTCAGGTTGAACCGCCCCTGCATGTCCTCGAGGGTCCCGCGCACCGCGCCGCCGTCCACCGGAAGCGGGGGGATCGGCTGCGCCCAGCGCTCGCCCAGGTGATCGGTCTGTGAGTCCTCGCGATCCTTGCGCAGCACCTCCGCGGCCCAGGCTTCGGCGCCGAGCGCCACGTGCCAGGCCTGGTCCAGCGCGATCAGCCCCGCCGTGCGCCGCAGATCGAGTGACGCGCGCGTGCCGATGCGCACGGCGAGTACCGTCGCGATCGCGACCATCACGATCGCCATGATCAGCGCAACGCCACGCTGCCTCATCCGGCCACCTCGATCAGGCGCTTCAGCTCGCCATAGTCTGTCAGCACGATGGTGATCTCGACTGCCATCGGGCGCGACCGGAGTTCGGCGTCGCCCGGGCTGCCGAGCGGCGGCCACTGGGTGACCCATTCGCGGCCCGCATTCATGTAGCGGATCTCGATGCGCTCGACCTGGTTGAGCAGCCGGCGCGGGACCGGCAGGTTGGCGAGAGTCGGGTCGCTGACATTCCAGTATTCACGGATCAGCGTGCGTTCTTCCAGGCGGTAGCTGACACGCTGCACCGTGCCGCGCGGCGTGCCCGCGCCATTTGGCCAGCCCCCGTGTGAAAGCTCGACCAGTGTCACGGCATTCGGGTCACGCCGGAGTGCGGCGCGATAGCCGTCGCCGATCGGCTCGCGTATCGGCCGCGGTGCAAGCGTGCGGAAATCACCGGTCAGCAGATTCATCGCGCGCTGCACTTCGCGCAGGCGGTCCATGTGGCCGCCGGCATTCTCCACGGAAACGCGCGCCTCGCTGACCCCCCGATACGCCATCACGCTCATGATCGCGAGTATTGCCACGGCGACCAGGATCTCGAGCAGGGTGAATCCCCGGTTGCGATTGGGCATCATGAATCGTCCTCGTCGCCCGGATTCTCCTCCGGGGCACCGGTATTCCACGGAGTCGACGACGGCCCGGTTGCGGTCGCGGTGGATCCGACGAAGCCGGCCAGGCTGACGAGCGAGGAATCCTCCGCATCGCCATCGCGGCGTACCTTCATGTCGATGCGGCGCAGGCCGTCGACCGGCGTCTGCGAAACGATCGCGATCCAGTGCCAGCGCCGGCCAGCGTAATCAACATCGCCCTCGGTCTTGTCCACCGAAGGATACTCGCCCGAGAGGCGCATCTCCGTGATCCGGTTGTCCGCAATCCACGCAGCCATGCTGCGGTCGCGCAGATAGCCGATGTTGCTGGTGGTATCGCCGATCGACTTGAAAACGGCGAACATGCCGAGTGCGACGATCGCGAGCGCGACCACGACCTCGATCAGCGTGAAGCCCCGCAGCCTGCTACTCGGGTTCATGGCGCTCGATCTTGATCATGCCGTCGGCGGCGCCGACCAGCGTGACACGCCGCCCGGTGTCGGGACGCGCGAGCGACAAACGATAGGGGGTCACGTCGCCGCTGCCATAGGACATCAGTTGCGGAATTCTTGCGTCGGCACGAGCGGGCTTGCGCAGCAGGACGAGCCTGCCCTCGATCTCGAGCTCGAATGCGAGGCCGGGCGGTAATTGGCGTGGCAGCAGCCAGGGGTCTCCCTCGACATCCACCCAGCGTTGCTCGAAGCCGTCGAAGCGCTGGAATTCATAGCCGGCGCTTTCGATCCGCAGGCCATAGTCGCGTCCTTCGAGCTGGGCCTGTTCCTGCAGCAGCGCAATCGTGTCGGTCAGGCGTTCGGTCTCGAGTTCCAGTTCGCGATCGTCGCCGAGCACGCCGATCGATAGAGTCGCGACAGCCGCAAGAATGGCAATGATGACGACGACGACCAGTATTTCGATCAGCGTGAATCCACGCTGGTCGCGTTGCAGGCGGATGGCTGCGATGGTCACGGCCCGCTCAGGCCGTCAGTCGGTGTTCCAGTTGCCGAGGTCAGCATCGGTTCCTTCGCCACCGGGCTGGCCATCAGCGCCCAGCGTGTAGAGGTCATAGGCCCCGCCCCTGGTGCCCGGCTGCAGGTAAACATATTCATTGCCCCATTGATCCTTCGGCACGGTCTTCGACCGAAGGTAACCCTGCGGCCGCCAATTGCGCACCGAGGGGTCATCCGGCTTCTTGACCAGCGCCTCGAGGCCCTGATCAGTCGTCGGGTAGCGGAAGTTGTCCATCTGGTACATATCGAGCGCCGTGCCCAGCGAGCGGATGTCCAGCTTGGTGGCTTTTATCCGGGCAGTGTCCACCTGCCCGAGAATCTGCGGCGCAATCAGCGCGCCCAGGATCGCGATGATCACGAGCACGACCATGATCTCGATCAGCGTGAATCCGGATTCGCGGTGGAAAGCCTGGCGCATTCAGTTCTCCTGCCCCGGCGCGAGGCGCGACCTCCTGAGCACCCGCATGATATCAGAGCGACTGCGCGGACCCCGGCGGCGACTCCCGCCTTGTGACGCCGCGCTCAACCTATAATCGGCGCGTCTGGTGGGCCGGGAGCGCGAATCTTGAAGCTGGGGATGATGTTTCCGGGGCAGGGCTCCCAATCGGTCGGCATGCTGGCGACATTGGCCGATGCCGAGCCGGCCATCGGCGAGACCTTTGCGGAAGCATCGGAAGTCCTCGGTTATGACCTCTGGCGGCTTTGCCAGCAGGGCCCGGCAGAGCAGCTTTCTGACACCGAGCGCACGCAACCCGCGATGCTGGCAGCCGGAGTTGCCGTCTGGCGGGCCTGGCAGCGGCGTGGCGGAAGAGTGCCCGACATGATGGCTGGACACAGTCTCGGCGAGTACAGTGCGCTCGTCTGTGCCGGCGCCATCGATTTCAGGGCTGCTGTGGCACTCGTGCGCCTGCGCGGACAGGCGATGCAACGCGCGGTGCCGGCGGGCAGCGGTGCGATGGCCGCGATCCTCGGTCTCGACGATGCGGTGATCGAGGCCGCCTGCGTCGAGTCGGCGCAGGGCGAAGTGGTCCAGCCGGTCAATTACAACTCGCCGGGCCAGCTCGTCATCGCGGGCCATGCCGCGGCGGTCGCGCGGGCCATTGAAAACTGCAAGGCGCGTGGCGCGAAGCGGGCCGTGCTGCTACCCGTCTCGGTGCCTTCACACAGCGCCTTGATGAAACCGGCCGCGGAGGAAATGCGCGAGCGGCTGCAGACCCTCGCGGTGCAGGCGCCCGCGACTCGCGTCTACGCATTCGATGGCGGGCAGTACGACACGCCGCCGGCGATTCGCGACGGCCTGTACCGTCAGCTGTTCAATCCGGTCCGCTGGTCGGCTATCGTGGCCGCGATGATTACGGCGGGTGCGCAGCAACTGATCGAATGCGGACCCGGGAAAGTGCTTGCCGGGCTGGCGCGGCGTGCGCCGGGCGGCCGCGATCTGGCGATCAGCGCGATCGACGGGGCGGACACATTGCAGGCTGCGCTGACGGCGGCCGCGGGGAGCGACAACCGATGACGACCCAGACACTTGCGGGCGAGATCGCACTCGTGACAGGCGCCTCGCGTGGTATCGGCCAGGCGATCGCGCTTGCCCTCGGCGCGCAGGGCGCGAAGATCATCGGCACGGCGACCGCTGCCACCGGCGTTGCGGCGATTGACGCGATGCTTGCCGGCGCAGATATCACCGGGCGCGGCCTGGTGCTGGACGTCGCAGACGGTGCGGCCATCGACGCCGCGATTGCTGACATCGAGGGGCGCGAGGGTGCGGTCACGATCCTCGTCAACAACGCCGGCATCACGCGTGACACGCTGCTGCTGCGCATGAAGGCCGAGGACTGGGACGCGGTGATCGATACCAATCTCGGCTCCGTGTTCCGTCTCAGCAAGGCCGTGCTGCGCGGGATGATGAAGGCACGCAAGGGGCGCATCGTCAACATCGCCTCGGTGGTCGCGATGACCGGCAATCCGGGCCAGGCGAATTACTGCGCGGCCAAGGCTGGCATCGGCGGGTTCACGCGCTCGATGGCGCGCGAAGTCGCCTCGCGTGGCATCACGGTCAATGTCGTCGCGCCGGGCTTCATCGACACCGACATGACCCGAGCCTTGAGCGAGGAGCAGCGCAACTCGCTCGCGGCCCAGATACCGCTCGGCCGCCTGGGACAGCCACAGGACATCGCTTCGGCAGTCTGTTTTCTGGCCTCGCCGGCGGCGGGCTGGATCACCGGGGAGACCCTCCACGTCAATGGCGGAATGTACATGTCCTGAACGATTTCGGGTGCTTACGAACGCAAAAAAGGCTTTCAGAAACAGTGCACAAGAAAGGTTTCTGGTAGCCTGTGGCGGGTCCGTGGCATAGAATGGCGACCCTTGGCCGGCCCGCACGCCGCCATGGGCATCACTAAAGGCAAGGGAAAAAAAACCGATGAGCACAGTCGAAGAACGGGTGAAGAAGATCGTCGCCGAGCAGCTCGGGGTGAAGGACGAAGAAGTCACGAACGACGCGTCTTTTGTCGATGATCTGGGTGCCGATTCCCTGGACACGGTCGAGCTCGTGATGGCGCTCGAGGAAGAGTTCGAGACCGAGATTCCGGACGAGGATGCCGAGAAGATCACCACGGTGCAGCAGGCGATCGACTACATCGTCCAGCATCAGTCCAAGTCTTAAGGCCATGCCTGCGCGAGCCCTGGCCCCTTGGTCGGGGCTCGTTGCGTCACGCCAGCTCCGGCAGGCAGAGGAAACCGCTTGAGCAAGCGTCGCGTGGTTGTCACCGGGCTCGGCATGGTGTCGCCGCTCGGCAATTGCGTCGCTGACAGCTGGACTGCCTGCCTCGCTGGCAGGAGCGGCATCGGCCCGATCACACGCTTCGACACCACGGGTTTTCCCGTGACCTTCGCCGGCAGCGTGCCCGGCTTTGACGCGTCGAAATTCATGCCCGCCAAGGAAGCGCGGCGCATGGACCTGTTCATGCAGTACGGCGTGGCGGCCGGCGTGCAGGCGATCGCCGATTCGGGCCTCGAGGTCACCGATACCAACCGTGCCAGAATCGGACTCGTCTTCGGCGCAGGAATCGGCGGCCTTGCGACCATCGAAGAGAACTACAGTCGCTATCTCGAGACCCGGACGCCGAAGAAGGTTTCGCCGTTTTATATTCCGGCCAGCATCATCAACATGATCTCGGGCCACCTGTCGATCATGTACGGAGTCACCGGACCCAACCTCGCGCTGGTCACGGCCTGCACGACCTCGACGCACAGCATCGGCATCGGCATGCGCACGATCCAGTACGGCGATGCGGACGTCATCGTCGCCGGGGGCGCCGAGATGGCGCAGACACCGACGGCAGTCGGCGGCTTTTGCCAGGCGCGCGCGGTATCCACGCGCAACGACGACCCCGAGCGCGCCAGCCGCCCCTGGGACCGCGACCGCGACGGCTTTGTCATGGCCGACGGTGGCGGCGCGATCGTGCTCGAGGAATACGAGCACGCGAGGGCGCGCAATGCGCCGATTCACGCGGAACTCATCGGCTTTGGCATGAGCGGGGACGCGTACCACATCACCGCACCACCGGAAAATGGCGCCGGAGCAAAGCAGTCGATGGTCAATTCCCTGCGCGATGCACGCGTCAACGTCGATGAGGTCCAGTACGTCAATGCGCACGCGACCTCGACGCTCCTCGGCGACATCGCGGAAACGACCGCGATCAAGGACGCATTCGGGGCCCATGCGAAGAGTCTTGCGGTGAGCTCGACGAAATCCATGACCGGCCACCTGCTGGGCGCCGCGGGCGTCGTCGAAGCAATCTTCAGCATCCTCGCGATCCGCGACCAGGTCGCTCCGCCGACCATCAATCTCGACCATCCCGGCGCAGGCTGCGATCTCGACTACGTGCCGATCACCGCGAGGCGCATGAAGATCGACACGATCGTGAGCAATTCTTTCGGCTTTGGCGGAACCAACGGCACGCTGGTTTTTCGCGCGCTGCGCTGAAGCCGGTGGAGGGCGATCCGGTCGGGCGGATGCTTGCGCTGCACGAGCGGTATCCGGAGCGCTATCCGGTGCTGCTCGACAGCTCGGCGGTCGGCATGCCGCTCGGCCGCTTCACGCTGCTGCTGGCTGCGCCCGAGGGCCGCCTGTTGCTCGATCGCGATCGGAGGCTGCAGGGCGAGGGTGAGGGGGATCGCTTCTGCGATCGCCTGGATGCGTGGTGGAGGCGCGAGAGAAGCGTGGCGCCGCCGGCGCCCTGGCCCTTTGCGGGCGGCTGGTTCCTGTACCTGGGCTATGAGCTAGCCTCGGAAGTCGAACCCTCGCTACGGCTGCCCCCGTCTCCGCTGCCGGTCGTGGCGCTCGCCTGGCGCATGCGCGCGGCCGTTGTTCATGACCATGAATCGGGCGAGAGTGTGGTGCTCGCCGAGCCCGCGGCCGCCAGCATTGCGGACCAGCTGCGATCGGACCTGCAGGACATCGGGCGCGGCCCAAGCCCGGCGCTGGTCGGGCCGGTGACTACTGTGTCCGAGGACGATCCGGAGCGGTACCTGGAAGCCTGCCGCGCAGCCCTTGCCCATATCGCGGCCGGTGACGTCTACCAGGCCAATCTGGCCCGGACCTGGCGCGCGCCCGTCCCCGGCGGCATGACGACAGCAAAGCTCTATGCGCGCCTGCGTGCTGCCAATCCCGGCGCCTTTTCCGGTATCGCCCAGCTCGACGATGTCGCCATCCTGTCGAGCTCTCCGGAGCGCCTCGTGCGCGTGTCTGGCCGTCGCATCGACACCCGGCCGATCGCGGGCACCCGGCCGCGGCTGGCGTCGGGTGACGCGGCATCGATCGCCGAACTGACCGCGAGTGCCAAGGAACGCGCGGAACATGTGATGCTGATCGACCTCGAGCGCAATGATCTCGGTCGGCTTTGCGAACCCGGCAGCGTGCAGGTGGACGAGTTCATGGCGGTCGAGAGTTATGCGCACGTTCATCACATCGTCTCGAATGTCTGTGGCCGGCTGCGCGAAGATGTCACGCCGGGCGCTGTCATCCGCGCATTATTCCCCGGCGGCACGATCACCGGTTGTCCCAAGGTCCGCTGCATGCAGTTGATTGGCGATCTCGAGGGCAAGGGCCGCGGCGCCTACACGGGTGCCATGGGTTACCTTGCGCTGGACGGCAGCCTGGATCTCAACATCCTGATCCGGACCATGACCGTGCAGGGCGGCGAGGTCGAGTTGCGCGCCGGCGCCGGGATCGTCGCCGATTCGGATCCCCTGCATGAACTCGACGAGACCCGCGCCAAGGCGCGCGGCGTTTTGCGCGCGCTCGGGAGCAGCGGCTGATGCCGGTTCTCGTCAACGGCCGCGCGGGACAGCTCGATCCACTCGATCGCGGGCTGCAGTACGGTGACGGCCTGTTCGAGACGATGGCTGTGCGCGACGGCCGTGCGCGATTCGTCGAATGGCACCTTGCGCGCCTGGCCGAGGGTGCGCGTCGGCTGGCGTTGCCGTTGCCGGATCAGGACCGGCTGCCTGGGCAGATCGCAGCCGCGTGGCCAAGCGGCCGGGGCGTCGTCAAGCTGATCTGGACGCGCGGTCCTGCCGGGCGCGGCTATCGGCCGCAGGCAGCTGTAGAACCGACCTGCATCGCGGCAGGATTCGAATGGCCGGCATGGCCGGCAACCGCGTCGAGCGAGGGTGTCCGCCTTCGCTATTGCAGGACGCGCCTCGGGCGCAATCCCATGCTTGCCGGGATCAAGCACCTGAACCGCCTGGAACAGGTATTGGCGCGCGCCGAATGGGACGACGAACGTATTGCCGAGGGATTGATGCTGGACGATCGGGGTCAGGTGATTTCAGGCACGCAGAGCAATCTGTTCGCTGTCATCGCGGGGCAGATCGTGACGCCAGCGCTCGATCAATGCGGTGTCGCCGGCGTCATGCGCCGCGCGCTCTGCGGCTGGGCCGCTGATCACGTGAGCGCGGTCGTAGAACGCAGCTTGGCACCGGAGGAGCTCGAGACAGCCACCGAGATATTCGTGACGAATGCGTTGATCGGCGCCTGGCCTGTGCGCGAACTCGCACAAAGGCAGGTGCCGGCAGGGCCCCTTGCAGCGCGGTTCAACTCATGGCTTGCGGGACAGGAATGAAGCGCCTGCGTTTTCGCATTGCGCTCGTCGTGATCCTGATCATGGTCGGCTGGCTCGGCCTGCGTCAGTACGAGGAATCCTGGCTTTCAACACCACTCCCGGCATTGCAGCAGCCGGTCGTTTTCCAGCTGCCGGCCGGCGCGTCACTGACCGCGGTCGCGGCGTCGCTTGAAGAGGCGGGTTGGCTGGACCGGCCGTCGGTCTGGATCCGGCATGCGAAGCGTACCGGCGGCGCGACCCGCATCAAGGCTGGCGAGTACCTGCTGCAGCCCGGCACGACGCCTGCTGCGCTGTTGCAGCAGTTCGTGACCGGGTCGGTGCTGCTGCATGCCCTGACCATCCCGGAAGGTTGGACCTTCAGGCAGGCACTGGCCGCTATCCAGGCGAATCCAGCCGTGGTCGTCGAATTCGCCGGACTGTCGCAGGACGAGATGATGAAGCGCCTGGGTCTCACGGGCCGTCATCCCGAGGGATTGTTCTTCCCGGACACCTATCGCTTTCCGCGCGGGACGAGCGACCGCGAACTGCTGCAGCTGGCGCAGACCCGGCTCGAGGAAGAACTTGCCTCCGCCTGGAGGAAGCGTAAGCCGAAGCTTCCGCTCAGCACGCCTTACGAGGCGTTGATACTGGCCTCGCTGGTCGAGAAGGAAACCGGGGCACCCGATGAACGGCCTCTGATCGCCGGTGTTTTCGTCAATCGCCTGCGCATCGGCATGCGCCTGCAAACCGATCCGTCGGTGATCTACGGAATCGGCGAATCCTTCGACGGCAACCTGCGCCGCCGCGATCTGCAGACCGACACGCCTTACAACAGTTACACGCGCGCGGGTTTTCCGCCGACACCGATCGCATTGGTCGGGCGCGCGGCGCTCGAAGCTGCGGTACGACCGGCCGCGACCGAGGCGCTTTATTTCGTCGCAACCGGCAAGGGCGACGGCCGCCATTACTTTGCGGCTTCGCTGGTCGCGCACAACTCGAATGTCGCGCGGCACCTGGCCAACCTGCGCGGCGGCAGCGGCCTTCAGGTACGCTGACCCGGTGCGCGGCCGGTTCATCACATTCGAGGGTATCGAGGGCGTCGGCAAGTCGACGCAGCTCGCGCAAGCTGCGCTTCACCTGCAGGGCCGCGGCATCGATTCGCTGCTGACGCGCGAGCCCGGTGGCACGCCGCTCGCGGAGGCATTGCGCGCGCTGGTGTTGCAGCGCCGTGAGCAGCCGGTCGGCGTCACGGCTGAACTCTTGATGATCTTTGCCGCGCGAGCAAGTCATGTCGCGGACGTGATCGCTCCGGCGCTGGCACGCGGACGCTGGGTGCTCTGCGATCGCTTTACCGACGCCACGGAGGCCTATCAGGGCGCTGGCCACGGTGTCGCGCAGCCCACGATCCGCCAGCTCGCCGCCATCGCACATCCGGGCCTGACGCCGGACCTGACCTTGTTGCTCGACGCGCCGCCAACTGTCGCGCTCGCACGGGTTGCTTCGCGCGGCTTGTCGCTGGATCGATTCGAGGCCGAGAGCGAAAAGTTTTTCGAGCGCGTACGACGCGGTTACCTTGACATCGCCGCGCGCGAGCCCGTTCGCGTCCGCCTGATCGATGCGACCGGCGATGCGCGGCAGGTTGCGGTGGCGGTCGCACGCGAACTCGATGCGTGTTTGCCCAACACGGAGTGAGACAGGTGGCGGGCTCGAAACGCGAAAGCGGGGAGATCGTGGCGGCGCCGGATGTCGGCGAGATGCTCGCGCGCGCCGGCGTCGAATGGTTCGCATCGTTGCGTCGGCGTCTCGCAGCGATGCAAAGCCAGGATCGGCTACCGCATGCCCTGTTGCTGCTGGGCCAGCCGGGAGCGGGGCAATCCGAGTTCGGCCTGTGGCTCGCGGCACTGCTGCTCTGTGACAGGAAGGGCGAAACGTCCTGCGGTGAATGCGCCGGTTGTTGTCTCTTTCTGGCAGGCACACATCCGGATTTCTACCGCGTGGGCATTGAGGAGGACGCCGCCGTCATCCGCGTCGAGCAGATCCGCAGCTTGTCCGAGAGCTTCTCGCTCAAGAGTTACCGGGGCCGCAGCAAGGTAGCGCTCGTCGATCCGGCTGATGCCATGAATATCAACTCGTTCAATGCCTTGCTGAAGACTCTTGAAGAGCCTTCTGACAACACCTACCTGATCCTGACTGCCAGCCGCAGTGATTGCCTGCCACGCACCATCGTGAGTCGCAGCGTGCGCGTGCGCCTGCCGCTGCCGGCTGCGGGCGAGGCGCTGGCCTGGCTTGAACGGTACCGGGCGTACGCGGGCTGGGAGCGCCTGCTTGCGCTTGCAAATGGCGCGCCATTCCTGGCGTTGCAATACGCGGATGCGGGCCTCGAGGAGATCGACGCGAAGATGCAGGAGACGCTGGATTCCGCGGAAAAAGGCCAGCTCGATATCATTGCGACCGCAGCGACCTGGAGCCGTGATCAGCCCGAGGCGCGCCTGTTCTGGCTCGAATCCTGGCTCACGGGCCGGCTGCGCGAGGCTGCCCTGGCTAGTGAACTGGTTAACAATAATCGTTTACCATGGTTGCGGGTTTCGGCACGCGAACCGATGATACAGGCCGGCTATCGCCTGCTGGACGCGCTGCGCGAAGCGAGGTTGCTCGTGAGCGGCGCGCTCAACACGCAGCTCCTGTTCGAAGGGTTGCTGATTTCGCTCACGGCGTTCGTGGGCGAAGGCGCCGGCAAGCTGAGGGAGTCAGTGGATTGAAGATGCGGGCACCATCGACCAAGCCGGGGCTGCTGACTCTCACCATCAAGGACAAGAGCGCGCTGTACCTTGCCTACATGCCATTTGTGAAGAATGGCGGGCTGTTCATCCCCACCAACAGCAACTACCGGATCGGCGACGAGGTCTTCATGCTCCTCAACCTGATGGGCGAGGATGAGAAGCTGCCGGTCGCAGGCCGCGTGATCTGGCTGACGCCGAAAGGCGCGCAAGGCAAGCGTACCGCCGGCATCGGCGTGCAGTTCAGCGAACAGGATCGCGGCACGACGCAAAAGAAGATCGAGGCTTACCTGGCCGGCGCGCTCGGCGGGGACAAGCAGACCCACACGATGTAGGCGACGCGGCACCGCGCGGCGCGCTTCATTCCGGCCCGAGTTTGTTTCCCAGCAGGCCGTCACGCAGGCAGTAGGCCTCGAAACCCCGTTCGCTCAGCAGGTACGCGGCGGCGGAGCTGCGCCGCCCGGTGTCGCAGACGACCACATAGGGCGTCTTGGTATCGAGCGTCCGCACCTTCAGGCGGATGAAGTACAGGGGGACATTCAGCGCATCGTCAAGGTGATAGCTGTCGTACTCGCTCGGCAGCCGTACATCCAGCCAGCGGCCGCCGTGCGCGATCAGTTCACGCGCATGCTCGAGATCCACCGTGTGCAGCAGCGGCTCGTTGAGGAGCTCGCGGAAATCGTCCTTACCCAGGCGCACCAGGGCGCCATCGCCCTGCATCGTGATCGTCGCATTGCGCTTGCCGTCGGAGAGCAGCGCCTCCTCGCCGAAGGACTCGCCGATCCCGAGGTCGGCAAGCTTGATGCCGGCGCGGTTCGTCGGCGTCTCGCGTGTGACCACCGCGCTGCCCTTCGTGATTACGTAGAAATAATCGCCTTCGTCGCCCTGCTTGATGATGACCTCGCCGGCCTTGCAGGCCACGTGCTGCATGCGCATGAACAGCGCCTGCAAATTGGCCGGCGGGATGCGGTGGAAGGACTTGGTTTGCAGCAGTACCGTCATCCAGTCATCGGCACTGCCAATGCCGCCAGCCGAGATTTCGCCGACTTCATAGCTGCCGGTCTGGTCCCAGGTGACCAGCACGTCGAGCAGCTCGCTATCCACGGCGATAAAGGTCACGTCGGAGAGCGCCCGTGCCGTGAAGCGCCTCGGCTGCCCGGGCGCGATGGCGATGCGCGCCTCCGGCGTGCCGGCGCTCAATGTTGAGACCGTGCGCTCGGCGCTCAGCAATTCGACCTCGCCCGCGACCAGGTAGACCGTGCGCTTGTCGGAATCGCCTTCCTTGAAAAGCACGCGGCCGGAGTCGAGCTCCTGCAGCCGGATCTTGCGCGAGAGTGCGTGCAGGTTCTGCCGCTTCAGGCCGTCAAGTGGGCTGAATCCACGCAAAACATCGAGTGCGACCGGTTTATCGTCCAGGCGTGAATCTTTCATGCGAGCGCAATCTATCACAGGCCTCAGCGTGACGCGGCCAGGGCCGCCCAGCCCGCATCGGGGCGAAACCGCGGGCCATGCCGCGCAGCAAGCTGTTCGAGGCGCGCGACGATACCGGCAACACCGCGCGCGCGCGCGTAGTGCAATGGCCCTCCGCGGAATGGCGCGAAGCCAGTGCCGAATATCATGCCGGCGTCGAGCAGGTCCGCATCGCCGATCACAAGCTCGCGCAGGCACGCGACCGCCTCATTCAGGTATTGCAGGATCAGCCGGTCCTCGAGATCTTCCGGCACGCTGCCAACGGCTGCCGGCTTGACCGGCTTGCCATCGCGCCACTGGTAGAAACCCTGGCCGGTCTTGCGGCCGAGCTTGCCGGCTTCGACGAGCGCGGCCGTGCTCCTGGGCGTCGGCCTGGCGAAGGCTTCGGCGAGAATCTTCCCGACGTGCGCGGCGACGTCGAGCCCGACCGTGTCGGCGAGCTCGATCGGCCCCATCGGCATTCCGAATTGCGTCGCGGTCCGGTCGATCAGTGCGAGCGGCACGCCTTCATCCGCAGCCAGCATCGCCTCGGTCATGTATGGCATCAGGATGCGGTTGACCACGAAGCCGGGCGCGCTGCGGCAGGGCAGGGGCAGCTTGTCGAGTTTTCGCGTGAACGCCAGCGTGTCCTCGACCACGTCATCGCGCGTCTGGGGCGAGCGGATGATCTCGACCAGCATCATTTTCGCAACCGGATTGAAGAAATGCAGGCCGACCAGCCGCCCGGGATCGGCGAGCCCGCGCGACAGTTCCTCGAGCATGATGCTCGAGGTGTTTGTGGCAAGCAGCGCTGCTGGCTTCATGGCCGGTTCGAGCTTCGCGTAAAGAGCGCGCTTGGCGTCCGCATTCTCGAAGATCGCCTCGATTACGATATCGGCGCGTGCGCTGCCTGCGCCCTCGACATCGGCGGTGAGCCGTGCAGCCATCTCCGCCGCCTTCCTGGGATCGCGTGCGCGCTTGCCGAAGAATTCGCGGGCGCGGCTGAGCGCCGGCTCGATGTATTTCATCTCGCGGTCCTGCAGCGTCACGGTCAGGCCGCGCGACGCGCACCAGGCCGCGATGTCCCCGCCCATGACGCCCGCACCGACCACGTGCACGTGCTCGAAGCGGCGCACGCCCTTGCCGCCGAGGGCCTTCATGCGGTTCTGCAGGAAGAACACCCTGACGAGATTCCGCGAGGACTCACTCAGGAGCAACGACGAAATCGAGCGCGCTTCTGCTTCAAATGCCGCCGCACCGTGGGCACCGTGCCGTGCGAACAGATCGACGATTGCGTAGGGCGCAGGGTAGTGCGCGCGATTCGCGCGTCGCGCCACCTGCTTCTCGGTCTGTGCGGCCACGAAGGAGCGCAACAGCGGAAGCTCTAGCAGACGCAGTGCCATAGAGGCACGCCTTGGCGGGGGTGCCGCAAGTACTATCTCGCGTGCGGCGGCGTCGAGCCCTGCGCGCGGTACCAGTCGGTCGATCAATCCAAGTTTGAGCGCGGCATCACCACGCAGCGGGCGGCCGGTCAGCATCAGGTCAAGCGCGGCCGGCGCGCCGATCAGACGCGGAGTCCGGACCGTTCCACCAAAGCCCGGGTGAATGCCGAGCAGCACTTCCGGCAGACCGAGATTCAGGCGGCCATCGTCGGCGCCGACCCGATAGTCGCAGGCGAGCGCGAGTTCGAGGCCGCCGCCCAGCGCGAAGCCGTGGATCGCGGCCGCGGTCGGCATCGGCAGAGCCTCGATGCGATTGAATACCTGCTGGCCGGTGTGCACCAGGTGATAGGCCTGCTCAACGTCGGCGAAGCCGGTGAACTCCGAGATATCGGCGCCCGCGATAAAGCCGCTGTCCTTGGCCGAGCGGATCACCAGCGCCCTCGGCCGCGCGCGCTCGATCTCGGCAAGGCGCGCATTGAGCTGCCCCATGACCTCGCTGCCGAGCGTGTTGGTACTGCCGCCCTGCTGGTCGAGGGTCAGCCAGGCGACCTGGTTTTCATCCGTCTCTAAGCGCCAATGGGCTGGTTGGTCAATCATGACTTCAATTATGCATGCCGCCGGCTGCTCAGGCATGGGCCGCGGCGGCAGTATCCGCAGCCCGCACTTTCTGCGGCTCAACTTGGAAGTCGAACACCAGAGGCAGATGGTCGGACAGCGGTACGGTCGGGATGTCGAATCCCTTCGGCACGATGCCTTCGCCGTACAGGATGAAATCGAGTTCCTTGCGCGGCCAACGGCTCGGGTAGGAGGGGAGGCCGGCGACATTCGCGCTGCGCAGCCCTGCCGCCTGCATGAACAGGTAAATCTCGTGCTCGCCCCAGAACGTATTGAAATCGCCTGCGACGATCACCGGCTTTGACTGGCGGCGCACCAGCTGGTGCAGGTGGCGCAGCTGAGAGTGGCGGTGCCGGAACTTCAGCGACAAGTGCACCAGAAAAATGGCGACCTGCTCGAGTTCGAGCTCGATGATCAGTTTCTTGATCCCGGTGTCGAAGTAGTGGAAGCGCTCGCCGTGAACCCGCGGTGCGGCGAGAAAGGCATTGGCCTGCTTGCGCACGATCGGCATGAACTGATTCAGTGAATCCTCGCCGTACTTGCACTGGTAGGTCGAGTAGTGCGCCAGATGGCTCGCGATGAATTCGGCCTGATTGACCATGCCGCTCCTGATCGAGCCGGTATCCACCTCGATGAGCCCGACGACATCGGGATCACGCTCGCGGATGAAATCGGTGATTCGCTCGAGGACCTGGCGGCTGCTCCGCAGATAGCCCGCGCCGGGCACTGGCAGGTGAAACGCCGGGCCGGTGCCGGTCGCATAGCGGATGTTGTAAATGAGCAGTCGCATGTGGCGTGGATACCCGCTGGGCGGCAAAAGACGTATTCTAGGCGCAGGATCCTGGTGAGGGGCGCGATCCATGTCCGAAAGCAATCCGGTCCGACTGTTCGTGAGCCATCTGTATGCGCCCGACGAGGCGTACTTTCGGGTATTCGAATATCTCGAAAGCGCGATCAACTTCTTCTACAAGAATTGCGCGATGCCCGACAAGCCGCCCCGCAGCATGGAACGGGAGGCGCTCAAGGAAGACCTGCGCAAGCAGATCAACGAGGCCGAGGTGGTGATGATCCTCGGCGACCTGTATGCGCGCGACCCGATCCTGATCCATTTCCAGGCGTTGTACGCGAAATCCTGCGACAAGCCGGTGATCGTCATGGAGCCATTCGGGACCGGCAAGCCGCTGGCGAAGGAGCTACGCGAGCTGGCGGACGAGGTAGTCGGGTGGAATGGGCGCGAGATGGCGGACAAGATCCGCCAGCAGGCGCGTCACGAGGACACGACCCGCTGGGACGTCATCGAATTCAAACTCGATTGATGCTGATCAGGGTCGGAATGCGGGCGGTCGTTGCCGCGGGCGTCTTGGGCCTGCGGCTGCCGTGACCATTGCCCAGATCGCCAGCCAGGCGATTGCCGGTAGCCCCGTTGTCCTTGCCCTCCACACGATGCAGGGCATCCAGGAGCGCCACGATGCGCGCGGCGCAGGCAGCTGCTTCATCGAGTGACATCTTGCGCACGGTCGCCGCTACGGCGGTCTCACCGCTCAGGGGGCTGACCTGGGTCATGCGCTGGCACAGCGACTCGAAGTCGCTGCGCAATTCGCCGGGCATCTCGGACGCCGGCATGTCCTGCAAGTGACATGAGAAGGCGTCCGTAAGCCTTTGTTTTAATGCAGCGGGCTTGGCCAGCTGAAGCGTGGCCTTGTGAAAGCTCTCCCAGGCGGCACCACTCATACGGTCTCCGTAACTCCCTAATTCATCAGCTAATTCAAGTTCGATGCAACAATCCGGAAATTCAAGCCTGGACACCGTGTATGGACCGTCGGATCCCCGCTCCTTCAAGTCCTTACGAACTGAATATAGCGCAATTTCTAGAAATGTGAAGTGACGGCTGGCGCATTACTTATGCTGGTTCAATAAATTAAGTTCTATATTTCTAGGATTATTGTTATAACGACTCGCGATGAATCAAGCCGCGAATCGAAAAGTCCTGATCCTTGGAGCGCTGGCACAGCCGACGCGGCTGCGCATCGTCGCGATCGTCGCGGATGCGGGAGCGAAGGGCATTGCGGCCGGCGAAATCGGGCGCGCATTGCATTGCCCCGCGTCCACGCTGTCGTTCCACCTGAAGGAACTCAGCCGTGCCGAAGTGCTCGAGGCCCGGTCGCGGGGTCGATTCATGATCTACGCCTTGCAGCCGGGAGTCCTCGAGGAGTTGGCGCAGTTCATAACGGGACTCGGCGGCGCGGAAGCGGCTGCAGCGGCGAGGGCGCGTCCGGCGCGTGCCAGGCGGAGCGCCCGCAAGGGGCGCGTGGTGGATCGCGGCCAGTTAACAATGTTCGGCGACTGAGAGCGAGATGCGCGCCTTCCTAGTTGCGCACCAGGTGTGCGACGAAATCGTCCACCGCCATGGCGTCGAGTCGCCGGGCATCCGCGAACAGCGCATGGATGTGCCGGCACTGCCGTTCCGGGAACAGGGCCGCCACCGATGACTCGAATTTGTGCACCAGCAGGGGGTTGCCCTCGGCGCGCCGCTTGCGGTGCCCGATCGGGTAATCCACCTGGCTGCGTGGCGTGCTGCTGCCGTCCCTGAAGAACACCTGGATCGCATTGCCGATGTAGCGCTTGTCGGGCGCGTAGTAGTCCGCCGTGAACTGCGGATTTTCGCGGACCTCCATGCGTGTGCGCAGCCGGTCGATGCGTGGGTCGCCGGCGACGCTGTCCTCGTAGTCTTCCGCGCCCAGGCGGCCAAAGATCAGCGGCACGGCCACCATGTACTGGATGCAATGATCGCGATCCGCCGGATTCCCGAGCGGGCCGGTCTTGTCGATGATCCGTACGCCCGGTTCCTGGGTCTCGATGATGATGCGCTCGATCGACTCGATCCGGTCCTTGACCTGAGGATGAAGTTGCATGGCGCATTCAACCGCCGTTTGTGCGTGGAACTCGGCGGGATAGCTGATCTTGAACAACACGTTTTCCATGACGTAGCTGCCGAATGGCTGGCGGTAGACGAAGGGCTGGCCCTTGAACAGCACGTCGTAAAAGCCCCATTTGGGCGCCGACAGCGCCGACGGATAGCCCATTTCGCCGCTCATCGCGATCAGCGCATGACGCAGGCCGCGGCTTGTCGCGTCGCCGGCTGCCCAGCTCTTGCGCGAACCGGTATTCGGCGCATGCCGGTAAGTGCGCAACGCCCCGCCGTCGATCCAGGCATTGGAAACGGCGTTGATGATCTGCTCGCGGGTGCCGCCAAGCATGGCCGTGACCACCGCCGTCGTCGCAACGCGCACCAGGATCACGTGATCGAGCCCGACGCGGTTGTAGGCATTCTCAAGCGCCGTGACGCCCTGGATTTCGTGGGCCTTGATCATTGCGGTCAGCAGGTCGCGCACCGTAAGCGGCTTGCGTCCTTCGGTGACCGCCTGGCGCGCCAGCCAGTCCGCGACCGCAAGGATGCCGCCCAGATTGTCGGACGGATGCCCCCATTCGGCCGCGAGCCAGGTGTCGTTGAAATCGAGCCAGCGGATCATCGCGCCGATGTTGAACGCGGCCTGCACGGGGTCGAGCTCGTAGCTCGTGCCCGGCACCCGCGCGCCACCGGCCATGGTCGCGCCAGGCACGACCGGACCCAGCAGGCGCGTGCAAGCGGGATAGGCGAGCGCCTGGAATCCGCAGGCCAGCGTATCCATCAGGCAGTAGCGCGCGGTCTCGTAGGCGACCGGGCTTTCAATTACGGCATCGCGCGCGTATTCGGCGATGTCCACCAGAACCGGGTCCGGAGGCTGGCGTTCGGCCGACCGGCTGTCGTGATGACTCATGCGGGCAGGCTCAGCGCTGGTCCGCGGGCGGAACCTTGCGCGGCTCCGGCCCGGTGTAGTTCGCACTCGGACGAATGATTTTACCGTCCTGGCGCTGCTCGATCACGTGCGCGCCCCAGCCCGTCATGCGCGAGATCACGAACAGCGGCGTGAACATCGCGGTCGGCACACCCATCAGGTGATAGGACACCGCGCTGAACCAGTCGAGGTTCGCGAACATCTTCTTCGCTTCCCACATGACAGACTCGATGCGCTCCGCGATCCGATACATTCGCTCATCGCCGGCTTCCGCCGCGAGCTTTGCGGCGACGCGCTTGATCACGGCATTGCGCGGGTCGGAGACGGTGTAGACCGGATGGCCGAAGCCGATGATGACTTCCTTCGCTTCGACGCGCCGCCGGATGTCCCGCTCCGCCTCATCGGCACTGCGGTAGCGGTGCTGGATCTCGAATGCGACTTCGTTGGCGCCGCCGTGCCTGGGGCCGCGCAGTGCGCCGATCGCGCCTGCAATACAGGAATGCATGTCCGAACCGGTGCCCGCGATGACGCGGGCCGCGAATGTCGAGGCATTGAACTCGTGTTCGGCGTAGAGGATCAGCGAGGTGTGCATCGCGCGCACCCAAGAGCGTTGCGGCTGCCTGCCATGCAGCAGGTGCAGAAAGTGGCCGCCGACCGAATCGTCGTCGGTCATGACCTCGATGCGGCGTCCGCTCCTCGCGAAATGGTGCCAGTAGCACAGCATCGAGCCCAGCGATGCGACCAGCCGGTCCACGATGTCCTGGGCGCTGGAAACGCCATGCAAGGCATTCTCTGGCCCCTCGCAGCCAAGGGCGGCGACACCCGTGCGCAGCACATCCATCGGATGCGCCGTCGACGGCAGCAGTTCCAGCACGGCGCGCAGGCGGTTCGTGAGTCCGCGCAACCCGCGCAATCGCGCCTTGTAGGACAGCAGTTCTGCCGGATTCGGCAGCTTGCCGTGCACCAGCAGGTAGGCGATTTCCTCGAATTCGCAGGTCTCCGCGATGTCCAGGATGTCGTAGCCGCGGTAGTGCAGGTCATTGCCACTGCGGCCGACCGTGCAGATGGCGGTATTGCCGGCCACCACGCCCGACAATGCGACGGATTTCTTCGGCTTGAATCCCACTGCGTCGTCGGTTGCCATCGTCATGACTCCCGGTTGCCCTTGAAGAGCTCGTCGAGTTTCCGCTCGTACTCGTGATAACCGAGTACCTCATACAGTTCCGTGCGCGTTTGCATCTGTTCCACGACCGCCCGTTGCGATCCGTCGCGGCGAATCACGTCATAGACAGCGATCGTCGCGCGGCACATGGCGCGGAAAGCCGACAAAGGATAGAGCACGAGCCGCAGGCCCGCGTCGCGGAGCTCCGAAACCGTGAACAGCGGCGTGCGGCCGAACTCCGTGATATTGGCGAGCACGGGCACACCGACAGCGCGCGTGAACTGCCGGTACTCGTCAAGCGTTGTTAGTGCCTCGGCGAAGATCATGTCGGCGCCGGCTTCGACATATGTCGCGGCGCGCTCGATTGCAGCCTGCTGGCCTTCGACGGCATGCGCATCGGTGCGCGCCATGATGACGAAACCAGGGTCGGAGCGAGCATCGACCGCGGCGCGGATGCGATCCACCATTTCCTCGCGTGCCACCAGCGCCTTGCCGGGGCGGTGGCCGCAGCGCTTGGCCTGCACCTGATCCTCGATGTGCATGGCCGCGGCGCCTGCGCGGATCAGCTCGCGGGTCGTCCGCGCGATGGATAACGCGGCGCCCCAGCCGGTGTCCGCGTCAACGAGGAGTGGCAGTTCGCTCGCGCCCGTGATCCGGCGGACATCCTCGCAAACGTCATTGAGGGTCGTGACGCCGAGATCGGGCAGGCCGAAGGACGCATTGGCGACACCGGCACCCGAGAGGTAGATGGCCCGGAAGCCGCACCTGGCTGCGAGCAACGCGCTGTAGGCATTGATCGTGCCGATGACCTGCAGCGGCCGTTCGCTTGCGACGGCGGCAAGGAATCTGTGTCCGGCGGAGACGGTCGGCATGGCCCCAATGATAACCAGTTGGGGGCGATTGTTGCGCCCAAAGAACAACCGGCAGGGCCTGCGGGACACCCGAAATACCCCGATAGTTTGCGTGTTTGGCGGCAGGTGTTAACCTTGCGCACAGCAAACGCGAGGAGTCCGATATGCCTGTCTATTGCACCCGTCACTCGGCAATTGCGTCTGCCGTGATGCTGGCGCTAGCCAGCGCCGCCGCAGCAGCCCAGGAGGACGTAATAACGCTCTCCGAGATCACGGTGACGGCGCAGAAGCGCACCGAATCACTGCAGGATGTCCCGCTCGCAGTCAGTGCCGTTTCGGGCACCAAGATCGCCGAAGCCGGCATCATGAAGATCGAGGACCTCAAGAATTACGTCCCGTCGCTGTTCATGACCGAGACCGCGATCGGCAACAATATTTCGATCCGCGGCATCTTCTCGGGCGTCAATCCCGGATTCGAGCAGTCGGTCGGCACCTATGTGGATGGCATCTATCGCGGACGTCCCCAGCAGACCCGCGCGCCGTTCCTCGATCTTGAGCGGGTGGAAGTGCTTCGCGGTCCGCAGTCGATCCTGTTCGGCAAGAACAGCGTTGCTGGCGCGCTCAACATCACGACCGCGCGGCCGACCGACGAGTTCGACGCGATGGTGTCGGCACTCTACGAGCCGCGCTATGAAGAGCAGGAGTTCACCGGCCATGTCTCGGGACCGTTTACTGACCGCTTCCGTGGCCGGCTGGCGGCCAGCTATCGTGAACTCGATGGCGCCATCCACAACGCGACGCTGTCCACCGAGGATCCGAGCCGCGAAGAGACGATGGTTCGCGCCTGGCTCGAGTTTGATGTCACAGACAACGTGACAGCCTCGCTGAAGGCCGAGCATGGCGAGTTCGACGTCGTTGGCCGCCAGATCGAGATCGCCACCGAGCTGCCGGCCGCGGCCGGCCCGTTCACCGGGCTGACCTATTCGCAGATCCTGCGCGCGTTTGGGCAGGACGTCAGCGTGCTGAACAACACTGCCGACTACGTGCGCTCGGCGAATGGCGACTTCAGCAACAATGACACGGACGAGTTCGTGCTGCAGTTCGACTGGCAGGTCGGTGAGAACACGGTGACCTCGGTCACCGGGTATTCCCAGTACTCGTTCGACGAGTTGTGCGACTGCGACTTCACCGGTGGCAATGTATTCAACGTTGTCATGGGCGAGGAATTCGACCAGACCAGCCAGGAAATCAGGCTGACCTCGCCGACCGGCGGCAAGCTCGAGTACATCCTGGGCGCCTACTATGAGACTTCTGACCTCGAGTTCCGCGACTCGATCCAGGTGGCGTCCAACAGCGTGCTGGTGCCGTTGCTGAACAGCAACCCCGCACTCTGCGTTGGTCCGTTTGCCAACCCGACGCCTCCACCTTGCGGCAGGGCGGGGACCATGATCGCGAACACCGGCACGCCGCGCGTGTTTTCGCAGAACGCGGACAGCTACTCGGCATTTGCCCAGGTCACCTGGAACATGTCCGAGGAATTTCGCTCGACCTTCGGCCTGCGTTACACCAACGACAAGAAAGACGCATCGCGCGTATTTACGATCACGGACATCAACGGCGCTCCCCTGACTGGGCTGCAGGCAGCGCTTGCACCGGCAGTTTACCGGCTCGTATTCAACGCGCGGCCACATGACTTGTCCGGCAGTCGAAGTGAGGAGCAGCTGCTGCCGTCAGTGACCGTCGAATGGAAGCCCGACGACAGCACTATGCTTTATGTGAGCTGGAAGCAGGGCGCCAAATCAGGCGGCTTCGACGCGCGTTCCAACAACCCGACGGCGCCGCCGGCAATTCCATGTACGGCACCGGGCGTGCCCGCCGGCTGCACACCACTGAGTGGCATCGGCACCTTTGAATTCGAGGAGGAGAAGTCGGACAACTTCGAACTGGGCGCCAAGCTGAATCTGGGCGGGTCTTTCGAAATGAACGCCGCGTTCTACGTGACGGATTTCAAGGATCTGCAGGTCAGCACTTTCGACGGCGTGCTCGGCTTCAATGTCAAGAATGCCGGCGAGGCGCAGATCAAGGGTCTCGAGATCGATGCACGCTGGCAGGCGACGCAGAACCTGATGCTGTCGAGCAGCATCGCCTACACGGATTTCGAGTTCCAGGACTACATCGGACAGTGCTTCTTCGGCCAGCCCTCTAATGCGGGAGATGGCCTCAACTGTAACTACCGCGGCAAGACGAACGAGTTCGTTGCGCCCTGGGTTGCGACGCTCGGTGCAAACTACACGCGGCCGATCGGTTCCAGTCTGATGATGCACCTCGGCTTCGACGTCTATTACACGGACGAGTACTTCGTGGCGCCGACGCTCGATCCCAAGCAGAAGCAGGAGTCTTACTTCAAGGTGAATGGCAGCCTGGGTGTCAGCGATGCCGACGGCTCCTGGGATGTCTCGCTGATCGGCAAGAACCTGTTCAACGAGCAGGTTCTGCCGTATGGCAATGACACGCCGCTCGCCGGCCGCACCTTCGGCGCGTTCAGCGCCTGGCGATTCGTGGAGGCGGGAAGCTCGCTGGCACTGCAGGGCACGGTCCGCTTCTGATGATCGACTGACCAGGCCCCGGCCCGGCAACGGGTCGGGGCCTTTTTCTTGCATCAAGGGCAGGCGGGGAGTCGACCGATGCGGTTGGTGACAGTGTGACGAAGAGGCCATTTCGCCGCGGCCTCGAGGATTTCGGCAACGGCCTGTATGCCTGGATGCAGCCGGATGGCAGCTGGGGCTGGTCCAATGCCGGCTTCATCCGCGATGGCGATGAATCGCTGCTCGTGGATACGCTCTTCGACGAGCCGCTGACGGCGAAGATGCTCGCGGCCCTGCAGGATGCGACCGGCATCGCGCCGGAAGACATCAATACGCTCGTCAATACGCACGCGAATGGCGATCACACACACGGCAACGCGCTCGTGCCCAATGCGGAGGTGATCGCATCGGCCGCGGCCGCACGCGAGATGGCGGAGCTGACGGCCGCACAAATGGCGCAATTCAAGGTCGCAGGCAGAGCGGGCAGCCTCGGTGAGGCTGGCAGCTATTTTGCCGAGGTCTTCGCGCCCTTCAATTTCGCCTCGGCTCGCGGTCGCGAGCCGACCCGCACCTTCGAGCGGCGGCTCGACTTGAAGGTTGGCGGCAAGAAAGTCGAGTTGCACATGCTGGGCCCGGCGCACACCACGGGCGACACGCTGGTCTGGGTGCCCGATGACCGAGCGGTGTTCACGGGCGACCTTCTGTTCGTCGGCGGCACGCCCATCATGTGGGCCGGCCCGGTCGGCAACTGGCTCGCGGCCTGCGATCGGATCCTGTCCTTCGAGGCGGACATCATCGTACCGGGTCACGGACCGATGACAGACGCCGCAGGCGTGCGCCGGGTTCAGGACTATCTGCGCTACCTGGACCGCGAAGCGCGCCTGCGCTTTGATGCCGGCATGACGGTTGAAATTGCAGCCCTCGACATCGCGCTCGGCGAATATCGGCACTGGCTGGATCCGGAACGCATCGTGGCGAATGTCGATGCGCTTTATCGCGAGTATCGTGGCGATCATTCGGTGCTGGACATGGCCCGGTTGTTTGGGCTGATGGCCCGATTGCGCCGATCGCAGAGGTCCTCCGCATGAACAAGTGGCTGCGTATCGCGATGACCGTATGGGCACTCGCGTGTCCGACTTCAGCGGGCGCATCGGAATGTGCTTCGCTGTCGGTGGCGCGCTGGGTGCTGGGTGATTGGGTCACCGGCGGCGAAAAGACTGTATTTCATGAATGGTGGACGGAAGTCGGGTCACGAGCCTTCGAGGGCATGGGATCCGAGCGTTCGATGGCGAATAGCAGGATGGTCGTCGCGGTCAGCGACGGCAAGGACAAGGGCTCCACGCTCAACTTCAAGCGCGGTGCTGCGGCGGCCGATCCCGGAGCGCCGGTGCTCGCAGCCGAAGATGCGCGCTTCGCCGCGATGATCGGCGGGAATGCCGCGGAACTTGATCAGTGGCTCGCCGATGACCTCCAGTATGTACATTCGACCGGTCAGGTCGAGAGTCGCGAGCAGTTCCTCGCGTCGATTGCGGGCGGTGCTTTCCGCTATCTGGAGATTGCGCCGCTGGAGAGACAGGTGGTCACGCTGGGGGACAATTCTGCGCTGGTTCGGGGCCATGCACGGTTTCAGGTCATCGCCGGCGGCAACCGACTTGACCTGGAGATCCGCTATCTCGCCATCTACGGTCTGGGCAGCGACGGCCACTGGCGCCTGCGGGCCTGGCAATCTCTCCGACTACCGCAGCAATCCGGCTGAGGACTATGATTGAGAGAGGAGGACACCATGAGCAAGGGAATGGACAAGAAGCGGGAAGAGAGAAAGAAGCCACAGCGCACGCTGGAGGAGAAGCGGGCGGCCAAGCGCGAGAAGAAGCGCAACACCGGCCTGATGTAGGCGCCAGCATTGCTGGCCTACGTTTTCTGGCATGTCCGGCGTGCGGGTGTCACGGTGCCGGAATACGAGGCTGCGCACGGCACATTTCATGACACGTTGTGGGCGGCGCCTGTGCAGGGCTTGCTGGGCCTGCGAATTCATCGCCTGGCGGACATTCCCTGGCTGACACCGGGGCAGGGCGGTTACGAGGACTGGCACCTGCTCGAGGACTCGGGGGCGCTCGATGTACTGAATGAGGCCGCAGTGACCCGTGCGCGGCAGGCGGTGCACGATCGCATCGCCGGCATGGCCGAAAATGGGACTGCCGGACTCTACGGCCTGCGATCGGGCGCGCCAATTGAGCCTGCTGTCGCCTACTGGCTGTCGAAGCCTGCCGGAATGAAATACGCGGAGTTCGACCAATCACTGCGGGCGCTCGTCGCGGGCGGCTGCTGTCTCTGGGGCCGGCGCATGACACTCGGTCCTACACCCGAGTTCTGCCTTCACGCCCCGGCAGAAGTCAGACTGCCGCACGCGGCTCTTGCCCTGAAAATTGAAATCCTGCATCGTAAATTTCATCGATGAGTTCCGCGCACATCAACGCGGATCCGGGCGCCTTTGCCGACACAGTTCTGCTGCCCGGCGATCCCTGTCGTGCCAGGCACATTGCAACCACGCTGCTCGACGACGCGATCGAAGTCAGCAATGTGCGAAACATGTCGGGATTCACAGGCGCTTGGCGTGGGCAGCGCCTGTCGGTCATGGGAACCGGCATGGGCATTCCCTCCCTGCTGATCTACGCGACGGAACTGGCCCGGGATTATGGCGTGAAGCGGCTCGTGCGCCTGGGCACCTGCGGCGCCATCGTGCCCGAGCTTGCACTGGGAAGCATTGTGGTTGCGCTCGGCGCCGGTACGGACTCGCGGGTCAATCGCATCCGCTTTCGCGATTACGACTTCCCCGCGACGGCAAGCTGGCCGCTGCTTGAGCGGGTCACGCAAACGGCCCGCGACCGCGGGCAGACAGTGCACGTCGGCAACGTGTTTTCGAGCGACCAGTTCTACCACCCGGACGCGGAACTGAGGGATTCACTGGCCCGGCTGGGTTTCCTGGCGATCGAAATGGAAACGGCAGGTCTCTATGGCGCGGCTGCGGAACTCGGCGTCCAGGTGCTGGCGGTGCTGACGGTCAGCGACCAGCTCGGCCAGTCGAGCGGCATGAATCCCGCGCAGCGTGAAACGGGCCTGGACGACATGACGCGCCTCGTGCTCGACGCGCTGACCGCCGGCTCATCGGCAAGCGGGAGTAATCCATGAGCGCCTACGTAATCGCAGATGTCAAAGTCGTGGACCCGGAAAAGTACAAGGAATACGTCAAGCAGAGCCCGATCTCGATTGCCGCCCACGGCGGCCAGTTCCTGGCGCGTGCCGGCAAGGCGGAGACGCTGGAGGGCAACGTGGCGCCGAACCGGGTGGTGATCCTCGAGTTTCCGAGTTACGAACGCGCTAAAGAGTGGTGGAACTCGGAGATGTACCGGTTGCCCAAGGCATTGCGCCAGAGTGCGTCCGAGGCCAGTTTTGTCCTGGTCGACGGTGTCCAGTAGGGAGAAACCAGTGACACTCATGCGCCGCACCTTGCCATGGACCGGCTTGCTGCTCGTGGGCGTCACGATGATCTCGTCTTCGCACGATGACACGCAGGGTGCGCGCTTCGTGGACCCCGATGGCGTCAATGCATCCGAATGCCTCGAGCACCACGAGCCTTGCCGCAGCATCCAGTACGCGCTGGCTCAGGCTGAGCCCGGCAATACCGTCAAGGTCGCCACCGGCATCTACGACATGAGCGGTGTCGAGCCGGAGAGCTTCCTGTTCGGAGTCATCCGCGCCCAAGGCGGCTATGAAGGCGGGCACTTCGAACTTCAGGACCCAGCCGTCAACTCGACCATTCTGGTGGGCGTGGACCCGCGTTACCGCCTGCAGATGATGCATCTGGGCTTCAAGTGGGCGGCCGACATCGCGTCCGCGCGGCAAGGCATGGTCGACGAGAGCGCGGCACCCGCTTTGCAGGCGACCGCCATCGCCACCATGCCCTGCGTACAGGGGTTTGCCGGCCAATTCCCCTGCCGCAATGTCGATTTCCAGTCGCAGATTTCGCTGAACCAGTTCGCCAGCCAGCCGACGTCGGCCGCAAATGTCTGGGGCTTCGTGGACCTCAATGACAATCATGAATATGCCGTCATTGGCCTGAACAACGGCACGGCGGTTGTCGATGTCACCGATCCCGTGAACCCACGTCAGGTGGACACCATTCGCGGACCGTCCTCATCCTGGCGCGAGGTCAAGATCTACCAGCGTTTCGACGCCGCAGCGAACCGCTATCGGGCCTACGCCTACATCACGACCGAGGCGGCGAACACGGGCCTGCAAGTCATCGACCTGTCCGGATTGCCGAATTCTGTTTCTCTTGCGACAACGCTCGTTGATACCGGCTCTCAACACACGGACTATGTATCGAACATCAATTACTCGACCAATGTGGCATTGCCGGGAGCGACGGCTTACCTGTACCTCGCCGGCACCAACATTGATGGCGGCTCCTGGCGGGTCTACAGCCTTGCGAATCCCGCGCAGCCACAATTCATCCGGCAGGCGCCGGGCGGCACCGGGTACATGCATGACTCGACCAGCATGCTGATCACCGACCAGCGCACGACGCAATGTGCGCTCGGCCACAATCCCTGCGAGGTGCTGGTCGACTTCAACGTGGACACCGTGGATCTCTGGGATGTCACCGAAAAGGCAATGCCGGTGATGCTGTCTTCGACAACTTACAACGACGTGAGCTTTACGCATTCCGGCTGGCCAAGCATGGATCAACGCCACATCTTCGTGCACGACGAGCTCGAGGAGATCCGTCGTGGGCTCTTCACCCAGATCTACACGATGAATGTGGATGACTTGCGCAATCCTTTCATCCAGGCGAGCTACCAGGGGCCCGACACCACGACCGACCACAATGGCTACACCAAGGGCAATCTGCTTTATGTCTCGCATTATCGCCGGGGTCTGGTCGTGTTCGATGTAACGAATCCGGACCAGCTTCGCGAACTTGCGAACTTCGATACCTTCCTGGCGCCGGTCGCGAATTCGGCCGGCACCGATGGCGCCTGGGGTGTTTATCCGTTCTTTCCGTCCGGCACCGTCGTCATCAGCGACATCAGCAATGGTCTCTTCATCCTGCATGACCACACGGCAGCGCTTTCCCAGAGCGCAGGCCGCATCGGCTTTGTCGGCACCACGGCAAGCGTTAACGAGAGCGCGGGCACGGTGCAGGTGAAAGTACTGCGTAACATCGGTTTCGCAGGAGCCGTCAGCATCGAGTACGCAACCAGCGATGGCACGGCCACGTCAGGTGGCGACTACACGACGACGAATGGCACGCTCAATTGGGCCACCGGCGAACTCGATGAGCGGATCATCACCGTGCCGCTCGTCAATGACGCCCACAGCGAAAGCACCGAGACGTTCCGCATCACGCTTTCGAATCTCACCGGCGGCGCCGTGATCGACGGCTCGACGACGCTCGACGTTCAGATCACCAACGACGATGTCGTCGTACCGCCGGGGCCGGGTATTGGCGGCGGGGGAGGCGGTGGCGCGATCGGAATCGAGTTGCTAGGACTGCTTGTCCTGCTGCTTGCGGCGGGCGGCAAGCAACAAACCCGCTGCCGCGCCGACCAGCGCACCGATCAGATGCGCCTGTGGTACGACGGCCGCGCCTAGCCAGCTGAGCCAGGGAAAGGTCTCATTGTTCCAGGGCTGCTCGAACAGCACCTTGACCGTCCCGCCGGCGAGGGCCGCAATCGGCAGCCAGCGTTCACGACCGTTCGAGGTCAAGAGCCAGAGCACACAGCCGGCAAAGTAGAGCGCGTGCAGGTCACCGGACAGGCCCCGGTACCAGATCAGTCCCGGCATTGCGATCCAGAACACCAATGAGATCAGTAAGGACGCGCCCAGAAGCACGGCCCATTGTTCCCAGGCGCGCATGATCACTTCGAAGAGCTTGGTCAACAGTATCAGCGCGACGCAATTGACCATCGCGTGCAGCAGGGACAGATGAGTGAAGTGCCCGGTGAAAAGCCGCCAGGGTTCGGAGAGGAGGAGGGCGCGCCGGTATTCGAGCGCATCGCCCCACAGCAGGAACTCGACCAACAGGATGAGCACAACCAGAATGGTCACGCCCCAGTTTGAGAAGATGCGGCCGGGCGGTGGCTTGATGTCCATCAGGGCGGATGATCGCACGCCGATCGGAAAAGGGTGCTGTTCAGGGCGGCGTTAGTCGCAGGGAGTGCGATACTCTCGGTGTGGCAGGCATGAACACCATGGCGAATATCCTGCTCGCGTACCACAGCGTTTACGGATACACACGCAAGATCTGCGAGACGCTGCAGGCGGAACTGGCGAGCGAGGGGCTGCGTGTCGATGTTGCGCCACTGGTGGGCGGCAATGCGGATCCAGCCCGCTATGACGTGATTGTCATCGGTGCGAGCATCCGAAATGGCAAGCACAACCCAGCGGTTATTGACTTCATTCGCGCGAATCAGGCCCTGCTCCGGTCGAAGCCGAGCGGGTTCTTCTCGGTCAACCTCGTCGCGCGAAAACCGGACAAGAACACGCCGGAAACCAATCCCTACGTGAAGAAATTCCTCGCCGGGATTCCCTGGAAGCCGCGGCTGGTCGGCGTGTTCGCCGGAAACCTGGATTACCCGCGCTACGGACCCTTTGATCGCAATGTCATTCGATTGATCATGTGGATGACCGGCGGGCCAACCGATCCGCAAGCCAGGGTCGAATTCACCGACTGGGACGAAGTGCGACGTTACGCGGGGCAGATCGGGGCGCTGGCGAGCGGGCGTACTGATTGAGATTACCGCTGAAAAGGCGGCTACCGAGGCCGCAGCAAGATCGAACTAATAGTTCGCATAATGTATATTATGTTAAATAACGTATGTATAGCTGACTACAACACCCGCTGGATCTGAAGCCCGCAACTCCCCTCTTTTCAGCTTCCCAGGTAGCCGCCCGGCAACAGACTCGTTGCGAGCATTACGCTGTTGATGTCGCGGTGCGCTGTCCAGGAGTGGCTCTGCCGGTGCGCTGGAGCGCTCCAGAAGGCGTCGATGCGGGAGCTCAGAGGCCGATGGTACGAAAGCGCCTCAATCGCCTCGTTCACTCCTTCACCCAACATCGGCGACGGCTCGACCCGGTCGATGGCATGCAGCCCGATGGCCAGGCCAAGTTCCCGAAAGGCAAGCCGGGACTCCACCCGTGCGGCCAGGGCGTCGGCGTGTGTGTATGCGTCGAGGCTGACCCGGGCTGCCGCGACGAGGCGCGCCATGAGCGCGGCCTCCGGGGTGCGGTAGCGCGTGATCATGTGGGCCAGGCGAGAGATGCCGGTCAGCAGTGCGCCGATGCCCAGCGCGTCGTCGGTCTCCCATTGGGCATCCGCGCAAAGCGCACGGGCTTCGCAAATCTCGCTATCAAGAATCGTGCCGGGCCGGAGTTCAAGGTACGCGAGCAAGGCATCGAGCGAGTCGTGTTGCCCCATCGACGGCACCAGCACCCGACCGAGGTCGATACTCATCTTCCAGACCAAGCGCTGCGGTCCACCTGGAGAATCGGACCACGTAAAGCGTGCGTGCGCCGTCTGCGCAAGCTCGACAGCCCATTGATGGAATACCGGCTGGCCCATCTCCTGACCAACGCGATGCAAGGCATGCATCCACTGGGTCAGATAATGAAAGTACTGGCCGTCGCGATCCCATTCCACGCGAGCTTCGAACGACTCGTGGGTTCGCCGTTCCGGGAATTCCTTGCCGATGCGCAGACCGCCGCGGGTGGGGTGACGTTCGCCCTCCTCTTCTGCGAGGCCGCTGATCCAGCCCTGGCGTGAGTCGTCCTGGCGATGGCGCCCGAGGATGTGATGCACCTGGTCAACGAGTTGGAGCGCGAGGTCGAGATCGTTGTCCTCGCCGCTCTCGCGATACATTCCGAGGAAGTTGCAGACAGCGAAAGCATCAGTCCAGAGGTAGCGGCGCGGCGGCGCCGTTCCCGTGAGACCGGTGGCGACGGCGAACTCGTCCATCAGTTGCCGGGCCAGATGGTATCGGGCGCGCTGATCCACTCTTTGTCTCAGAGCCCGTAAGGATAGGTTGCCGGCATCCCGGCCACTTCCTGGCTCTTGAGCGGTTGCACCGCACGCGATTCATCGAACCAGATGTACTCGTCGAATTGCCGCGGCAGATGGGCCATGAAGTAATGACTTGCGAGCTCGGTCTCGGGGCGGTAGATGACACCGATCGCCCGCTCGAGTTGCGCCTCCAGCAGCCCGTTGCGCAGTTCCCCTTCAGCGCGCAGTCCGATCAGAAACCGGGGTATGCGCGTTGTGTGGCAGAGCTGCTCGTAGCTGCGCAAGATTGAGGGGCGGACTTCCTTGATCTCCATCGCCGCACCCCAGTCGCTCGCCGCCGCCACGGTGCCGTGGTCGGTGCCGAAACCAATGGAGTAGACCGCGGTCCCCCACTCCTGGCGGCAGAGTTGGCCGATGTTGATTTCTCCGCGTGCTCCCATCTCGGTTGCCGCGGCGTCGCCCACGTGTGAGTTATGCGCCCAGACCACCGCCTTGGAGCCCGCGCCACGAGCCTCCAGGACACGCTTGAGCGTCTCGAACATGTGGGTATCGCGGTGATTCCACGACACCGCGCCGCCGTAGTACATCAGCCGGTAGTAGCGCTCAGCCTGCTCCACCAGTCGCGCGTTCTGGACGGCGTCGAAATAGCGTTCTCCGTCGGCACCAAGATAGTGCAGGCGCCGCGCCAGGAGTTCCTGGAGCATGCGCACGACATCGCTCTCGCAGGAGCGGTAACGCTCGGTCAGCGCCGCATAGCCGTAGGTGGCCGGATCGGATTCCCAGGGCGAGAGGCAGGCGTAGCGGTGGCGCGCGACGGCGGCGGTCCTCGGGTCGACCTCCTCGAGGTAGGTGAGTACTGCGGAAATCGATGTGAACAGGCTGTAGAGATCGAGGCCATAAAAGCCGACCCGGTGCTCGGCGGACATGTCGCGATTGTGATCGTGCAGCCAGTCGACCAGTTCGCGCACCTCTTGGTTGCGCCACATCCAGGTCGGGAACCGGGTGAAGGCGATCCAGTCCGGGGCCGGATGCTCGAGATAGCGGATGTAGTGGTCGATTCGCGCCGCGTCGGGCCAGTCGGCCTCGGCGGCGATGATCGTGAAGCCTTTTCGCTCAACGAGCTCACGGGTGATCCGGGCGCGCATGCGGTAGAACTCGCTCGTACCATGCGTAGCCTCGCCCAGCAGGACGACGCGCGCGTCGCCGATGCGTTCGAAAAGGGCACCAAGATCGGCCGACTCGATGTCCTCGAACGGTTCGCAGGCATCGGCCAGCAGTGACGCAAGTGGCCGAACAGTCGCCGGTTTCGATGGGCTGGGTCGCTCTCGGGTCGGGCGCTCCGCGCCCTCCTGCCAGCCTTCCTGCCCGATCAACGGAACGAATGCGACCGCAATCAGTTCATCCTCATCGTAGCGGTGATCCGCAACCCGGGTAATGCGGACGAGTCGCTGTGAGCGCGAGGTCGGACCGACCGGAATGACCAGGCGGCCGCCGATCGCGAGCTGCTCGCGCAGTGTCGGAGGCACCTCGGGGCCGCCGGCGGCGACCAGGATGGCATCGTAGGGTGCATGTTCGGGCCAGCCCAGGGTGCCGTCGCCGTGCAGCACGTGGACATTTGCGTAGCCGAGGCGCGAAAGCCGCTCGGTCGCACTTTCGGCCAGATTGGCGTAGCGCTCCACCGTGTAGACTTCGGCCGCGATTTCGCCCAGCACGGCGGCGGCATAGCCCGAGCCAGTGCCGATCTCCAGCACCTTTTCGCCCCCTTTGAGGCGCAGGCATTCGGTCATATAGGCGACGACGAACGGCTGCGAAATCGTTTGGTCCGACTCGATCGGCAGCGGCGTATCCTGGTAGGCGAACTCCTCGAGACTCTCGCGCAGGAACTTCTCGCGCGGCACCCGGCGCATCGCCGCCAGGACCCGCGGATCGCGCACGCCGCGCGACGCGATCTGCTCGCGGACCATGCGTTCGCGGATCTTTTCGGAACGGGCGACAGTCTTGGCCGTTGTGCTCTTCAATTTGATTTCCCGGGCTGGAGGTGGATGGCGAGGAATTCCTCAAGTGCCTTCAGAAGATGAAGGCGCGATTCGCCGCTGGAAAGCCAGTGATCCTCGCCCGGCAGTTCGATCATCTGATACGACTTGCTTTGCGCCCTGAGCAATCGTGCGAAGTCTTCCGACTGGCTGATTGGCACGACCGTGTCATTGGTTCCATGGATAAGCAGGATTGGCGCTCGTATCGTTTCAATGGATCGCGCTGGCGAAAACCTGGCGAGATCTTCGTCACTCGGGTTTCCGATCAGATCCTTCCAGGCCTGCAAAGAATCGGATTCGTCACCGGATCTTTTTTTTATGAATCCGGCCATGTTGGGGATGTCGGAAATCCCACTGACGCTCACCGCACAGGCATAGAGCTCGGGCGCGAACGCGGCACCGGCAAGCGCGGCATAGCCGCCATAGCTTGCGCCGACGATGCACACGCGTTTGGGGTCGGCGATACCCTGGTCAATCAGGTAGCGCACGCCATCACTGATGTCGTTCTGCATGCCGCGTCCCCACTGGCGATTGCCAGCGCGGAGCAGGTCAGCACCGAATCCCCAGGAACCGCGAAATTGCGGCTGCAGCACGACGTAGCCGCGCGTCGCGAGGAATTGGGCCCACCAGTCGAAGCCCGTATCATCGCGCGCGTACGGGCCGCCGTGCGGAAATACCACGAGTGGAAGATTGTGGGGCTCCCGCCCGGGCGGCATCGTCAGGTATGCCGGTATCGCGAAACCGTCGCGTGCCTTGTAAGTCGTTGACTGCTGCGCACCGAGTGCCGCTTCGGCGAGCGCCGGATACTCCTCGCCAATGATATCGGCCGTGCCTTTCGCGAAATCGATCAGGTAGTACACCGGAGGTGCCGAAGCGCCTTCCACTTTTGCCACGATTCGCTTGAAGTCCTCGGACCGGTCAAATATCGCCACGTTGTGATTCGGGAAGGCCCGGGATACTGCTTTCTGTATGCCGTCGTGCTTCGGATCGATCCAGTGAACCGTCGGTTCGAGCCCGCCGACGCGGAACCCGATCGGCGCGCCGCTGTAACGGTCCGTGACTATGGAAGTGACATCCTGTTCCGGATTCTCATAGAGCAAGCTGAATTCACCGCCGGAGACCGGAATGCTCCAGATCTTGAATCTGTTCGAGCCGCGTGTGCTCCTGACAAGAATAGACTGGGCGTCTGCGGCAAGCCCGATCAAGTCCAATTCGTAGTCGATTTCCGACGAATAGATCGTGTGCCAGCTCTTATCCTGCTTTGTGAGAATCGAGTAATTCCTTGTGACCGGGTTCCATTCGCTGCGCGCCACGGCTTGTCCCGCGCGATCGACGATCCACTCGTTGGTGAAAGGCGAGCCGGATTCGGTCATTTTGCCGTCACCGGTACGCGTGCTGACTTCAAAGAGGGACAACTGATAACCCTCGTCCTTGCGGCCACCGGAGATCCTTGACCCGATTTCCTCCCGCCGCGCCGCTCCCGTGAAGCTCCAGGTCGCCATCACAATTGACTCAGGCTTGCCGGTATGAAGTTTGACGAGTCGCGCTCCGGTCACGAGTTCTCGATCGGGATGCTCCATCAACAGGGAGCGGACCTCTCCTCCATCGGCATCGACAGCGAGGAATCGCTCGAATTCATAACGCTTCTCGGCGACCGTCTTGACGCTCAACGTTAGCGAGCGGCTGATGCTGATCACCAGTGTGCTGTTGTCTGCCCAGTCCAGGTCGCGTACGCGGGCGTTGGGTGGGTTCAGGCGACGCAGATCCTTGCCCGTGGAAAGATCGAATATTTCGACGATCGGCGTTCCGCCCGGGTCGCTCGCCCAGGCGACTTTCTGTCCATCCGGTGAAAGCCGGACCATTGACAGTTCCGGCAAAGCGGCAAAAGCGGAGGCCGGTGGCGGCGTCTGCGCGAAGGCGACCCCAGTTGCCAGGCAGGCGACAGCAGGCAACAACACGACGAGCCTGGTACTCATGTCAGCCTCCCCTCTCCCTCGACAAATACTCCTGCGCCAGTTGCTCCAGATGCAGCCGCCCTTCCGGTTTCAGGAATGGCGCGACCAGCATCAGCACCTGATATACACCCCGCGCCATGCCGGCCCCCGATGCATCCTGGCGCGGATGGCGCGCGGATTCGAATGACAGCCAATAGAGTGCGACCACGGCGATGTTCGTGCTGAGGGCGTCGATTTCCGATCCGGTTGCAACCATCAGATCCCGCTCGACGAGCCCGAGGCAGATGCCACGGGAGGCCTGCACGGCGCGTTCGAAGACGGTTGCAAGCCGCGCGCCGGCGCGCCGGTCGCGGGCCATGATGCCGCTCAAGTCCCGAAACAGGAACCGGTAGCGCCACAGCGCCTCGAGGATCAGGTGCAGCAGGAACCAGACGTCCTCGACGTTATCGGCGCGCCAGCCCGCAGGCGGCAACAGGGCGTCGAGTTCCGCGACGAACTGCTCTAGCAGCGCGGCGGAGAGTTCGTCTTTCCTGCGGAAGTGGTAGTGAAGATTCCCGGAGCTGATGCCGAGCTCGGCGGCGATCAGTGAGGTCGAGACATTGGGTTCGCCAAGGGCGTTATAAAGCCCCAGCGTGACGTCGAGAATGCGTTGGCGGGTGCGGCGTCCGGGACTGGACTGGGGGCTCGTGGGCATGGAACCGCCGGTGCACGATGGATTGGCCCATCGTACACCAGCGGCCCGGAGCCAATATCAGGCGGCGCGCCTGGCGGCCGGGCGACGACCGGCCTTTTTCACATTGCGGGCGCGGGCCTCAACCTTCGTGGCCAGCGCTTCGACGCGACGCGTCAGCGCATTCACGTCCTTCGCGGTCGGCAGGCCGATGCGACGGATCATGCGGCTCACGCCCTGCTCGAAGGCGGTCAGCTGATCGTCGGCGGCGCCGGCCAGGTTCTCGACGACGCCGTCCGCCTGGTTGCGGGCGCGCTCTCTGAACTTCTGGCTCTTCTTGATGGCGAGTTCGATGACCTTTCCAGCTTCCTCGCGGGTGGTCTCGAAGGCAGCGATGTGGGCATTCAGGATCGTCTTGAAATTCTGGATCACGGCAAACTCCTTGCGATATTCCGGTTGAACCGATGACGCGAGTATCCGGATCCCGCCTAGGGTGTGCACCCTAGCTTCAGAGCGAGGCAAACCAGCGCTGAATTGCCGTCCTTTGGGCCTGGTCTGGCATGGCGCCCGATGCCCCTTCCAGGTTTTCCGCCGCGTGCCTGGGATTACGCGTGCCGGTCAGGACGACAGTCACCGCCATATCTCCCAGCACCCACTTGATAAAGAGTTGCGCCGCACTCCGGCAGCCCAGTTCTGTGGCGACGGGGGGCAGTGGCCGCCCAGCAGCACGGTCGATCATCGCGCCTTTGGTAAATGGGCGGTTGATCAGTACCGCGACCCCCAGTTCGCGCGCGATCGGTAACAAGCGATTGCCCGCCGCCGGCTCCGCAAGCGAGTAGTTGATCTGAAGGAAATCCGGGCGCTCGCGCCGGAGCACGCGTTCGAGTTCCTCGTGCGCGCTCGCGACGTAATGCGTGACACCGAAGTAGCGTACGGACCCCGCCGCCTTCGCCGCACGCAGCGTCGCCAGATGCACCTCCAGATCCTGCAGGTTATGCACTTGCACGAGGTCGAGGGTCTTCGCGCGCAACAGCCGGTGCGAATCGGCGAGCTGCTTCTGGCCGGCTTCCCGGCCATGGGTCCAGATCTTGGTTGCAAGGAAAACGGACGCTGCCGGCCGAATCCCCGCCAGGATATCGCCGACCCGCTCTTCGGCGCGTCCATACATCGGCGAACTGTCGATGAGCTTGCCGCCGGCTTCGAGGAATTGCCGCGTGACAGCAGTCGCGGCGTCGTAGTCGGCGCCGGAAGCCGGAACGTCGAGCACCTGCCAGGTGCCGAGGCCCAGCGCGGGCAAGGACTCATTAGTGCCGGGAATTTGCCGCTGCAAGGTTTGGTTGGAAGCCTGTGCCACCCTGGGTGCGGCCGCCGCCGCTGCCATCATCAGTAGAGCGTCGCGCCGCGTATACATGCCTGTTCCCCCGTCGTGGACAGGCAATGGGACCGCCGGGCCTTCAAATGGTGCCCTGCTCTTCCTCGCGACGCGCAAACTCGCGACCGAGCCAGGCCACGATGAACGCCACTGCCAGCATGCCCGCGCCGCACAGCACGGCGAATCCTGCCAAAGCAACGCCAACCGAACTCAGCAGCAGGTGCAGCCAGCCACCTATCATGTCCCCGAATCGCTGCAATACCGTGTCGATGAAATTCTTGGCCTTGTACTTTGTTTCCGGATCCACGATCGTGAAAAGGATCTCCCGCGCGGGCCGGCCGATGCCGAACTCCCCTGCCCTGCGGATGACCTGGCTGATCGCGAGCGGCATCAACTGCGGCATCGCCGCCAGCCAGGCGAAGGATGCGAATGCAATTGCCGGCATCGCGAGCAGCGCGCCGCCGAGCTCAAAGCGCCGGATCAGCCAGGAGGCCACGAATCCCTGGAACAGGAATGTGAGTACATTCACTGCAACGTCGAGGCGGGCATAGAACGTCGTCCGGGCGCCGATTTCGGGATATGCGACCGCGGCGATGTGCTGCACTTCGAAATACATGAATGTGCCGGCAATGGAGCCGATGGCGATTATTGCGAACACACCGACGAGGTACGGAGATTTTGCGACCAGCTTCACGCCAGCAAGCGAGGAACCGCCGATGCGTGCCTGCGGATCTGTCGGCGGCAGGACGAAGTGACCGTGACGTTGTTCTGCCCAGCGTGCCAGACCCTGGATACAGGGTAGCGTCGCGAGCAGCAGCAGCATTGAAAGGCCGACTACGCCGTCCACGCCGACTCGCTCGGCAAGTGTCTGGGTGAGCAACGGCCCGATGATTGCGCCGGTGCCGCCACCGGCGGCGATCGGACCGAACAGTCGCTTGGCCTCCTCATCGCGGAACACGTCCACCATGAAGCTCCAGAATATGGAGACGACGAACATGTTGAACACGGACAGCCAGATGAAGAACGCGATTGCGACCCAGCGTGACTCCGGGGCGAACTTGAACAACAGATAGAAAGTCAGGAGGTTCAATGCGAAGAAGCCGTAGGTGACCGGCAACAGGAACTGCTTGCGCACGCGCGACACCAGCATCCCGAAGAACGGGGCCAATACGAGCATCACGACGAATGTCGCGGTGAACAGCCAGGCCAGGTTTTCGAAGCCGGCGACCGGCGCCATCGCGTCGCGCAGTGGCCGCAACAGGTAGTAGCTGCACAGCAGCAGGAAAAAATAAAGGAATGCGAGGCCAACCGCGCGCTCTTCGCCTGGCCGCGCCTGCAACACGCTTCGCGTCAGCCTGTTGATGGGCATCGGTCTAGCCTGGCCGCGCGGAACCGGCAAGGTGTGGCCGCTGGCCCTCGCTGTCTTTCAGTACGAAAACATGCCGTCCTTCGCGCGGCCAATGCTCGAGCCGCGCCAGCGAGGGCAGGAACAGGGGCAGTTTGAAGTCCACATGGATGCGAACGGGCGGTGTTAGGAGTCCTGCGTCGAGCGCGGCGAGCGACCGCGCCATGGACCACATGCCGTGAGCGACTGCGGCATCGAAGCCGAACAGGCGCGCGCCCCAGTCGCCCAGATGTATCGGATTCAGGTCGCGCGACAGCCAGCCGTAGCGGCGACCAATCGATCGTGTTGCGTTGATCGCAACCGTCGGCGACGAGTCTCCCTCCGCAGGCTTCTCGTAACGCAAGATCTGGCGCGCGCTGCGCGCGGCCTGGCCGCCGCTGGCCGCGCGGCGCGCGAGTAATGTGGCTTTTTCGTGCCAGGCCGTGCCTTCGCGGTCCTCGAATTCCGTGAACAGTTCGAACTCGTGACCGCGGTCGCCATCCCGATATCCCTCGACCCACACGCGTGCACGATACGTGCCGCTTTCCGGCAGCGGGCGAATCTGGTGGATCTCGTTGGCGACATGGATCAGGCCCATCAGCCGCACGACGAAGCGCGGATGGGTCAGCAGTGCCATGTGCAGCGGTCCCGCGAGCACGTGCGGATAAGTGATCGGCAGGTTGCCGTTGTCGCCAAATCCACAGACCTCGCGGTAGCGCGCGAGGTATGTGTGTCGGGCGCGCACAATTTCCGCGCTGCCCTGCAGGCGTGGCACAGACCGGCCTTCAGGAACGAGCGCTGCCCGCTTCGCGAATACTGCCCTGGGGTAGTAGCGGAATGCAGAAGGCAGACGCTGAAAGCGGTAGTCGACGGCGGCCCGGCCCATGAATCTCCTCCGGGCGCTGAACTAGGGAACGATCCGGTCAATCGTCACGGTCACCGGATTGGTCGCGGTGAAATCATAGCTGACCTCACCGTATGGGTCGCCGCTTGCCGCTACGGGCTGGCCGGAGCGGGAGATTCTTGCGATCAGGTGAACCGGACCAGCCGAGGCAAGTGAAGTACCGGGCGTCATGGCATCGGCGTCCGTCATCGTGATCGCAATCGGCCATGAGCTCACTGGGCGGCGCACGACGGCGAGCGGCGGGCCACCTTCTCCGCGGCGCGCGATCACGAACAAGGTGGCCGCGGGTGGCACCTGAGCAGCGAGCGCGGGCGCCAGCTGGATTGAAACGTTTACCGAGCTCTTGGCGGGGCCCGTCGTCTGCGGTCTTGCTGGCGCGTCCGGCTGCTTTTCAAGCTCGGACAAGCGTTCGGCGAGCAGTTGCCGGAGATCTGGCGGCAGGTCGTGATTTTGCAATTCCACCCAACGCTGTTGGGCGAGTGCCAAATCGCCGCGCCGATAGGCGACGATGCCGCCATACCAAAGTGCGCGCGTATTGTCCGGCGCCATGGTCATGGCCTTTTCGAAGAGCTCCGCGGCCTGCCCGTCGATCGCGCGTTCGTCATTGAGAACAAGTGATTCCGCGTAGCCGACCACCGCGTCGGGATCCTGACCCTCGCTGCGTGTATAGGCTTGAAAAAAAGCGTCACGGGCAATGGGATAGTTGCCGACTATGGTCGCTGACCTGCCTAGCAGTTTCCAGCCCTCGAGGTCGTCCGGCTGCTGCGATAAGCGCTGCTGCAGCTGCGCCACCATCTGCCCGAGGTCGTGGGCCGAGGATGGCTGGGCATTCTGTTGAGCGGCATCCCAGGGCCAGTCGCTGGCCCAGAAATAACCGGCAAAGGCGATCAGCGGCAATCCGGCCGCGACGATGGTCGCTGCAATATTCGCGCGTTGCGGTGCCGCCTCAGAAGTCGCGGCAGGTCTTAACAGCGGCCATACGAGCAAGGTGATGGCCAGCGCCGTAAGCAGCGCGCAGACAATGATGAACAGGGTCACAGGTTCTCCGGTTCTTCTTCGAGTGCCGCCGGATTGGCGCGTGCGGTGCGTGCCCGCCGGAGGATGACCAGCGCCGCGACGACCATGCCGCCCAGCAACAGCAAGGCAGGCGCTGCCCACAAGAGCCAGGTGCGCGGCGTGACCGGCGGGAGGTAGAGGACAAAGTCACCGTAGCGCTCGGTCAGGAATGCGCGGATCTCCGCGTCGCTCTTCCCGGCATTCAGCATTTCACGGAGCTCGCGGCGCAGGTCGGCCGCGAGTGTCGCGTTCGAGTCCGCAATGGTTTCGTTCTGGCAGACCAGGCAGCGCAACTCATGCGTCAGATGTTCGTAGCGCTGCTGCAGGATCGGGTCATCGAGGCGCTCGACGTCGATCGCATGCGCACTGCTCGCGAGCAGGAATGAAGCAAGGAACCAGGCTGCGCGCGTCATGAGCCCTCTCCCGTCGCCGAAAGCAAGGGCAGGAAGTCACGACGCCAGATCTCCGGCGTCATTACTCCGATTTGCTTGTGCAGGACCTTGCCGTCGGCGCCAATCAGGAATGTTTCCGGCGCGCCATAGACACCCCAATCGATGGCAGTGCGGCCCTCCGGATCGAAGGCGACCGAATGATACGGATTGCCGAGCTGCGCAATCCACTGCAGCGCAAGCGCTCGTTCGTCGCGCCAGTCCAGGCCCATGATCGGCACCCTGCCCTCGCGCGCGATTTCGAGCAGCGCCTCATGCTCCTGGCGGCAGCCGCCGCACCAGGTCGCCCAGACATTCAGGAGCCAGGGCTGGCCCGCAAGATCCGCCGTCCCGACCCGCAAGGCGGGGTCGCCAAGGGATTCGAGGGAAAATGCGGGTGCGGACTTGCCGATCAGCGGCGAGCGAATCTCGCTGGGATCCTTTTGCAGACCGATGACAAAAAATCCGACCAGTGCGGCAAACAGGACGGCCGGCACAAGGAAGCGCAGGCTTTGCTTCATCGCGTGGCTTCCGCGGTCGCAGCGTCGAGGGCGGGTTCAGCGGCGGTGACGCGCCGGTAGCGCCGGTCGAGGCCGGCGAGGCCGCCGCCGAGTGCAATCAGCAATGCGCCGAGCCAGATGTAGCGGATCAGCGGCTTGTACTGGAGGCGCAGGCTCCAGCGGCCCTGGCCCAGGTCTTCGCCGAGCGCCGCGAACAGGTCGCGGGCCGCGCCGACTTCGATTCCCGCCTCGGTCATGGGGTTGCCGCCGGAGTTGTACAGGCGCTTCTGCGGATGTAGCGTCGTAATCGTCTCGCCGTCGCGCGACACCAGGACGTCCGCCTCGACGGCGACGAAGTTGGGTCCCGGCACGTCGCGCATTGCAGTCAGCCGGAACTCATAGCCGGCAATTGTCGCGGCGTCACCGACGGCAAGGGCGACGTCCTGCTCGACCTTGAAAGACTGCACGCCCGTGATGCCGAGTGTCACGAGTCCGACCCCGAAATGAGCCACGGCCATGCCAAGCACGGCACCAGGCAGCGCCAGTCCGGCGCGCAGCCGTGCCAGCGGGATCATCAATGAGGAACCCATCACCCACAGCGCGAGCACGAAGCCGATCGTTGCCATGGGGCGGATCTCGCCATAATTTGCAGCTCCCGCAACGAGCGCGATTACAAGCGCCACGGCTGCGACCCCTAGCAGGCGATTGCGCATTGGCTGCAGCCGGCCTCTTTTCCAGGTCGAGTGCATGCCGATGCCGAGCAGCAGCAGCAGCGGCAACATCGGCACCATGAACACCATGTTGAAATACGGCGGACCCACGGAGATCTTGCCGAGTTCGAGTGCGTCCATGAACAGTGGATAGAGCGTACCCAGCAGGATCAGTGCGAGCGCCGCGACCAGAAAGGCATTGTTGAACAGGATAAAACTCTCGCGGGCGGCGAGCTCAAAGCCTGCGGCAGATTTCATGCCTGGGGCACGCCAGGCATAAAGGAGCAGCGCGCCTCCGATGACGATAGACAGGAACACGAGGATGAACAGGCCGCGCGCGGGGTCGGTGGCGAATGCATGCACGGAGACCAGTACGCCGGAGCGGACCAGGAATGTGCCGAGCAGCGACAGCGAGAATGCCGAAACGGCGAGCAGGATCGTCCAGCTCTTGAACAAGCCGCGCTTCTCGGTCACGGCCAGGGAGTGAATCAGCGCCGTGCCCGCGAGCCAGGGCATGAATGAGGCATTTTCGACCGGATCCCAGAACCACCAGCCGCCCCAGCCCAGTTCGTAGTAGGCCCACCAGCTGCCGAGTGCGATGCCGATCGAAAGGAACAGCCACGCCGCAAGCGTCCAGGGGCGGGTCCACCGCGCCCAGGTCGAATCGAGGCGCCCCTCGATGAGCGTCGCGCAGGCGAAGGCGAAGGCGACGGAGAAACCGACATAGCCGGTATAAAGGATCGGCGGATGGATGGTGAGCGCGAAGTCCTGCAGCAGGGGATTCAGGTCGCGCCCCTCGAGTGCCGCGGGCACCAGCCGTTCGAAGGGATTCGAAGTTGTCAGCATGAACAGCAGGAAGCCGATGCTGATCAGCCCGAGAATGCCGATCACGCGACTGCGAAATGCCGGCTGCAGGCTGGTGCTGAGACCGGTGACCGCGAGCGACCAGCCCGAGAGAACCAATGCCCACAGCAGCAGCGATCCCTCGTGGGCGCCCCAGACTGCGGCAATACGGTAAAAAATCGGCAGTTGCGAATTCGAATTGGTCGCGACGTAAAGGACCGAGAAGTCCTTGTCGATGAACGACCATGCCAGGGTGCCGAACGCGATCGCAATGAAGACCGACTGCCCGGCAACCGCCGAGCGGCTCGCCTGCATCCAGGCGGCTTGCCCGCGCGCGGCGCCGGCCAGGCCGAAGAAGGCCTGAGCGATCGCGAGCAGCAGCGCCAGTATCAGTGCGAAGTGGCCTATTTCCGGAATCATTCAGACTTTCTCGCAGGTGTTGGCATGCGGAGCGACTCGGCGACCTCGGGCGGCATGTAGTTCTCGTCGTGCTTGGCCAGAACTTCATCAGCGACGAACTCGCCTGACTCCGTAAGATGCCCGTGCGCGATGACGCCCTTCCCTTCGCTGAACAGGTCCGGCAGCAGCCCCGTATAACGGACCGGGACCGATTCCTGGTTATCCGTGACGATAAAGCTGACCTCCAGCGAACCGCTGGAACGCTTGACGCTGCCGGTTGTGACGAGGCCGCCGATCCGGAATGTCCTGCCTTGCGGGACTTCGCCGGCAAGGATCTGTGTCGGACTGTAGAAGTACAACAGGTTTTCCTTGAAGGCGAGCGTGGCGAGTGTCGCCGCGGCTCCGACTCCGGCGACGATTGCGATCACTGCGAGCAGGCGCTTGCGGCGCGGCGTCATGGTTGCTTCCTCGATGAATCGATCCGGCGCATGGCCTGCTCACGCGCGCTCGCGTGGTAACGCCTGGCGGCGCGCACATTGTGGATCAGAAGGATCAGCGTCAGCCCGAATGAGGGCCAGACATAAACGGCGTAGCCGCCCATGCCAAGAAATTCCGCCAGGTTCATCGTGCCAGCTCCTCGCGCAGCCATGATGCGTCGCGTTCACGACGGATGACTTCGCCGCGCAGCCGGGTCAACAACACCGCGCCAAAGTACAAGGTGAATCCCAGCAGCATCGCAAGCAGTGGCCACAGCATGTCGAAGGGCATCGACGGCTTGTCAAACTTGGTGACCGTGGAGCCCTGGTGCAGCGTATTCCACCAGTTGACGGAGTAATGAATGATCGGCAGGTTGATGACGCCGACAATCGCGAGCACCGCACATGCGCGATCGGCACGTCCGCGATCGTCGATGGACGCGCGCAGGGCGATGAAGCCCAGGTAGAGGAACAGAAGGATCAGCTCGGAGGTCAGCCGCGCGTCCCAGACCCACCAGGTGCCCCACATCGGCTTGCCCCAGAGCGAGCCGGTTGTGAGTGCTGCGAACGCGAACCAGGCGCCGATGGGCGCTGCGGCGGCCGCCACCGCATGTGCAAGCTTGATGCGCCAGACGAGTCCGATTGCCGACGCGGTCGCCATCGTCGCGTAGACGAACATGGACATCCACGCGGACGGCGCATGGACATACACGATGCGGAATGCGTCGCCCTGCTGGTAATCCGGCGGCGCGAGAACGAGCCCACCGTAGAGGCCCACGGCGATCAGCAGGAACGCCGGCCAGCCGAACCACGGCGTCATGCGCCCCGCCAGCCGATAGAAATGCGGTGGCGAGGCCAGCTTATGAAACCAGGTCCAGTTCATGCCATTACTCCTGGCTGATCCTGAGTGCCGCAGACACGGCCACTGGCGACAGTGTCAGCGACAGTACGAACATCGCGCCCAGCAGCAGCAGTGGTCCACGCGCTACTTCGCCGTGAATCGCCATGTCCACGGCGCGTGCCCCGAAGATCAGTGCGGGCATCGCGAGCGGCAGCACCAGTAACGACAACAGCACGCTGCCGCGGCGCAATCCGAGTGTCAATGCTGCGCCGATTGCGCCCAATGCACTCAGTATGCCGGTGCCGAGCGCGAGTGAGATCATCAGGGTCCACAGGGCATCCGTGGGCACTCCCAGGCTGATGGCCAGGAGTGGCGATACCAGTACGAGCGGCAGGCCACTGGCGGTCCAGTGGGCGGCGGTCTTGGGAAGCACGAGCCACGCGAGCGGCTGACCGGACAGCAGCATCTGCTCGAGTGTGCCATCCGCATGATCGGCGCGGTACATGAATTCGAGACCGAGCAAAGCGGCGAGCAAGGCGGCGATCCAAAGCACGCCGCCTGCGATCTCCCGCAGTTCGCCGAGCTCCGGGCTGAGCGCGAGCGGAACAAGTGTCGTGACCATCGTGAAAAAGACCACCGGTTGAGCGATCTGTTCCCAGCGGCGGAATGCGAGCACCAGGTCGCCCCGGTATGTGAGCGCCATGGCCTGGGTGAGGGAAGTCTGCATCACGCAAGATTCACGCAGTTTACGGTGTGACGAGGTATGGCAGGCGGTTGATGTGCAGCGATCACGGCCGCACCGCCGCTGTCAATGTGCTCGGCGATGACGCCCGACAGCAATTGAACGCCGGCGTGGTCCAGATTCGTGAATGGCTCGTCGAGTATCCACAACGGCGCGGAAGTCAGCATTACGCGGGCCATCGCGAGGCGCCGGTGCTGGCCTGCCGAGAGTACGCGCGCGGGCAGGTCGCGGCAGTCCGCAAGTCCCACGCGCGTCAGCGCGTCGTCGATTTCGGCCGCGGTCACCGGCCGGCGCAGACCGACTTCGTGGGCGAGATTCTCGCGGGCCGAAAAATCCGCCTTGAGTGCATCGCTGTGTCCGAGATAGGCGAGAGTCGCCGCATAGGAGTCGAAATTCACCGTGATGGGCCGGCCCTGCCAGTTCACACCGCCCTGCTCCGCTGTCAGCAGCCCGGCGAGCACGCGCAGCAGTGTCGTCTTGCCGACGCCGTTTGATCCGGCGATGTGCATGACCTGTCCTGCCGCCACGTCCAGGGACACCCCGCGCAGCACATGTCGGTCGCCTCGCCAGACCTGGATGTCGCGAGCGGAAAGTCCTGAAAAATTAGGTGCTTGCAATCGAAATGTTCGTTTGCCCGTGAGCGGCGCGAACTATACCAGACTGGGACAGAATGCCACGTCAGCGGAGTCGCTTGACGACGACCTTCTGGTACAGGCTGCCGAAGCGGGTCACTTTGCTCCAGAGGTAATCCTGTGGGTAATCGGCGAACTCCATGATGGAGCGCGATATCAGGCCCTCGGCATAGGGTTCAAGCCAGCGGAACACCGCGGCCATCAGCGGCCGCAGCGGATGCCAGCGGGCCGGCTGGTGATAGTCCACGAACACGACTTTGCCATTGGGCCGGACCGCGTCCAGCAGCGCATTGATGACCTGACGTTTCTGCTGGTCCGGAATCTCGTGAAGCAGGAAGAAGCAACACGCTCCACCGTAGCCGCCCTTGCCGGGATTTGCTGCGTTGGCGACGCGCACCCTTACGTTGTCACGCCCGGCAAGTTTTCGGCGACAGTGCGCGACCTGCAACGGCGCAACGTCAATGACATCAAGGAAGCCCTCGTCGCCAACCCTGTTGGCAAGACAGCTGGAGAGGTTCCCGTAGACGCTAGCGGCCTGCAGGATATGGTCGCCGCGGGCGAACTCGCTGCAGGCAGCCCGCACGAGACCGTGGTAGTTCCCCCAAAGGATGCCGTTGACGACCAGGTGCCGATCCAGGAGCCGCAGGCTGCGCGGGCGCAGATAGGCCCAGGAATAGGTCTCGACGAGGTAGTCCGGCAGTGTGACGGCTGTGTCCGAATCGACTGCCCCGGTTTCGGCCCGTGCCACCGCCGATGCGGCCGAGAGCGATCGCTGGTCCAGATTTCGGCGCGCGGGATGGGCCTGGGCCATCAGCGCACGACCAGTACCGGGATTCTGGTGCGCGCGAGAACTTTTTGCGTTTCGCTTCCGAGCAGCAATTTCTGCAGGCCCTTGCGGCCGTGCGAGGCCATAACGATGAGGTCGGCGCGGGCCTTGCCCGCCGCCGCGACAATCGCCAGGGAAGTGTCAGCACTATGCACCTGCGCCGTCGTCGCTGCGACGCCCTGCTTCGCGGCCAGCGCGCGGGCCCGCGCGAGGAGCTTTGCAGTTTCGCGGTCCGCGCCCTTCAGGTACTGCGTTTCGGAAGGCCAGGCAAAGCTCATACCCTCCGCATAATACGGCATCCGGTAGGCCGGGATCGCATGGAAGATCGTGAGTGAGGCGCCGCAGATGCGGGCGAGCGCAGCGGCCGACTTGATTGCGCGATTGGAATGCGGCGAGCCATCGGTCGAGACAACGATGCGGCGAAACATGGCGATTCTCCATTGGACCGCATGGGGGTCCAGCGTGACTTTCATACTAGATGGGCGGCAGGATACACAGGTTGACCAGGATCAATAAGGCCACGGAACATACATCAAGATAAAGCCGACCCACACATTGCGTACCGCGAGCATCGCCTCCATTGCGGCGCTGCCGGGAGCGGAACCAGGTCAGGCGGCAATGGTGCCCCGGGCAGGAGTCGAACCTGCAAGCCCTTGCGGGCAACGGATTTTAAGTCCGTAGCGTCTACCCATTCCGCCACCGGGGCATCGTCTTCCGTCCGGTCATAGTAGGCTAGCTCACACATGACAGGCGAGCCGCAGATTCCCGGAACTATCGCGGATGAATGGGCGTGGAATGCCGCGGGCAGGCTGACTCCACGATCTGTGGATGTTGTCATCATCGGCGGCGGCATCATTGGCTGTTCGGCGGCGTATTTTCTCGCGCGGCAGGGTGTATCGGTCGCGCTGTTCGAAAAAGGTCGCATTGCCGGCGAACAATCCGGGCGCAACTGGGGCTGGGTACGCCAGCAGGGCCGCTCCCCCATCGAACTGCCGCTGATGATCCGCAGCATGGGTCATTGGCAGGCGCTTCAGCGGGATCTCGGCGAGGACATCGGCTTCAGGCAGGGTGGATCCCTCTATCTGGCCGAAGATCCGGCACAACTTGCGGAATTGGGCGAATGGCTGGCGGTTGCCCGCGCGCATGCTCTGGATACGCGAATGCTGTCGGGCCGTGAGCTGGATACCGTCCTGAAGTCCGACGGCAAGAATTGGGCGGGCGCGATGTATACGGCGAGTGACGCGCGTGCAGAACCAAACCGGGCTGCAGCTGCCATCGCGCGTGGTGCGCATCGGGCTGGCGCCCACATCGTCAGCCAATGTGCAGTTCGCGGCATCGAGCGGGCCGCCGGTCGCGTGCAGGCAGTGGTCACGGAACAGGGCGTCGTGAGAGCGCCCGTGGTCATTTGCGCCGGTGGCGCATGGACACGCTTGTTTTGCCGCTCGCTTGGCATCACGGTGCCCCAGTTGACGGTTCTCGGCACGGTTGCGCGGACGGCGCCAGCAACTCAATTGCTCGATGGGGAAGCCTGGTCACCGCGCATCGCTATCCGCCGCCGCGTGGATGGCGGTTACACGGTTGCGCATGGCAGCTCGTCCACGCATTCACTGACACCGGCTACATTCCGATTTGCGGCCAAATTCCTCCCGGCGCTCAGGCAGGGGCACAAGTCGTTGCGCCTGCAATTCGGGCGCGAGTTCTTCACGGCGATGGCCGAGCCCAACCACTGGGATCTCGATGCGCCCTCCCCGTTCGAGCGCGAAAGAGTGCTGAACCCGGCACCGGAGCCGCGCGTTCTGCAGCAAATGCGCGATGCGCTGAAGCGCTGTTTTCCGGAGATCGCCGATGCGCCATTCCTTGAATCCTGGGGTGGCATGATCGAGACTTCACCCGATGTGCTGCCGATCATCTCGGGCGTCGAGGGATTCGAGGGATTCTTCATAGCGACGGGATTCAGCGGCCACGGATTCGGCATCGGCCCCGGTGCCGGTAAGCTGATCGCCGACATGGTCCGGGGTACCGCAGATCCGGTCGAGCTTTCCGCATTCCGCCTGGGCCGCTTCTTTGACGGATCGCCCATTCGTCCGGGTCCCGCATTGTGACAACTGAAAAACGATACGACGCTGTCGTCATCGGCGGCGGACACAATGGGCTCACGGCTGCGTTCTACCTGGCGCGCGCCGGACTCAGCACGCTTGTGCTCGAACGGCGGGAAATTCTCGGTGGCTGCTGCGTCACCGAGGAAATCGACCCCGTGGCGGCTCCCGGCTGCCGGGTTTCAACAGCCTCGTACATGGCCAGCATGCTGCGTCCGGAGATCATCCGCGATCTGGAGCTTGCTCGGCACGGATTGCACATGGTCGCGGCGGAGCCGACAGTCCAGGCAGTGACGCCGGATGGCACGGTGCTCCCCTGGTGGAGCGATCGCGAGCGGATGCGGAAATTCCTGCTTCGATTCGCTCCAGCGGATTGCGAGCGGTTCCTGTCGCTCGGAGAGCGCCTTGGTGGCCTCGCCCGCCACCTTGAGCCGCTCTTCATGCAGGCGCCCCCGGACCTGCAGCGGGGCGGCATGGCGGGCCTGTGCGAACTGTTGCGGTTCGCGTTCAGGTTCCGCCGCATGCGCGGACGAGAGATCAGCGATCTCGTCGCTTTCGCGACCGGCAGCCTCGGGGAGTTTCTCGATCGTTCGCTCGAGTCCCCGCATCTCAAGTCGCTGGTGCTTGCCAACAGCCTCTATGGCAAGCACGGAGGTCCTTACGATCCCGGCACCCTTTTCGGCCTGCTGTTCCATTTACTGGGCGGCGGGGAGCAGGCGAAACAGGGATTCGTCGGCCACGTGTTGGGCGGCATGGGCGCCATCACCCAGGCGATGGCGGCGGCATGCGCTGCCCGCGGCGTGGAGCTTCGAACAAATGCCGCGGTGAAACAGATTCTCGTGCGCGATGGACGCGCGGCCGCGGTGCTGCTGGAAGACGGCACGGAAATCGTGGCCCGCATCATCGTCTCGAATGCCGATCCCAAACGCACGTTCCTCGGGCTCGTGCCGGCTGAGGAGCTCGACCCCGAATTTTTGTCCGCGGTTCGCGGGATCAAGATGGACGGCCCCTGCGCCAAACTCAACCTGGTGCTTGCCGAGGAGCCGCGGCTCAACGGTATCGATCCGGACGCGGACGCATTGCAGAGGGCGCAATTTACACTCGTTCCCTGGCTTGATGGCGCACAACGATGCTATGAGCAGGCGCGGCGGGGCAAGATTGCCGAGCAGTTGTGGATCGACTGTCTGGTTCCCTCGCTCATCGACCCGTCGCTGGCGACACCGGGGCGCCACGTGATGACCTGCTTCGTGCAATACCTGCCCTACCGCTTCAGCGATTCCAGCTGGCACGTGGAGCGGAATCGCCTGCACCGGCAACTTCTGCGCCAGATCGGAGCCTCAGTGCCCGCAGTGAATCAGTCATTGATCGCCAGCTGCCTGTACACGCCGCTCGATCTGGAGTCGGTATTCGGAATCACCGAGGGCAACATCTTTCATGGCGACCTGCGGCCGGATCAGCTCTTTTTCATGCGCCCGGTGCCGGCGTATGCGCGCTACGCGACACCGCTACGCGCCCTCTATCTTTGTGGTGCCGGCACGCATCCCGGCGGTGGCGTGACGGGCGCGCCGGGTTACAACGCCGCGCACCGGATTCTCGGCGACCTGCGGCGTGACCGCAGCCTGCGAAAGTCGGCGACGGCCTAGATTGCGACTGACGCGGTTGCCGCAGCTGGGCCAGTTGCAACGCAGCCTCACTTGCCCACGATACGGGCCTTCAAGATTGGTTCATCAATGCAGGAGCCCACCCGTGACCAAAACTGATTCCGAATCTGCATCCGGCGGGGTGATGCGGCCCACCAAAGTGCGCTGGCGCATTCTGGCGGTACTGATCTTCCTCAGTTTTGTGTCCTACATGTTGCGCGGCAACCTGTCCATCGCCGCTCCGACCATGATTGCAGATCTGCAGCTGACCGAGATTCAGTGGGGCTGGGTGATGTCGGCTTTTCCGCTGGGTTACGCCCTGTTCCAGTTTCCCGGCGGCCTGTTCGGCGACCATGTCGGGCCGCGCAAGGCATTGACCCTGATCGCCGTGGCCTGGGCTCTCTTGATCGTGGTCACCAGCCTGGTGCCGGGCCCGGCCGTGGCATCGGTTAGCCTGATTCTTGGCACACTGATCCTGGTGCAATTCCTGGTCGGTGTGGCGCATGCGCCGATATTTCCAGTGGTGGCAATCAGTATTGAACGCTGGTTTCCACCGGGCAGCTGGGCCCTGCCCAATGGCCTGAGCAGCAGCGGGCTGACCATAGGCCTGGCAGCGACTGCATCGTTACTGCCGTGGCTGATGAGTCAAGTCGGCTGGCGCACATCCTTCATCATCCTGGCGCCCTTTGGCCTGGCCGCGGCTGGCCTGTGGTGGTGGTACGCACGTGATAACCCGGCGCAACACAAGGCGACCAATGATGCCGAAGTTGCGCTGATCTCAACCGGACGGGCTGAGGAAAATCCCGCACCGGCCGAACACCCTGCCTGGCTGCGGATCCTGAAAAACCGCGATGCTCTGCTGGTGACACTGAGTTATTCGTGCATGAATTTTGTCTTCTACGTGGTGTTCAGCTGGGGCTATTACTACCTGGTGAAAATCAGGGGATTCGGCGAGCAGGAAGCCGGATTTCTCACTTCCTTGCAATGGCTCGGCGCTGGTGTCGGTGCCGCACTGGGCGGGTGGGCATGCGACAAGCTCTGTTTCCGCCTGGGTCTGCGCTGGGGTTGTCGATGGCCGATCATCATTGGCATGGTGACCTCTGCGGTGCTGCTGCTCGGTGTGGCGTTTCACCCCAACGCGTATGCCGCTGCAGTCATGCTCGGTTTGTGCTTCTTCTTCAACCAGGCCACTGAAGGGTCCTACTGGGCCACCAGTACGGCGGTGGGCGGCCGCCATGCCGGTGCCGTCACTGGCCTGATGAATACCGGTGCCAACGCCATGGGTTTCTTCAATGCGCTGTTGCTGTCGGCAGTGGCGGCCTCTCTTGGCTGGACGGCGGCGATTGCCATCGGTGCCGGGTTTGCCCTGGTGGGTGCTGCCCTGATCTTGCTGGTACGGGCCGACCAGCAGGTTGATCAGGCCGCCTAGCGCAGGCGAATGGAGGCTAGGGTCGGAATCGAAAGCCGTCCGAAATACCTAATTCTGCGCAACTTAGCGCGGCTGCTTTCCAAGTTACCCCACTACCTGCCCCATCATGTCACGCGTAGGTCTCGTTAACACGCTATCGCGTTACTGCATTTTCCCGGAGTACGGGCGATCGAGATCGGAGACCTTTTTTAACCTTTCCCGATGATTCTTCGGCACACGGTCAGGTTCAATGTCCGTGTCCCTGAATTCCACTGGGCAATATTGGCTCTGATCCCACCCGTCGTCATGAGGCCCGGGGACCACGAAAAGCACAAGGGCGCACTTACGAGTCGCTGCGCGACTCAGTGCGCCCGGGGGCCAGCGTTTCCGCCATGCTCCCAGGACCTCCCGGTGTGGCCCCACAATGGCGCGCGACGCGGATACCTTCGGTTCCTCCGCTGCGGCGCCAAGCCGACCCAAGCGCCCGAGCCCAGCTGGCTTAGTCACAACATGCCGCGGTTTGGCTGGCGCCGGTGACGGTGGCAAATTTGAGCCTTGAAAGCCATCAGCATTGCCGAGGTGCTGGCCCTCATGGCACGAGCTTGCAAGTCCAACGTTCAGAGCAACGCGCGCTTTCGCGAACTCGGCATGCAATTTCAGATTAAGCGCGGTTTCCGTGCCGTGCGACGCTCATGAAATAGCGTTCAAGGATTCGAACCGCTACCGCTAACTGAGTCCTGGCCTAACCTGCACTATTCATGAAGCAGGGTGATTTTGTGAACCGGTGCGAGAGTATCGCGATGTCGAGGCGTGATGTCGATGCGCGACGGTGATTTTGGAGCGGATACTCACACCGGCCGTCGATTTTCGACGGCGATACTCGGTGTGAGCGAGATTTCGGCGATGGGTGTTCGGTGTGGCCGTCGCCGGCCACGGTGCACGGTGGTGAGTGTCAGTCCGACAGCGCTACGCGGGCGCGGCGCCGAGATTTCTGGCGATGATCTGCCAGTCGTTGCGATGAGCGCAGGAGGCCGGCAGGTGCAGCACGATGCGCCGTACCGAGGATTCGACCCAGGCACCAAGCTTCATGAGGTGTTCGCGCAAGGTATTGACCTGGGCCGATCGGAAGGCGGTGCGCGCGGCGCGCAAGCGCAATTCCTGGTAGAGCACGTAGGCGCCGGCGGTGAGCAGTCCCCGCAGCTGATTGGCGAGGAAACGAGTGCAGCTGGTGCGGTCGATCTCCAGACCGTGGTGCAGTTCTTTAATCCGATTCTCGATCTCTCCGCGGGCGCAGTAGATCGCCGCGTACAGATGCCGGGGCGAGTGCTGCAAGTTCGTCACCACGAAGCGCGGGTTGTCTTTGGGCTCGCGCCCCGGATGGCGGACGACTTCGGCCTTGATGATTACGCGCCGACGCTCGGGCCAGGTGCCGGCCGCGTAGCGGCACTCGCCGTAGACATGCGCGGTCTCGCCCGCTTCGCGCGACAGGCGTCGGGCGGTGCCCATCAGCCGCGTGGCGCGGCGCTTGAGCACCTTGTTTTTGGCCATCGCGACCAGGTACTCGAGTCCCTCGCGCTCGAGGAAGGCGAAGATCGCGGCGGCCGCGAAGCCGCCATCGAGGCGCACCCGCAGCCGTGCGCGCGGGAAGACCGCCCGCAGCCGTGGCAACAGTCGCGACAGGATCCCGAGCGCACCGACCGCGGCGCCGGCGTTGCCGGGGCGCAGCAGATACGCGAACAGATACTGATCGGGCTCCTCGTTGAAAGTCAGGAACCCGGCCACCGGCAGATAGCACCAAGTGTCGTAGTGACCGTTGAAGAAGGTCAGCTGCTGAGCCCCATGCGTCGGATCGTCCGTGGGGTCAAGGTCGATCGTGATCCGCTTGACCTTGCGCTTCAGGCGCCGACGGTGTCGCTCGATCACGGTGTCGGCAAGTGCGATCCCCATCCGGTACAGGTCCGCCCGAGTAAATGCGTTCTCGAACCGCGATAAGGTCGGCTGCGACGCCAGATCCTCGCCACGAACCGGGTCCCGGCCACACAGCAGCTTCTGGATCGGGTCGCTCCCCAGTCGGCTCGCGTCATTGCCATCCGGGTAGCCGCAGCCGATCGCATACAGACGCTGGCGCAGCAGCTCGCCGATCGCGTGGCGGATCTTGCCCGATTGACGTCGGTCATCGATGCCGCCAATCAATGCTTCGCTCACCCCCACGTGCCGATCACACGCTTGCAACAGGATCGCTCCGCCATCGGAACTGGCGTGCGGCTGGTCAAACTTCGCCACCACCGGCTTGCCCGGCAAATCGGAAAACAGAACAGTTTGTCGTGTGCTATCGTCGTCCATGCAAAGGCCTCTTTTGTGCGTGAAACAGCTTGTGGTAAAGCGTTTCTATCACGATCGGGGCCTTTGTGTTGAATCACTTCATGAATTTTTCAGGCTAGGCATCTGGACGATGGGGACCTGGGAAAATAATGGAGCCAGACGGGATCGAACCGTCGACCTCTTGCATGCCATGCAAGCGCTCTCCCAGTTGAGCTATGGTCCCGTTCAGAGGGGGCGAATTCTCCGGAAGATCCCCCGCAGTATTAGGGGCTTGCATAGTCGATCGCCCGGTCGAGCCGCGAAGGAATCTGCTCGCGGCCCAGGGTGGCGAGTGTCTGGTCGATCGGCGGCGATACGCCATCGCCCGACACGACAACGCGCAGTGGCTATGCGACCTTGCCGAGTCCCGCTCCACCGCCCTCCGTGAGCGCCTGGATCGCTTCGTAGCTTGCGGGCGCCTCGAAGAAGAATCGGCTGGCCTGCGCCATTTCTTTTAAGTGTCTTCGAGCGCTCGCACTGCGCTTCGACAATCGTCTCAAGTGGCGGGCCATGCGCGATATCCACACCGAGCCGCTCGAACTGCGAGCGCAATTCGACCGCGATCCGCGAAGCCGGGAGGCGCATCAGATGCTGCTGGTTGATCCACGCGAGCTTTTCGGGGTTGATCGCCGAGGCCGACTTGTTGACGTCGTTGATATCGAACAGTGTGCGCATTTCCTTCAGCGAGAAGATCTCCTGGTCGCC